>Ga0070685_10001370_pt1 | contig 12799 bp, 11 predicted proteins | sample KBSS13LmetaG_FD_65651 | JGI IMG/M metagenome (GOLD analysis project Ga0070685, IMG submission 65651) | Switchgrass rhizosphere microbial communities from Kellogg Biological Station, Michigan, USA - KBS S1-3L metaG | ecosystem: Host-associated > Plants > Roots > Rhizosphere ...
TTGTGGCATGGGCCAAGGCCGAAAATGCCAGCCCGACGAACGCAGCGTTCGCGAAAGACGCTGACGGCGAAGCACGTCTGGTGGGGCGCGCGGTCATCGATGAAGGAAAGCCGCCGGCAACGGAAGAAGACGAATTCTTTGACGGCCAGCGAGAGATCGAATTCGCCCATGCGATCCAACGCGTTCGCTCGGACCTCCTCTCCTTCTTCGCCGACCGCCTCAAAGTCCACCTTCGCGAACAAGGCGCGCGCCACGACCTGATCGACGCCGTCTTCGCCCTCGGCGAGGATGACCTCGTCCTCATCGTGAAGCGTGTCGAAGCGCTCGGCGAATTCCTGGGAACGGACGACGGCAAGAACCTGCTCGCGGGCTACAAGCGCGCCGCCAACATCCTCGCCATCGAGGAAAAGAAGGACGGCCTAATAGACGGCGAAGTTGATTCCAAGTTGATTCAGTTGCCTCAAGAGGCGGCTTTGCTTGGTGCGCTTGAAACGATGATCGACGAAGCCAATCCAGCGATCAACGATGAGAATTTTGTGGGCGCCATGAAGGCGCTTTCAAAGCTTCGCGGCCCGGTCGATGCATTCTTCGACAAGGTGACGGTAAATGCGGATGACAAAGCTCTTCGTCTCAACAGGTTGAGGCTCTTGAAGCACATTCGCCACGGAATGCATCTCGTCGCGGATTTCTCGCGCATCGAGGGATAGATTTGTAAGGACGCGCCCCGTCCTTCGAGACGGCCCTTCGGGCCTCCTCAGGATGAGGCGCTAAAGTTAGACCGGCGCCTCTCTCTTTGGGGCGCCAACGTTAGAAGAGGGGAAACCCTCATCCTGAGGACGATCCGCGAAAGCGGATCGTGGACTCGAAGGACGAGGTTTTCCTGCACAGGACTGGGTGATAGGCGCATGTCTCAACTTGCAACCAAGTGGGTCTATGATTTCGGCGGCGGCGCCTCGGATGGCGACGCTTCGATGAAGAACCTGCTCGGAGGCAAGGGCGCAAACCTCGCGGAGATGTCCAAGCTCGGCCTGCCGGTGCCGCCCGGATTCACCATCACCACCGAAGTCTGCACCGTCTTCTACAAGCTCAAGAAGGAATACCCCGCCGAACTCGAATCCCAGGTCACCGACGCCCTGCGCGCTCTCGAAGGCCGCACCCAGAAGAAATTCGGCGACCCCGGAAACCCGCTCCTCGTGTCCGTCCGCTCAGGCAGCCGCGCCTCCATGCCCGGCATGATGGACACCGTCCTCAATCTCGGCCTCAACGACCAGACGGCCGAAGGCCTCGCCAAACTGTCGGGCGACCGCCGCTTCGCCTTCGACAGCTACCGTCGCTTCATCCAGATGTATTCCAACGTCGTGCTCAACATTCCGCACGACGAGTTCGAGCACATCCTCGACGACTACAAGGAAAGCCACGACCTCAACCTCGACACCGAACTCGGCGCCGAAAGCTGGCAGGAGGTGATCAACCTCTACAAGAAAGCGATCGTCAAACGCCTCGGCCGCGACTTCCCGCAGGACCCGAAAGACCAGCTCTGGGGCGCCATCGGCGCCGTCTTCTCCTCGTGGATGAACGACCGCGCGGTGACCTACCGCCGCCTCAACGACATCCCCGAAAGCTGGGGTACCGCCGTCAACGTGCAGTCGATGGTCTTCGGCAACATGGGCGATAACTCCGCCACCGGCGTTGCCTTCACGCGCGACCCTTCCACCGGCGAGAAACATTTCTACGGTGAGTTCCTGGTGAACGCCCAGGGCGAAGACGTCGTCGCCGGCATCCGCACGCCTGCGCCCATATCGGATGCACGCAAGGCCGCGCTGAAGTCCGACGACAAGTCGCTCGAACAGGCCATGCCCGCCGTCTACAAGCAGCTCACCGCCGTCGCCGAGCGTCTCGAGACGCACTATCGCGACATGCAGGACATCGAATTCACGGTAGAGCAGGGCACGCTCTACATGCTGCAGACCCGCAACGGCAAACGCACCGCGCAAGCGGCGCTGAAACTCGCCGTCGACATGTGCCGCGAAAAGCTGATCACCCAGGAAGAAGCCGTCCTCCGCCTCGATCCGGCGCAACTCGACCAGCTCCTCCACCCCGCCATCGCCGACGACGCCGTGCGCGACGTCTTCGTCAAAGGCCTGCCTGCATCGCCCGGCGCCGCCGTCGGCCAGATCGTGTTCGAGCCCGCCGAGGCCGTCGCTCTCGCCGCCAAGAACATCGCCGTCATCCTCTTGCGCATCGAGACCAGCCCCGAGGACATCCAGGGCATGCACTCCGCCCGCGCAATCGTCACCGCCCGCGGCGGCATGACCAGCCACGCGGCCGTCGTCGCCCGCGGCATGGGCCGTCCCTGCGTCTGCGGCGCAGGCTCTCTCCAGATCAATGCCGATGCCGGCACGGTCCGCGTCGGCTCCCGCACGCTGAAGAAGGGCGACATCATCACCGTCGACGGCGCCAAGGGCCAGGTCCTCGTCGGCTCCGTGAAAATGGTCGAGCCCGCGCTCGGCGGAGACTTCGCCGAACTCATGGGCTGGGCAGACGCCGTGCGCCGCATGAAAGTCCGCGCCAACGCCGAAACGCCGCTCGATGCAGAAACCGCCCGCAAGTTCGGCGCAGAAGGCATCGGCCTCTGTCGCACCGAGCACATGTTCTTCGATGCCGCCCGCATCCCCGTCGTGCGCGAGATGATCCTAGCCGACAACGAACGCGGACGCCGCAAGGCGCTCGACAAGCTGCTGCCGATGCAGCGCTCCGACTTCACCGAAATCTTCCGCATCATGGCCGGCCTGCCGGTCACCATCCGCTTGCTCGACCCCCCGCTGCACGAATTCCTCCCCCACACGGAAGAAGACATCGCCGGCGTCGCCAAACAGTCCGGCGTCTCCGCTGACTTGCTCCGCGCCCGCGCAACCGAGCTGCACGAGTCCAACCCCATGCTCGGCCACCGCGGCTGCCGCCTCGGCGTCACCTATCCCGAAATCTACGAGATGCAGGCCCGCGCCATCTTCGAAGCCGCCCTCGATGTCGCCAAGGAATCCGGCAAGGCGCCGATCCCCGAAGTGATGATCCCCCTTGTCGCCACCAGGCGCGAACTCGAACTCATGCGCGCCCTCGTCGTGCGCACGGCCGAGCAGGTCTTCCAGGAGCGCGCTGCGCAGGTGGATTATCTCGTCGGCACCATGATCGAACTTCCCCGCGCCGCCCTGCGCGCGAAAGAGATCGCCGAGGAAGCCGAATTCTTCTCCTTCGGCACCAACGACCTCACGCAGACGGCGCTGGGCATCTCGCGCGACGACGCCTCGCGCTTCCTCAAGATCTACGAGGAAAAAGGCATCTACGAAAAAGACCCGTTCGTGAGCATCGACCGCGACGGCGTCGGCGAACTCGTGCGGCTAGGCTGCCAGCGCGGCCGCGAGGCCCGTCCCAAACTCAAGCTCGGCGTCTGCGGCGAACACGGCGGCGATCCCGCCAGCATCTTCTTCTTCGAAGAAGCCGGCCTCGACTATGTCAGCGCATCCCCCTTCCGCGTGCCGGTCGCCAGACTTGCCGCAGCGCACGCGGCGCTGAAGAAGTCGAGATAGCCCCGGCGCCTCCTTGCTCTCCGCTGCGGCGCGGCAGACACTGCCCGCGGGATGGGAAGAGGGGATCGGCATGAAAATCGCCTTACCGCTGCTTGCGAGTCTCATCGTGGGGTTCGCGCCCTGCGCGGCCGCACAAGTCACTTGCGCCGAGATCAAGACCGTCATCGCCGCCGCAGAAGATGACTTCTCAGCCTTCGAGGGCGAGAAGATCAGCGAGGACTTCTACAAGTCCAAATACGCGCTGCCTCGCGCCGAGACCTGCACGCTGGAGTACGAGTTCGATTCCATCTTCTCGTGCCTCTTCGTGTTCGACAGCCTGGCGTCTGCGCAGACGGCGATGAACGCGCACGCCGCATCGATCGTGGCGTGCCTTCCCGGCTGGGCTGCCGAACAGCAGAAGCCCGCCGCACAGGCGACCGACGGCTTGCGCGCCCTGGGGGGCACGTACTACTCGGGCAAGGGCGACCAGGAAGATCTGGAGTGGGCCGTCTTCATGGAAGAGCACACCTTCGACGGCGGGCATGACTGGCACGTCTGGGTCGGTCTCGCCTACCTGCTCTGATGCAGCGCGGCGACAAGCTCTTCACGTCGTTGCTCGCTTACGCACACGCAGGCGCCATCTTCCACCCTGCACGGAATCCGTTATATACGGCGAGCTATAACGCTGCCGGAGCCCGATCCATGCGCCCAATCTTTCAGGCAAAAGTCCTCGCCTCGCTCGCCGTTCTCGCATTCACCGCTCCGGCGCTTGCCCAGACCCCCGCACCCGCGCCCGACTGCTCCAGGCCCGCGCCCCTCACCGGCGAACTCGCGGGCTGGACCGCCAAGGCGCCCATCACCTCCGCCGCCAACGAAGCGACGCTTTCCGCCGCCGCCCTCACCATCGGCAAGTCGCACGAAGCAGCGCTGCTCAAGACACCGCAGGTCGCCTATGTGCTCCAGCCTGAAAAGCCCGGCGGCTCGGTCTCCAATGGCGGCCTCTTCTCTTTCAGCGCCGAGACAGCAGGCACATACCGCGTCGCCCTCTCCACCGCCGCCTGGATCGACCTCATCGAGGACGGCCGATCCCTCAAGCCCGCCACCTTTGGCCACGGCCCCGACTGCTCCGGCATCCGCAAGATCGTCGACTTCCAGCTGAAGCCCGGCAAGCACACCCTCCAGATCAGCGCCAACGCCGATCCGAAGATGGTCCTCATGGTGGCGAAGAAGCCGTAGGCGGCCTGTCCGGAGTCATTCTCGGGCAAGCCGAAGGCGCGACCCGAGAATCTCTGGGCCGCATGTGCAATCTCCTCGTTGCTCAGAGATTCTCGGCTCAAGGCCGAGAATGACCCGCAAAGAGAGCTGTGCGAAGAACTGAACGCGGACTGAGGTCTGCTTCCAGTCCCAAATCATCCCCAACCGGTGGCGCTTGGCCGAATACGTTAGACGGGTACGCGCGCGTCACCCGCGCCGTTTCCTGAGCAAATTCCGCGAAATGAAGAATCTTCCCGTTCTCGAACTGTGGGGGGCCAAAGCTGCGCGATAATGCGCGCATGAGCACGACGCACGAACCCGCACCCGAATACCCTGACGACGCCGCCCGCGACGCCGAGGATGAGCGCAACGCCATGCAAGACCGTGAGGCCGCGTCCGCGCTTCGCGATCCGGCGACGCAAGGCTTCTTCACCTGGGTGCGCGGCTTTGTGCGATCCGTGCTGGAGACCGACTACGACAATCTCTGGCCCGGCAATCTTCTGAAAGGCGAGAACATCTGGCAGTGGGCGCGGTTCGAGTTGCTCGACTGGCTGCTCCCGATCGAAAGGCTGCTGCGGCGCATCCTGCTCATCGAGGCCTACGCCCTTCTCGAAACCCAGTCGCTCCCGCCGGCGCGGCCAGGCCGCAAAGCGGGCAGGGTCGAAGCTGGTTCCGAAGCGCCGGATGGAGCAGCCGGCAAGCCGACCAACAAGGCCGCCGCCAGACCCGCCGATGATCCCGATCACCCCGAACACTGGCGCGTCAACTTCAGGGTCCTCCCGCGCAAGCGACGCGATCACGCCCGCCGCCATGTTCGCATGCCGCTGCCGCGCGGGGATGATGGACGCGTCATACCGCTTCGCTTCCGCGCCGTTGCCTGGGATGCAGCCCCGCTTGCGCGGAGGTTCGAGGCGGTGATCCGCATCTGCCGCAAGCCCGCGCCATTCGTCCGCCGGCTTGCCTTTCGGCTTCGCGCAGAGGGCCGCCGCCTGCATGAATCCGTTGTGCGCCTCTGCGCCCAAAGACCCACCGACAAGTTCGCGCGCGATGCGAATTCCGCGGCCGCCAGCCTCGCTCTCGAGCGCTCGGAGACCTTCTGGTCTTCGTCCTGATACTGACGAATTCCGTTGCCGAACAAAGCGCTCCGCTCGTCAATCTGTCGGGCGGAAACGCCTCCGCATGGCCCAAATCCGGCCATGCCCAATGCTTATCCACAGGAGGTGGTTTCCGCAGCGTCCTTCATCAAATCGCCGTCACAACGATTAGGTGGCGGGTGTTGCCGAAGAGCCGCCGGGTCCTATGTGAGTCCTTCGGCACGGGCCCAGCCCGTTGAAAAAAGGGGCGATTGGTAAACGGGACTAGTTAACGCGTCGCCTGGCACGCGAGTTGCTATCGGACGGGGTTCGGCTGGCGCGGGATTTGCGAGACTGAGGGCAAGCAGGACGAGGTCTTGCCCAGTATCAAAGGGCCCGGTAGGGCGGCTGGCGTCGCGCAGCTCATAAAAAGACAAAGCGACGGGTGTGTGTGGAGTGTCGGTTTCGGGCGCGCGCGGGCGCCGCAACGCGTTGGGCGTTTAGGATCATTAAGGGAAGGCCGGGGTGTTAGAACTCCCTAAAGCTATGCACCTTATTGTTCGCCACATCGAGGCGGCTGTGAAAGCCGTCGTTGTGTGGTGGTCAACCATGTCCGACGTCGAAAAGCGTCAGACCCAGCATCGTGCGATGACGATCGGCGCCTGCGCCGCGGCATTCGCCATCGCCGGCCCCCTCATCGGCCAGCGCTTCGATGTCCAGAAAACGGAAGAGGCTTACCGTGCGGAAGCCGTCCAGCTCGCCCAGTCGCTCGGCGGCGGTGGCCCGCAGGTCGCCCAGCACGTCTCCTTCTCCAACAAGGCGGCCCCGACGGCTCTCTTCCAGTCGGTGTCCTTCAATTTCTCGACCGTCGCCGGACCGGCCACGGGCTATATCGCCGCCGCCGAGCAGGACTCGATGGTCCGCCGCGGCCTTGCGACGTTCTCCACCGAGAACCTGGGCCTGATCGAAAACGAGCAGGCCGAAATGGATTGCCTGGCCCAGGCCGTCTATTACGAGGCGCGCTCGGAAGATCTCAAAGGCCAGATGGCCGTCGCCGAAGTCATCATGAACCGGGTGAAGAGCCCGCACTTCCCGAAATCGGTCTGCGAAGTCGTCTATCAGGGCCGCTATCGCGACACGGGCTGCCAGTTCACCTTCACCTGCGATGGCTCGCTGCGCAATCCGCCCTCGGGCGATGCGTGGGAGCGCGCCCGCGCCGTCGCCCTCCACGTTTCGATGGGCCTCAACACGCCGGTCACCAACAACGCCACGCACTATCACACCGACTATGTGAACCCGTACTGGCGCGCCGGTCTCGTCGAGACCGCCACGATCGGCACGCACATCTTCTACCGCTTCCCGAAAACGAATACGGAATGGACGACGGCTCGTATCGCGCTCGCCGCCCAGAATGGCAGCTCGGTTTCCGACGAAGCGCTCGCTATCCCGGTCGAAATCGACGGCGTGGAAATCCAGCCGCCGGTCAACGACGCCGACAAGCTCGCCGCCGCGGCTCTCGTGAAGATCTCGACGGAAGTGAAACCCGCAACCGCCGGCCCGCAGCCCGTCGCCGCTCTGGCGCCGTCGACGATCCAGCCGATCCAGGCCGCCAGCGCCGCCCCGGACTCGCGCCCTCTCTGAGTACTGGCTCTCTAACTTTCGAAATCGAGACCGACGTCGAGATTGACCGCCGAGTGCGTCAAAGCTCCAACGGAAATGTAATCGACTCCGGTCTCGGCAATCGCCTTGACCGTATCGAGCCGAACCCCACCTGAAGCTTCAAGCTTGGCCTTGCCGCCAGCAATTCCGACGGCCTCCTTCAGCAGCGCCACGGACATGTTGTCGAGCAGGATGGCATCGGGGGAATACTTCAGCGCTTCTTGCAACTGCTCCAGCGAATCCACCTCGATCTCGATCGCGCGCAGATGGCTCACCGCCGCCTTCGCCCGCTTCATCGCGTGTCCCACGCTGCCTGCCGCCGCTATGTGATTGTCCTTGATGAGAATCGCATCATCCAGCCCCAGCCGGTGATTGACCCCGCCCCCGAGCCTCACCGCGCGCTTCTCCAGCGCCCTGAACCCCGGCGTCGTCTTCCGCGTGCAGACGATCCTCGCCTTCGTCTCTTTGACCTCTTCCACGAACTTCGCCGTCAGCGTCGCAACTCCGGACAACGGCCCGATGAAATTGAGGATGGTTCGCTCCGCCGTCAGCACCGAGCGCGCCGTTCCTTCGATCCTGATCAGTTGCGCCTTCTTCTCGAAACGAACGCCTTCGTCCGAAAGCGTCTTCCACGAAGCTTCCGGATCGATCAGCCGCAGGGCCAGCCTCGCCGCATCGAACCCCGCTGCAATCCCCGGCTCACGCGCAGAGACAACCGCCTTCATCCGGGTAGAGGAGGGGATCACCGCATCCGTCGTGATATCCCCGCCGCGCCCGAGATCTTCCTGGAGGGCCAGGCGCACCAGCGGCTCGATGATCACATCGGGCAGAGCGGGAATCGGAAGCATGTCAGTCATTCAAAGTCCCTCGGCAGTTGCCGCGTGATGAATCTCGGGCAGCCCATCGGCCCCGCGCCGCATGAAAGTCCGGTGCGGCTCAAGTGTCTGCGGGAAATCCGACCGGTAGTGTCCGCCCCGGCTCTCATGCCTCGCCAGCGCCCCGGCAACAATCAGGCTCGACGCCACCAGCCCCCGCGACGCACCCACATTCGCAATCGCCGCATGGATCCAGTCGAGCGTCGCGCCCAGTCCCTTGGCCTCGCGGATAACCCCGCACTGGCTGTGCATCCGCTTGCGCAGATCGTTGAGCGACAACTCCGCCATCTCCGGCGGCGCCTCGGCGCCTGCTTCCCCCGGCGCCGTCAGAGTCGCGTTCTGCAGCCGCCGAGCCGCCCGCTCGGCAAAAACCACGGCCTCGAGCAGCGAGTTGGAAGCGAGGCGATTGGCTCCATGCGCTCCTGTAGAGGCGCTCTCTCCGCAAGCCGAAAGCCCCTCAAGCGACGTACGACCCCAGAGGTCCGTGACCACTCCGCCCATGTGATAATGCATCGCCGGCGCGACGGGGATGGCTTGTATCCGCGGATCAATCTTCGCCGACATGCAGGCTTCGAACACCGTCGGGAAGTGATCCGGGAAGTGCGCTCCCACAGCCTGCCGGCAATCCAGAAATGCCCCTCGCCCAGCTTCACGTTCGGCATGGATTGCTCGCGCAACTTCATCGCGAGGCGCCAGATCGCCGAGCTTGTGATAGTCCTGCATGAACGCCCGGCCGGTCTTGTCCACCAGATGCGCGCCTTCGCCTCTCAAGGCTTCAGTCGCCAGCGGAGCAGGGTCCCGGCCGATATCGATGGCCGTGGGATGGAACTGCACGAACTCCGGATCGCCGATCAGCGCTCCCGCCGCATAGGCCATCGCAACGGCATCGCCCTGCGAGGATCGCGGATTGGTCGTGATGGCATAGAGGCCGCCCGAGCCGCCGGCACACAGCACCGTCTCCGAGGCGCGCAGCTTAACCTTTTCGCCCTTGCGATCCTGCGCCAGCACGCCGGCGATCCGCCCGTTGGAATCCTGCAGCAGCGCCAGCGCCTTCACGCCGTCGATCACTTCGATGTGGGACGAGGCGGCAACTGCATAGCTCAACGCCTCCATAATCGCCTTGCCCGCAAGATCGCCGGAGACACGCGCAACACGCGCGCGGGAGTGAGCCGCTTCCATCGACAGCGCCAGTTCGCCATCGGCCGTGCGGTCGAACGGAACACCCATGTCGAGCAGGTCGCGCACGCGGTTCGGGCCTTCCTCGGCAATCAGTCTGGCGACCACCGGATCGACAATACCTGCGCCGGCAGCGACCGTATCCGCAGCGTGGAGCGAGGGATTGTCCTCGGGCGAGAGCGCTGCAGCGAGCCCTCCCTGGGCCCAGGCGGACGCGGCGGCCTGACCGATGGGCGCGAGTGCAATCACCGTGCAGCGTCTCGGCGCCAGCTTGAGCGCGAGGAAGAGGCCGGCGAGGCCCCCGCCGACGATCAGGATGTCGCGTGTCGTGGTCACGAGATCAGTTCCTGCTTGCGCTGGAACTTCACTTTCTCGGCGCTGTTCACGTCATACGATTTGCCCAGCATCTCGTCGCCATATGCGTTGAGCACGAGATCGAAGCTGTCTGGAAAATATCCGAAGCTACCCTTCAGCGGCTTGTCATCGATCCTGGCGATCCGCTCGAGCTTGCTGCGGATGCTGACGGCGCTTCCTTTCAGGGTGGCGGTGCAGCTCTGCTCCGTATCGATCGTGCGGTTGGTCCCGCGATCACAAGCAAGGCGCGCGGTAAAGCTGCAGGTGAAGGCGCCCGACTTGGCTTTCCTGATCTTGATGTCGCCGGAGAGAACGCATTTGTCTCCGGCCGTCGGATCGGCGCGAAAGCCCCAGTCGCCTTCGATCGATGCAGGCTGGGCCGCGCTCTCGGAGCTTCTGGGCGCCGCCTTCGAGACTTGCGCCGAGGCTGAGACCGCCGACAGAACAGCCAGCGCTGCGAGAAGAGCTGGGCGCATCATGAAATCAGCTCGGCCTTGCGGCGGAATTTCACGGGAGCGATGTCATGGGATTTGAACAACCCAGTCATCTCATCGCCACGCATGTTGATCGTGACATCGAAATTGTCCGGTGCGTACGCGGACTTGAGCCAGGTGATGCTGTCAGCCGGATCGGCGCTGACGATCTTGTCGAGCTTCGACGTGACGAGAATCCTGGCCCCCGCCTGTGTTGCCGAACAGCTCTGCTTCGTTCGAACAGACCGCAGCGCGTTGGCGGGACAGGTCCAGTTGGCATCGAACGAGCAGGAGAACGTGTCGGCCCTGGTCTCGCTGAGCGTGATGTTGCCTTCGAGTTTGCAGCCGCCGCGGAAGTCGCTGGTTGCGAACGACCACATGCCTTCTGGCGAGGGCGATTTCTTCAACTGTGCGGCTGCCGGCAGGGCGAGGGCGCAGACGAGAAAGAGGGGAAGGAGACGCGCTCGCCTCAAGAGAGGAGCTCCCCCTTGCGGCGGAATTTCACCGGCGCCTCGCCCATGCTTTCGAACTTGCCGTCCATCACGTCTCCATCCGGGCTGATGGTGACGTAGAAATTGTCGGGCATGTAGCGGCGGTCCATGCCGTTCATGAGCTCTTTCGGATCGGTCTTCACGATGCGCTCGACCTTCGAGACCATGGAAACCTTCGAGCCGGTCTGAGTGAGCGTGCAGGTCTGGTCGGTCTGGATCGTGCGGATATCGCCCGAGGTGCAGGACTGGACGGCCTGGAAGACGCAGGAGAAGTGCCTGGTCTTGCCTGAGCCGACCTCGCGGATCTGCATGTTGCCCGAAATCATGCAGCGGTCGTTGAGCGGGGCCGTCTTGAATTCCCAGTCGCCAGCGGGCGAGGGCGCCTTCTTGAGCTGGGCCACGGCAAACGGGCTCGCACACAGGGCGAGGACAAGGGCAGCCGCAATGCCTGAAGCTACTGGGCCTGCTGCTGCAGGGCGCCTGAAGAGGAAATGCTTCATGCCGCCCCCTTCTCCGCGTTTCAGGAAATCAGCTCGACGTCGCGCCAGAAGCGGGCCTTGAGCTGGCGCTGCTCGTCGTAGTGCTGGCCGATCATCTCGGACAGGTTCTTCTGCATCTGCAGGATGAAGTTGTCGGCGAGATAGCCGTACTGCATGTACTCCGCCGCCACCTTCGGCCTGCGCTCGAGCACCTTGTCGACGGTGGTCTTGATCGCGACCTGCTTGCCGACTTTCTGCGCGGTGCAGACCTGTTTCACGCGGATGTAGAGATTGCCGTTCTCGGGTCCGCACGTCTGCTCGCTCTCGAACACGCAGGTGTAGGTGTTCTTGATCGAGGTCTGCTTGAACACGATGCGGCCGGTGATCTGGCAATCGCCCATGAATTTCGACGTGTCGAACAACCACGAGCCCGTGACCTCATCAGCGAACGCCGGCGCGAGAGAGGAGAGCGCCGCCGCACATCCGAAGACGGCGAGCAGGCGCTTCATGCGAGCGTTCATACGAGTTCTGGCGGTCCCAGCACCAGGACGGGCTTTTCCGGAGCGTGCGTGTCGAACTTCGGAAACTCCTTCGGCTTGGGCAGGGCCAGCATCGCGTCGATGGCCGCCTTCGCCCGCACGCGGATGTCCTCCGGCACCGTGACCTCGTGCTTCATCGCCAGGAGAGCATCGTAGATGTTCTCCAGCGAGATCCGCTTCATGTGAGGGCAGAGATTGCATGGCTTCACAAACTCCACGCCGGGGTTTTCCGCGGCAACGTTGTCGCTCATCGAGCATTCGGTGAGCAGAACCACCTTCTCGGCGGAGGTTCCTTTCACGTAATGCGCGAGCGCTGAAGTGGAGCCTGCAAAGTCGGCTTCTTCAAGGACTTCTGGGGGACATTCAGGGTGGGCGAGCACAATTGCGCCCGGATGCGCCTCACGAATCTGTTTGACGTCATCCGCGGTGAACTTCTCGTGCACCTCGCAACGGCCCTTCCAGGCGATGATTCCCACCTTGGTGTTGGCGGCAACGTTCCGGGCGAGGAACTCGTCCGGGATCAGGATCACCTGATCCACGCCCCACTTTTTGGCCACGTGCTCGACGACCTGGACCGCGTTGGATGAGGTGCAAGTGATGTCGCACTCGGCTTTCACATCCGCCGTCGTGTTGACGTAGGTGACGATGGGGAGGTTGGGGTAGCGCTGGCGTATCAGGCGTACGTCGGCGCCAGTCACGGAGGCTGCGAGAGAGCAGCCGGCGCGCAGGTCCGGGATCAGTACTGTCTTGTCCGGGCTCAGGATTTTGCTCGTTTCGGCCATGAAATGAACACCGGCCTGAACGATGATTTTCGCGTCCGTGGTCGAGGCCTCACGGGCCAGCTGCAGGCTATCGCCACGGAA
>Ga0070685_10001372_pt1 | contig 12791 bp, 8 predicted proteins | sample KBSS13LmetaG_FD_65651 | JGI IMG/M metagenome (GOLD analysis project Ga0070685, IMG submission 65651) | Switchgrass rhizosphere microbial communities from Kellogg Biological Station, Michigan, USA - KBS S1-3L metaG | ecosystem: Host-associated > Plants > Roots > Rhizosphere ...
CCCGCGGCCGCCCATTGACCCTGGAGCGCGGGAGCGACGTCCGCTCCGGGCCCGTCGGCGTCGAACGCGAGCACGACGTGATAGGACTCCGGTCGCGTGCCCACGGGCACGCGGCGGTTGGACGAGCGTCGCGCCAGCTCGCGCCGCGCCACCTCCTGGCGCGCCCGCTCCGCCTCCTCGCGCGCAGTGCGCTCGGCCACGGACTGGGGAGCCGGCCAGGCGAAGCGTGCGGCCGCGCCCGGAAGCCAGCGCTCGAGCGGCTCACCGCCGCTGCGCAGCGCCAGCTCCCCCGGACGGATCGCGCGCGCGAGCGCTTCGCGCACGTCGAGCTGCCCGAGCGGGGGCACGTCCGGCCTCAGGACCAGCAGCAGCCGGCGCGCAGGAACGGCGGTGCGGCCCACCACCTCCCACCCCTCCGCAAGCGGTGTGTCGAGGAACCCGGGGGGCAAAGGCCACACCACGTCGGCGCCGCTTCGCCTCAGGATGTTGCGCACGCGGATCGCGCCGGAGAGGAAGCGCACGTGCAGCGTGTCGGCTGCGGCGCGCACCCCGGCGGGTGTCGCGGCCGCGGCCAGCGTCAGCATGCGATCGCCGTCGGCAGCGGCGACGCGGTAGGGACCCACCCCCACCGCATCACGCCACGACCCTTTCCGCCGCTTCCACGGTGTGCTCACGCCGGGCACGGCGAGTTTCTCCAGCAGCCGCGGCTCGCGGGCGGCGAGCCGGATCACGAGCCGAGACGGACCCGCCGTCTCGATGCCAATGGCTGGCGCCCGCCGGCTGCTCCGTGCGCTCGCGACACCCCGCACCGCGGCGAGCAGCCACTCGCGCGTGGCGTGATCGTCGCGACCCAGGCCGCCCATCAGCGCGTCTCGAATGTCGGCGCTGGTGACGGGCGAGCCGTCGGTGAAGCGGGCGTCGCCGCGCAGGCGGAACGTCCACGTCAGGCTGTCGCGCGAGCAACCGAGCGAGTCCGCGAGCGCGGGTCCGACGCGGCCGGTGCTGTCCGCCTCGACCAGTCCGCGCGAGAGCTGCCGCTCCAGCGCCTGCCGGAGCGCGTCCGGCGGCCCATCCGGATCGAACGCCGGCAGCGGATGTCCCGCGAGCCACACCGTGGTCACGCGCGCGGGCGCGCGCGGCGCGGAGCATCCCGCGGGCAGCAGCGCCGAGACGATCGCGAGCAGGGCAAGAACGCGACGCCGCGCCGACCGGGACATGGCCGCACATATTAGAGGTCTCCGGCGCGCCCGACGAGTCGCGCGCGCGCGTGCTAGCTTGCGAGGACATGGTCACCCCGATCGATTCTGCGCCCTCCGAGGTGCTGGGACTCGAGCGACTCCACCCGGAGCAACGCGACGCGGTCTCGCACGGCACCGGCCCGCTGCTCATCGTCGCCGGCGCGGGCACGGGCAAGACGCAGGTGGTGACGCATCGCATCGCCTGGCTCATCTCCCGCAAGCTGGCGCGGCCCGAGCAGATCGTGGCGCTGACGTTCACGGAGAAGGCCGCGGCGGAGATGGAATCGCGGGTCGACCAGCTCGTGCCCTACGGCCTCGTGGGCGCCACGATCGCCACGTTCAACGCGTTCTGCGACCGCCTCATCCGCGAACACGCGGTGGAGCTGGGGCTCACCTCGCGACTGCGCGTCGAGTCGCAGGCGGAGATCCTCGTGTTCCTGCGCGAGCGGCTGTTCGAGCTGGGCCTCGAGCGCTACCTGCCGCTCGGACGGCCCGACACCCACCTCGAGTCGCTCACGGCGCTGTTCGACCGCGCCCGCAACGAGGACGTCTCCCCGGAGCAGTACGCGGCGTTCGCGGCGAAGCTCCAGGCGGAGGCGGGCGACGATCCCGAGAAGCGCGACCGCGCCGAGGCCGAGGTGGAGAAGGCGCGAGCGTACGCGCGCTACGAGTCGCTGCTCTTCCGCTCCGGCCGCGTCGACTTCGGCTCGCAGATCCGGCTCGCGCTCCGGCTGCTGCGCGAGCGCGCGCACGTGCGCCGCGAGGTGCAGGACCGCTGGCGCTGGATCCTGGTCGACGAGTTCCAGGACACGAACCACGTGCAGTTCGAGCTGGTCCGGCTCCTGGCCGGCGAACGGCGCAACCTCACCGTGGTCGGCGATGACGACCAGAGCATCTATCGATTCCGAGGCGCCAAGATCGAGAACATCCTCCAGTTCCTGGACGTCTACGCGGACGCGAAGCAGGTGCTGCTCAAGCGCAACCACCGCTCGGGCCAGCGCATCCTCGATGATGCGCATCGCCTCATCGTGTTCAACGATCCGGCACGGATGGAGGCGCAGCGCGGCTGGGACAAGCGCCTCGTGGCGCAGCGCGTGGATCGCGCGACGGGGCAGCCGCTCACGGGTGTGGTCGAGCACCGCGCGTTCGCCAGCGGCCGCGACGAGTGCGAGTGGGTCGCCGACGCGATCGCCACCGCGCTGGAGCGTGGGGCTGCGCGTGCCGGGGATTTCGCCGTGCTGGCGCGGGCGCACATCCACCTCGACCCCTTCGCGCTGGCGCTCCAGGCGCGCGGCGTGCGCTTCCGGCGCGTCGGGATGCGCGGCCTCTATTCACGCCCCGAGGTGCTGCTCTGCCTCAACGCGCTGCGCGCCGTGGCCGATCCCGACGGCGGCGCCTCGCACCCGGTGCTGGGCGATCCGCTGTTCGGCGCCGATCCGGTGGACCTGGCGCGCATCGGCTCGCGCGCCAAGCGCACGAACCGCGGCTTCCTGCGCATCGCGCGCGCGAGCGCCGAGGGCCGCGAGCCCGCGATCGAGTCGGTGAGCGCCGCCACGGCGGACGCCGTGCGCCGGTGGTCCGCGCTCCACGCCGGGCTCTGCGACAACGCGGTCCGCCGGCCGACGTCGGAAGTCCTCTACCAGTTCGTCACCGAGAGCGGGCTCCTCGCCTCGCTCACCGCCGACGAGGGCAGTGCCTCGTCGCTCGAGCGCGTGCAGAACCTGAACAAGCTCTTCGGCATCACCACGCGTGTCGGTCCTCTCCTGAAGGAGGACCGCGTGCCGGCGTTCATCGCGCACCTGGACCTGCTGATCGAGATGGGCGACGACCCCGTGGCCGCCGAGATCGAGTCCGACGAGGACGCGGTGAGCCTGCTCACGGCGCACGGCGCCAAGGGGCTCGAGTTCCCGACCGTGTTCATGGTGAACCTGGTCGAGCAGCGCTTCCCGCAGTACCGGCGTGGCGAAGGCCTGGAGTTCCCGCCGGAGTTGAAGCCCGCGGTGTTCGCGGGCGCGATCGAGGACGCCGCGGAAGCGCACGACCGCGAGGAGCGCCGGCTCTTCTACGTGGGGATGACGCGCGCCATGGACCGGCTGGTGCTCACGCATGCCGAGGACTACGGCGGCCAGCGCGCCACCAAGCTCTCGCGCTTCGTGCGCGAGGCGCTGGACCTGCCGGCGCCGCCCAAGGGCGCGCAGGCTGCCTCGGCGCTGGAGTCGATCCGCCGCCACGCGCCGGTGGCGGAGCCCGAGCCCGCTGCCGTCGCGGCGGTGCCCGAGGGCCCGCTCACGCTCTCGCACTCACAGATCGACGACTGGATCACCTGCCCGCTCAAGTACCTGTTCGCGCACATCGCGCACGTGCCGCTCGCCGGCGACCCGGTGTTCACCTACGGCACCGCGATCCACCACGCCATCAAGATCTGGCACCAGCACCAGATCAAGGGGCTGCCGATCCACGTCGACGACGTGGTGGCGGCGTTCGAGTCGGCGTGGTCGAGCGAGGGCTTCCTCACCCGCGAGCACGAGGAGCGCATGCTGGAGCAGGGCCGCGCCGCACTGCGCCGGTTCGTGGATCGCGAAGCCGCCGCGCGCGTGCGCCCGCTCGCGGTGGAGACCGAGTTCAAGTTCAAGGTCGACGGCGACGTGGTCCAGGGTCGCTGGGACCGGATCGACGAGCGTCCCGAGGGCATCGTCCTCGTCGACTACAAGACCTCCGACATCGAGGAGACGGAGAAGGCGGACGAGCGCGCGAAGAAGTCGCTGCGCGAAGGCCAGCTCGGCCTCTACGCCCTCGCCTACGTGGAGTCGCGGCAGGTGATGCCCGCGCGCGTCGAGCTGCAGTTCGTGGACACCGGCATCACCGGCGCGGCCGTGGTCGAGCCCGAGCACCTGGAGCGTGCCCGCGAGCGTGTCGTCGAGGCGGCCGCGGGCATCCGCGCCGGCCGCTTCCCGGCGCGGCCCGACCAGCGCAACTGCGGCTACTGCCCCTATCGCCTGTTCTGCCAGCACAGCGCCGCGAGGCGCCTGTGAGCGCGATGGAGACGCGCGAGCTCGGCGAGGCCGCGGGCGCGTTCGCGCGCGAGGCGGGCGCGATCCTTCTCCAGGGGTACGGCCGCGTGCACGCGCCGGAGAAGAAGGGTCGCATCGACCTGGTCACCGAGTTCGACCGGCGCTCCGAGGCGCTGCTCCTCGCCCGCATCCGCGCGCGCTTCCCGGACCACGCCATCCTCGCCGAGGAGTCGGGCGCGGGCGGCGCCAGCCACGCGCGCGTGCGCTGGGTCTGCGACCCGCTCGATGGCACCACGAACTTCGCGCACAACTACCCGTTCTTCGGCGTCTCGGTGGGCGTCGAGGTGGACGGCGCCATGGCCGCCGCTGCGGTCTACGACCCGGTCCGCGACGAGATGTTCGCCGCCGCCGCCGGTCGCGGGGCGACACTGAACGGCGCGCCCATCCGGGTCTCGGCCATCGCCGACCTCGACGCGGCGCTGCTCGTGACCGGGTTCCCCTACGATGTGCGCGAGCACCCCGGGCGCCACGTGCCGCTGTTCCAGGAGTTCCTGCTGCGCGCGCAGGGCGTGCGCCGGGACGGCTCGGCGGCGCTGAACCTCTGCTACGTGGCGATGGGCCGGTTCGATGGAATGTGGGAAGGCGATCTCAGCCCATGGGACGTCGCCGCGGGCTCCCTGATCGTGCGCGAGGCGGGCGGCGTCGTGACCGGCTACCGGGGCGAGTCGTTCCGTCTCGACGGCCGGCGCATCGTCACCGCGAACCCGACGCTGCATGCAAAACTCCTGACCGTGGTCGCGCTCCACCCGGAAGCGGGTGCGCGAACGCCATCCTGACCGCCCGATGTACGATTCTGGCTCGCATCTGCGGGGCGTTCGCTGGCATGCTTGGACTCGTATCCCCCCTCGAACCGAACAGGTACCCCCCATCGAGATGTTCCCGCAGAAGGTCGCGCTGCGAGAGCTCCGCGCGTCCGTCGCTGTCGCGGCCGCGCCGCGGCTCGACGCCGGCGTGAGCGCGCGCGTGCCCGAGCATGGCCACCGCTGAGCTGCGCTGGCCCCCGGCCCCCCACCGCGCCGGGTTCACGATCACCGACGACACCGACGCGGCGACGTTCGAGGCCGTGCGCGCGGTGTACGACGTGCTCGACGAGCACGGCGTGCGTGTCACCAAGACGGTGTGGGCGTTCCCGCCCGTGGAGCCGTGCGGCATCCCCGCGCTGCCGCCCTCGATCCTGCGCGGCGTCACGCTCGCCGACCGCGACTACCGGGCCTACTGCGAACGGCTCGCCGCGCACGGGTTCGAGATCACGCTCCACGGCGCCACGGCCGGGAACAACCGCCGGGAGACGATCGAGCGCGCGTTCGCGGAACTGGACCGGAGCTTCCCGCGCGCGGCGACGTACATCTGCCACGCGAAGAACGCGGACAATCCCTACTGGCAGGAGAAGGTGGTGGCGAGCGGGCCGCTGCGCTGGGCGCTGGCGCGCTACGCGAAGGGTCACCACTGCTATGGCGAGGACCCCACGAGCCCGTACTTCTGGGGCGACATCTGCCACGAGCGCATCCGCTACATCCGGCTCTTCCGCACCCGCAACGTGAACGTGCTCGCGGACAATCCGTCGATGCCGTACTACGAGCGCGAGAAGCCCTATGTGCGCGGCTGGTTCAGCGCCTGCAAGCGGAGCTTCGCCGCCGTCACCCAGGAACAGGCCCTCGCGGGCCTCGAGCGCGACTGGGGCCTGTGCGTCCTCTACCAGTACATGCATCGCTGGGGCGATCCCGCCACCGGCTCCGCGAGTCCGGCGCTGGTGGAGGGTGCCCGACGGCTCGCGGCGCACCCGGCGATCTGGTGCGACACCGCGACCGCGTTGCTCGACCGCCTGCGGCTCCTTCACGGCGTGTTCCTCGGCTCGCACGGGCGCACGCTGTGGCTCGTCAACACCAACGACCGGCCGGTGGATCGCCTGCAGATCGAGACCGGCGCGCGTCCCGCGCGAGCGACCGAGGGTGTCTCCGTCTCGGGCGACGTGCTCGTCGTGGAGCGGCTCGCTGCCGGCGCCACGCTGCGGCTCGAATGCGACCGCGCGGTCGAGGCGCACGGCCGCACCGCGGTGAGGCTGGACGACGCGGGTCGTGGACAGGCTTCGTTCGGGCACGGCGAGGTGTGGTTCGCCGCCGGCGACCAGCCCTGGACCATCCACGGCATCCACGTCCCGGCACGTGGCCACGTGCTGCGCTTCGAGCGCGGGCTGGAGGCGACGGCGCCGCGCTCGCGCGCGGCCGATCACGAGCTCACGAGCCTGTTCTGTCTGCAGGCCGCGATCGTGGGGCGCGAGATGCTGCTCAAGGGCCGGCACGTCGACAGCAATCGCTGGCTCGGCTCCGACAAGATCACGCTCGAGAACCACGACACCTGGGAATGAGCCCGCCTACGCCGCCGCGCGCTCGTCGCGTGGCTCGAGGCGCGCGCGCACGCACCCGATCAGCGCCTTCATGTCGTAAGGCTTGGTGTGCACCTCGTCGGCGCCCATCTCGATCGCCAGCCGGCGGTCGCTCTCGCCGGAGCGGGCGCTGAGGATGAAGATGGGGATGTGCCGGAAGCGTTCGTCGAACTTGAGCGCGCGGCAGACCTTGTAGCCGTCGAGGCGCGGCAGCATCAGGTCGAGGATCATCAGGTCGGGCACGACCTGGCGCGCGAGCGCCAGGCCCTGCTCGCCGTCGCTCGCCTGCAGCACCTCGAACCCCGCGGCTTCGAGACCGAAGCGCAGCACGGTGAGGAGATCGGGTTCGTCGTCCACGATGAGGATGCGCGGCTTGCTGTCGGGCATGGGATCCTCGATGCGGGTCGTGGTGTCGGCCACACGGGGTTATCGGCCGTGCGGCCGGGTGCCATGAGGACGTGGGCGCAGCGGGTTGAGGGTGCGCTCTCACGCGCTGGAAGCCCGCGCCACCGCGGGCTCAGCGCACGTCCGGGTCGCGGGTGAAGAACGCCGACCGCTTCTGCTCCTCCCCCGTCAGCACGTCGCGCACCACCAGGTCGAGCCGGTAGTGGCCGGGGGCCAGCGAGTGGATCGGCACGCTCAGGAACTGTCGCCGCACCGTGCCGAGCACGACGTCCTGCCGCGTCACCCCGAGCCCTTCGCCGTCGTGGCGCGGCGACAGCCAGCGCTGGATCCAGATGCGGTTGTCGGGCGTGGCGGCGTGCACGGTGGTCTCGTACTCGAACCGGCCCTGGCCCTCGGGATCGCGCGCGAGGTGGTAGACCTCGAAGTAGGCGACCAGCGGCTGGCCGGGACGGACGCGGCCGGAGGGGTTCGCGTCCAGCTGCACGGCGTTCTCGAGCACGGGCGGCACGCCACAGGTGACGAGCAGGTCGCTCACGCTCAACACGGAGTCGATCGCGGGCACGTGCACGAACGCACGCCGCGCGCCGCGCCGGCCGCCGCCACGCACGCTGGTGCCCACGACGTAGTCGCCCGGCGCGAGCGCGAGCTGGAATCCCGCCACGCGCTGCCCGCCGGCATCGCAAGCCGAGGTCGAGAGCGGACGGCGGTCGCGCGCCACCTCGTGCATCGTGCTGTCCAGGACGACCAGGTCGGCCATCAACGAGTCCGCCGGACCCGCGGGTGCGGCGACGCCGGCGAACAGCGTGGGCACGCCGCGCTCGCCCTCGAAGCGCGCGAGCTCGCTCGACACGTCCAGCGGCCGGGCGCCGGGCGGCAACGTCGGGAACACACCCTTCAAGCCGGGGGTCGTGATCACGTCGAGGTTCGCGACCACCTGCGGGTCGGGGATCGGGTCGGTGTCGTAGTCGCGCGACGGCGGCAGCTCGTAGTGCTCGTTCAGCTGGCGATCCTGCATCACCGCGACCATGCCGAGCTGGGGATAGGCCCACACCAGCACGTTCACCGGGAACGCGACCTGGTTGAGCCCGCCGGCCAGGCCATAGAGCCCAACCCCCACCGGGTTGTACGTCGCTGCCTGCGGCGGCCCGTAGCGCACGTAGATGTCGCCACGCTCGTCCCACTCCCGCCGCGCGGGGTCGTAGAACAGGAAGTAGGCCTGCGCCACGCGCGCCCAGTATTCGAGCTGCGCCTCGTTCTCGGTCGTCACCAGGTCCGGGTCGTTCTCGCTCCAGAAGCGGCGCACGAACTCGGCGCGCTGGCTCTCGGGCAGCCGGCCGAACGCCATCGTGTCCTGCTCGGTGACGAGCGGCGCGAAGTCCTCGAAGCGGTCGCGCACGCTGCGGCGGAGCCGGGTGAACGCCAGCCGGAACAGGCTGTCGGCGCCCTGGACGTCGCCCTGCCGCCAGCGCAGCGACGCGCCGGCGAGCTGGCAGTCGGCGCGCGAGCGGTCGAACTCGAGCGCGTGGTCGGCGGCGCTGCGGGCCGCGGTGAGGTCGCCCTTTTCCACCAGCAGTGCCGAGAGCATGAGCCACGCGTCGGTGCGCTTCGGGTCCAGCCGCGCGCAGGCGGAGAAGTGCTCGATGGCGCGGTCCAGCGAGCGGCGCTCGAGGTACTTGAGCCAGTCGCGGCGCCACGCCTGGCCGAGCCCCATGCGCGCATCGGCGTTGTCGGGGGCGATCAGCAGTGCGCGCTCGTAGCGCAGCCGCGATTGCTTGGTGAAGCCGGCGTCGGCGTAGGTGCGCGCGAGCCTCAACTGGAGGTCGGCGCGCTCGGGCACGAGATCGCACGCCTGCTCCAGCTCGTGGATCGCGATGCGGCGCGAGTCGAACGTGTGCCGCGTGAGCCGCTGCTCGGCGTTGGCGAGCAGCCGGTCGGCCTCGCGCTCCGAGGCAGGCGCGGACGGCGGCCGTGTCGATGCCCCCCACGCGGGGGCCGGGACCAGCAGCATCAACGCCAGCAGCAGGGATCGCGCGCGCATCCTCGACGGGCAGTATCGAGGGGTCGCAGGGCATGGGTCAATGGCTTAACGCCGGCGAGGTCGCTGCGGCGCGCGAACTTGACGGGCGGCGAGCGGGGCGGGGATAGTGCGCTCATACGTGAAGATATCTTCAACCGTTCACGTCACGGCTCCCGTCTCTGGAGAAACGCCCATGCCCAGCCCCCGCCCGACCCACCGCCGCCGGTCCGCGCGCGCACGCCGCCCGGCCGGCGCGCGTCGGGCCGTGGCTCCCGCCGCCGAGCGCGTGCGGCGCGCGCTCGAGGACCAGGCGCACGTCGAGCGGCTATCGCGCATGTTCAGGGCGCTCGGCGACCCGACGCGCAGCAAGATGGTGTACGCGCTCTCGCTCGGCGAGCTGTGCGTGAGCGATCTCGCGGTGGCGCTCGGCGCCTCGCTCTCGGCGACCTCGCACCAGCTCCGCATCCTGCGCGACCTGGACATCGTGCACGTGCGACGCGACGGCAAGAGCCAGCGCTACACGCTCAACGAGGCGGCATTCGGCTTCTGCTCGCCCCGCGTGTGCCAGGCATGGAAGAGCGCGCTCGGCCTGGGGTCTCCCGCCCCCGCGAGCCCGCTCGTCCGCCCCGGGGAGCGCTGACCCATGTTCGAGGCGTTGATCATCACGCTCCGAGAGGGTGTGGAGGCGGCGCTGGTGCTCGCGATCGCGAGCGGGCTGCTGCGCCGCCAGGGCCGCGGTGACCAGGTGGGCGCGCTGCTCGCCGGCGCCGGCGTGGCGCTCGTCGTCTCGGTGGTGCTCGCCGTGCTCGCCACCCGCCTCACCTACAACGAGGAGATCGTCGAGGGCGTGGCCATGCTCGTGGGCGCGGTGTTCGTGCTCACGCTCACGGTGTGGATGTGGCGCGCGGCGCCGCGGATGAAGGAGGAGATCTCCTCCGGGCTCGCGCGCGGCGCGGAGCGCGGCGCGCTGGGCGTGGCCGCGTTCGGGTTCGTGATGGTGGTGCGCGAGGGCTTCGAGTCCGCGGTGTTCCTCGCCGCGGCGCAGTTCAACTCCAGCGGCCTCGCGCTCTGGGCCGGCGCGCTCGTGGGCTTGGCGCTCGCGGTCGCGTTCGGGGTCGCGTTCGCGCGCGGCGCACTCAAGATCTCGCTGAAACCCTTCTTCTCCCTCACCACCGCCGTGCTGCTGCTGGTGGCGTTCCAGCTCGTGGTCGGCGGGCTGCACGAGCTGTCCGAGGGCCGGGTGCTGCCCGCCTCGCGCACCGAGATGGCGCTGGTGGGGCCCATCGTCAAGAACGAGCTGCTGTTGTTCACGCTCACGCTGGCGCTGGCGGTGGGCTGGATGCTGATGGGCGCGGGGCGCGTGAATGCGCCCGCGACGCCGGAACCCGGATCTTCACCGCAGTCGCGCCTCGCGCGCGCTCACGTCGCGCGCGAGCGCGCCTGGCGGCGCGGGCTCGGGGGGCTCGGGCTCGTGGTGGTGGCGCTGCTCGCGGCGTCGTTCGTGTCGCGCGCGCGCATCCCGGCGGCGGAGCCGGCGACCGCGCTCGCGCCCGAGGGCGCTGCGGTGTCGTTCGACGCCGGGCTCCTCGCGGACGGCCGCATGCACTTCTTCGACACCCCGCTCGGCCAGGGGAGCGTGCGCTTCTTCGCCATCCGCGTCGCCGGCGACGTGCGCACGAACCTGGACGCGTGCGAGATCTGCGGGCCGATCGGCTACTTCCTGGAAGGCGGCGCTGCGGTATGCCGCAACTGCACCTCGCCGATCGCGCTCTCGTCGCTGGGGCGGCGCGGCGGCTGTAATCCCATCCCCGTGCGCTCGCGGGTCGAGGGCGCGCGCGTGATCGTGGACATCGCCGACCTCGCCGCCGCGGCGCCGCTGGCGAAGGGGCACTGAGCGTGCAGCTGAGGCTCCTGTGGCGGTCGCTGCGCGCGCGACGCTCGCGCGTGCTGCTGGCGCTGCTCGCGGTCACGCTCGGCACCGGGGTCGCGACCGCGCTCGGCACGCTCGCGCTCCAGGTCGGCGACGACCTCGCGCGCACGCTGCGCGCCGCCGGGCCCAACTTCGTCATGCGCCCGGAGGGAGCCTCGTGGCGGCCCGACGCCACCGGCGGCATCGATGTCGCGCGCGCGGGCGTGTCGCTGCCGGAGAGCGCCGTGGCGGCACTCCGCTCGACGTTCTGGCGGAACAACGTGCTCGCCGCGGCACCGGAGCTGGATGTGCGGCTGAAGGTGGCTGGCCGCGACGTCGGAGCCAGCGGCACCTGGTTCGCGCACGACCTCGTCACCTCGGCTGGCCCGTGGCGGACGGGGCTCGGGGCGCTCCACCCGAACTGGCGCATCGAGGGCGAGTGGCCCGCGGACACGAGCCACGCCGTGGCGATCGGTCGGGCGCTGGCGCGCGAGACCGGGACGAGCCTCGGCGAGGAGCTGGCGCTCGCGAGCGGATCGCGTCAGATGAGCGCGCGGGTCGCGGCGATCGTGGACGCGGGCGGCTTCGACGACCGCAGGCTCTGGCTACCCCTGTCGCTGGCCCAGGGCCTGGCCCAGCGAGGCGCCGAGGTGGATCGCGTCGCGCTCTCGGCGCTGGTGAAGCCCGAGCCCGGCGCGCGCGGCGGCTTCCGGCCGCCCGACCCCGCGCGCGACCCGCAGGGCTACGAGCGCTACATGTGCACGGCCTACGCCGCGAACGTGGCGCGGGATCTCTCCACCGCCGTCCCCGGCGCCGAAGTGGTGCCGCTCACCGAGCTGGTGGCGGGCGAGGCAACGGTCGTGTGGCGATTGAACCTGCTCATGCTGCTGCTGGCGCTCGCCGCGCTCACCGCATCGACGCTGGGCCTGGTCTCCACCACCACCGCCGGCGTCGTCGAGCGCTCGCGCGAGTTCGGCCTGCTGCGCGCACTCGGCGCCACCTCGTCGCAGCTCGCGACGCTGCTCCTCACCGAGTCGCTGGTGGTGGCGCTCGCGGGCGGCGCGCTCGGCTGGCTCCTCGGCACCGTCACCGCCGTCGCCATCCGCGGCGAAGCGTTCGCGTCACCCGCCGCCGCCCAACCGCTGCTGCTGCCGCTGGCGCTGCTCGTGGCGGTCGTGGTCGCCGCCGCGGGCACGGTGGGACCGATGCGGTTGGCACTTCGCTTCGACCCCATCGAGGCGCTCCGTGCTTGACCCGCGCACGCGCATGGAGGCCCGGCTGCTGTGGGCGTCGCTGTGGAGGCGCCGCGGCACCGCGGGGCTCGCGGCCCTCGCGGTCGCGATCGGAGCGTCGGTCGCCGCCGCGCTCCTGCACGTTTCCGGTGACGTGAGCGTGAAGCTCTCGCGCGAGCTGCGCGCGTTCGGCCCGAACCTGGTGCTGGCGCCCGCGGCCGCTGGCGGCGAGCGCACGCTCGACGAGCGCGAGGCGCGTGCGCGCTGTGCGGCGGCGGGTGTGAGCCTCGCGCCCGATCGACCCGGCAGCAAGCCCGGGTACCGCGGCGCCAGCGCGATCGGTGGGCCCGTGCTCTACGCCAGCGCGCTCGTGGGCCTTCACGCCATCCCCGTCGCCGGCGCAGACTTCGACGCGCTGGGGGCGTTGCACCCGTCGTGGAAGTGGGGCGAAGCCACGCGAACGATCACGCCCGAAGCGGGTGCCGGCGAGGCGCACGCCGGAGCATCCCTCATGCGGCGGATGGGCTGGAGAGTGA
>Ga0070685_10001373_pt1 | contig 12774 bp, 10 predicted proteins | sample KBSS13LmetaG_FD_65651 | JGI IMG/M metagenome (GOLD analysis project Ga0070685, IMG submission 65651) | Switchgrass rhizosphere microbial communities from Kellogg Biological Station, Michigan, USA - KBS S1-3L metaG | ecosystem: Host-associated > Plants > Roots > Rhizosphere ...
GGTCCCGCTGCAACGGCCTTGTGAAGGTCCTTGCAGGCCGAAGGATCTATAACCGCGGCAGCACGTGAATGGGTAAAGTGCGCCGAGGCCGAAACGAAAGCGTTTCCTCGACTGAGTGGCCTTACACGCGATAGATCCTTCGGCCTGCGAGGGATCGCGCATGCCCCAGTAGCCGCGTGGTCGGCCTCAGGATGACGTCTTTGACGGTTGCTCAACACAAGGACGGCACCGATCCCGTCGAACACCGGTCGGCACGTTCCTGCCGGGGCCGAGCGGGTTGAACGGGTCCACCCGTGTGCCCGAGGCCGCGCGAGAATCGGATCAGCGGAATGCGGCTGCTTTCCGGGGTGGTCGGCGCATCCGGGCGGGCATGGGCGCGGACCGCGCGGCCGAGGCGCCGCCGCCCGCGGCGGGCGTGGCAGCGGGCAGGCGGTCGAGGATGAAGCTCGCCACCTGCGTCGCCGCCGGCGGGTCGAAGTTCGACAGCACGACGACCACGTACCCGCCGTCCGGCTCGAGCTCGAGGTCGCCGCTCATCCCCGCCGCGCCTCCGCTGTGGCCAACGAATCGCCGGCCGTTCACGACGCGGTCGAAGAACCCGTACGCGTACTGCGCCCCCTGGCCGGCCGCGACCTTCCCGTCGAGGAGCAGCGCCGTGTGCGGCGAATCCAGGAGCTGGTGCTCCCGAAGCGCGGCGGCGAAGCGCGCGAAGTCCCCCACGGTGGAGTACCCGCCTCCCGCGGACGTGCCGCGGTAGGGCAGCGTCGGCGCGTTCGACACGAGCGCCCCGGGCACCAGCTGCCGCGTGTAGCCGACCGACCGGCCGGGCACGAGCGAGTCCTCCGGCGCGAAGCCGGTGGCCGTCATCCCCGCCGGCGCGAGCACGCGCGCCGCCACGTGGTCGTAGTAGCTCGTCCCGGCCACGCGCTCGATGACGGCGCCGAGGAGCAGGAAGCCGTAGTTGCTGTACTCCCACCTCGTCCCCGGCTCGAACCGCAGGCCCCGCGTGCCGTAGAGCCGGAGGTAGTCCCCCGTCGTGCGGAGCTCGGACCGGTGCGCGGTGAACTCCGGCCCGAAGATGTCGCCCGTGCCGCCGGTGTGGGTGAGCAGGTGGTGAAGCGTCACCTTCGACGCCACCGCCGCGTTCGGGTAGTCCGGGAGGTAGGTGCCGAGCGGCACGTCGAGGCGCACCTTCCCGGCCTGCACGAGCTGCAGCACCGCGACCGCGGTGAGCATCTTGTCCATCGACCCGACGCGGAACTGCGTCAGCGGCGTGTTCGGAATCCCCTGCTTCCGATCCGCGAGGCCATAGGCGCCCTCGAACAGCGTGTGCCCGTCGCGGGCGACGAGCACGGCGCCGGAGAACTCGTCAGCCGCCGCGGCGGCTTCGAGCCGCGCGCGGAGCTCGGCCACGAAGGGCGGGTCGGCCGTTGCCTGGGTGGACGGCCCGGACGTGGTGGGCCCGCCGGCGCCGCACGCGGCGCAGACCAGCAGGGCTAGCGCGGCACCGATCGGGAATCGCCTGGAGAGAGGCATGGTGCGCATCCTGGGCGAGGGAGCGAGGGGGCGGAGTCGGCGCGACGGAACGACTTCGTGCCGTTCCAGCGGCGGGTTTCCAACCCGTCGGCTCTGGAGCAATCCGCTATCCGCTCTGATGGGCAGCATAGGCGGCTTGCCGTGGGATGGCAACGCGGCGGCGCACCACCGGTGGGCGCTCACCGGCGGCGCACGGGAGGGCCCATACGGGCAAATCGCGTTCGCGCCTGGCACTACCGGGCCAGCGGGTCCGGCCGGAGCTGGAACCGGATCGCCTTGCTGGTGGCCCCCTTCCCGCCCTCCATGTGGAAGGGGGTGCGGGTGCTGATGGCGGCCCAGAGGCCGCGCCCCTTCCAGCCGGCGTTCGGGTCGTCGATGCGGCCGTCCAGCCACTTGGTGTAGAACCCCATCGGGTAGGGGACGCGCAGGACGACCCACTTCCCGTCCTTGAGGACCAAAAGCCCCTCGGACTGGTTCCCGGTGTTGATCGGCACGTTCGCCCCGAGGCCGAGCGTGTTGAACTGATCCACCCAGGTGTAGTAGCTCCCTTCCCCGCTCCCCGGGGCGGCGACGCCGCCGAGCTGCGGGAGGGGCTCGGCGTAGAAGGTCCACCCCTCCGGGCAGTGCCGGCCGGTGGCGGTGGGGCCGTTCAGCGGGCCGCGGCACTTGCGCCGGTCGAAGCTGGCCAGGTGCCCGCTCGCCAGGGCGGCCCAGTACACGCCGTTCCGGTCCACGTCGCCGCCGCGCGGGGAGAAGCCCCGGTTCGCGACGGCCGGGTTGTTCCACGGCACCTCGAAGACCTCGGTGAGCGCCGTCTCGGGCGGGTTCGCGCCGGGGGTCAGCCGGAAGATCGCGCCGGGGAACCCGAACAGCGTCCCCCACACCGATCCGTCCGGCGCCGGCGCCAGCGCGTACGGACCGCCGCCGTACTGCCCGGGTTGCAGCCGCCTGTCCTTGCCGGGATCCGCGGGCGCGTCCGGCTCCACGTACGCGTCGCGGCGGCCGTTCCCGTTGGTGTCCAGGATCAGCGCGGTCCATCCCTGCGCCCTCTCCTCGTCGCCCGTCTGGTCCCACAGCCGGGTGTTCAGCCACCCCACCACCGGCCCGCCGCCGCTCGTCCAGAGGGTGCCGTCGGCGTCCTCGGCGAACATCAGGTGGTGCGTGCCGAAGCAGGTGGAGACGTGCTTCATCTCCCGGGTCCTCGGGTCGTACACCGCCAGCTGGCGCCCCGACCCGTTGAGCGGGAAGAGGCGCGCCGAGGGATGGCTCGACCCCGCCTTGCAGAAGTCCGGGTTGGGCGGCGGACGCACCCTGGAGGTGATCCAGACGCGCCCCTGCGCGTCGAGCATCGGGTTGTGCACGTTCGCCCGGCTGGTCCAGATCGCCTCGGTCCCCCAGTACGGCGAGGGGACCTCGACCTGCGCCGGCGCCGCGCGCGGGGTGCTCGGGTCGCGGAGCGTGACCGGGATCCGGGTGGCCGTATGGGTCTTCGGGTCGAGCACCGGCATGTAGTCGGCGCTCGCCTCGAGCACGGCGTAGACCGGGCCGTTGGCGTTGACGGTGGGGTTGCGGCGGTCGGTCGAGACCAGGTCGTGCAGATACGCCTTCGGGTCCGCCCAGTCCCAGAGGGTGATGACGACGTTCCGCTCGATCCCCTGCGGGCGGGGCGGCGTGGGCGGGACCTCGCCGGCGGCGATGCGGTCGGTCCAGTCGGCGAACATCCGCAGCGTGCGCGGGGCTCCCATCTGGTGCAGCTGCCCCGTCATCGCCCCTCCCGCCTGGCCGGACTGCAGCCGCCGCTCCCAGGCCTGCGCGGAGGAGGCGAAGGTGCCGAGCGCGGGGTGCAGCTCGCGCGTCCCCTTGCTCCCCAGCTGGTGGCAGCCCATGCAGGCGCCGTTCTTCACCCAGCGGAGGTACTCCGCCTGGCTCCGGATGCCGGGGTTGATCCCGTTCCCCTCCGGGCCGGTGCCGGGGAACTCGCTCTCGGCCGGGACCCGGATCAGCGAGAACCAGTACCCGGCCGGGTAGTACTCCGCCGCGGCACGCGGATTCGGCGCGGGGGTCGCCCGCAGGTTGAGCGTGGTCCCGGGCTCCGCCCGCCGCTTCGGCGAGTCGACCAGCCCGTACCCGCGCACCCACACGTCGTACCTCGCCCGCGGGAGGTCGGGAAGGAGGTAGCGCCCCCGGTCGTCGGTCACCACGATCCGGGCGAACCTCGTCGGGAGGTCGGAGGTCTCGGCGATCACCCACACCCCCGCCTCGGGGCCGCCCGCCCCCGTCACCACCCCCGCGATGTCGTCGTCATCGATCGCCGGCCCTCCGGGGGCGAGCTGCGCGCCGTGCGTGCGGGCCGCCCAGAGCGCGGCGGCCGCCATCGTCGCGCCGGCGAAGCGTGCCATCGTCTTCATCTGCCAGCTCCCAGGGTGGGGTTCGGCCGCGTTCCGCACGACCGCGGGGACGCGGCCCGGGGACGCTCGACGATGAGGGAGGTGCGGTCCGTCGGCTCCGCGCCGTGTCATTCGGCCGGGAGGGCATCGCCCGCCGGCGGAGCCCGATCGGGCGGGTACAGGATCGACTCGACGATCCGGCCCTCGTCCAGGCGGAGCTCCACGGCGCTGCGCCCCACCGGCTCCACGGCGCCGTCGGGGTGGTGGACGATCCCGCCGCCGAAGGGCACGCCGATGCCGACGCTGCCGGGGAGCGAGCGGACCACGAGCTGCCGGAGGCGGCGCCACTCGCCGGCCTCGTCGTGCGTGTCCACCGAGAAGGGAACGATCCCCAGCGCGCCCACCAGCTCGCCGTCGGCGGGCTCGTCGCCCAGCCAGGCCATGGCGCCCAGCTGCACCGCGCCGGCCGAGACGCCGACCAGCACCGCGCCCTCCCGGCGCCGCTCGTCGAGGTCGTCGTCCATCCTCGTCTCCCGCAGCACGCGCAGCCCGGAGCCCACGTCGCCGCCGGCCAGGACGATGAGGTCGGCGGAGCGGAGGTACGCGCGGTCCTGGGCGGAGTAGTCGGAGAGGATCATGCGCCGGTCGCGCACGCCGATCATCTCCATGGCGCCCTCGAAGATCGAGTAGAACTCGGGCCGGTCGCCGTTGGCGGCGCCCACGTAGGCCGCGCGCGGCTCCGCCCTCTCGATGGCGTCCATGGCGGACGCCAGCAGCGGACGCCCCCCGGGCGACGCGAAGAGGAGCTGGCTGTCGGCGAGCAGGTAGACGGGCGCGCCGGAAAACTCGACGGCGAAATCCTCCAGGTCGTTCGACATCCGCGTCACCTTCTCCCGGTGAGGTCCCGGAGCCTCTCCGGCCCCGCGATGTGCCTGCGCAGCCCGGACCGGGCGCCCACCACCTTCACCCCGTCTCCAGGGCGAGGCCCGCCCCGGCGCGCGGTGCTCTCGGTCCGCGGCCGCCCCCGGGCCCGCGGGGCGCGGAGGGCGGCCCTGCGGGCCGGCGTACGGCAAGAAAGGTACGCATGCGGGTTGGCCGGCCGGGCCCGGATCAGGCACGAATGCGAAAGAGAGGCGCGCCCCCCGCCGGCTCGCCCGCCGCCATCGCCCCGTCTCCAGCCTTCCACTGCGGAGACTCCCCGTCCGGAATCGTCCCCTCCCCGCGCTTCCCGTCGGCGCCTCCCAGCCCCGGTCGAACGCCCGGCCCGGTCCCACCCTGCGTCTCCGCGAGGCGCACGTGCACGTACTTGCGGTCGATCGCTTCCTCGAGCTCCGCCCGCGCATCTGCACGGCAGGCGCGGAAAGTCACCTTCGCGTGCCCCACGACCGTCGGGTCGGCAGGTGGGCCATCGTGCTCCCCGGTGAAGGCGGGCTCATGCCGGGCGCCTGGAAGATCCCCGACGAGGGCACTCGCGGCCTCGCTCCGGGACCTCGCGGCTCCGCTCTCCGCGGAAACGGTTGGCGTCGCGATGGGCGCACCTTTCGAGCCGTGGTAGAAACAACCAAACTTCGTGGCGCGGGTTGCGTTTTTCGGCGAAGAACGGTTAGCTTTTTACCGGACGACACCGCGACCTTTTCCCCTGCCGTTTCGAACGTTACGCGCCAATGCGCGTACGGTTCGCGCCGCAGGGAACGACGCTTTCCCCATCGAGAGCGGGACGGCCGGCACCCCGGGCCTGGAGCCGGGTCGCATCGACGCACGCGCCGGAGAGCTTCCCCCGTTCCGCGCGGCGGCACCGGGCCGTTTCCGATCCCCCTGAACAACGAGTGGCGACGCATGCCGACGGACGCGACGGAAGATACCCGCACCTACATCGTTCTGGTCAACCACGAGGAGCAGTACTCGCTCTGGCTGGCGGACAAGGCGATCCCCCTGGGCTGGTCGGCCGTGGGCGAGCCGGGCTCCAGGGAGGCGTGCCTGGCGTACGTGAAGGAGGTGTGGACCGACATGACGCCCAAGAGCCTGCGGAAGCAGCCCCAGGAAGCCTGATCCGGCGGGCCGCCGCGGCGCTCGCGCGCGCCCTCCCGCACCGGCGCCGGAGATCCGCGAGCCCGCGTCCGCGCCGCTCCCGGTGCCCCGAGCGGCGGACGACCGTCCCTTCCCGCGGCCCGAGCGGGAGCTGTCGAACCGCGGTCCCTGCCGCTGCCGCCCCGGTCCGGTGCGCAAGACCCTCCCGCGGCCATCCCGAGGGCGCGGTGCACGAAACCTTCCGCCCGCATCAGAGCGCGCGCCGAAGGAGCCAGGGCCCGCACGGAACCCGGAGTCCCGGCACGGGTCACAACCATCGCCCCACCGGTCGCACGCAAGTGACGGAGCACGGCGCGACGGTGGAGGAGACGCACGACGCCGGCTCGCTCCCGCGCGGAGTGGAGCGGCCTGCAGGAGATGGGGGTGGTGGACCCCGAGGCCGCGACGCTTTCCACTCCGCTGCCGGCCGCTGCCGGAAAACGCCTGACCTGACCTGAGCCATGCAGCCAACGCTCCGCCTCGGCACCCGCACAGCCGCCCCCGCACCCACCATGGTCGCCACGCTCTTCCCGCCGCCCACCCGGGAGTTCCGCGTGGGGCACGCCGAGATCCACGCGCACCACGGCGAGATCGTGCAGGGGATGTTCTACTCCAGCGACGGGACGGTGGAGCACGGGCTGGTCACCCTCCCGTGCACCCTGTACCGCACGCGCGTCCGCTTCCGTCCCCTGCGCTCGGGGCCGCTCACGGTGGAGCCGGGCGACCGCTCGCGGGCGAAGGCCGCCGCCCGGCTCACGCTGGACGCGCTGGGGCGCACCGGGTGGGGCGGGGCGATCCGGATCGAGAGCAACGTTCCCATCCAGTGGGGGTGCGGCTCGTCGACCACCGACGTGCTGGCCACCATCCGCGCGGTCGCCGACGCCTTCGGCACGGTGCTGGAGCCGGCGTGGATCGCGGGGCTGGCCGTGGCCGCCGAGACCGCGTCGGACTCGCTGATGTACGGCCCCGGCCGCGCGGTGCTCTTCGCGCAGCGCCGCGGCCGCGTGCTGCTGGACCTGGGCGGGCCCCTTCCCGCGGTGCGGGTGCTGGGCTTCAACACCGAGGGCGAGCACGGGGTGGAGACGCTCACCCTTCCGCCCGTCCCCTACACCGCGTGGGAGATCGAGGCCTACCGCGCGGTGCTGGGGCTGCTGCGCCGGGCGGTGGAGGAGCAGGACCCCGGCCTGCTGGGCCGCGTGGCCACCGCCAGCACCCTGATCATGCAGCGCCACCGCCCCAAGCGGCACATGCCCGAGCTCCTCGGGCTCGCGAAGGAGGCGGGTGCGCTGGGGGTGCAGGTGGCGCACAGCGGCACCGTGGCCGGCTTCCTCTTCGCGCCCGGGGCCGGGGCCGACGCCCGGATCGAGCGCGCGCGGGACGGCCTGGGCCGGCTGGGGGTGGCCGCGAGCTGGGAGTTCTCCATCGGGGCCGCTGCCCACCCGGAGGATCCTTCGTGAGCGGTCCCGTGATCAACGCCAGCTTCGTAGACGCCATCGCCCTCCCCCGCCTGGTCTGGCTCCGCCCCAACCTGATCGGACTGGCCTTCCCGCTGATGAAGCTGCTCCCGGCGCGCTTCATCGTGCGCAAGGCGCTGGAGGAGGGCGAGCTACGGCCGGGCGGCCTCATCGCCGAGACCACCTCGGGCACCTTCGGGCTGGCGCTGGCGATGGTGGCGCGGCTGGGCGGCCATCCGCTGACGCTGGTGAGCGACCCGGCCATCGACCCTCCGCTCCAGCGGCGGCTCGAAGACCTGGGCGCCACGGTGCACATCGTCCGCGAGCCGGGGCCCACCGGCGGCTTCCAGCAGGCGCGGCTGGCCGTGCTCGAGCAGGTGCTGGCCGAGCACCCGGGGAGCTTCTGCCCCCGCCAGTACAGCAACCCGCACAACCCGGGGAGCTACGCCCCCTGCGCCGAGCAGCTGGCCTACGCGGCCGGCGCCATCGACTGCCTGATCGGCACCGTGGGCTCGGGGGGCAGCGTGTGCGGGATCTCGTCGTACCTGCGGATGATCTGGCCCGAGCTGACCGTGATCGGGGTGGACACGCACCGCAGCGTGATCTTCGGCCAGTCCGACGCCGGGGGCGGGCGGCTGCTGCGCGGCCTGGGCAACTCGCTGCTGCCGCCGAACGTGGACCACGCGGCGTTCGACCTGGTGCACTGGGTGGGCGCGGCCGAGGCCTTCCTGGCCACCCGCCGGCTCCACCGCGACCACGCGCTCTACATGGGCCCCACCAGCGGCGCGGCGTACCTGGTGGCCGAGGGGTGGGCGCGCGAGAACCCCGACCGGCTGGGCGCGGTGATCTTCCCCGACGAGGGATACCGCTACCAGGACACCGTCTACGACGACGCCTGGCTGGAGGCGAAGGGGGCGCGCCTGGACGCGCTCCCGCAGGCGCCCGTGGAGTGGGACCATCCGCACGACGGCGACGACCCATGGGCGTTCTTCCGCTGGGGCCGCCGCTCGTACGCCGAGGTGATGCACCGCCCCGCCGCCAGCCCGGAGCCGGTGCCGGCATGAACGCGGCCGTCCCCGGAAAGGCGCTGCTGTTCGTCGAGAGCAACACCAGCGGGACGGGGCGGCTCTTCGTCCGCGTCGCGCGGAGCATGGGCTTCCACCCGGTGCTGGTCACCGCGCGGCCGGAGAAGTACGCCTACCTCGCCGAGGAGGGCGCGCCGGAGGTGGTGGCCGTGCCGCGCGCCGACGAGGACGAGCTCCACGCGCTGATCGCGGAGCGCTGGGGCGGGGCCGCCGGCGTGGCCGGGATCACGTCGAGCTCCGAGTACTTCATCGCCACGGCGGCGGCGCTGGCGGCGCGCTTCGGCCTCGCCGGCCCGGACGCGGCGGCCGTCCGCGCCGCGCGCGACAAGTCGCGGCAGCGCGCGGTGCTGGCCGCCGGCGGCGTCCCCTCCCCCGCCTTCCGCGCCGTCTCCTCGGCGCCCGAGGCCGCGGCCGCCGCGCGCGAGATCGGCTTCCCCGTGATCCTCAAGCCGGTGGACGGGAGCGGGAGCGTGGGCGTGCGCGCCTGCGCCGACGCGGCCGAAGCCGAGTCCCACGCCGCGCTCCTCTTCGCCTCGGGGGGCGCGGGCGCCCGCGTCCTGGTCGAGTCGTTCGTCGCCGGCGACGAGTTCTCGGTCGAGGTCTTCTCCGGGCGGGTGGTGGGGATCACCCGCAAGCACCTGGGAGCTCCGCCCTTCTTCGTGGAGGCGGGGCACGACTACCCGGCCGACGTCCCCGGAGAGACCGCGCGGGCGCTGGTCGACTCGGTGACGCGCGGGACGGAGCTGCTGGGGCTGGGGTGGGGCCCGCTGCACTGGGAGCTGCGCATCGACCGCGAGGGGCGCGCCGTGCCGATGGAGGTGAACCCGCGGCTGGCCGGCGGCTTCATCCCCGAGCTGGTGCGCCACGCCCAGGGGATCGACCTGATTCGCGAGACGCTGCGCCTGGTGGTGGGGCGCGAGCCGGGGCTGGTCCCGACGCGCCGGGATCACGCCTCCATCCGCTTCCTCTTCGCGCCCGTCGCGGGGCGGCTCGCAGCGATCGAGGGGATGCAGGAGGCGCTCGGCCGCCCCGACGTGGTGGAGGTGACCGCCTACCGCCGCGTGGGCGAGGAGCTGGCCGTGCACGGCGACTTCCGCGACCGCATCGGCCACGTGGTCGCCTGCGCCGGCGAGGCCCGCGCCGCCGCCCGCGCCGCCGAGCGCGCCCGCGACACGGTCCGCGTCCGGATCGACGCGCCCGTGGACGGAGCGGACGAAGCGGACGAGGCCGCCGCGCCGCTGGCGGGCGCGCGGGAAGGGGCGGCGTGAGCGGCGAGGACACCGGGCGGATCCGCCGGGCGCTGGACCCGCGCGCGCGCCGGATCGTCTTCGGCGACGACGCCGACCGGGCGGTCCGCGACGAGCTCCCGTCGTACGTGCGCATCGACCGGGCGCACCTGGTGATGCTGGTGGAGCGCGGGATCCTCCCCCCGGAGCGCGGGCGGCGGCTCCTGGCCGCGATGGACCGGCTCGTCGCGGAAGGCTACGCGCCGCTGAAGGGGCGCGCGGCGCCGCGCGGGCTGTACCTCCTCTACGAGAGCTGGCTGGTCGAGACGCTGGGCGAGGAGACGGGCGGCGCGGTGCACCTGGCCCGCTCGCGCAACGACATCAACGCCACCGTGCTGCGTCTCCGGCTGCGGGAGCCGTACGGCCGGCTGGTGGGCGAGGTGCTCCGCCTGCTGGCCGTCCTGGTCCGCCGCGCCGAGCGCCACGCCGCCACCCCGATGCCGGTCTACACGCACTACCAGGCGGCGCTCCCGGTGACCTTCGGGCACTACCTGGCCGGCGTGGCGCTGGCGCTCCTGCGCGACCTGCACGGGATCGAGGCCGCGGCCGCCGGGCTCGACCGCTGCCCGCTGGGCGCCGGCGCGGCGGGGGGGACCACGGTGCCCATCGACGCGGAGCGGACGGCGGCGCTCCTGGGCTTCGCCGAGGGGGTGCTGCACTCGATCGACGCGGTGGCCTCGCGCGACCTGGTGCTGCGCCTCCTCTCGGCCGCGTCGGTGCTGGGCGTCACGCTCAGCCGGCTGGCGACCGACCTGCAGCTCTGGAGCACGGCCGAGTTCGACCTGGTGGCCTTCCCCGACACCCTGGTCGGCTCCAGCTCGATGATGCCGCAGAAGCGCAACGCCTTTCTCCTGGAGCACGTGCAGGGGCGGGCCGGGGCGCCGCTGGGCGCCTTCACCGCCGCCGCCGTGGCCATGCACGCCACGCCGTTCAGCAACTCGGTCGCCGTGGGCACCGAGGGGGTGCGGCCGCTCTGGGGCGCGCTGGAGGGGGTGACGGAGGCGGTGGTCCTCTCCCGTCTCGTGGCCGCCGGCGCCGAGCCGCGGCCGGAGCGGATGCGCCGGCGCGCGGACGAGGGGTTCACCGCCGCCACCGAGCTGGCCAACCGGCTGGTGCTGGAGACGGGGATGTCGTTCCGCCGGGCGCACCACCGCGTGGGCGAGCTGGTGACGGAGGCCGCCGCGCGCGGAGAGCCGCTGGCGGAGGCGGCCGGCGCCCTCTTCCGCGAGCTGGGGATCGACGCGGACGCGGCCGGGCTGGACCCCGCCGCGGTCGCGGACGCCGCGGCGTACGGCGGCGGGCCGGCCGGGGCTTCGCTGCGCCGCGCCGTGGCCGAGCTGCGGCGCGAGTGGTCGGCCGCCGCCCGCCGGCTCCACGCGCGCCGGGAACGGTGGCGCGAGGGCGACCGCGCCCTGGACGCCGCGACGGCCGCGGTGCTGGCCGGCGGGCCTTTGCCGGACGGCGCGCCGTCCCCACATTCCTGACCCCTCTGTCGTTAGACCGCCCTGGCGAGCACCATGCCTGATCAGTTGAACTTTCGCCTCGCTACGTCCGATGGTGAGGATCTCGGCTCGATGCGCTCCCTGATCTTCACGCATGGTCCCAACGACTGGAACTATCTGCCACGGGACGGAGTGGCCCAGGAGCTCGAAGATGTTCGCTCGGGGAAGGCAATCGCGGTCGTGGTCGAAGATCGAGGAGAGATCGTCGGCCTCGCTGTTTCTTACCCATCCTTCATCCGGTTCCCCGAGCTGGCTGATTCGAGCGAACCATCCTCGTGCGCCTACATCTGCGATGTGGTGGTGAATCGAGCGTATGCCGGCAGGAGCGTGGCAACTCGAATGTTGAACAAAAGCAAAGTCGAGCTGGTTGCCCGCGGGGCAAAGACGATCTTCATCGATTGCCACGAAGAAAATCTCGCCTCTCGCGGAATGATGCGGAAAAGTGGCTTCGTCGAGGTGGCAGTGATCGACGATCCCGAAAGACGATTCGTGGGTTCCAGGCGTACTGTCATTTCAGCATGGGATGCGGCATCCGGCGGATGACAAAGCCGTAACTGCCGTTTCACGCAGAGACACGGAGGCACGGAGAGCGGTTCTCTCCGTGCCTCCGTGTCTCTGCGTGAGCCAGCGGTTCAGATCGCTCGATTCCGCGCCCCGTCGATCGCGCGCGACAGCGCCTCGCCGAGGATGGCCGTGTTCGGCGCCTGCATCATGGAGAGATGCGTCCCCGGCACGGGCGTGACCTGGAGCTTGGTCGCGGGAAGCGTGGCCCGCCAGCCGCGCGACAGCTCCGGGTCGGCGCTCTGCTGGGCGGGAAAGAGGTGGACGGCCACCGGGAGCGGCTGCGGCGAGTATTCGTGCAGGGCGCGCTGGTGATCGCGCAGGAGGTCGCGCATCCACCGCGCCTGCTCCACGCTGACGTGGGCGGGGAGGAGCCCCTGCTCGCGGCACCGGGTGACGAAGGTCTCCAGGTCCACGTCTCCGGTGGCGACACCCGCCTCGTCGAGGTCCACGCCTCCGGTGGGCTCCACGGCTTCAGCCATCCGGAGCACGTGCAGGAGCTGCGCGTGCTCCCGCGCCACGTCGTGCGACGCGGCGCCGACGCGAACGGGGTGGTAGCTGTCGAGCATCCCCACGAACTCGACGACCTCGTCCCGGCCGATCAGCTGCAAGGCGACCTCGTAGGCCAGCACCCCGCCGAACGACCACCCCGCCACCCGGTACGGCCCCGCGGGCTGCACCTCGCGGATCATCCGCACCAGGCGCGCCGCCATCCCTTCGACGGTGCGCAGCGGCGGCTCCGACGGTGACGGCGCCGGGAGCGCGTACACCGGGATCTCGGCGTCGACGTGGGGATGGAGCACCTGCGCGTACGCGATGGACCCCGCTCCCTCGTACACTAGGAAGAGCGGGGGCTGTGAACCGGTCGGACGGATGGCGATCGCCCGGTCGCTCCG
>Ga0070685_10001374_pt1 | contig 12773 bp, 9 predicted proteins | sample KBSS13LmetaG_FD_65651 | JGI IMG/M metagenome (GOLD analysis project Ga0070685, IMG submission 65651) | Switchgrass rhizosphere microbial communities from Kellogg Biological Station, Michigan, USA - KBS S1-3L metaG | ecosystem: Host-associated > Plants > Roots > Rhizosphere ...
AGATCGCGGAGCTCCACGGCATCGCCGTGGGCACCTGCAAGGCGCAGCTCCACCGGGCGCGCCGGCTGCTGAGGGAGGCACTGGAACGATGACCCACGAACAGGCGATCGAACGGCTCGACGACTTCGCGTCGGGAGAGCTTCCCGACATCGAGCGCAGGCTGATGGAGCGGCACCTGGACGAGTGCGGCGAATGCCGCGCCGAGGCCGAGGCCATCCGCGCGCTCCTGGCGGAGGTCTCCACTCTTCCCACGGCCATCGCGCCCCCGGCCGACCTCTGGGCCGGGATCGCGGGGCGGCTGGAGCCCCGCGCGGCCGAGCTGCCGCGGGGCGAGGAGACGAAGGTCATCCCCTTCGCTCCGCGCAGGAAGCCCTGGACGCCCCCGCGGTGGGCGCTGCAGGCCGCGGCCGCGGTGGTGCTGGTGGTGGGCTCGTCGCTGGTGACCGCCCGGGTGATGCGGGAGGATGCCACCGGCCCGGTCGCCACCCTCCCCGCGGCGCAGGTGCCGGCGCCCGGGCGGACGGCCCCGGCGGACCCGGGCTCCCTAGCCGCCACGCCGGACGCGGGGCAGGCGGCCACGCCGGCGGCGGCGCCGCAGGCCGGCAATGCGCAGATGACGGCGCTGGCGGCCTTCCGCCCGGCCGAGCAGGAGTACCAGCGGGCGGTCGACGACCTGGCGCGGGTGCTGGAGACCCGCCGGGCGAGCCTGGCCCCGGAGACGGCGGCCACGCTGGAGCGCAACCTCGCCATCATCGACGCGGCCATCGCCGAGTCGCGGGCGGCGCTGGTGAACGACCCGAACAGCCGGGAGCTCACGCAGATGCTCTCGTCCACCTACGACGCCAAGGTCAAGCTCCTCCGCCAGGCGGTGGAGCTCTAGGCCCCCGACGCCACACACCTGACGGATAAAGGGGAGATGCTCCCATGCGGTTGAAGACCCTCGTCGCGGCCGCCCTGCTGGCGGCCGGCGCCGCCACGGGCGCGGCGGCGCAGCAGGTGAACGAGACCCGGGCCACCGGCGCCACCGGCACGGTGGAGGTGCACACGGTCGCCGGCCGGGTGCGGGTGGTGGGTTGGGCCCGCAACCAGGTGCAGGTCACCGGCACCCTGGGCAGCTCCGCCGAGCGGGTGGAGATCGAGAACGACGCGGGCTCCCTGGTGGTGCGCGTGGTCACGCCCGGCTCCCAGGTGCACGTCCGCGCTCGCGACGGGAAGGTGCGGAGCGAGGCCCGCGCCTACGCCTCCAGCGGACGCGGCGCCGACATCGAGGTGCGCGTTCCCGCCCGCAAGGACGTGGAGATCAACGGGGTGAGCGCCGACGCCGAGGTGCAGGGGATCGACGGCACCACCGAGGTGCACACCCAGAGCGGCGGCATCCGCGTCTCGGGCGGCCGTGCGCGCGACATCAGCGTGAACACCCGCAGCGGCGAGGTGGACATCACCGCCGACGCCGACCGGGTGGAGGCCGTCTCGCTGAGCGGCGGGGTGCGGGTGGCGGGCAGCGTGCGCGAGCGGGTGGAGGCCAACTCCGTGAGCGGCACCGTGAACGTGACCGCCGCCGCGGGCGAGGTGGAGGCCGCCTCGGTGAGCGGCACCGTCACCGTCGCGTCGATGCGCGGCCGCGCCGAGGTGCACAGCGTGAGCGGCGAGGTGCGGGTGACGGGGCGCGGCCTCAGCGGCGAGTTCCAGACCGTGTCCGGCTCCATCACCCTGGTGGGCGACCTGGCGCGCGGCGGCGACCTGGAGCTCACCACCCACAGCGGGAGCGTGACCCTGGCGCTCTCACCCGGCGCCTCGGCCGAGGTGCAGGTGAGCACCTTCAGCGGTGACATCAGCAGCGACTACCGCGGGGCGCGGGTGAGCCGGGAGTCGCGCCGCGAGGCGAAGATCCTGGTGGGGAGCGGCGACGCGCGGGTGGCCGTGCACTCCTTCTCCGGAGACGTGAAACTCACCGGGAGGTGATCCGTAGAGGGGGGTGAGCGACGCTCACCCCCCTCTACGTTTCGCTGTCATCTTCCGGAGCAGAGCCCGATGCTGGCCTCCCTCTTCCTTTCCGCCGCCGTGTCCATGCAGGGGATCGCCCTGCAGGGGTCCGCCGCGCAGCAGCCGCCCTCCGGCGGCGCCCCGCACTCTTTGGACGCCCACCGCCTCGCGCCGCCCGCCCAGGCCCCCGTGCTCGACGGGCGGCTGGACGACGCGGCGTGGGCCGCCGCCGACTCGCTCCACTCCTTCACGCAGAAGGTGCCGGAGGAGGGGAAGCCGTCGCGCTACCCCACGGTGGCGCGGGTGGTCTTCGACGAGGCCGCCGTGTACGTGGGCGTCCGCGCCTACGACCCCGAGCCGGCGAAAATGGTGGCGCAGCTCACCCGGCGCGACGAGGACTCGTCTTCCGACTGGCTGCTGCTCGCCTTCGACAGCCGCCACGACCAGCGCACCGCCTACGCCTTCATGGTGAACCCGGCCGGGGTCAAGCGCGACTTCGTGATCGCCGACGGCGCCGAGGACGACATGAGCTGGGACGCGGTGTGGGACGTGTCGGTGAAGGCCGACTCGCAGGGGTGGACGGCGGAGTTCCGCATCCCCCTCTCCGCGCTCCGCTTCGCGCCCAACGGCGACGGGGTGTGGGGCTTCGAGGTGGCGCGCGCGGTGCCGCGCACCAACGAGCAGAGCTTCTGGGCCCCGGTCAAGCAGGACGAGAGCCGCGTGGTGAGCCGTTTCGGCGAGCTGCGGGGGATGCGGGGGCTCCCCTCGCCGCGCCGGCTGGAGGTGCTCCCCTACACGGTGAGCGGCGTGACCCGCGCCCCCGGCGCGGCGGCCGACCCCTTCCACCAGGCTACCGCCTGGCGCGGCTCGGCGGGGCTCGACCTGAAGTACGGCGTCACCTCCGACCTGACCCTCGACGCCACCGTGAACCCCGACTTCGGGCAGGTGGAGGCCGACCCCAGCCAGGTGAACCTCACCCAGTACGAGACCTTCCTGGGCGAGAAGCGCCCCTTCTTCACCGAGGGAAGCGACATCTTCCGCTTCGGCATCGCCCTGGGCGACGGCGACAACGCCACCGAATCGCTCTTCTACTCGCGCCGCATCGGCCGCACCCCGCACTACTCGGTGGACGGGGAGTACGCCTCGCAGCCCACGCAGACCACCATCCTGGGCGCCGCCAAGCTCTCCGGCCGCATCGGCGCCGGCTGGTCGCTCGGCGCCCTCGGCGCCCTCACCGGCGAGGAGAGCGGGCTGGGGATTACCGACCAGGGAACGCGCTTCAACCAGGTGGTGGAGCCGATGACCGGGTACGGGGTGCTGCGCCTGCGCCGGGAGATGAACGGCGGACGCACGCAGCTCGGGGTGGTGGGCACGGGGGTGCACCGGCGGCTGTCCGGCACGGAGATCACCGACCTGCCGTCGGACGCGTACGCGGGGGGATTCGACTTCTCGCACCGCTGGGGCGGCGACGCCTGGCTGGCGAACGGCTACCTGCTGGGCTCCACCGTCCGCGGCGAGAGCCCGGCCATCCTGGCGCTGCAGACGGCCTCCGCGCGCTACTACCAGCGCCCCGACGCCGACTACGTGCGGCTCGACTCCTCGGCCACGGCGCTGAACGGGTGGGCGAGCGGCTACATGCTGGCCCGGGTGAAGGGGCGGTGGCAGGGCGGCGTGCTGGGAATCGCGCGCTCGCCCGGCTTCGAGGTCAACGACGTGGGGTACCTGCGCCAGGCCGACCAGTACACCAACGCGGCCTACCTGCAGCACCGCGCCTTCAAGCCGGTGGGGATCTTCCGCAGCTACCGGATCGGGAGCAACGCCTGGGACGGGCGCGACTTCGGCGGGCGCAGCACCTCGCGCGGCGGCAACCTCAACTTCAGCGCGCAGTTCCTGAGCTACTGGGGGGTGTACGGCGGCGTGGAGCACGACCTGGCCACCCTCAACACCAGCTCGCTGCGCGGCGGGCCGGCCATCCGCGGCACGCCGTGGACGAGCGGGTGGTGGGGCGTGTACAGCGACGGCCGCAAGCGGCTGAACGGCGAGCTGAGCTTCAACCTGGGCCGCGAGGGCGAGACGGGCGCCACCAGCTGGGGGAGCTCGCTCTACCTGAGCTGGCGGCCCACGCCCAGCGCCACCCTCTCGCTCTCGCCCTTCTACAACCGCAACCGCAGCGGGTGGCAGTACGTGGACTCGCCGGCCGACGCGGCGGGGAGCACGCACTACCTGTACGGCGACCTGGACCAGCAGACGGTGGGGATGTCGGTGCGGATGAGCCAGACCTTCACCCCCACGCTCTCGCTGCAGCTCTACGCGCAGCCGTTCATCAGCGCCGGCAGCTTCACCGACTACCGCGAGGTGGCCCATCCCCGCGCGAAGCGCTTCGACGACCGCTTCACCCCGCTCGCGGCCGCGCAGGAGGATGGCGAGCTCACCGCGAACGGCGTGAGCTGGGGGAACCCGGACTTCGACTACCGCGCCTTCAACCTGAACGCGGTGCTGCGCTGGGAGTACCGGCTGGGCTCCACCATGTACTTCGCCTGGTCGCACTCCCGCGACGGCGCGGTGGACGACGGGCACTTCCGGCTCTGGCACGACTCGCGGCAGCTCTTCGGCTACACCCCGACGAACGTGTTCCTGGTGAAGGTGAACTGGTGGGTGAGCCTGTAGGGAAGTGCTGAGTGCCAAGTGCCAAGTGCTGGGTTTGCTCGCCGTTACAACGGCACACTGTCCGCCGGGGGTGGACATCAACGGCGCGCGATGGGGATCGGCCGTGAAGTCCGCGAAGGCGGACTGCGTGAGGTTGTAGCGGCGGCTTCAGCCGCATCGTCGCAATGAATCGAATTACCACACGGGGGACGAACGATGCAGAGAGTCTTCGTCACGCTGGCGGCGGCGGGAGCGGTGGCGGCCCTGGCGGGCGGCGCCGCGGCGCAGGAGCGGATGTCGATGGGCGGCGACCGGCCGGCCATCTACAACCTCGCCGGCCAGGTGCGGGTGGAGCCGGGGAGCGGCTCGCAGGTGGTGGTCGAGGTCACGCGCCGCGGACCCGACGCCGGCCGCCTCTCCGTGCGCCGCGGCGACGGCGACGTGCTCGCCGTGGTCTATCCCGGCGACGAGGTGGTGTACCCGGAGATGGGCGGACACTCGCGGACCACGATCGACGTGCGCTCCGACGGCACCTTCGGCGGCGACAGCGGCTTCCGCCTGGGCGGGCGCGGGCGCACCACCATCCGCGGCAGCGGGAGCGGCACCCGCGCCTGGGCCGACGTGCGCGTGCTCGTCCCCGCGGGGCGGCGGGTGACGGTGCACCAGGCGGTCGGCCGCATCGAGGTGGCCAACGTGAACGGCGACGTGCAGGTGAAGGGGTACACCGCCGCCATCGAGGCGAGCGGCACCCGCGGGCGGCTGGACCTGGACACCGGCTCCGGCGGGATCACCGTCTCCAACGCCCAGGGCGACGTGACGCTCGACACCGGCTCCGGGGGCGTGCGCGTGAACGGCGTGCGCGGCGGCAGCCTGGGGATCGACACGGGGAGCGGCGGGGTGACGGGCGGCGACCTGTCGGTGGGCTCGCTGCACGTGGACGTCGGCTCCGGCGGGGTGCGCCTGGAGGGCGTGGACGCGCGCAGTGTCGACGTCGATACCGGGAGCGGCTCCGTGGTCCTGCGCCTGCGCCGCGACGCCGAGGACGTGAAGATCGACACCGGCTCGGGCGGCGTGACCCTCGGGCTCCCGCAGGGCTTCGGCGCGGACGCCGAGATCGACACCGGCAGCGGCGGCATCCACGTCGACGTGCCCTCCACCGTCCGCCGCTCCACCCGCAGCCACTTCTCCGGCAGCTTTGGCGACGGCCGTGGGCGGCTGGTGATCGACACCGGCTCCGGCGGGGTCAGCGTCGTGCGGAACTGACGAACGGCCGTCTCACGCAGAGACACGGAGGCGCGGAGAGCTCACGGCGGCTCTCCGCGCTTTCGCGTCTCTGCGTGCGTACGGGGTTTGCAAGCCTTCCCCACCTCGCTCGTCACGGTTCAACGGGGAGGTGGGGATGAAGTCTTCGGAACGTTCGCTTTCGGTCTGGGAATCGACCAATCCGCAGCAGGAGTATCCGCCGCTCTCGGGGAGCGACACCGCCGACACGGTGATCGTGGGGGCGGGGATCGCGGGGATGAGCGTCGCTTATCACCTGGCGAAGGCGGGGCAGCGGGTGATCGTGCTGGACGACAACGCGGTCGGCGGAGGGGAGACGGGGCAGACCACCGCCCACCTCACCGCCGCGATGGACGACTACTATCAGGTGCTGGAGAAGGTCCACGGGAAGGACGGCGCCCGCATCGCGCACGAAAGCCACCAGGGGGCCATCGACGCCATCGAGCGCATCGTGCAGGCGGAGGGGATCGACTGCGACTTCCTTCGCGTCGACGGCTACTGGTTCCTCTCACCCGACCGCGACGTCGCGTTCCTGGAGAAGGAGCGCGACGCCGCCACCCGCGCCGGCGCGCAGGGGCTGGAGATCGTCCCCCGCATCCCCGTGGACGGGTGGGAGAGCGGGCCCGCGCTCCGCTTCCCCAACCAGGGGCAGTTCCACGCGCTGCGCTACCTGGAGGGGCTCGCGCTCGCCGTGCAGCAGGCCGGCGGACGCATCCACACGGGGAACCACGTCACCGGCATCGAGGGGGGGAAGAGCCCGAAGGTGAGCGGCGACGGCTTCTCCGTCTCCGCCGCGGCGGTGGTGGTGGCCACCAACTCGCCCATCAGCGACATGTTCGCCATCCACACCAAGCAGGCGCCCTACCGCACCTTCGTGGTGGCGGGGAAGGTGCCCGCCGCCGCGGTGCCGCCCCTCCTCTGCTGGGACACGCTCGACCCCTACCACTACGTCCGCACCCAGCCGGTGGAGGGCGACCCGACGGCGGCGTGGCTGATCGTGGGCGGCGAGGACCACAAGACCGGCCATCACGACGACGCGGAGGACCGCTACGCGCGGCTGGAGCAGTGGGCGCGGCAGCGCTTCCCGGTGGAGAGCTTCGAGCTGCGCTGGAGCGGCCAGGTGCTGGAGCCGGTGGACTACATGGGGTTCATCGGCCGCGACCCGGGCTACAAGGAGAACGTCTACCTGGCCACGGGCGACTCGGGGCAGGGGATGACGCACGGCACCATCGCCGGCATCCTCATCTCCGACCTGATCCTCGGCCGGCCGAACGAGTGGGAGAAGCTGTACGATCCCAGCCGGAAGACGCTCTCGTTCGACACGGCGAAGCACTACCTGGAGGAGAACCTGGACGTGGCCGTCCAGTACAAGGACCTCCTCCCCACCGGCGGCGAGGTGCCGGGCGCGGACCAGATCGCCGCCGGCTGCGGCGCGATCCTCCAGCGCGGCACCGCCAAGGTCGCCGCCTACCGCGACGACCAGGGCGTGCTGCACCAGCGCAGCGCCTACTGCACCCACCTGGGGTGCGTGGTGCAGTGGAACCGCGAGGAGAAGAGCTGGGACTGCCCCTGCCACGGCTCGCGCTTCTCGGCCACCGGCGACGAGGTGCTGAACGGCCCCGCGCTCACGGGCCTCAAGCCGCTGGAGGGCGCCGCCGGATGAGCCGTCTCCGCGCGGTGATCCTGGACGTGGACGGGACGCTGATCGACACCAACGACGCCCACGCCCACGCCTGGGTGGACGTGTGCAACGAGTTCGGCTTCCCCGTCGCGTTCGGGAAGGTGCGCGAGCTGATCGGGATGGGCGGCGACCGCGTGCTCCCGGCGCTCACCGGGCTCTCGGAAGAGAGCGAGATGGGGCAGGAGATGAAGGAGCGCCGCGGAAAGGTCTTCCGCGAGCGCTACCTTCCCTCCTGCCGCCCCTTCCCCTGCGCGCGCGAGCTGCTGGAACGGATGTCGGGGGATGGGATGCGGCTCGTGGTCGCCACCTCCGCCAGCGCCGACGACATGAAGGCGCTGCTGAAGGCAGCGGGCGTCGCCGACCTGATCGAGGCGAAGGCCTCGTCCTCCGACGCCGAGGAGAGCAAGCCCGCCCCCGACATCGTCGAGGCCGCGCTTGAGAACGCCGGCGTCTCCGCGGACGAGGCCATCATGCTCGGCGACACGCCCTACGACGTGAAGGCGGCGAACCGCGCCGGCGTCCGCTGTGTCGCCCTCCGCTCCGGCGGCTGGGACGACGCCGCGCTCGCGGACGCCGCCGTCATCTACCAGGACACCGCCGACCTCCTCGCCCACTACGAAGAGTCCCCCTTCGGTTGAGTCTGTGATATTTACATCAAATCGGGAGATTCATTGTGCATTCCGCAACGGCCCTGAACATGTCATCCTGAGGGAGCCGCCGCGCCAAGTCAGCGGTTTGCACGGACTTCCGGTGGCGACCGAAGGATCTATACGCGATGTCCGAGCGACAGACCGGGTGCCGCTCGAACGCATGCGATAGATCCTTCGTCGCCGCCACGGATCGGTGCAGGCGATGGGTTCAGCGCGGCGGCTCCTCAGGATGACATGAGTATGAGTGGGTGCGAAATGCACAACCAAACTGCAGATCCGGTATGAGAAACCCCCTGCCGTCCGCCGCGCGAGGATTTTAGGTTAGGAAGAGACCCTATCCGTCGACCCACGATGAAGAGCGTCGAAGCACCTCCCGTCCACCTCGTGCTGCGCGCGCACCCGCCGGTGCCCGCGCGCATCGGCGTGGTCTACCAGCCGCTGACGGGGCGGGTGCTCAAGACCGCGCTTGCGCTCGCGGTGTTCTGGGGGATCGCACCCTGGGTGGTGATGTTCCCGCCGCACTACCCGTGGCCGGTGCTGTCGGTCTGCATCGGCGCGTGGCTGGCGCACCGCGCGTGGACGGGGCGCTACGTGGTCGCCTGGTTCGCGGGCGAGTGCCCGCGCTGCTCGCGCCCGCTGCGCGTCCGCGCGGGGGCCCGCATCGACCTGCCGCACACCCTCACCTGCTTCGCCTGCCACTTCGAGCCCACGCTCGAGGCGTACGACCTGGCCCACGAGGAGGAGATCGCCGCCGACGCGCGGGGGATCCGCCACGTGCTCTCGGACTGCACCGGGACCTGGCGCGAGGAGCGGCACTGGGACCAGGATTACCTGGCCTGCGACGCCTGCGGTGCCCGCCACCACGCCACCCCCGCCCTCCGCGCCGCCGCCCGCGACGAAAACGAGCGCGGCCGCCTGCTGGACGCGCTCGCCTCCGAGGGTCGCTTTCTCACCTGAAAAAGATCGCCTCACGCAGAGACGCAGAGGCACGGAGAGAAACTTCGGACTCTCTCCGTGCCTCTGTGCCTCTGCGTGAGACGTTCTTTCGTCGTTTACCGGGGATGGATCTCGAGCGAGATTGAGCCCCAGGTGTGCGCCGTGCGCTGGGTGCTGTACTCGCGGCCGCGGTGGACGGCGCGGTAGCCGATCCCCAGCCACCCGATCCGCACTCCCGCGCCCACCTCCGCCTGCGGCACGAACGCCAGCTTCTCCACCTGCGGCCCGTCGTTGAAGATGCTGCCGTCCAGGAAGAGGTTGTGCGCCACCCAGTCCTCCCGCACTGCCCCCTCCGCGTAGACGCCCCGGTACGCGATCCGCCCGCGCAGCCCCGCCCGGGCGCCGGTGAGCACGTTCCCGAGCGCCGCCTCCCACTCCGGCCCGAGCTCGCCCTTCACCTCGCCCGTCCCGCGCGCCATCGCGTACGACTCTCCGTAGCGCACGCCCACCCCCGGCTCGAAGGGGAGCTGGTAGCCCCACCCCAGCGGCTGCTCGAAGCCCCCGATCCTGTGGACCTCCTTCTGCGCCGGCTCCGCCAGCGACGGCGGCCCGGTGACGCCGAGCTGCAGGGTGAGCGAGCGCGTCCGCCAGCCCTTCGTCGCCTCGGCCGTCACCGAGCCGTACAGCCACCCCGCGTACGGCCGCTCCCCCGGCACCGGCGTCGCGTGGTCGATGCGCGGCGTGTAGATCTCCTGCCCGATCTCCCACCGCGTCGCCAGCCGCGCCGAATCGTCCGACAGCCCCAGCGGCTTCGCCCACCACCCGGCGTCCGACGACGTCCACGAGAGGCGGGTGCCCGCCGTGTAGTCGCGGTCCTGCGCCGGCCGGTCGAGCGGATGCGGCGCGAACAGGTCGTTGTCGTGGACGAGCCGGAGCTGCGCCCCCGCCGGACGGCAGAGGAGGAGCAGAGGAATGAGGATGCGGAGGGAGGGACGCATACCAGACCCGGAAAAAGTTGGTGTCACGCAGAGACGCAGAGGCACGGAGAGAACCACTCTCCGTGACTCCGTGTCTCTGTGTGAGGCTGCTGTTCAGAGCGTCGGTGTGAACCCGAGCGCCTTCACCAGGAAGGCCCAGCGGTCCGCCGCCTCGTCGATCTGCATGGAGGTGGGCTTGCCGGCGCCGTGCCCGGCGCGCGTCTCCACGCGGATCAGGATGGGCGCGTCGCCCGCCTGCGCCCGCTGCAGCGCCGCGGCGTACTTGAACGAGTGCCCGGGCACCACCCGGTCGTCGTGGTCGCCCGTGGTGATCAACACCGCGGGGTACCGGGTACCCTCGCGGATGTTGTGCAGCGGCGAGTACGCGTAGATGGTGCGGAACTGCGCCGCGTCCGCCGGCGAGCCGTAGTCGCTCACCCAGGCCCAGCCGATGGTGAAGCGGTTGAAGCGCAGCATGTCCATCACCCCCACCGCCGGGAGCGCCGCGCCGAAGAGGTCCGGCCGCTGGTTCAGCACCGCACCCACCAGCAGCCCGCCGTTCGACGCGCCGCTGATCGCCAGCTTCTGCGGCGAGGTGTACCGCTGGGCCACCAGGTACTCGCCCGCGGCGATGAAGTCGTCGAACACGTTCTGCTTGTGCTCGCGCATCCCCGCCTGGTGCCAGTCCTCGCCGTACTCGCTGCCGCCGCGGATGTTGGCCGACGCGTAGACGCCCCCCATCTCCAGCCACACCGCCACCGAGGTCGAGAACCCGGCCAGCGTGGCCGAGTTGAAGCCGCCGTAGCCGTACAGCAGCGTCGGGTTGTTCCCGTCCAGCGCCATCCCCCTGCGGTGGGTGATGAACATCGGCACGCGCGTGCCGTCCTTGCTGGTGAAGAACACCTGCTTCGTCTCGTAGCGGCTCGCGTCGAAGCCCGTCTGCACCGGCCACACCGGCTCCGAGCGCCCGGTGGCGAAGTCGTAGCGGTAGACCGTGCTCGGCGAGAGGAACGAGGTGAAGGAGTAGAAGAGCTCGCGGTCCTGGTTGCGCCCCGACACCCCGCCCACCGTGCCGAGCCCCGGGAGCCGCACCTCGCCCGCGGGGGAGCCGTCGGTGTTGTAGATGCGCAGCGTCGAGGCGACGTCGTGCAGCGAGCTCGTGACGAACTTCCCGTTCACCCGCCGCACCCCGGAGAGCGCGTCGGCGCCCTGCGGGATCACGGTCCGCCAGCTCGCCGGCGCGGGGTTGCGCAGGTCCACGGCGACCAGCTTGCCGCGGGGCGCGTCCCGGTCCGTCTGCACGTAGAAGATGGGCCCGTCGTTCCCCACCACCGAGTAGCTGGCGTCGCCGGCGTCCAGCATCCGCACGATCGTCCCCTGCACCCGCGGGTTCATCGGGTCGCCCAGGTCCAGCACGTGGATGCGGTTGCGGCGGTCGGTGCCCTGGGTGATGCCGATCACCAGGTAGCGGCCGTCCTCGGTGACCGACGAGCCGATGATGAAGTCCGGCTGGTCCGGCCGCTCGTACACCAGCACGTCCTGCTCCTGCGGCGTGCCGGCGCGGTGGTAGTAGACCTTGTGGTCGTGCACCGCCGCGGTGAGCGCGTTCCCCGCCGGCTCGGCGTAGCGGGAGTAGAAGAAGCCCTTCCCGTCCTTCGTCCAGGCCATCCCGCTGAACTTGATCCAGCGCAGCCGGTCCGGCAGGTCGCGCCCGGTGGCCACCTCGCGGATGCGGAACTCCTGCCAGTCGGACCCGCCCGACGCCACGCCGTACCCCAGCATCGTCCCGTCGTCGGAGAGGGCGGTGGTGGAGAGCGCCTCGGTGCCGTCGGCGCGCAGCGTGTTGGGGTCCAGCAGCACCCGCGCCTCGCCCCGCGGCGAGGCGGCCACGTACATCACCGACTGGTTCTGCAGCCCCGTGTTGCGGAAGTAGAAGTAGCGGCTGCCGCGCCGCGTGGGCGACGACCAGCGCGGGAAGTTCCAGAGCTCGGTGAGCCGCCGCCGGATGGCGTCGCGCTGCGGGATGGAGGCCAGGTACTGCTCGGTGACCCGGTTCTGCGCCTCGATCCAGGCGCGCGTCTCGGGGGCGTCGGTGTCCTCGAGCCAGCGGTACGGGTCGGCCACGCGCGTGCCGTGGTAGTCGTCGAACTGCTCCACCGTGCGCGCCTGCGGGTACTGGAGCCGCTGGGCCGGCGCGGCGGCGGGCGCGAGGGCCGCCAGCGCGAGGAGCGCGGCGGAGGTGCGTGCGAGGGTTCTCATGCGCGGATGCGTCCTGCTGAAGCGGTCCGCCGCGGCCCCTGGATGGCGCGGGCGGGATGTACGGGTGAGGTCCCGCGGACGATAAACGGGTGCGGCGGGAGGGGCAAGCGGGAGGCGGCGCGAAGCGGCGGCGCGAGGGGGTTCACAAATCGGCCGCCCTCGTATATAATCGTGGCCCCGCGGACGCCGGGCGGCGCTCCGCGGGGCGCGCCGGCACCGCCGGACAGGGGCGGCGCGGGGTTGACGGGGGGGAGGCGGAGCGTTAAATTCCCTGTCCTTGACGCGGGGTGGAGCAGCCTGGTAGCTCGTCGGGCTCATAACCCGAAGGTCGCGGGTTCGAATCCCGCCCCCGCTATTGCC
>Ga0070685_10001375_pt1 | contig 12770 bp, 13 predicted proteins | sample KBSS13LmetaG_FD_65651 | JGI IMG/M metagenome (GOLD analysis project Ga0070685, IMG submission 65651) | Switchgrass rhizosphere microbial communities from Kellogg Biological Station, Michigan, USA - KBS S1-3L metaG | ecosystem: Host-associated > Plants > Roots > Rhizosphere ...
CCCCCGACTGCAAATCGATCGCCTTCACCGGCCAGTACACCGGCACCCGCCAGGTCTACGTCATCCCGGTCGGCGGCGGCTCGCCGCGGCAGCTCACCTTCCACAACGATGTGGGGGTGATCCCGCCCCGCGGCGGTTTCGATAACCAGGTCCTGGGCTGGACCCCAGACGGCAGGCAGATCCTCTTCAACGCCCACCGCACCCCCTACAGCGAGCGCAACGCCCGGCCTTATCTGATCCCCGCGGCCGGCGGGATGGAGACGCCGCTGGCGATCCGCGAGGGTTCGGCCGGAGTCTTCTCGCCGGACGGCAACCGCTATGTCTTCGCTCCCATCATGCGGGAGTTCCGCACCTGGAAGCACTACCGCGGCGGCCGCGCTCCCGAGCTCTGGATCTACGACCTCAAGGCGAACACCGCCGAGCAGATCACCAGCAACCCGGCCAACGACTACATGCCGGTCTGGATCGGCGACACCGTCTACTTCGTCTCCGACCGCGACAAGGTGGGGAGCGTCACCACCAACAACCTCTTCGCCTACGACACGAAGACCAAAGCCGTCCGCCGGGTGACCAACCACGACACCTTCGACGTCTACTGGCCCAGCAGCGCCGACCGCCGGCGCCTGGTCTACGAGGACGGCGGCTCGATCTACCTCTTCGATCCCGCCTCCGGGAAGAGCAGCCGCATCCCCATCCGGGTCGAGGGGGATCTGCCGAAGACCCTCCCCTACTTCAAGAACGTCGCCGAGGACATCGACTCGATGACCCTCTCCCCGACCGGCAAGCGGGCCCTGCTCACCGCCCGCGGCGATGTCTTCTCGGTGCCGGCCGAGAAGGGGGAGATCCGCAATCTCACCCAGTCCCCGGGGGTGCGGGAGGTGGCCGCCACCTGGTCGCCCGACGGCCGCTGGGTCGCCTATCTCTCCGACCGCTCCGGCGAGTACGAGGTCTGGCTGCGGCCGGCCGACGGCTCGGGCGCGGAGCGGCGGGTCACCACCGACGGCAACACCTGGCGCTACCCCCTCGCTTGGTCCCCCGACTCCAGGAAGCTCGCGTTCGGCGACAAGAACAGCCGGCTGCGCTGGGTGGACGCCGCCACCGGCAAGGTGACCGACGCCGACCGCGGGATACGCAGCGACATCCGGGACTACAAGTGGTCCCCCGACAGCCGCTATCTCGCCTACACCAAGGTGGGGGAGAACCAGTTCCCCTCGATCTGGATCTACGAGCTCGACGGCGGCATGGCCCGCCAGCTCACCAGCGACCTGACCGTCGAGGCCGAGCCCACCTGGGACCCCAAGGGGCACTACCTCTACTTCCTGTCCAACCGCGACTACAACCTGACCTTCAGCGGCTACGAGTTCGACTACGTCTACACCAACCCCACCCGGGTCTATGTGGGGCTGCTCTCCAAGGAGGGGCCGCCCCTGCTGCTGCCCGAGAGCGACGAGGAGACCCCCAAGCCGGAGGAGGCGGCGGCGGCCGCGTCCAGGGACGAGGCCAAGGCCGACGCCAAGGCCGCGGCCCAGAAGGTCGCCGACGAAGCCGCCGGCGACAAGCCCGACAAGGCTCCGAAATCAGGGGTGCGGGTCAAGATCGACTTCGACGGCTTCGAGCAGCGGGTCCGCGCCCTGCCGGCCCCCCCGGGCAACTACCAGGGGCTCACCGCCAACGCCGACTCCGTCTTCTTCCTGCGCGGCGGTGCCGGCGGCGGTGGCGGCGGTCTGCAGTCGCTCCGCGTGTTCAGCCTCAAGGATCGCAAGGAGGACGGGGTCGTCGACGGCATCGCCGGCTACGACCTCTCCGCCGACGGCAAGAAGATCATCTACCAGCAGCGGGACAGCTACAGCATCATCGACGCCCGGCCGGGGCAGAAGCCGGGGGACGGCAAGCTCGACACGGAGAAGCTGACCCTCCGCATCCAGCCCCGCGAGGAGTGGCGCCAGGAGTTCGTGGACGCCTGGAGGATCTTCCGCGACTGGTTCTACGATCCCAACCTCCACGGCGTGGCCTGGCTGGGCATCCGGGACCGCTATGCCCAGATGATCCCCTACATGTCCAACCGGTCCGACCTCGACTACCTGCTCGGCGAGATCGGCGCCGAGGTCTCGGTCGGTCACGCCTACGTGCAGCCGGGCAACGCGCCGGCTCCCGCGCGGGTCGAAGGCGCCCTGCTCGGCGCGGAGATCGTGGCCGATCCCTCCGGCTACTTCCGGGTCGATCACATCTTCCCGGGGGAGAACTGGCATGCGAGCTTCCGCTCGCCGCTGACCGAGCCCGGCGTCCACGTCGAGAGGGGGGACTACATCCTGGCCGTGGACGGCCAGACCACCAAGGGTGTGGACAACTTCTACCGCCTGCTGGAGGGGAAGGCCGACCGGGTGCTCACCCTGCTGGTGAACGGCAAGCCCTCCACCCAGGGGGCCCGCGAGGAGAGGGTCCGGCCCGTCGACAACGAGCAGAACCTCCGTTACCTCGACTGGGTGCAGGCCAACCGCGCCAAGGTCGACAAGCTCTCGGGCGGCCGCATCGGCTACATCCACCTGCCGGACACCGCCGTCGCCGGCAACCGCGAGCTGTTCAAGTACTTCTATCCGCTCGCCAGCAAGGACGCCCAGGTCTTCGACGACCGCTACAACCAGGGGGGCTTCATCCCCGACCGGATGATCGCGCTGATCTCCCGGCCGGTGCTGAACTACTTCGTCGGCCGCCCGGGCGTCGCCTATCCAACGCCGCAGTTTGCCAACAACGGACCGAAGGTGACCTTGATCAACGGCCAGGCGGGCTCGGGCGGCGACGCCTTCCCCTACTACTTCCGGGAGATGAAGCTCGGGCCGCTGATCGGCACCCGCACCTGGGGGGGCCTCGCCGGCCTCTCGGGCAATCCGCCCCTGGTGGACGGCGGCACCCTCACCGTGCCCACCTTCCGCATCCTCACCACCGAGGGGAAGTGGGCGGTCGAGAACGAGGGCGTCTCGCCGGACATCGAAGTGATCGACGCTCCGGACGCCCTAGCCCGGGGCGAGGACCCGAGCCTTGAGCGGGGCGTCAAGTACCTTCTGGAGCAGCTCCAGAAGAACCCGCCCAGGAAGGTCGTCGTGCCCCCGCCGCCGGTCGGCGGCGCGCCGCACTAGTCACGGATCATCGAGAAGCAAAAAAGGCGGGGACTTCCGGGTCCCCGCCTTTTCCGTTTCAGGGCCTCTACGGGCAGTACTTGACGTGGTATTGGCCGCAGGAGGTGAATCCGCCGTGTTTCAGATCCCGGCATCCCAGGCTGCTCGTGGAGTTCGTGCAGAGATTGCAACTGCAGATGAAGTCGATTGCCGGAGCCGGCGCCGAGGCGGCCACTCCGACTCCGAGTACGAGGGCGGCGATTGCGAGAAGCTTCTTGACCATGGTTCCTCCTGTCCTAGGTGGTGCATTGGCTGATGGAAGCAAAGGCGGGGACCTGGGGTCCCTGCCTTCCCGTTTAGCGACCTCTATGGGCAATACTTGGTGTGATAGATGCCGCAGGAGGTAATCGTGAGCCCGCCGTGCTCGAAGTCCCGGCAGGCCAGGTTGCTCGTGGAGGTCGTGCACAGCTTGCAGCTACAGATGAATTCGATCGCCGGAGCCGGCGCCGAGGCGGCCACTCCGACTCCGCAGACGAGAGCGGCGATTGCGAAGAGCTTCTTGACCATGGATTCCTCCTGCTTCCGAGGAGCGCGAATTCGCTCAAGCTGAAATAGTAATACAGCTCTTTGCTCAGGTCAGCCGCCAGAGTACGGCGCTTGGGAAGCGGGATCTTCCTTCTTGAAAAGCTTCCGCAGAAAGGCGCCGATGGCCGCGATCCCGAGCAGGAGGGCTTTTTTGAACGCCAGCAGTCCGGCCAGGAGTACTTTGAAGAAGCCTGCCTTCGCGGCCAGGGTCCCGGCGACGAGAGCGCCGATGCCATATTCCGCGACCTTGTCCTTACCAGGGAGGAAGTCGGTATACCGGTGGCCCTGGTTGAACTCGATTTCCGGCAAGAGGGCCTGCATGGACTTCCTGACGCCAGCCAACTGGTCCGTGCCGGAAACCGCGTTCAGCACCAGAACACCCCGGCGGCCCAGGACGCGGATGTTGTAGTTGAGCGTGTGGTCGGGGCTGGTACCGAACTTCAAGTCCTTCGCCCAATAGAGTTTGTGGCTGGCGCGGTCGTACCGGGGCGGTTCAGCCCAGCCGACGATCTCCACGGTTTCGTAGCCTTCTTTGGTTCTTTCCTCGTTGGCCTTATGAGTGTCTTCCTTCATTTCGGCCAGGAGCTTCGTGTAGTCGATCTTCTCGGCGCCACCATCGTCCACGTAGCCATCCTCTTCATAGGTGATGACGACGCCCCAGCCACCTTCATGCGCCGGTCCCACGTCCGCCGGGAAAATCATGCCCAGTGTCTTATTGCCCGGCGGATTGCCCCACAGATCGACCAGCACGCGGTCGGCCTGCTCGGGATCCAGATAGCGAAAGGCTGGGCCGAGATTGAGGGTGGCCAGGCCGGCCCCGAGCTCGATCTTGCCTTGCTGGTATTTGAGTTTCGCTTCGAACTCCTCGGGGGTCGTTCCGAGGGGGGCGGGAGCCGCGGACGCGAGTCCCGCGGGGACGCCATAAGCAAGCATCAGCAGAATCCAAAGCCACTTCATAGCATGGGCTCCTTCCCAGAAAGCGGGCAGTCGTTTCCATGCAGTGCGCGACGTGGCGCTTTCATTTCGCTCGCGGGAGAGCGAAGGGGACGACGATGAAGCTGGGGTTTACCGCGGCGCGGCCGGCGAACGCCGGCGCAGGGCGGCCTTGATCCAGAGAAAGCCGATCCCGACGAAAGGCAGGGCATAGACCAGCGAGGCGAACGGGCCGATGATGCCGTCCGGCGTGGGCTCGACGTCGGCCTTCAGCTCGACGCCGTCGATCAGGATGCGGGTGTGCCACATCCCGCCCTTGTCGAACTTCACCTTGGTGAAGTAGCGCGCGCCCTCCTGGACGGACTGCGGCTCGGCCTCGTAGAAGACCTCCGGCAGCCGTTTCGAGACCGGCTGCACGCCGATCCGCACCGCCGCCTTCGCCGGCAGGCTCCCCCCTTTCGGCGCCTCCAGGATCACGAAGAAGGTACCCGTCCCGATGTCCGGATCGGTCCAGACCGAGGCGACGTAGGGGCCGACCCGCTGGTCGACGAGGATCGGGAAGGGGGGCCCCGAGTGGCCGTAGCCCGGCAGGGCGCCGAGAAGGAAGGCGAGGAGGAGAGTCCGCCGGATCGGTCTGGTCATCATCCGCTCACTATTATCAGCTCGCCATCGTCAGCTCGCCATGCCGCGCATGTCCATCGGCTGCGCGAGAAGCCAGATAGCGGAAGCCCAGAGCAGGAGACAGAGCCCGGCCCAGGGAAGGAAGGCGCGGGCCGCACGGCCCGGAACCTCGCGCTCCGCGATCCGCCAGGCGACGAGCAGCGAGCCGAGCAGGCCCAGCGCGAGGAAGCCCAGCTCCAGCGGATGGATGAAGCCGGGAGGGATGCCGCGCAGGCTCCAGAGCGGCGGGCCGAGCAGCGGCAGGCCGGCGTCGGTGAGCGCGCTCTGGGTCACCGGGATGAAGGTGAACAGGCCGGTGAACAGGTGGAAGCTGTAGTGCGCCATCCAGATCCCCGAGCCGAGGGGGACGAGGGCATAGGCGAAGCGGGTCGCCAGCGGCAGGAGCGGCTCCCGCGTGCCGGCCGCCCGGCGCGTCAGCCAGGCCGCCAGGCCGAGCAGCAGCAGGGGCTCGACGACGAGCAGCAGCAGGAAGACGGTGCCCAGCGCCGGCGCCTCGCGCGCCGTCCCCATCCGGGCGCCCAGCCAGGATTCCAGGGCATAGATCGGGCTCACCATGCCGAAGGCGTTCAGCAGCGCGCCGAAGGTGAAGACGAGCACCAGCGCCGCCAGATCCTTGCGTTGCGAGAAGAATCCGATCCCGGACCGCCGCGGATCGGTCCACAGCTCGCTCGCCGGCAGCCGCGTGGTGAGCGCGACGTTCTCGTGCGGGCAGGCGTAGACGCAGTCGAGGCAGAAGGTGCAATCCATGTTGCCCACCTTGCGCGGCTGGAAGAGCGCCAGCTCGCACCCCCGCTGCCGGACCACGTCCCGATCCTCCGGATCGCGGGTGCCGACGATGCAGTCGAGAGTCGTGCAACTAGCGCAGACGTCGGTGTCGCGCACCTTCACCTCGAGCGGCGAGAGGGTCGAGGCGACGAAGTTGAACTGGCCGATCGGGCAGACCCACTTGCAGAACGACGCCTTCTTGAAGACGCCGTCGACGGCGAGAGCGGCGGCGAAGTAGCCGAGGATCAGCCAGGCCGTCCACCAGGGGGAGCTCCAGAGGTCGAACAGCTCGTAGGCGAAAAGGACGAGGACGAAGAGGGCGATCGCGATCCACTTCGAGCGCAGCCGGCGGGGCCAGTGCAGCACCGGCTTGAAGAAGCGCCGGGCGAGCTCGCGGGGGAGCATGAAGGGGCAGGCCATGCAGAAGAGGTTGCCGGCGCCGAGGAGCACGATCATCAGCAACCCCCGGTAGTGGACCCAGGTCAGCAGGCTCGCCAGGTTCCGGAACGCGAGCTGGGGGCCGAAGAGGCCGTGGACGATCATCGCCACGGCCACCGCGAACACTGGGATCTGCATCGCCGTCCGCGAGTGGCGCCAGCGCAGGAAGCGCCCGAGCACCGGCACCCGGAGCCAGTCGGTCAGGCCGTCACCACGCGTGGATGGACGGCGCAGGTGCAGCGCATCTGAGGCTCCTCGGCCGCGGGAGGGAACATGTGGTAGTACATCGCGATCACCATCGGGATGAACACGATCGTGTTGTAGATCAGGTGCAGCTCGACGCGCGGGATCCAGATCTGGGCGATGCTCGTCGGCACCGGCCGGTTCAGCAGGTTCTGGCCGACGATGACCTGCCCCTGCAGCAGCGCGTGCTCGATGTGGTGCCAGAACTGGATGACCAGGGCGACGTTCCACCACGTCCGCGAGGTGCCGGTGAACCCGGGGCGCAGGAGCCAGATGCCGACCAGCATCACCAGGGCGTAGGAGTAGTGGAGCACCTCGGACTTGATCAGCCAGGGGTACCAGAGGCCGAGCACGCCCCGGGCCTCGGGGGCCGGCCATCCGAGCCCGTAGATCTGGAACGCCTGCGCCAGATGCTCGGCCCAGTGGCCCAGCACGACGAGCATGAAGCCCTGCAGGGCGCGCTCGTGCCACTCGCTGTTCAGGCGCCCCCGCAGGGTGCGGGTGCCCTCGTCGTGCCTCTCTCTACCAGGCGATGTGACCGTCGATGTCAGCTCCATGCCGCGTCCTTTCCGCGCTCCACGCAATGACAAGCCGGGAGCACGAACTCCCCGCCTTTGGTTTCCCGTCTGTATTTTAGGGTGCGCTTGGCCGGTTTCAGCGAGCCGGATTCGAGGGACGAGCTTCGTGCGCCTTGTTGGTGGCGTAAATATGGCGTAATATGGCGCCATCCGGGATGGCAGGTGGCCCCGGGAGGAGGTCGAGCCGATGGAGAACGAACGGAAGGGTGCGGTCGCCAAGTCACTACCCCTCTTTCCGGAGGCTGTCACGATACCCTGGTCCGGTCTTGAGGGCGGAGCCGGGGAGTTAGGGTATATTGGCACCGTCGGACGCCTCTCCATGCCTCTCGGAGCCACCTGCCCAGAACCTGAGATCGAGAGGACGGCTGCGCCCGATCTTCCGGCACGGGTCAAGAGCTATCCTCAGCTCCGGTTCATGGGCAGCAAGCATCGCCTGCTCCCCTGGCTCCACGAGATTCTCCATCAGGTCGAGTTCGACACCGCGCTGGACGCCTTCTCCGGCAGCGGGTGTGTGGGCTATCTCTTCAAGAGCATGGGAAAAGAGGTGACCACGAATGACTTCCTCAACTTCACCAGCCTGCTCTCCTCAGCCCTGATCGAGAATCCGGGAGACATTCTGCGGCCGCAGGACATGAAGCGTCTGCTGGCCGAGCCTTCGGAGCACGGCCGGTTCATCGAGGACACCTTCCGAGGAATCTTCTTCACCCCGGAAGACCTGCGCTTCCTGGATCAGATCTGGGCGAACCTGCGGCGATTCCGAAGCCCCTACCGCAAGGCGCTCGCGATCTCCGCCCTGGTCCGGTCCTCCGTGAAGAGGCAGCCGCGCGGAGTTTTTACGGTGGCGGGAGACCCCGAGCGCTACAAAGATGGCCGGCGAGACCTGCGCCTCTCGTTGCGGGATCATTTCGTCGAGCAGGCCGAGGTCTTCAACCGGAGCGTGTTCGACAACGGAAGGAACAACCGAGCGCTGCACGGGGATGTCTTCGCGATCGAGCCGGAGGGTTTTGATCTCGTCTATATGGATCCCCCCTACGTGCCTCGCGCGGACGACAACTGCTACATCAAGCGCTATCACTTCCTGGAAGGGTTGTCCTGCTACTGGAAGGACATGACCCTCCTCGAGGACAGCCGCGTCAAGAAGATCAAGAAGCCCTATACCCCCTTCTCTTATCGGCGGGACTCGCTGAACGCCTTTGATCGTCTCTTCTCCCGGTTTCGCAAGAGCATCCTGGCGCTCTCCTATTCGTCGAACGGCTATCCGGATCTCGAAGAGCTGGTGCGGCTCATGCGCCGGTACAAGGCTTCGGTCACCGTCTTCGAGAAAGAGCATCGGTATCACTTCGGCACCCATGCCGCGGTCAACCGGTCCGTCGTTCAGGAATACCTGATTCTCGGAGTTTGAATGGAGCGCCGGCGCCAGACGTTCGACGAGATCATCTCCAATCTCTCGCACATCGAATCCGACTGGAAAGATGATCACGCGAAGTCGGTGATGGATCTCCTCGACAGAATCGAGGAGCGGGGCTCGTATGAGCCCAGCGATCTCCAGAGGCTCCTGGAAGAGGACTTTGAGGCCGGCCTGACTTTGATCCGTCTGTTCCTCGACTTCTCGAAGGACGAGCTCGTCGGATCGCTACGCGAGTCGCTGGAAGGAGAACAGATCGGAGTCAAAGCGTTCCGCAAAGACCCGGGAGTGTTTCTCCAGAGCCTGGTGTCCCTGGGTGTTCTGGAAAGGATGCGGGAAGCCGTCGGCATCCCGGTGACCTGGCGTGACGTGCTCGTCGAAAGACTCAAGACAGGGCGCGGGAGCGCCATCAAGGCCCAGAGCCGTGGCCGCTTTCTGGAAGACAAGGTCGAAGAAATCGTTCGGGCCGTCTTCGGGATCGGCCACTACGACATGCGGTGCCGGTTCGTGGGCGCCAATGGACAGGACGACGAAAAGGCGGATTTCGCGATTCCCTCGAAACGGGATGCCCGAATTCTCATCGAGGTCAAGGCCTACGGCGCTACCGGGAGCAAGCAGACCGACATCCTGGGAGACATGGAGCGGATCGTCGGCAAGAAACGGCACGATACGACGCTTCTGTTCGTCACCGACGGGGTTACCTGGAAGCTGCGCCCCAATGATCTGCGGAAGCTGCTCGAAATGCAGAACAAGGGGCAGATCGCAAGGATCTACACCTCGAAGATGTTTCCCGATCTCAGGCAGGACCTCCTCCGCCTGCGGTCGGAGCACGGGCTCGACCTCGAAGCCTGAGCCTTCGTTCACCGTTCGAGGAGCAGTTCGCGAAGCAGGGCGAACCCCTGCGGCCAGGAGCCGAGCCGGGAGGCGGAGTTGATGTGGCCGAGCGGGCCGACGACCTCCAGGCGCGAGCCCCAGGCGGCCGCGAACTGCTCGGCGCGGGCGAGTTCGAGGTATTCGTCGTCGGTGCTGGCAACCACGATGCTGAGGAACGGCAGGCGCGCGAGCGGCATCGGGGTGAAGCCGGTCGTGCCCGAGGGGTAGGTGGGCGCGTCGACGTCGCTCGGCGCGACGAGCAGCGCCCCCTGGACGTTCCCCCCACCATGGGGCTCGCCATGGAGATAGGTCGCCGCGGCCCAGTGCGCCACCAGGCAGCACCCGAGGGAGTGGGCGGCGAGGACCACGGGTCCCGGGTCGGCCACGATGGCCTGGTGGAGCGTCTCCACCCATTCCTGACGATCAGGGGTCTCCCAGTCCCGTTGCCGGATGCGGACGAACGACGGATGCTCGGCCTTCCAGTAGGTCTGCCAATGCTCGGGACCCGAGTCCCAGAGGCCAGGGATCAGCACGACGCGAGGGGTGGCGCTCATCGGTTCAAGTCCTCATTCCTCATGACGGGAGTTTCGGGGTGGGCAGGCTGACGAGCACGGCGGTGACGATCAGCACGAGCCCTGCGAACAGGAGCTCCCGGGTCGCGGAGCGCTGGAGTTCGTGCGCCGCGCCCTCGGCGCCGAGGCGGGGGCGCATGCGCCGCCAGTTCCAGCCGCCGATGGCGGCGACGATCAGGACGAGGCAGAGCTTGACGTCGAAGGCCCAACCGTAGGGGGTCGTCCAGAGCGCCGCCACGAACTTGAGGTGGCGCCAAGCGGTGATCACCCCGGTGACGCCGAGCAGGGCCGCGGCGCCGAGCGCGAGGTTCGAGAAGCGTGACACCATCTCGGCGATCAGCCCCTCCCGCCGCTCAGGCGGAACGGAGCCGCGCAGGACGGCCGGCAGCCCCGCCACCACGAGCACCAGGAGCGAGCCGATCCAGAGTGAGGCGGCGGTCACGTGCAGGGGGTTCACCAGGGACGCCCACCGTCCGGTAACGATGTTGCGCAGCGCGAGCGCCACGGCGACCACCGCCCCCAGGGCCCAGGCATATCGCAGTTGCCAGAGGGCGAAGGCGATACAGAGGAGCACCCCGCAGACGATCTGGGCCGTGATCTGCGGTCCGTTCCGCCCGTTGCTCATCGCCAGGAAGGTCATCACGAGCAGGAGCACCGAGCCGGCGAATCCGATCCGGCTCGCCCGGCGCGCGGCGGCCGCGAAGGCCTCCGTATCCATGGGGAGGCCGGCGGTCAGCCGCAGCACCATGAGATAGAAGCCGAGAGCGCCGTAGATCGCGAAGAACGGCAGGAAACCGATGAAATGCCGCACCACCTCGCCGGCCGCGAGGGAGCCTTCTTCCTGCAGGAGGATCAAGCACGCCAGTCCTGGCATCGGGGAGCGGACTCCTTCGTGGGTCTGGGGACCCGTTACTGGGCGCCAGCCGTCCGGAGAAGAGTAGCCGCCTGCCGCCGGACGTCAAGCGGCGCCGGCTGGCCCTGGTTTTGCTCTAGGGCTTCGCCAGATGGCCCCGATCCATCTTCCATCCCATGGGGCCTCATCAAGGAGGACAAACAATGCAGAGCAGAACTCGTTCACTGGCCCTCGGCCTGATCGCCGGCATGGCGCTCACGCTGGCGGCGGCGGCCCAGGACACCACGGGCACGACTCAGGACACCACGGGCACGACTCAGGACACCACGAGCACCACTCAGGACACGACCCAGGGCACTATGGGTACCGCCGGGACGGGCACCGGGGTGACTTTCGTCAACGGGAGCAACCGTCGCATCGACGTCTATACCCAGTACGGATCGGACGCTTCGTGCGGGTCGAAGCCGCAGGCCAAGAGGATCACCATCGACGCCGGGCAGAGCGGCGTGCTCGATTCCGGCAGCTCGAAAGCCTGCTTCTGCCTGAAGGTGCCGTACCGCGGCACCTGCCCGAGCGGCGGCTGGACCGAGGTCAAGCCCGGCGCCACGCGGCGCCTGATGTAAGCGGATTTCCAGCTACAGAGGGTGGTGCGGGGCCGTGTCAACCCGGCCTCGCACCCCGTCAACCTTGCACTTCGAAGCGTCAGAGTGGCATGGGGCGGAGAGGCTGGCCCAAGACGGTCGCCTTGAAAAGCACGGTGAATTGCCGTACAGTGTGAGTAGAGGAGATCCCATGGCAACATCAGTAAATCCAAGCAAGCAGCCTGTCGAGCGGGAGCTCAAAAGAGAGCGCATCGAGCTGCGTGTTGCCCCTTCAGCCAAGAAGCTCATCCAGCGCGCGATGGCTGTCTCTGGTTTGACGGCTGGTGATCTCGCCTACGAGGGAGCCCGGCGGGTTCTCGAGGAGCACGAACGGATGGTGCTCCTCGGTGCAGACCGGGAAGCTTTCCTCGATGCCTTGCTGAATCCGCCCGAACCGACCGAAAGACTTGTCGCGGCGCTGCGTCGCCATCGATCGGTATTGGGCTGAACCGCTTGGGCGTGGTGATTGAGCCGCTCGGCAAACACCATGATCGAGCGCGGTTCTCCAGCGGTGAGCCTGATCTTGATGATTGGTTCCGACACCGGGCCAGTCAGGATGAGAAGCGACATATCGCTCGGGTGTTTGTCGCCCTGGATACAGAATCCAGCGCCGAATCTGCTGTGATCGGTTTCTATAGTCTGAGCTCGCTATCCCTGTCGCTCGAGGATCTGCCGAAGGAGATCGCGGGCAAGCTGCCACGTTACGATGCGATCCCAGCCGCCCTGATCGGTCGGCTGGCACGCGCCGAGCGGGTGCGGGGGCAAGGCTTGGGCGAATTGCTATTAGCCGACGCGATCCACCGCATCCTGGGAGCCGGCCGCTCCATCGCTGTTTTCGCGATCGTCGTGGACGCGAAGGGCCCTCGCGCGGTCGACTTCTACAAAGCTTTTGGATTTCGCCCGTTCCCGCTTCGGCCTCAACGGCTCTTTCTCCCCACGGCCACAGCGGCTGCGGGTCTTGCTCAGCCCTGAGGCGTAGACAGCTCGGCCAAGCGGTCTTGACGGATTTCACTGGGCTCGTGCGTGAGAGACTAGCCCCTATGGCCGTTCTCCCCTCCAATCCGTTCGCCGTCCTCTCCTTCATCGTGGC
>Ga0070685_10001376_pt1 | contig 12770 bp, 2 predicted proteins | sample KBSS13LmetaG_FD_65651 | JGI IMG/M metagenome (GOLD analysis project Ga0070685, IMG submission 65651) | Switchgrass rhizosphere microbial communities from Kellogg Biological Station, Michigan, USA - KBS S1-3L metaG | ecosystem: Host-associated > Plants > Roots > Rhizosphere ...
ACCGCCGCGCGCTCCCCGCGCCCGACGCGCCCGTGCCCGCCGAGGCGTCGCTGGCGCCGCGCACGGGGGACGAGGCGAAGCTGGCGGCGATCTGGGCGGAGGTGCTGGGGCTCGACCAGGTGGGCGTGCACGACGACTTCTTCGCGCTGGGCGGGCACTCCCTGCGCGTCACGCAGATCGTGGCCCGGGTGCGCAAGGAGATGGGGGCCGACCTCCCGCTGCGCGCGGTGTTCGAGGCGCCCACCGTGGCCGCGCTGGCCGAGCGGGTGGCCGCGGCGCCGCGCTACCGCGAGGAGGGCGGGATCGCGGAGATGCGCAGGATGAACCGCGGCACCCGCTCGCTCGAGGAGCTGCGCGAGTCGCTGCGGCTGCACGCCGCGGCGGGCTCGGAGACGGTGGAGCCCGCACCCTGGGTGGCGCCCCGCACCCCCACCGAGGCGCTGCTGGCGGCCGTCTGGGCCGAGGTGCTGGAGCGCGACCGGGTGGGCGCCGACGACGACTTCTTCGCGCTGGGCGGCCACTCGCTCCTCGCCACGCTGATGGTGTCGCGGGTGCGGCAGACGCTGGGGGTTTCGCTCCCGCTGCGGGCGCTCTTCGAGTCGCCCACGCTGAGCGGATTCGCGCGCAGCGTGGACGAGGCACGCGCCGGGATCGCCTCCACGGCGGACGGCGGCGGGGCGATCGGGCGGGTGGCGCGCGGCGCGCAGTCGCTGGACCGGCTGCGCGAGACGCTGGAGGTGCGGGCCACCCCGCGCGACGGGGCCGGCGGGGGGACGGCGAACGCGGCGCCGCGCACCGAGACCGAGCGCGCGCTGGCGGTCATCTGGGCCGAGGCGATGGAGCGGCCGGAGGTGGGGGTCCACGACGACTTCTTCCACCTGGGCGGGCACTCGCTGGTGGCCACGCAGATCCTCACGCGGATCGGCGAGGTCTTCGGCGTGCGGCTGCCGCTGCGGGCGCTGATGGACGCCGGCACGGTGGCGGCGCTGGCCGGGCGCATCGACGGCGCGCTCGAAGCCGGCGGCGGGCGCATGGCGGCGGCCGCCGCGGGGGAGGGGCGATGACGGACCTGCTGATCCGCCCCGCCCCGCGCCCGCACGCCGCCGCGGGGGCGGACGCGCACGCGGCGCGCGCGCAGCTCGAGGCGCGCAACGACACCGCGCGCCCCTACCCGCGCGACGCCACCCTCCCCGCGCTCTTCGGCGCGTGGGCGGCGCACGCCCCCGACGCCGAGGCGGTGGTGCACGGCGCCGAGCGGGTGACCTACCGCGAGCTCGACGCCCGCGCCGGCCGGCTGGCGAACCACCTCCGCGCGCTCGGCGTGCGGAACGAGGCGCCGGTGGCGGTGCTGCTGGACCGCTCGGTCGACTTCGTGGTGGCCTGCCTGGCGGTGCTGCGGGCGGGGGGCGCGTACCTCCCCGTCGACAGCGCCCTCCCCACCCGGCGGGTGGAGTGGATGCTGGCCGACGCCGGGGCCCGGGTGCTGGTGAGCACCCGCTTCCTCGCCGAGGGGCTCCCGCTGGCAGGGGCCACGCCGGTGATGCTCGACGACGACGCGGCCGCGATCGCCGCGCGGCCGGCGGCGCCTCCCGCCCTGGAGGCGCATCCGGAGAGCGCGGCGTGCCTCCTCTACACCGCGGGCTCCACCGCCTGGCCGCGCCCCGTCGCCGTCACCCACCGGGGCGTCACCCGCCTGGTGTGCGGCGGGGGCGGGGTGCAGCCCGGCCCCGGCGACCGCGTGGCGCACGCATCCGGCGTCTCGGTGGACGTGACCACCTGGGACCTCTGGGGCCCGCTACTGAACGGCGGCACCGTGGTGGTGGTCGACCGCGAGGACCTGCTGTCCGCCGGCGCGCTCGCCCGCGTGCTGCGCGACCAGCGCGTGACCTCCGTCTTCCTCACCACCGCGGCCTTCGGGCAGGTGGCGCTGCAGGCGCCCGAGAGCTTCGCCGGGGTGCGCGACGTGCTCTTCGGCGGCGGCGCGGCCGACGCCGAGGCGGTGCGCCGGGTGCTGTCCTCCGCTTCCCCGCCGCGCCGGCTGGCGAACGTCTACGGCCCGGCCGAGAACACCACCTGCACCACCGTGCACCTGGTGGGCGCGGTGGAGCCCGGTGCCGCCACCCTCCCCATCGGCCGTCCCGCGCCCAACACCCGCGCCTACGTCCTCGACGCCGCGCTGCAGCCGGTGCCGCCGGGGCGCGCGGGGGAGCTCTTCGCCGCCGGCGACGGGGTGGCGCGCGGCTACCCGGGGCACCCGGGGCCCACCGCCGAGCGCTTCGTCCCCGATCCCTTCTCGCCCCGCGCCGGCGCGCGCATGTACCGCACCGGCGACCGCGCCCGCTGGACGCCGGCGGGCGAGCTGGAGTTCCTGGGGCGGCTGGACCAGCCGGAGGAGGTGCGCGGCGCCCGCGTGGAGCCGGGCGAGGTGGAGGCGGCGCTGCGCGCCTATCCCGGCGTGGCCGACGTGGCCGCGGCGGTGCGCGAGGACCGGCCGGGCGACCGCCGCCTGGTCGCGTACTTCGTCGCCGCGCCGGGGACGGCGGTCGACGTGGCGGGGCTGCGCTCGCACGCGCGGCTGCGCCTCCCCGAGGCCATGGTCCCCGCCGCCTTCGTGGCGCTGGAGCGCATCCCCCGCGACGCGGTGGGGGCGGTGGACCGCCGCGCGCTCCCCGCGCCCGGCGCCGCGCCCGCGGCCGCCGCGCCGGCCGAGCCCCGCACCGAGCTGGAGCGGAAGGTGGCGGCGCTCTGGGCCGAGGTGCTGGAGGTGGAGCGGGTGGGGGTGAACGACTCCTTCTTCGACCTGGGCGGGCACTCGCTGCTGCTGATGCGGCTGCACGTGCGGCTGACCGAGTTCGCCCCGGGGGTGACGGTCCTCGACCTCTTCACCCACCCCACCGTGGCCTCGCTCTGCGCGCTGATCCGCGGCGAGGCCGCGCCGGAGGCGGGCGCGGGGGACGAGGGCGACGCCGCCCGGCTGGACGCCGGGCGCGACCGGCTGCGCGCGCGCCGGCGCATCGCGGGGGGCACGTGAGCGCCCCGCCGCGCGACCGCCCCACCGGGATGGAGATCGCCGTGGTGGGGATGGCCGGCCGCTTCCCCGGCTCGCCGGACGTCGCCGGGCTCTGGCGCATCCTGCGCGACGGGGTGGACGCCCTCTCGCGCCTCGGCGACGCGGAGCTGGACGCGGCCGGCGTCCCCGCGGCGCTGCGCGCGGACCCGCGCTACGTGCGCGTGCGCGGGGTGCTGGAGGGGTACGACCGCTTCGACGCCGGCTTCTTCGAGCTGACCGCGCGCGAGGCGGCGCTGACCGATCCCCAGCACCGCGTCTTCCTGGAGGTCGCCTGGGAGGCGCTGGAAGACGCCGGGCACGACCCCGCGCGCTTCGGCGGGCGGATCGGCGTGTTCGGGGGGTGCGGGCAGTCGGGGTACCTGGCCTGGCTGCTGGGCGACCCGCGGCGCGCGCGCGGCGCGGAGCCCATCGACCTGCGGCTGGGGTGCGACCGCGACTTCCTCACCACCCGGGTCTCGTACCGGCTGGGGCTGGAGGGGCCCAGCGTGAACGTGCAGTCCGCCTGCTCCACCTCGCTGGTGGCGGTGCACCTGGCCTGCCAGAGCCTGCTCGCGGGGGAGTGCGACCTGGCGCTGGCCGGCGGGGTGAACGTGAACGTCCCCCACCAGGGCGGCTACCTCTACCGCGAGGGTTCGCTCAACTCGCCCGACGGCCGCACCCGCGCCTTCGACGCGGCGGCGCGGGGGACGGTGGGCGGGAGCGGCGCCGGCGTGGTCGTCCTCCGCCGCCTGGACGAGGCGGAGGCCGACGGTGACGCCGTGCGCGCGCTGGTGCTGGGCTCGGCGGTCACCAACGACGGCGGGCGGAAGATCGGCTTCACCGCGCCGGGGGTGGACGGGCAGGCCCGGGCGGTGCGCGCCGCGCTCTCGGTGGCCGGGGTGGACCCCGCCACCGTGGGGATGATCGAGGCGCACGGGAGCGGCACCGAGCTGGGCGACCCCATCGAGGTGGCCGCCCTGGCCGAGGTCTTCGGCGAGGGGCGGCCGGGGACGGTGGCGCTGGGCTCCGTCAAGACCAACCTGGGGCACCTGGACGCGGCCGCCGGCGTGTCGGGGTTCATCAAGGCCGTCCTCTCCCTGCAGCACCGGCGCATCCCGCCCTCGCTGCACTTCGAGCGGCCGAACCCGGCGATCCCCTTCTCCCGCACGCCCTTCTTCGTGAACACGGCGCTGCGCGAGTGGGCGGCGGACGAGGACGCGCCGCGGCGGGCCGGGGTGAGCGCCTTCGGGCTGGGGGGGACGAACGCGCACGTGGTGCTGGAGGAGGCGCCGGAGCCGGAGGCGGCCTCGCCCTCGGCGCCCTGGCAGCTCCTGGTGCTCTCGGCGAAGACGCCGGCGGCGCTGGGCGCGGCCACCGTCCGGCTGGCCGCCCGCCTCCGCGCGGCACCCACCCCCGCGCTGGCGGACGCGGCGTGGACGCTGGCGCAGGGGCGGCAGGCGCTCCCGCACCGCCGCGCCTGGGTGGTGCAGGCGGACGAGGACCCGGCCGCGCTGCTGGAGGGGCTGGCGCCGGGGCGGATGGTGGAGGGCGTGGCGCAGGGGACGGCGCCGGTGGTCTTCCTCTTCCCCGGCCAGGGGGCGCAGCACGCGGGCTTCGCGCGCGGCACCTACGAGGCCGAGCCCGTCTTCCGCGCGGAGGTGGACCGCTGCGCCGCGGCGCTGCGTCCGCACCTGGGGGTGGACCTGCGCGAGCTGATGTACCCCTCGGCGCCGGGCGCCGGGGCGGCGGCCGCGCGGCTGCGCGAGACGCGGCTGGCGCACCCCGCCGTCTTCACCGTCTGCTGGGCGCTGGCGCGGCTCTGGGGCTCGCTGGGCGTGGTCCCCGAGGCGGTGGCGGGGCAGGGGGCGGGGGAGCTGGCCGCCGCCGCGGTGGCGGGCGTCTTCTCGCTGGAGGAGGCGCTGGCGCTGGTGGCGGAGCGGGCGCGGCTGGCGCAGGGCCTCCCCGGCGGCGCCCTCCTCTCCGTGGCCGCCGCGGAGGACGAGGTGCGGCCGCTCCTCTCCGGGCGGCTGGGGATCGCCGCCGCGGCGCCGGGCGCCTGCGTGGTGGGCGGGCCGGAGGACGAGGTAGCCGCGCTGCGCGAGGCGCTGTCGCGCGGCGGCCTGACGGCGCGTCCCGTGGCGTCGGCGCACGCCTTCCACACGCCGATGCTGGAACCCGCGGTGGAGCCGCTGCGCGCCCGGGTGGCGGAGGCGGGGCCGCGCGCGCCGTCCATCCCCCTGGTGTCGACCGTCACGGGGCGCTGGCTCACCCCGGCCGAGGCGGTGGACCCCGGCTACTGGGCGGGGCAGATCGCCCGCACGGTGCGCTTCGGCGATGCGCTGGAAGAGCTGGCCCGCGTCCCCGAGCGCCTCTTCCTGGAGGTGGGCGCCGGCCCCACGCTGGCCGCGCTGGTGCGCCGCCATCCCGCCTGCGAGGGGCGCACCGTCGTCTCCACCCTGGAGGGGGCGGCGCAGGAGCCGGAGCCCGCGCGCTTCCGTGCGGCGGCCGGGGCGCTCTGGGCGGCGGGCGCGCCGGTCGAGATGGGTGCGCTCTGGCGCGGCGAGCGCCGCCGCCGCATCCCGCTGCCCACCTACCCGTTCGAGCGCGTCCGCCACTGGGCCGACGCCGAGCCCGGGGCGGACGCCCCGCGCGCCGTCGTCGCGCCCGAGCTCGCCGCGGAGCCGTGGGAGAAGCGCGCGAACGGGAACGGTGCCGGGGCCGCGCCCGTGGTGGCGACGAACGACCGGGGGATCGGGTGAGCACCCTCCTCCATCCCCCCCGTTCCGCGTCCCCCGTGGACGCGCCGCCGGTGGAGCCGGTGGCGCGCGGGGAGCGCTTCGCGCTCTCGCTGGGGCAGGAGCGGCTCTGGTTCCTGGACCGGCTGCGGCCGGAGGCGACCTTCAACAACGCCGCCACCTACGCGCTCCACGGCCCGCTGGACGTGGACGCGCTCCGCCTCGCGCTGGCCGAGGCCGTACGCCGGCAGGGGGCGCTGCGCACGGTGATCGAGGAGGAGGACGGGCGCCCCGTCGCCGTCGTCCTCCCCGAGCTGGACGTCCCCCTGCCGTTCCTGGACTTCACCGGGCGGCCGGAGGAGGCGCGGGAGTGGATGCTGGCCGAGGCGCCGCGGAGCTTCGACACCGCGCGCGGGCCGCTCTTCCGCGCCACCCTGCTGAAGCTGGGCGAGGACGAGCACGTCCTCCTCCCCGTCGTCCACAACCTGGTGAGCGACGGGTGGAGCGGGTACGTGCTCTTCCACGAGCTCGCCGAGCTGTATGGGGCCTACGCCGAGGGCCGCCCCTCGCCGCTGCCGCCGGTGACGGTCTCCTACGGCGAGTACGCGGCGAAGCAGCGCGAGCGCTTCTCCGGCGAGGCGCTGGAGCGGGAGCTGGCGTGGTGGCGCGCGAAGCTGGGCGACGCGCGCACACTGCGCCTGCCGACCGACCGGCCGCGCCCCGCCGTCCCCGACTTCCACGCGCCGCTCCTCACCTTCCAGGTGCCGAAGCCCACGGCCGACGCCCTCTGGGTGCTGGCGCGGGGCGAGGGGGTGTCGCTCTTCACCGTCCTGCTGGCCGCCTACCAGGTGTTCGTCGGGCGCTGGGCGGGGACCACGGACGTGCTGGTGGGCGGTGCCGCGGCCAACCGCGACCGCCGCGAGGCGCAGGGGCTGATCGGCTTCTTCCTCAACACCCTGCCGCTGCGGATGGACCTCTCCGGCGACCCCACCTTCCGCGCGCTCCTCCCGCGGGTGCTGGAGGGGACGCTGGAGGCGGCTTCGCACGGCGAGCTCCCCTTCGAGCGGCTGGTGGCCGAGCTGGAGCCGGGGGGCGACCTGACCGCCTCGCCGCTCTGCTCCACCTGCTTCATCCTCCACAACGCGCCCTGGCCCACCGAGGCCGCGGCGGGGGTGGCGATGGAGATGGAGCTGCTGCGCACGGGGATGTCGCGCTTCGACCTGATCGTCTCGCTGCGGCAGTCGGAGGAGGGGCTCATCACCTGGGTGCAGTACCGCCGCGACCTCTTCGACGACGACACCATCCGCCGCCTCGCCGCCGACTACACCGGGCTGCTCGCCGAGGTGGTGCGCGACCCCGACCGCCCCGTCTCCCGCCTCCCGCTCCCCGCCGCCGAGGAGCGGCGCGCGCGCGACTCCGCGGCGCCGGCCGCGCAGGCCGGGGATCGCGCGGAAGACACGGCGGGGGCGGGGGATGACGATCCCGTCGCCGCCGCGGTCGCGGGGGTGTTCGCGGAGGTGCTCGGCGTCGACCACGTCCGCGCGGGCGACGACTTCTTCGCGCGCGGCGGGCACTGGAACCAGGCGCCGCGCGTCGCCGCCCGCCTCCGCGCCGCGCTGGGGGTGGACGTCCCCGTCCGCGCGCTCTTCGAGGCGCCGACCGCCGCCCGTCTCGCGCGGCGCATCGCGGCCGGTCTCCCGCGCGGCGGCGAGCCGTCGCCCGCATCCCGTCTTCCCGAGGCCGGTCCGCCGCGGGACGCAGCATCATCGCCCGAATTCCATCATCCCGAGGACGTTCCCGTGCAGCGAATCGTGGCTCCCGATGCCAGGCCCCCGCGCGAAGGCGACTTCCCGCTCTCCTTCCCCCAGGAGCGGGTGTGGCTGGCGGAGCAGGTGGACCCGGGGACGCCGGCATGGAACGTGGTGTTTCCCGTGCGCCTGCGCGGCCCGCTGGAGGTGGGCGCGCTGCGCGCCGCGCTGGACGAGTGCGCGCGCCGCCACCCCGCGCTGCGCACCACCTTCCCCGAGGTGGACGACCTCCCCGTGCAGCGCATCGCCGCCACGGCCGAGGTGCCGCTGCGGGTCGAGGACCTCTCCGCCGTCCCCGCCGGCGAGCGCGAGGCGGCGCTGCACCGGCGGCTGGCCGAGGAGGGCGGGCGCCCCTTCTCCCTGGGCGACGGGCCGCTGAACCGGGTCTCGCTCTTCCGCCTGGCCCCCGACGAGCACGTGCTCCTGCTCGCCATCCACCACATCGTGGGTGACGGGTGGAGCCTGGGCGTGCTCTTCCGCGAGCTGGCCGCGCTGTACGGCGCCGCGGTGCGCGGCGAGCCGTCGCCGCTCCCCGAGCCGCTGGCGGACTACGCCGACCACGCCGTGTGGCAGCGCGAGCGGCTGACCGACGCCGCGCTGGCGAAGCCGCTGGCCTACTGGCGCCGCGCGCTGGCCGGCGCGCCCGCGGTGCTGGAGCTGCCCGGCGACCGCCCCGGCCCCGCCGCGCCCGGCGTGCGCGCCATGGCCGGCGGCCCGCTCTCCGCCGCGGCGCTGGCGGGGGCGCGGGCGATCGCACGTTCGGAGGGCGCCACCGCGTTCATGGTGCAGCTCGCGGCCTTCGGCGCGCTGCTCTCGCGCTGGACCGGCGCGCAGGACCTGGTGATCGGCGTTCCCGACGCGGGGCGCACGCGCAAGGAGACGGAGGCCGTCGTCGGCTTCTTCGTCAACACGCTCCCCATCCGGCTGGACCTCTCGGGCGACCCCGGCTTCCGCACGCTGGTGCGGCGCGCGACGGAGGCGGCGCTGGGCGCCTTCGAGCATGCCGCGGCGCCGTTCGAGAAGGTGGTGCAGGCGGTGCGTCCCGCGCGCGCGCCCGGCCACAACCCCGTCTTCCAGGTGATGTTCGCGCCGCAGCCGCTCCCCTCGCTGCAGTTCGCGGGGCTCGCGGCCGAGGTGGTGGGGAGCCGCAGCTCCTTCTCCCTCCTTCCGCTGGTGATGGCGCTGGCCGAGGATCCCGCGGGTGCCACGGTCTCCATCCAGTACGCCCCCGACCTGTTCGACGCGCGCACCGCCGAGCGCCTGGCCGAGGGCTACGTCCGCCTGCTGGAGAGCGCCGCCGCCCAGCCGGACGCCCCGCTCTCCACCCTCCCGGTCTTCACCGGAGAGGACGCGCTGGACGTCGCCGCCGCGCGCCCGGTCGCGCCCGCCGCCCCGGTCGTCGTCCCCCGTCCGCCGGCGGAGCCGCGCGCCGACGACGCGCCGCGGACGGCGATGGAGCGGCTGCTGGCGGGGATGTGGGCCGAGGTGCTGGAACGGGACCGGGTGGGGGTGAACGACGACTTCTACGACCTGGGCGGGCACTCGCTGATCGCCACGCAGGTGGTGGCGCGGGTGCGCCGCACGCTGTTCGTGGAGCTCACCGTCCGCGCCATGCTGGACCGGCCCACGCTGCGCACGCTCGCCGCGCACGTCGACGCGCTGCTCGCGGCCCGCGCCGCCGAGCAGGACCCGTCCGCCGCCGCTCCGTCCGCCGTCGCCGCTCCGTCCGCGGAGGCGGCGGAGCCGGTCGAGTCGACCGAGGCGACCGAGTCGATCGAGACGATGGCGACGATGGCGACGGCCGAGTTCGCTGCCGCATCGCCGGAGGTGGAGGAGGGCCTGTCGGCCGAGCTCGCGTCCGCCGCCGGCGCCGAGCCGGAGCCGGCGATGGAGCGAGGCGCGTCCGACGTCCCGTCCCCCGTTGCCTCGACCGTGGAGTCCGACGAGGACAGCGCCCTGGAATCGCCGTCCGAGCCCGTCAACAGCGCGCAGCTCCTGGAGGAGCTGCAGCGGCGCGGGGCCGTGGTGTTCCCGCAGTCGTTCGCGCAGCAGCGGCTCTGGTTCCTCGACCAGATGATGCCGGGGACGGCGGTCTACAACGTTCCCGTGGCCTTCCGCCTGACCGGCGCGCTGGACGTGGACGCGCTGCAGCGCACGCTCAACGAGATGGTGCGCCGCCACGAGGTGCTGCGCACCGTGCTGGCCTCGCTGGAGGGGCTGCCGGTGCAGGTGGTGCTTCCGGAGATGCAGATCCCGCTTCCTCTCGAAGACCTGTCGCACCTCCCCCCGGGAGAGCGCGAGGCCGAGGCGGAGCGGCTGACCATGGAGGAGGCGCGGCGCACCTTCGACCTGTCGCGCGGGCCGCTGGTGCGCGCGCGGCTGCTGCGGATGGGTTCGCAGGAGCACCTGCTGCGGGTGGTGATGCACCACGCGGTGAGCGACGGGTGGAGCCTGGGCGTGCTCTTCCCCGAGATCGGGGAGCTGTACGCCGCGTTCGCGGCGGGGCTCCCCTCGCCGCTCCCCGAGCTGGAGGTGCAGTACGCCGACTTCTCGGTGTGGCAGCGCGACGCGCTGCGCGGCCCGGCGATGGAGCGGGAGATGGCCTACTGGCGCCCGTTGCTGGCCGGCGCGCCGGACGCGGTGGAGATCCCCACCGACCGGCCGCGTCCCGTCCGCCCCACGTACGCGGGCGACGGCCACCGGGTCGACATCCCCGCCGCCGTGACCGCCGGGATGGCGGCGCTGGCGCGGCGCGAGAGCGCCACCACGTACATGGTGCTGCTGGCCGCCTTCAAGGCGCTGCTCTCGCGCTGGTCCGGGCAGACCGACCTGGTGATCGGGGCGCCGATGGCCAACCGCACGCGCCCCGAGGTGGAGCCGCTGATCGGCTTCTTCGTCAACACGCTGCCGCTGCGCACCGACCTCTCCGGCGACCCGACCTTCGGCGAGCTGCTGGCGCGGGTGCGCGACGTGTCGCTGGGCGCCTTCGGGCACCAGGAGGTGCCGCTGGAGCGCCTGGTCGAGGAGCTGGCGCCGGGGCGCGACCCCGCGCGCTCGCCGCTCTTCCAGGTGGCGTTCGTGCTGCAGAATGCGCCCTGGGCGCGGCTGGAGCTGGGCGGGGTGCGGATGGAGCTGGAGATGCTGGAGACCGGCACCTCGCGCTTCGACCTCACCTTCTCGCTGCGCGAGGCGGACGGCGGCGTGCGCGGCCGGATGGAGTACAGCACCGAGCTCTTCGACGACGACACCATGGAGGGCGTGCACCGCGACCTGGTGCGCCTGCTGGAGGCGGCCTCCGCCGACCCCGGCATCCGCCTCTCCGAGCTCCCGCTGCCCTTCGTCGACGCGCACCGTCGCGCCCGCCTCTCCGGGAGCTGGGAACCGATCCCGGTGGATGGGATCGCATCGCCCTCCCCCGCGTCGTCCCCCGTCCCCGCCGTTTCGGTCGATGCGATCGATGGCGCGGACGCGGCTGTGTCTCCATCCCCCGCATCGTCCCCGATCCTTGCCGTTTCGGGGGACGGGGATGCGATCGGGGCCGTGGACGCGACTGCATCTCCATCGCCCGCCGCCGTCGTTGACGGAGCTGCGGATGCGAACGGAGCAGGGACGTCGGATGGGGACGCGGAGCCGGCGGCGGAGGTGCGGGTGGCGCCGCTGTCGTTCGCGCAGGAGCGGTTCTGGATGGCGCACCGGATGGACCCGGCCAGCTCCGCCTGGAACGTGCCCTTCGTCCGCCGCATCCGCGGCGCGCTGGACGTCGACGCGCTGGAGCGCGCGCTGGGTGAGATCGTCACCCGCCACGAGCCGCTGCGCACCACGCTGGAGGTGCGCGACGGGCACGCGGTGCAGGTGGTGCGCGCGCCCGGCGCCTTCCGCCTCCCCGTCACCGACCTGCGCCCCCTCGCCGCCGACGCGCGCGAGCCCGAGGCGCTGCGCCTGACCCAGGCCGAGGTGCACCGCGCCTTCGACCTGGCCCACGGCCCGGTGTTCTACACGCGCCTCCTGCGGCTGGACGCCGACGACCACCTGCTCTCGATGGTCGTCCACCACGTCGCCACCGACGGGTGGAGCGTGGGCGTGCTCCTGGGCGAGCTGAACGCGCTGTACGACGCCTTCAGCCGCGGCGCGCCCAGCCCGCTGGCCCCGCTCCCCACGACCTACGCCGACCACGCCGCGTTCCAGCGCTGGTGGCTCACGCGCGAGCGGCTGGCCGAGCAGCTCGCCTACTGGCGCGCGCGGCTGGACGGCGCCCCGCCCGCGCTGGAGCTGCCCCTCGACCGGCCGCCGCCGGCGACCCGCACCTTCCGCGGCGATCACCTGATGCTGGAGGTCCCCGCGGAGGTGGCCGGGCGGGTGCGCGCCTTCGCGCGGAGCGAGGGCGTCACGACCTTCATGGCGATGCTCGCCGCCTGGACCGCCGTGCTCTCGCGCTGGAGCGGCCAGGACGACGTGGTGGTGGGGAGCCCCATCGCCAACCGCACCCGCCGCGAGACGGAGCCGCTGGTCGGCGCCTTCGTGAACGTGCTGCCGCTGCGCACCGATCTCTCGGGCGACCCGTCGTTCCGCGCGCTGGCCGCGCGGGTGCGCGACACCACCATCGAGGCCTACGCCCACCAGGACCTCCCCTTCGAGAAGCTGGTCGGCGCGGTCGGGGGCGGGCGGTCGGTGGCGCACCACCCGGTCTTCCAGACCATGTTCGCGCTGCAGAACGCCCCCACCGCCGCGCTGCGGATGGGCGGCCTGCAGCTGGAGGGCGTGAACGTCACCGCCGACGGCTCGCCCTTCGACTTCGACCTGCTGGTGTCCGAGCGCCCCGGCGGGGAGATGCTGGCGCTGCTGGAGTACAGCACCGAGCTCTTCGAGCGCGCCACCGCCGAGCGGGTGGCCCGCCACTTCGTGCGCCTGCTGGACGCCGCCACCGCCGACCCCGACGCCCCGGTCGAAACGCTGGAGCTGATGGACGCGGACGAGCGCCGCCGGGTGCTGCACGACTGGAACGCCACCGCCACGGCGTATCCGCGCGACGCCACCATCCCCGCGCTCTTCGCCGAGGTCGCCGCCGGAGCGCCGGAGTCCGTCGCCCTGGTGGCGGTGGACGGCGGCGCGCGCACCACCTACGCGGAGCTGGAGGCGCGCGCCAACGGCCTGGCCCGTCACCTCCGCGCCCGCGGCGTG
>Ga0070685_10001377_pt1 | contig 12767 bp, 9 predicted proteins | sample KBSS13LmetaG_FD_65651 | JGI IMG/M metagenome (GOLD analysis project Ga0070685, IMG submission 65651) | Switchgrass rhizosphere microbial communities from Kellogg Biological Station, Michigan, USA - KBS S1-3L metaG | ecosystem: Host-associated > Plants > Roots > Rhizosphere ...
AGCGCGGGCAGGAACAGGATCACGCTCATGCGGCTGCCGAGCTGCATCGCGATGCACAGTGCGCTCGCGAGCATGCGGATCGCCGGGTGGAAGCGCGTTTCCAGGTACGAAAACACGCTCATCAGATCGAGTCGGCGCAACAGCGGTACGATGAAGATGGCGACGAAGACTAGACCGCAGACGGCGATCAGATTGTTCGTCATGTAAGTCCAATTCGTCTCGAACGCCTTCGCCGGAATCGCAATGAAGCTGATCGAACTCGTGTTCGCCGCATACAAACTCACCCCGGCGGCCCAGAACGGAATACTGCGGCCGCCGACGAAAAACTCCGAGGTCGAGTTGTGTTTGTCGCGCAGGTAGAAATACATGCCGATGCCAATCATCGCAGCGAGGTAGAGAATGATGACGACCCAGTCGAGCCACTTGAGCAGCAGCTTGCCCGACTCGATCTCGGCGTAACCGAACGCGAGCGAACCGCCCGCGCCGCCGTGCGTCCAGGCCATGCCGTCGTTCCAGGCCACCGCGTCGCTCGCGTCGGCGCTGCCGGTATCGGCGAGCGCGGCCCAGGCGCCGGTGATCGTGTGATAGCTGACCATCTTCACCGTGCCGCTGGCGCTGCGCGCGAGATAAAGCACGGTGGCCTGGCCGATCGCGCGCGCCGAGCCCGCGACGATGCTGCCGGGTGCGGTGGAGGTTTCCTGCCAGCCCTTGTCGGCCGACCAGCGCCACAGCTTGTCCGCGGCGCCGTCGGCCTGTGGCACGGTGGCGAACACGGCGGAGGTTTGCAGGGCGATCGAATTCGCCGCGCCGCCGGGCCGCTCGGGCAGCGGCTGCCACTGCGCGTCCTTCGCGAGCAGCGAGATCCGCAGTACGGCATTTTTGCCGGCGACGTCGATTCCGGCGACGATGATCGAATCGCCCTTGATCGTCGCCTGCGCCTGAGTCAGCGCGATCGGCAGCGGCGGCAGTTCCGTCGATTTCAGTGCGTCATGGTCGAGCGACCACTGCGCGATACGGTCGACGCTGCTGGCGTCCTTCGCCCCGCTCAGCGCAAACGTGCGCGCGCCGTCGCTGGCGAGCACGCGCGCGGCGGACATGGCGCTTGCGTCGATTCGCTGCCAGGTTTTGCGATCGGCACTGAGCGCGAACACACCGCGTTCGGTGACCACGAGCGGCCGTGCGTCGACTGCGGCGAGGCCGATCAGCGATCCGGTGTCGTCGAGCGCGGGCAGCGTTCCGGTTTTGACCGAGGTCAGGTTTTCCGCATTCGCGCCCGTGGCGAATCCGAGCAGCAGCGCCACTGCGACGAGCCGCCGCGCGCCGGCAATGATCGAACGAAATTTCGAACTCACGGACTCCCCACCTTTTTTTATTTGTTGACGCGACTTTTTTTTATTTCTCGTTCGCGGTGGCAAGTATCGCCTCGGCGCGGCGCAGGAACGGTGCGTCGATCATGCGCCCGTCGACGACAAACGCGCCACGGCCTTGGGCCGCCGCATCGCGCGCGGCAACGACGACGCGGCGGGCGAATTCGATTTCCTCGGCAGTCGCCGCAAACGCCGCATTCGCGAGCGCGACCTGCTTCGGATGGATACAGGTCTTGCCGATGAAGCCGAGGCTGCGTGCCAGGCGGGCTTCGGCGAGATAGCCGGCTTCGTCGTCGAGATCGGTGAACGCTCCGTCGAGGCAATAGATGCCGGCCTCGCCTGCCGCGAGGCGCAGCGCGAACATGGCAGCACGCGTATTCGAATGATTGCGCCGATCGATGCCGAGCGGTTCGAACAAGTCGCCGAGCCCGAGTTGCAGGCCGCGCACGCGCGGGTGCGCGCCGGCGATCTGCGCGGCAAGGCGCAGGCCTTTGGCGCTTTCGATGTTAACGAGCAGGCCGATCGGCGCGGCCGTGTCGCGCGCTTCCACATGCGCAATCGCGGCGGCGGCGGCGCGTGCTTCTTCGGCCGACTCGCATTTGGGCAGGTTGATCAGGTCCACACCGGGGACGACGGCGGCGCGGATGTCGTCGGTGAAATGCGGCGTGCCGAGCGCGTTGACGCGCACGATGACAAGCTTATGCGCCGCACGCACCGCGGCAGATTGAACGAATTCGGCGACGCGCTGGCGTGCGATGGCCTTGGCGTCCTCCGGCACGGCGTCCTCGAGATCGAACGACAGCGCGTCCGCCGGGCTGGCAAGGCCCTTGGCGAACAGCTCCGGTCGCGAGCCGGGCAGGAACAGCTTGCTGCGCAGTAACGGCGTCATGGCGCGCAGTGTGGGCGTGCGGTTGGGGAAAAAGAATCGACGTGCGCATCTTCAGACGCAACTTTTCCTTGTGAATTGGCACCGGTGACGCAACGGTTTGTCGGGGATTTATGGCGTTGTCCGGGGAATTTTCCCGGTCCGCGAACTCTCGGAACGGGCCGCTCGAACATTTTTTCTGTTGTTTGCCGCCGGCCCTTTCTTATTTCAGCGAGTTTCTGGAAACAGGGCGGCCGGGTTGTGGATAACTTTGTGTATAGCTCTCCTCTTGTGCCGGCCGGGAAAATCGGTTAGGCGGACGTTCAGGCTTATCCGGACAAGTAATTTACATATAACTATATGATTTACATCAATTTATTTGCTGGCTTATAGCCGTAACCTCAGTGTAAAACGCTGCAAATGCGGCGAATGCTGCATTGTGTATAAATCCACCGTCTAAACGCTTGTCCCAGCGTAAGAATTCGGCAACAAACCGCGCGTAATCTCTCGGCGTCAGGCGTCGCAACAAGGCTCAAGGAGTGGCGTGGCGTGCGGGATGCGCACGGCGCGACCAGGCGCAAGGATGGCCGACAGGGACGTACCGACGCCTGAGTCTTTTTTAAGATTCCTCTTCCGCAAGACGTCCGTTCGGGACGACCGAAAACGGCCGGTGCACACGGAGTGTCGCACCGTCGTTTTCAACCTCCATCAAACGCCCCGTCACAACATGCCGCGCTGTGCCATCGACGTGGCCATGCCCGCGCCGACGATCAGATGGTCGAGCACGCGCACGTCGATCGTGCGCAACACCCGCCGCAGTTCGAGCGTGATTTCCTTGTCGGCATAGCTCGGTTCGGATACGCCGGAAGGATGGTTGTGGGCGTTATGTACTATACGGTCGTCCGTGGTGCAAAGGCGATGCGTGACCAAGTACAGAATCAAGCTGATCGGGGTCGGTGCAGGGTTTTTGCACCCGGTGTTGACAACGGAGAATGGGAGGCCGTTGGTTCTGCCTAACCTTTGGGCGGACGACTTAATGCGCTATCGACGCCTGAATACGGCTAGAAGCTATTTGATCGATCTGTTGGTTGTATATCAGTGGGCCCAAAGCACGGCGATCGACATTCATCATCGGATCTCATCGCTCACCGGTTTCCGACGAATGGAAATCCAACGCCTGATCAAGGCCCTCTTCATGACCTCGAAGGGGATGCCAGCTTCTAGCCAAACTGGCTATCGACGGGTACAGGCGATACGGTCATTTTTTGGATTCGCTTTTGATGTCTATTGCGATCTCTTAGTTGACCCTCAGGCTCGGCGCGATGGTGAGAAAGTGAAGGAGCGCGTATTGGCGTACATTGCCAAATACGGAGACATTCACAGAAGCTGTCCTACTGGTGGGCGCCCCGCGACGTCGCTTTCGGTTGCGGAGATTGAGACCGTCTCTGGGGCCTTGCACCCAGCATCCCCCGCGAACCCCTTCGCAGACCATGCGGTCCGCCTTCGCAACTTCTGCATTTTTCTTGTAGCAAAGGAAATTTGGCTACGTCGCTCGGAACTTGTGTTGTTGGAAGTGTCTGACCTCAACCTCGGCGCAAACCCCACGATTCGGATCAAATGGCCATCTCAGAAGAACCTTCAAAAAAGGCGCGATGGTGCAGGATTCAAGACGAATGCGCGCGAAGTGCCAATCTCTGACGCGCTTGCACAAGCGCTCGCGTTCTACCTAAGGACGGCGCGGGATTCTTTTCTAAAGCCGCTGACGGTAAGCACCGCCCTATTTCCAAGTAAGAAAGACGGGCGGCGTCTTTCATCTGGGACGGTGAACACTATCCTCGCGGCCGTGCAGCGAATCCCAGAAGTCGCAGCGCTTGGCAAGCGAATTCACCCGCATGGCCTACGGGCTAGCGGTGCCGACGAATTTCATCGACATGGAACAGCATCCAATACTGCGAACCTCCGAGATTGTATGGAATATGTTGGTGGCTGGGCGCCTGGAAGTCCTATGCCGGCTCACTATGCTAAGAAATCTGTGGCCGAGCAAGTGAACAAGATGGTCAGAAAAAAGAAATGACTTGCCGCCCGGTCATCCAGCCAGCCGATCTATCCTCGAATGTCGAGGATCAGTATGGCCTTGATGCCGGCGAGTTTCCGCAGACCATCAATACACCGTTTGGTCAACTGGTCGTGCTCATTGAGCAAGGTAGATGGACGGGCACCTTGACTATCGAGCACGTTGGGTGCAAGCGAGTCATATTCCAATGGGGCAGCCGTTTCTCCAAACATGAGTTGTTGGAATGGACGTATCGCACGTGGGCGATAGAGCGAATGCAACGCCGCGTTGACCTGCGCCCCGCATCGCTCGTTGGGGTACAGCTGGGCAAGCTGGACGGTGCTTCGTTAAGTACGGTGAGGCGTCTCGAAGACGCCATCACACAATGGGCCGTTAATGTTTGCGAATCTGCCCTCCGGGATCGGCAGCCACAAGTGCAAATCGGTCTGCGATCGTTTTTTGCTTGGGGTTTGGAGGAACATATCCCAGGATTTACCGAATACGGGATAAATCGGGTACTGGAGGTTTCCATGCAAAAGCATGGCACACCACACCTTGTCTCCATACTTGATCCAGACGAAGGGCCGCTGACTTTCTCCGAACTTCGATCTATTGAGAGCGCTCTCGACGCTAGAGCGGGGCTCGTCGAAGAAAAAGCTATCTACTATCTAGGTCGCGACTGGGGGCTTCGTCCTGTCCAAATTGCCCTTCTGAGAGTGACAGACGTAGGCATGGATGACCTTGGTCCGTATGTGTGGGTACCTAGCGTAAAAGGGATTCGAAGATCTGCTTTACGCAGACACCCTTCGAATCTCAAGAAACGGTACGTTACACCAGAAACATATGCTTCGCTTTTAGAGGCAATAGATAGGGCTCACTCTGTTGCCGACGTGCTGAGAAATCAGCTCGTAGCTCGGTCCATATGCTCTGAACAGATGGCGTCGACGCTTCCTACGCCCCTATTCCCCGCGCCAAGAACGAAGCGTCGAAGCAAGGTTATCGCAGCCGCCCCCGCGATTGCCGATTATTTGCTTCATGCAGACGCTAGTCTCATTTCGAGGAACGCCAGGAAATTGACGCAGATTCTCCGTGTAGCGCGCCCTGGTCGACGGCAAGACATTCATGGTGATGAATATCTCGAAATTGGATTGCTGCGACTCAGGAGAACTAAAGGTACGTCAATGGTCCTCAACGGTGCTTCACCTCTTGAGGTTGCTGAGGCTCTCGATCATCAGACAACCCAAACGATCGCGCACTACTTCAAGTTGAATAGGGATCTCATAGAGTGGATTGACGCCAGTCAATCAAAGAATGTGGACATTCGGGCCGCCGCAGACGCATGGGCGGGACGACTCATTGCTTCGACGGAAGGGGCAAACTTTCCAAAGCTGCAGATTGGAAACTTGGGGATATGCACGCTCGGACAACCTTGCCCGCATCACCCGGCGGTGTCTTGCTATTCGTGCAAGAGGTTCGAACCCTACATTGATGGGGATCATCAGGTCGCTAGAGCGAACATATTGCAGTTCAAGGAGATGGTAGAGAGCTCGGCTACAGGCCCAGTTGCGAAGCAACTTGATGCAGCGATCCGGGGAGTGGATGCAATCATTCTCGCGGTAGAGGAAGTTCGACGTGACTAGGTCCAAGTCAATCTATATCAGTCGGAATGCTCTCAAAGCAGAATTGAGGCTGCGCAAGAAGCAATTTCAGGACCTTGCCGAACAAGGCGTCGTCCACGGCGACTTCGAAGCAGGGTCATGGCTGTACAACGGAGACACCCTAAATTTTTGGCGAAAACGTTCCAATCGCGATGCAAAGGTACCCTTGGATGGGGCGGCGAATGACATCGCTCGTTCGTATGCGATAGCGTGCATAGCAAGGGGCGAATCGAGCACCACTGTCCGGGGAAAGATCGCGCCAATCAGATGGCTGGTGGAAGAGATTGGTGATGCTGTGATGCCTTGGGTGGAGATCTCGCCGCCAATTTTAGATCGATGCGTTGCGAAGATCTCCAAGGCCATGGCGCCGACCGGGGCGTACCATCGGGCGAGTTGCTTAGGTCAACTCGTCGACTACTTGAATCAAATTGTGCATCGTTGCCAAGGAGCATACGTAGGATTTCTCGCGAGGCGTATCAAGTGGCATCCGAGGCTCAAGAACCCGATACATTCGACTCTGGATCGCATGGGGTTGGAGGGTAAGAAGCATTCGGAAAAGCACTTCAAGCCGGACCTACATCTCGCACTCGGGAGCGCGCGAGCCATGATTAAGAGCGATCTGAGCCTAGAGCCTACGCCGGGTCATGATCTTATTCGCCTAGAGGCATTGTCATTCGCGATGGCACTGGGAATTCGGGTCGGGGAGGTGTGTTCGCTCCCCTTGAATGCCTATGACGTCGAAGAAACAACCGGTGTCCCGATCGTCCGTATCATTGCGGAGAAGGGGGCGCTGCCAGCGGCACGGCCAGTCGAGAGCGTCTGGGCTCCTCTGTTATCGGAAGCCTATGGTTATCTCTTGGAGACATGCGCGGCTGCCCGAGCGCGGGCAAAGCAAATTGAACGAAGTGGATTCAGATTCATTATTGACGAACTGAGAGCGGCTCGAACGAAGCGTCCGTTGTCAGCAATCGACGAGTTGCGAATGAACCTCGGTGGTCACCCTATCGAGCAATATTTTCTAGTCAGTGAGGTAGTACGCGTCTTTGATATTACGCCAAATGAGCTAACTACCACGGGTCGAGGTCTGCCTGTCACAGAGAAGACGTTGTCTGCTCCTGAGGCGAGACTTATCAGCTGGATGGATGAGCGCGTAGCACGATGCGACTGGTACAAAATGGCTCGTCGCTATAAAGGAACCGGCGTTCGGCCAGCAGGCGACGCCGATCTCCGAATTAGCCGCCTGGCAAAGTTGACGGGGGCGGGTAAGAAGTCGTTACTTGAGCACCCCTGCAGGTATGACCTAGAGCAACTGCTGCTGGAAGTCCAAAAAGGGCGCTTGCTCGAATCGGGCGCTCTAGTTAGCGATGCAGTGAGGCGAGAAATCGCATCAAGGTGGAACGCAATCAGGAAGAGGTCTTTGGAGCATCGGACTGATCGGGTCGTCGATGTTGCAGCTTGGTCAAAAATGCTCGAACAACGGTATCTCGGCTATCTCAGTAGACACTTCCGTGAGAATTTTTACGTGTCTAACGACGGAAGCCCGAAGCCAGTAGGAGCACATCGCCTTTCGACGATCCGAACACCTGATGCCCGATTGAGTAAGCAATTGATAGTGCTTTGGGATCAGCAATTTTCTGGGTTCAAGAACAAAGGGGTAATACCCCGCCCGATGATGAGGCATGATTTGTATAACTACATGTGCGGTGACAGCATCAAGGAAACGATCTTCAAGCGGTTGAATATCCGTGACAAATCTGGTTCGCATGTTGCGATTGCGCCCCACGACATTCGCCATTGGGTAACTACCGCGAAGATGCGCTCCGGCTCCTCTCAGATGATGGTTGATCTATGGATGGGGCGGAAGCCAGGACAGTCGCGGCATTACGATCACAGAAGCGCCGCTGAAAGAGCCGAGTCTGTGCGAAAAGTCTACAGTTCGAAAGACCCACCGAATGACTACTTGGGCAGAAAAGTAAATTTTTGGCGCGACAGCAATATCAGTGAAGATGAAATTGCACTCATGATCTCCTCGAAGTTGCGCGTTGCACACTTCGTTCCTTGGGGGATGTGCTCTCGTGAGCTTTATGTAACGCCCTGCACAAGGGGCCTGATGTGCTTGCGAGGGTTCGGCACCAAATCTGCTTGTGAATCGTTTCATGTGGATCCGCACGACCTTGAGGCTAAGAAGAATATCGAGCTTCTGATGGACAAGTACCTCGTGATGCTGCGGCAGATCGAGCCAAATTTCGATCGGCTACAATCGACGATAGCAGATGAACTCAATGATACTTCGCCACTCGATCAGCATATTCAGTTTATGCTCGATGTTGTTCGGGGGTGCAGCGCGGCGTTGAGCGGATACTCTCTTCCTAGCTCGCAAGACTGACCACCTCGACAATACGGCATGAAGAATTGGAAGCTGTTGGCTTTCGATGCATTGGCAAGAGCCGAACTTAGTTCGTCGCAGCCAAGCATAACGAAGAACGAACTAGCAAAAATTTGTGGCGTAAGTAGATGGACCTTATGGCGTGACGGAGAGGTCCGAGCGCGTTATCACGAAGTAGTCAAGAGTAAACGGCAGGGCTCACCAAAAGGCAATCGGAAGGGGAACGCTCAACGAATTTGTCAGCTGCTCCAACAGAACGATGAATTGAGGCGCCAGAACGAAGCGCTACTGCAAAACTTTATCGTGGTGAGTCGGAGGTTGATGGAGCGGGGCATAGATCCAGTTGAGATCTTGGGTGCGCTGGCCCCAACCGAAACCGGTGACGCGTGGAGAGCGAGCATTCTGGACTGGATTGACCAGTAGCTATCGCCAGCAGGAAGCTAATGACACCATTGTTGCTCACAGGGAATCCCGTCGTGGTCGCCGTCCATTGCTGTATTAGGACAGTTCTTGAGAAAGAACGTAGCTTCTTCGCAAGATGTCATCTGAGAGCAGTGCGTACGACCATCGCAGCTGAATTGTTTCGTTGAATTAGACTCGAACGCTATCGGCTCGGACCGTTCGCTCGGGACATTGGTGCTGTTCTGATGTCTTGAGTATGCGTACCAAGCCAGAACCACCAGTGCCAGTATGAGGACAACTCTCATTTCTAGCCCGCCTCCTCGGGCGCTTTAACGCTGGGATTGAGCTGAAGCGCAGCCGTCCGCCTTGAACGAGTTACTAGGTTTGTATGCCATTATCTTTGGCGTACTTCACAAGTGCAGGATGCATTAATACGCTCTTAAATGACTCCCGGAGCCAGTCCTGCGCTTTATTTAGCGAGTCCGCTTCAGAATCCGATATGTCCAAGTCTTTGATTGTCTTCGGGTGTGTGATTCGGTTTCTAACGGCCACAAACTTCTTTACGTCAGACCATCTCGGATCCTTTGTGTCGCATTTCACGTGCGACCCAAAAACTTTTTTTGCAATTTGTAAGGTGAATACAAGATTGTCCGGGAATGGGTGGTATCGAGCCGTTACACCTACTTTACCGTTACTCTTAATGTGGGCAGATTCGCCGCGAAGGACGATCTGCTCATGGATTGTCAGATCAATTTTCTCGTACTCACTCGTGAAAAGTAGCAGGCGCTGCAGCTGAAAGAGTCGGGCTTCAAATTCGGCGGACATAGTTCTCACAAACGTTCTTATCGCGAACTCAAAGTTATTCGTCTCGAAGATGTCGCGTGCATCAGAAAGGTCGTCATGCAAAGCCGATGAGAGCTCAATAGAATCGCGAAGATGTCTTATGAACGCAATGGTGCGATCGGAGTCTGAGTCTCCTGACTCAATGACTTTGTCTAGATGTTCGAGCAGCTCGTAAACTTCCATTGCTGGCCGCCTGAATTAAGCCACGCCGCGAAGCGGCGTCGGCTTGAATGAATTGTTAAGAGGTGCTATCTGCACAAGCCCAGCAAGCCTACGACTTTGGACTCTAGCAGATAGCTCGAACACTCAAGGCAAGCTCCTATTTCTTTAATGGATATGCTTGGTAGTCGGCGGTCCGTCATAGCGCTCCTAACGCTCGAGGTAAGCGGCCGCTGCCGCCAGACGCATCAGGATACCGCAACCCGTCACAGCGGTCCGCTTCAGCAAATAGTAGGTGGGGCGCAGCACAACGCCTGATCAGCGAGGAGGTCGAGCGCCGGTTCGTAGAGTTAAGCGCCGAGGGTTCTGGAGGAGGTGGCTTTGATGATCTCGGATTCCGGCCGAAGGGGCTACCCGCAGACATTTTGTAGATTGAATCTGCTCACGTGCGCAGAAAATAGGCCTTTAGTCGACGAGGTCCTGGCGGCACAAGAACGGATTGCCGTAGAGAGTCATGGCCATGACTCGCGCGGGGCTGTCTCCCATCTCCCGGGCTACGGCCCGGTTGGCTGAGGCATTGGCATCGATCAGCTTGTCGCCCGCCTCCCACGCCGTGAGAAACGCGGGTAGCCAATGCGAAGGCACGCGCGAATCCAGAGGCCACGGTGATGCGATCACCGCTGAGCTTCCTCGTTCCAACAGCTGCTTTGGTAGTCCTACAGTGGTGCTTGCAACAGGATGCTCGTCCTGTCGGCCGCCACTGCACACGAACAACACAACCACGCCCGCGCCCTCCAAAGCCGTTGCCAGTACCGGGGCACTCATACGCAATTGGGCTTCGTTCGAGATCACCTTGAAGAACCGGTTGTCGTCGGCTAGGTTGCCGTGGGCCGCGACGATCGCAAGCGCCACCCCTTTTAGGTGATCTGGAACCTGGGCGCCGGTCTGGAGAGGAATTCCGCGTTGTTGGAGATTTTCCGCCAGGCGCTCGGCTACCCCGGCCAAGGTCCCTTTTGCATCACCCTCCACCTCAGTTGAGATCCACGCTTCCGCCGGCCCGTAAGGTTTGCGGGGTGCGGATGTCGTCGCATGTAGCCAGGTCAGAGAAGGAGCGACGGCGATCGTGGCATTTCTTCCGAGCAATTCGTCATGAACCATCAGCAACTGCGGTGGAAGACGTTGCAGTTGCGTGTCGAGCACAAATAAAGCGCAGTCACCCACTCCTTGCGACAGACCTAACCCCTGCATACTCGTGTAGAACACATTGGGATCGTCCTGATCTGAGCCGTACTCGATAGGGAATCGAAGCGACCAAGCGTGGAGGCGTTGCCGAGAAAACGCAGCGGTTTCCCGGTTCACTGCGATCTCGCCCCTATCCGCCGTCACCCGCACCAGCCGATCGTCGCTGTCGATCGCGAGAACCTCAATGCGAAGGCCTTGACGGGAAAGGTGCTGCAAGATCATTGCCGGTTCGGCAATAGCTGAAGGCAGCCACCTACCTCCCGCGGCCCCAGGCAGCGAGATTGTATGATCCATGGTTAACTCGGCGGCAAAGCTCGCCGCGATGGCATCTTCGAGAGTGGCTTCCTCGGACAGTTGGGCGCGGGCGGCACGAACAAGCCAATGGACATCGAAACCCACGTCCTCGGCATAGCGGGCCTGCTGCGCTGTCTGTGCCAATTCAAGCAGGCGCTCAGCGCCCACCGCCGCGTTGGCGGCCACTTGGACTAGGCCGGTGGTAATTGCGCCGACGTCGCCGCCAGCCGCTTCTATCCGCGCGCGGATTTCCGGGTCTACGGTGACTCCAAGATCATCCACACGACGCAATACTTGAACCGCCAGAACCAGAATAGGCGCCAATTCATCTGCATTACGCACGACGGCCTGCAGATTGGTGTCGACCGCGAGCAGCAATCTCGACCACGCCAAACCATCACTCGATCGCGCCACGCTCAGCTCGTGCAATTTCAGGCCCAGACGGACCGTTTCGACCCGATGAGCCATACGCTCGTTCTCGCCGAGTCGTACTAGCAACTGTTCGCATATCTCCAAGAAGCGCCGGGCATAGTCCAGTAGACCAGTGTCGCGCAAAGCGCGAACGATCCCCATCGTCTCGTAGTACGCACTCTCCAACTCTACAGGCGCGCCCGTGGCTAATGCGCATCCGAATGCCATAAGGGCCCGGGACCGATTGTTGATGCGATGAAAGACATCACCGTATGCGCACCAAGCCAAGCGAAGACGCTCCGGTCGACCGTTCGTCGCGGCCAACCCGGCTTCCACGAGGTCGCGGGCCAACTGCGCCTCTCCGCTCACCACAAGGCGACCAGTCGCAGAACGAAGTATCTCTAGATCGTCATCACAACGCGTGGCATGGGGCGCGATCGCAAAGGCTACGATGACCATTAACCGGATGAAATTGGCGTCCTCTTGCTGTTCCTGTTCAATTGTATATTGGACCAACTGTTTCAGGCGCCGAAGTGCCGTATCCGCAGGTAGGGTCAATAAATGCGCTGGCAAGACCGTAGTGGCCGGATGTACGGCACGTTGGTCGCTGAGCCACTCCAACGCGGAGCTAAAGAATGCCGTGAATTGGGCTTCGTTGCCTTCAATATCTGTGGCAATCGGCGACGAATATGCTGGTGGAGACTGATCGGCGAGTCGGAGCAGCGAATGCGCTAGCAAAGCGACTCCTGCGGAACCAGCAATGTCTACCGAAAGCAGCTCATCCAGGCGTTCCCGGGTCGCCACATCGGTGGGTGTTACCGCCAGATAGCAAAGGATGAACAGCACTGCATCAGACAGAAGCTCTCTTGTCGAATCGCCGCCGGACAGGACGAGTCGTTCGATTGACCACAACAGGAGGTGCACGGCACGGCGTGCGACCTTGGACTTCGGATCGATGGACCCCGCGATCGCTGCCACGTGTATCGGCAGGATGCGCGTTCGGGCATTGAGCGCCACGGCCAGCCGCGTCTCGGATTGCCGACTAGGCCAATCGATATCGGCAGCTTCGACGAGAGCCACGTAGTCT
>Ga0070685_10001378_pt1 | contig 12759 bp, 5 predicted proteins | sample KBSS13LmetaG_FD_65651 | JGI IMG/M metagenome (GOLD analysis project Ga0070685, IMG submission 65651) | Switchgrass rhizosphere microbial communities from Kellogg Biological Station, Michigan, USA - KBS S1-3L metaG | ecosystem: Host-associated > Plants > Roots > Rhizosphere ...
TGGCATAGCTGGCCGAGCTCTGCGAGACCACCGCGCTCTGGCTGCCGATGAAGCCGCTGATGCTGAAATTGCCCGCGCCCAGGTTGAGATAATTGGTGCCGTCGTAAGTCTTCTCGGGCGTGCCGACCATGCTGATGTTGAGCAGGGCCGGATTGATGTTGCCCAGCAAGGTCGGCTGGGTCAGCGTGTAGTTGCCGGCGGCGCCACCGGTCAGCGCGAAGCCGCTCGAGGTCACGGTGAGGTTGGTGCCGGCGTCGGTCTGGCCGAACAGCGCGTTGGCACCCGCGCTGTTGAGCGTCACGTTGTCGCTGCCGACCACGCCGTCGAGCACCGCATGCGAGGTATTGAGCGTGGCCGAGGTGGTGTTGTCGTAAGTCTTGTTGTTGGCGGTGACCTGATCGATGGTCAGCGTCTTGGGCGTGATGTTGGCGGTGAGATTGGTCGGCGCGATCAACATGTAGTTGCTCGCCTTGCCGCCGGACAAGGTGAAGCCGCTCAGGGTCACGCCGAGTCCGTTGCCGACATTGGCCTGACTGAAGGCGCCGACCACGTTGCTGGTATCGAGCGTGACCTGGCCTGCATCCGGCGCGATCACGCCGAACAACTTGGCACCGCCGGTGACGATCGAATCGGCGGTGGTGCCGTCGTACACCTTGCTGTTGGCGAGCAGGCCGCTGACCAGCAGCGGTGCCTGGTTGATCAGGCCCATGCCGGTGGCGCTGGTCGGCAGGATGTAGTTGGACAGCAGCGTGCCGCTGTTGGCGGTGAAGTTGGTCACCGAGAAGCCGGCGTTCAACGCCTGCGCGCCGGCATTGGAACCGACATAGGCGATCGAACTGGGTTGCTTGACGGTGGCGCCGTCGCTGCCGACGAAGCCGTCAATTTCGTAATTGGACGAACCCAGGGTCGCGGTGGTGGTGCCGTCGTACACCTTGGTCGGATTGCCGACGATCTGCGCGGTGAGCTGCTTGGGATTGATCTGGCCGATCTTCGCGCTCAGCGGCGCGCTGCCCAGCGTATAGCCGAATACCTGCACGCCGTTATTGGCGACGTTGAAACCCGCGATGCTGGCCGGCGAGGTTACATTGAGGCCGGAGGCCGCATTGCTGGAAGCGAACGTACCCGTCGCCGAAGCGATGGTGTCGCCGTTCAACAGGCCGCTGGCGTTGAAGTTGCTGCCGTTGAGCAACGCCGCCGTGGTGCCGTCGTAAACCTTGCTGACGCTGCCAGTGAGGCTGCTGATCTGCAGCGTCGGCGCAACGCTGTAAACCAGCGCGTTGCCGCTGCCCGCCAGCGACGAACCAACGGTCGCGTTGTATTGGATGAAATTCGGTGCCGCCAGCGTACCGAGCGTGTTGAGCGTCGGATTGACGGTGTACAACTTCCACGCACTGCCCAGCGCATTGGCGCCGGCATTGTTGACGAACTTGCCTGCCTGCGCGGTCACGCCCGCGGTGGCCGACAAGCCGGCGCTGTTGCCGATGGTCAGCGTGCCGCCGCTGGCATTCATCACCACGCCACCCGCACCGCTTACCGTGGCGTTGACGTTGATGTTGCGGAACGCATCCAGTTCCAGCGTCGCGGCGGCGTTGTTCCAGCTGATCGCCGCATTGACGTTGATGTCGCCGTTGCCCGACGCCACCGTGCCGGCACCGCTGGAGCCGGAGCTGGAGGTGGTCTCGGTGACGCTGGTGCCGCCGTTGAGCGAATTGGAAATGCTGATGGCGGCGTTGCTGTCGATGGTCAGGTCGACCGGATCGACCAGCCACTTGCCGGCCTTGCCCTGCGGTGCTGCCGCGGTGATGTTGGCGTCGCCGGCCAACTGAAAATGCGCCGCCGAGGTTTCGATCTGGCCGCCATTGCCGCCTTGCGGCGCGCTGGCGTCGAGCGTGCCGGCCACCTGCACGGTGCCCGCTTCCATGCCGCCAAGCAGGGTGATGGTGCCGTCGTGATCCTGCACGCTGTGCGCCTGCACGGTGCCGGTATTGTTCACCACGCTGGCCACCAGCGAAGCGCGTGCGCCCGCAGTCATCAGCACGTTGCCGCCGTCGGCGACGATCAGCTGGCGGTTTTCCACCAGGCTCTGCACGGTGTTGGCGTCCACCACCAGATGCATCAGGTGGTTGTCGCTGAAGGTCAGGGTGACCGCGCTGCCGCCGGCCAGCGCCACCGTGCCCAGCTGCGCGCGGATCACGCCCTGGTTGGACACGTTGTTGCCCAGCAGCGCCACATAGCCGCCGGGCGCGGCGTTGATATTGCCCTTGTTGACCACGCTGCCGCGGCCGTTGCCGCTGAAATGCACGCTGTCCGAACCCACCGTGCCGTCGTCGACATCCAGCGTGGAGGCGACGATGCCACCCACGTTGACCTGCGCGTTCTGGCCGAACAGCACGCCGTTCGGATTGATCAGCCAGACCTGGCCGTTCGCATTGAGGTGACCGTCGATCTCGCTGGCGCTATTGCCCAGGATGCGGTTCACCGCGATCGAGCTGGCGCCCGGCTGGACGAAATTCACCGTCTGGCCGCTGCCGATATCGAAGTTCTGCCAGTTCAGCGACAGCACCTGGCTGTTCTGCTGGATGGTGGTGACATTGCCCGACTGCTGGATCTGGCCGGAGCCGGCGATCACCTGTCCGCCGCCCGGCGCGTTCGCGGCCTGGGCGAGTCCGGTCGCGCCAAGCGCCACCGAGAGCAGGGACAACATCAGCACGCGACGCCCGTTCGCATGACGGCACCCACCGCCTTCACTGTTCTTGGCCAGTTCCGACGCGGGAACCCAGGCTTTGAGCGAGCGGTTCCAGCAAAGACGATAGATGTGGTTCATAGCGAAGTGCGTCCTGTTCTTCTGAAAGAGAAATCCGGACACACAGCGACGCCGCCCGGCCTGTTCGGCCAGGAATCGAATACGGGAGAACAAGCAGCATTTTCAAAGCGCAGGAAGCCAGCGTCGGTTCCGCGATCTGCGGAAGACGTCGATGCATGCACCTTGGTTCTTGCAACAATGGCCGGTTAGCGCGCCATTGCCCCCTGTATCTAGATGGTCTGACGCCCCTGTGGTCCGGTCCCCGCCGACCTCGGCACTGCACCTGCGCAGGCCGCTCGACGGGTAAAGCCGTAGAACTACGTAGTACCGCCTACGTAAATTGTCGGCCTGTTCTCATATTAATTAAGACCTGGGTCACAAAAAAAGTGCCTGAGGCGAGGCAAATTGTCGCACCCCTCTTGCACCCGGAACGCGTTCAGGTTAGCGCCAAAATTTTGTCGAATCGGGAGTTAAGCCCACGATGGCGGGCTTAAGAGAGTTGCTGCGGGATCGACACGGCTCGATCGTCGCAAAAGCGAACGCCGCTTCGAAACTTATTGCGTCGCGCAGTCGCGACGCATACCGTGACGAACGCGTGGTGTGTCTATTGCGCCGCGTGCATGCGGCGCACGCGCACCGTACTGCCGCCTTCGTACGTCACCACATAAGTGGAACCTTCGTGCGTCTGGTTTTCTACCGGCACGGGATCGGCCAGCACCGCCTGCTTCAGCAGATCCTGGTTATAGGCGGCCAGTTCACCGGTGGGTATCAGCATCAGCGGCGGGCTGACTTGCTGGAAGGTGGTGAAGTGATTGCCACACTTCGTAGTGTTGGCCTGGAACTTGAACCAGCCCTGCCCGCAACTCTGTCCCGACAGCACCGGAAAACGCTTGAGCCAGATGAAGTACTTGTTCTCGTGAGTGATCCACACACGATTGCGCCGCGTGTCGTCACCACCGATATCGTCGGAACTCCAATAGCGCACGATCGAGGCTTCATGGCAATCGCTCGCCGCGCACTCCTGCAGCACCAGATATTCGTTGTCCTGCAGATGCGTCGGCTCGATGCTGAGGATGTCGTCCTTGACCAGCGCCTGCGCCGGATACACCACCATGGGCATGCGCGGATCGACCTTGAAATCGCCGGAAATCAGATAGCCGCCATGCACGGCGGAATACGGCGCGGTGACGTTCACCGACGGTAGCTCGGTCTGCGCAAAAGCGGCCGCGCTGGCCAGTATCAACGCACTCGTGAACAGCAGTTTCATAAGGCCTCCCAGCCATCCGTCAAGCGACTCGCGGCGCCACGCCGCCAGCGAGTGCGGCTATTGGGCGTCGTCCAGCAGCCCCTTGGCCAGCTGACGCACATACTCGAGAAAACGCAGCTGCACGCCGTTCAGCGGACTGTCCGGGCGATAGACCGCATACAACACAACGTCCATCTGCAATTTCAGTGCACGCCGCTGCACCGGTTCCTTGGTGCAGCGCGCGGTGAACGGGTCGACCAGCGCCACGCCGCCGCCACGGGCCACCAGCGAACAGGCCAGCTGATAGGTCTGCACCCATACGCTGGTGCGCGGCGCGGGTTTGACCATCGACAAATGGGTTTGCAGCATGGCGCCCAGCGCATCCTGCACGGTGATGCCGATCATCGGCTGATCGGCCAGCGCGCTCATCGGCAGCGGGCGATCGAGTTCGCGCTTGGGCCACCAGCCGGGCGGCGCCACCGCCATGATCGCCGCGCGGCACAGCGGCTCCTGCAACAGCCCGTGATGGCTGACGTCCTGCAAGGTGAGGCCGATATCCGCTTCGCGCAGCATCAGCGATTCGCACATCACTGCGGAGTGCTGAGTGAACAACTCGACCACGGTATCGGGAAAGGCCTTGCCGAGTCGCACGATCGCATCGGGCACCAGCGCCTGCGCCAGCGTGGGCGTGCAGGTCACGCGCAGCGGACGGCTTTCCGGTCGCGTGATGTTGCCGGCCAGTCGCCGCAGGTCGTACAGATCGCGCATCAGCTTGTCGATCTGATGGCGCATCAGCAGCGCCTGCTGGGTCGGTTGCAAACGGCCGCGCACGCGACTGAACAACGGAAAGCCCAGATGGCTTTCGGCCTGCTGCAACGCCTTGCTGGCGGCAGGCTGCGAGATGTTCAGCAGGTTGGCCGCACCCGTCAGGCTGCCCGTGCTCAGCACCGCATGAAACAGCTCGATGTACCGCAGACGCATGTTCCGTCGCCCTCCAGCCCCAACCGCATGCGCGCCACCGAGAGGCTGCGCATCCGGCACCGTAGCGTGGATCGTACGGCGTCCACAACCGCCGGTTATGACTTGTGCCGATCTTTTCATTGGCGACGCGCCGGCCGCCATGCCTATGCTCGGCCCGGTGTCGCTTGACCACACCATCGCCAGGTGAAGCCGCCCGGGCACCAGCCCGCGCACGCCTGCGGCCAGCGTCCCGGCCGCGCCAGACGATCTGCAAACAAGGAGCGATTGCCGATGTCCGATCCAGGCGAACCGAGCGCAGGCTACCGCGGCAGACCGCCGTATCTGTTGTATCTGGGCAACGCCAGCGACGAGCTGTCGATCAAGACCGCGCGCGGACTGGCTTATTGGCGCGCGGAACAATGCGTGGGCCAGCATCGCCGCCACGACTGCGCGGTGGATCTGGGCCTGCCCGATCTGGCGATCGAACGGGCGCTCGCGCTGGGTGCGCACAGCATGTTGATCGGCGCCGTCAACGCGGGCGGCGTGATGGATACGCAGACCATTACCGATGCCATCGCCGCGCTCGACGCCGGCCTGCACGTAGTGTCGGGCCTGCATCAGAAACTGCGCGATCAACCGGAGATCGTGGCGGCCGCGCGGCGCAACGGCCTGACCCTGTTCGACGCACGCTTCGCCCCGCCAGGCATCGCGGTGGGCACCGGCAAACCGCGCGCCGGACGCCGGCTGTTGACGGTGGGCACCGATTGCTCGGTCGGCAAGATGTATACCGCGCTGGCGCTGGAACAATCGCTGCGACGGCGCGGACAGGCGGCGGATTTTCGCGCCACCGGCCAGACCGGCATCCTGATCGCCGGCGCGGGCATTCCGATCGACGCAGTGATCGCGGATTTCGTTTCGGGCGCCGCCGAGGCGTTGTCGCCTGCGCGCAGCGATGGCGGCTGGGATCTGATCGAAGGCCAGGGCTCGCTGTTCCATCCGTCGTTCGCCGGCGTCTCGCTCGGCCTGCTGCACGGCGCGCAGCCCGATGCGCTGGTGCTCTGCCACGAACCGCCGCGCCGCCATATGCGCGGCCTGCCCGAGTATCCGCTGCCCGATCTGCTGGCCTGCATGGAAGCCAATCTGGCCGCGGCGCGACTGACCAATCCGCAGGTGCGTCCGGTCGGCATCGCGCTCAACACCTCGCATATGGATGCCGACGATGCGCAGGCCACCTGCGCGCGGATCGGCTCGCTGTTCGGCCTGCCCTGCGAAGACCCGGTGCGCGACGGCGTGGAGGCGATTGCCGAGCATTTGCTGGCGAGCTTCGCGGGGTGAACTCTGGCGCGGCCTCCAGATGTATCCACTTCCCCGCCTACCCTCTCACCGTCATTCCGGCGCAGGCCGGACAAGCGCGCAGCGCGCAGAACGCCCGAAGGGCGGCCCCGAAGGGGCGAGCGAAGCGAGTCATCCAGTGGCGATGCGATGGGATGTCGCGAACAAGCTCTGTCGACGTCTGGCGAAAACCGCAACGTTCCGCTACTGGATTCCGGCCTGCGCCGGAATGACGGTGAGGGATAGGTGGCCTTATCGCTGCGGGAATGACGGTGAGGGATAGGTGGCCTTATCGCTGCCGGAATGACGGTGAGGAATGGCCGGCCGCGCAGCTGTTGCCATGACGAGCAGGAACGGAACATCTCTGCACGATCCCCCGATGTCTCTTAGACTCGACGCCGCGGCCGACCTGGGTGGATGCGTGTGCTGATCCTCGATTCGATACAGACTCTGGCGTGCGGCGGCCTGCTTCTGCTGCTCGGCTACACGATCCGTCGACGCGTGCCGTTGCTGCTGCGTTTCAGCATTCCGGCGCCGGTGATCGGCGGCTTGCTGGTGGCTTTGGCGATGCTGTTGTGCCGGCACTGGCAGCTCACGCCGGTGCAGTTCGACACCAGCTTCGAACAGCCGTTGATGATCGCCTTCTTCACCGTGATCGGCTTCAACGCCAGCACCACCCTGCTGAAAGTGGGCGGGCGGCAGATCCTGTTGTTTCTCGGCCTGGCCAGCGCGCTGGCGATCGCGCAGAACCTGCTCGGCATCGGCATGGCCAAGGCGTTCGGTTTGCCGCCGCTGTTCGGCGTGATCACCGGTTCGGCCACGCTGGCGGGCGGTCCCGCCACCGGCCTGGCGTTCGCGCCGCTGTTCGCCAAGGCCGGCGTGCACGGCGCGCGCAGCGTGGCGCTGGCCAATGCGATGGCCGGCATCGTCTGCGGTTCGATCATCGGCTCGCCATTGGCGGCCATGCTGATCGAGCGACTGAAGCTGTATCCCAGCGCCGCCGCACAACTGGATAGCGCTACCAGCACTTCAACCGACGCGGCGCCAAGCGAGCGGCGCCCGCTCGATCCGGCCTACGCGGGGCTCAAGAGTCTGGTCTTCATCCTGATCGCGATGGGCATCGGCGCGTGGATCAGCGAGGGTCTGGGCATGCTCGGGCTGACCTTGCCCAGCTACATCGGCGCCATGCTGGCCGGCGCGGTGATGCGCAACCTGGACGATCACTTCCGCTGGTTTGGCCTGTCCGCATGCAGCATGGAACTGATCGGCAACACCAGCCTCTCGCTGTTTCTGGTGGTGGTGCTGATGGATCTGCACCTGTGGGATCTGGCCGGCCTGGCGCTGCCGCTGCTGGTCAACCTGCTGCTGCAGTCGGTGCTGGTGGTGGCGCTGTGCTGCTGGCCGCTGCTGCAACTGATGGGCCGCGACTACGATGCCGCGGTGATGGCCAGCGGCTTTACCGGCTTCATGCTGGGCACCACCGCCAATGCGATGGCCTGCATGAGCTCGCTGACCGAGCGCTTCGGCCCCGCGCCGCGCGCCTTCCTGGTGGCGCCGGTGGTCGGCGCCTTCCTGATCGACTTCAGCAATGCGGTGATCATCACCGTGTTCGTCAACGTATGGACATGAAAGCGCGCGGCGCGCGTGTGCCGTCGGTCATGCATCGATGCCCGGAATGCGTTACGCCATAACCCGCAGTTATGGTGTGACGAATTTTTTTCATTGGCGGCTCGCGCCCACCGGCGACTACGCTCGATTTCGCATTTGAGCCGACTGGGGTTCGTTCAAAGCGCGTCGTCATTCTGACCAAGCACTGCCGTGGAGAATCTGGGGCCACGTCGTGCTGCGTTGTCGCCACACCGGAAAGCGCAGTAACCAAGCGTTTCAACAGAGTGGAGTGCATATGAGCATGAGGGGCAAATCGTTGCGCGCAGCGCATTCCCAACCGGCGCTCCGGCGCAAGGCGTTGCCGCTGGCGATCGGCTCGATCGCGCTGGGATTGAGCGGCGGCGTCTGGGCGCAGGCCACCAACGGCACCATCTACGGCACCGTGCCGACGGCGACCAACGAAACCATCCAGATCACCGGCAACTCCGGTTTCAACCGCACCATTCCGATCGATTCCTCCGGCCGCTATTCGATCACCTTGCCGGTGGGCTCGTACACGGTGTCGCTGATGCAGGACGGCAAAGTGGTGCAGTCGCGCGACGGCGTGAGCTTCGTGGCGGCCGGCGCGGTAGCGGTGAACTTCGCCAGCGGCAGCGATGCCAACGCGCTGACGCTGTCGTCGGTCAACGTGAAAGCCAACACCATTCCGCCGATCGACGTGAGCACCACCAACCAGGTGACCACGGTGACCTCCAAGCAGCTGCAGCAGTTGCCTCTGGCGCGCACCGCCGAAGACATCGCGATGCTGGCGCCGGGCGTCAACATGGGTTCGCCCGAACTGACCAAGGGCCCGCTGGGCACGCCGATCAATGTCTTCGGCGGCGCCTCGACCGCGGAGAACGCGTATTACGTCGACGGCATGAACGTGACCGAGGCGCTCAACAACCAGGGCGGCATCACCCTGCCCTATGGCGCGATCGATCAGCAGCAGACTTACATCAGCGGTTACGACGCCCGTTACGGCCGTTCCATCGGCGGCGTGATCAACCAGCTCGGCAAGAGCGGCACCAACGACTGGCACTTCGGCGTGCGCGCGCTGACCCAGCCGGCCAGCCTGCGCTCCGATCCGGACAACTATTATTTCGCCAACCCGCTGGAGACCACGCCGGGCAGCCGTCCGGGCGACATCGCCGTCTATCACAAGAACGACAGCTCGGCCGAAACCATCTACGACGCGTACATCAGCGGCCCGCTGATCCGCGACAAGCTGTTCCTGTATATCGCCGCGGAACAGGACAAGACGAACTACAAGACCACCTCGGAATTCGGCGGCGGCGCCACCACCGAAGCGGTCCGCGTCAGCGATCCCAAGCTATACGGCAAGCTGAGCTGGAACATCAACGACAGCAATGTGTTTTCGGTCACTGCGCTGAAGAATTCGCACAAGACCAACGGCACCTTCTACGACTTCGATTACGACACGCTTCAGAAAGGCGATTTCAACAGCCTGGATCAGACCGCCAAGACCTCGTTCACCATGTGGGTGGCCAATTACACCTCCTACATCACCGACGATCTGACCTTGAACGCGATGTTCGGCAAGATGCACGGCCACTACTACACCGCGCAGCCGGGCTACGAGGGCTTCGATCCGAATCTGCCGCATATTTCCAGCGCATCGCAGCAGGATCCCTCGTTCGTACCGCCGGGCGGCATCCGCAATTCGCAGGTCAACTCGACCATCGCCGATCCGCAGCACAGCGAATCGATCACCAACTATCGCCTGAGCGTCAACTACAAGCTGGGCGACCACGACCTGCAAGTGGGCGTGGACAACATCAACTCCTGGGATCTGAACGACGGCTCGCAGAACACCGGCCCGGGCTACGAATGGATCTATGGCCAGGCCGATCCGGGCTCGCCGGTATTCGGCACCGATCCGGGCATTCCGCCGTACGTGGCGCCGTCCACGCAATGCCACGCGGGTTCCGACGGCAAGCAGCACTGTTACTACGTGCAGCAGCATGTCGACCTGAGCGTGGCCTCGCTGCGCGTATCGCAGCGCGCGCAATACATCATGGACAACTGGCAGGTCTCGCCCGACTGGCTGTTGAACATCGGCTTGCGCAACGATCAGTTCGTCAATTACGACGCCTCCGGCGTGCCGTATATCCGCGAGACCAAGCCGCAATGGGCGCCGCGCCTGGGCTTCAGCTGGGACGTGCACGGCGATTCAAGCCTGAAGGTGTTCGGTAACGCCGGTCGCTATTATCTGGCGCTGCCGGAACAGGTCGCGCTGTCGATCGCCGCACCGGTGGTGAATGCCGGCGTATATGGCACCTATACCGGCATCGATCCGAACACCGGCGTGCCGATCGGCTTCAAGCCGTTGCCGCAGACGCCGGACACCGGCGTGTCGATCGACAACGAATACGGCCAGGCCAAGGACCCGCGCATCTCCGCTGCGCAAGGCATCAAGGCCGAGTTCTCCGACAACTACGTGCTCGGCATGCAGCAACAGTTCCACATGCTCAACACCGATTGGGTATTCGGCGCCACCGGCACGTATCAGCGCTTGAACCGCATCATCGACGACTTCGACGACGAGCAGATCGAGTGCACGGCAGGGCGCAATCAGGGCTACGCCTGGATGACGCCGGACGCGTGCTCCAATTACGCGCAAAGCCTTGTCCTGATCAACCCGGGCGAGACCAACCACCTTTTGATGAAGGCGCCCAATGGCGGCCTGGTGCCGGTGACGCTCACCGCGCAGGACCAGGGCTTCCCCAAAGGCCCGGAGCGTCGCTACTACTCGCTCGATCTGTCGATGGAGCATCAGTGGGACGGCAAGTGGTTCGCCAAGTTCGATTACGTGTTCTCGCGCACCTGGGGCAACGACGAAGGCCCGGTCAGCACGTATTCGCAGCAGGGCGGCTCGTACGAATCGATCACCACCGCCTGGGATTTCCCCGAGCGCATGGAATGGTCGAGCGGCGTGCTGCCGAACAACCGCACCCATCAATTCAAGATCTTCAGCGCGTACGCGATCGACCCGCAGTGGACAGTGGGTGCCAATCTCTACGTGACCTCGGGCACGCCGCGCCTATGCCGTGGCGGCTACGGACCCGAGCAGCTGGCGCTGCACGGTTCGCACACCTACTACTGGTGCGGCGGCGTACCGGTACCACCGGGTTCGCTGGGCAACTCGCCGTGGGTGCACAACCTGGATCTGAGCGTGGATTACCGGCCGTCATGGGCGGATCACAAACTCGACTTCAACTTCGCCGTGTTCAATGTGTTGAACGAGCAGACGCCGATTTTCTACAACAACGCGTTTGGCACGACGAGCAGTCCGAATCCGGATTATGGGCGGGTGCAGGATACGAGACCGCCTCGTAGTGTGAGGTTGTCGGTGGCTTATGATTTCTAGTTGGGACGATTCCGCGATCGGGCCGCTTACGCAGCGGGCGTTTCGGACGGCTGCCGCCGCCCGAGTCACTTTTCTTTTGCTGGCCCAAAATAAAAGTAACCCAAAGAAAATGGCCTGATGACGCCCGCAGCATCGTGGTGAATCCAAGCACGAACGGTAGAGGAACGTCCCATGGGATCTCCATGGGAGGGTACCCCAGGAATACTCCGTAGCTGTGCGCAACGCGCCCGAATCGCTGAGGACTTAAAGCCCGAGTTTCGCGGCGAACCCCACTTCTCCCTCTCCCCTCCGGGGAGAGGGCCGGGGTGAGGGGCGGGTGCTCGCGACGGCGTTTCAAAAAGAAGCCTGCTCTATTTTTTGCAGCCGTGTCGCCAGGCGTGTAGCCTGCTTGTTCAACAGCGTATGCCGGTGACGTCGTGACCTCTCCCTCCGCGCAAACCACAGCACTCTCGCCTACCGCCGCTCGCCTTTGGGCGAACGCACGCGAGGCCTGGCGACTGCGCCAGTTCGATGCGGCCGAGCGCGCATTGATCCAGCTATTGGCGCTGGCACCGGGCCATCCGGAAGCGATCCGCATGCTCGGTATGGCGGCGCAGCGGCGTAGCGAGCACGCGCAGGCGGCGCGTTGTTTCCGCCAGGTATTGCCGGTATGGCCGGACGATTCGGACCTGCGGCTGGGACTTGGCATTGCGCTGTACGAGCAGGGCGAGATCGAAGAAGCGATGACCCAGTTGCGTCGCGCCTGCGAACTCGCGCCCCTCTCGGGCGCGGCGTGGTTCAACCTGGGTGAGGCGCTGTGGCGACAGGCGCATACCGAAGAAGCGATCGAGGTGTTGCAGCGAGCGCTGGAATTGGTGCCCCAGCATGTGCTGGCCAAACTGTCGCTGGCCAAGGCACAGGCAAGCCTGGGGCAGATCGATGCGGCCATTGCGGGCTTTCGCGAGGTGTTGCGGCTGGACCCCGGCAATGCCGAAGGATGGTTCGGCCTGTCCAATCTCAACACGGTGCGTTTCGATGCGGCGGACCGCGAGCAATTGCAGAGTGCGCTGGCCCGCGACGGGCTGTCGCCGCGCCATCGCGAACTGCTCGGTTTCACCCTGGCCAAGGCGATGGAAGACCAGGGCGATTACGCGCAGGCCTTCGATGTGTTCGCACTGGCCAACGCCTCGCGCCGAAAACGCGTGAAATGGGATGCGGCCGGCGAGCGCCGACGGGTGGATGCGATCCTGCGCATCTTCGAGCAGGACATGCCGGCGCCGCTCGACCCGTCGGCTGGCAGCGAGAGCATTTTCATCGTCAGCATTCCGCGCTCGGGTTCGAGCCTGGTGGAACATATCCTCGCCTCGCATCCGCTGGTCGAGGGCGCCAACGAGATCAAGG
>Ga0070685_10001379_pt1 | contig 12758 bp, 30 predicted proteins | sample KBSS13LmetaG_FD_65651 | JGI IMG/M metagenome (GOLD analysis project Ga0070685, IMG submission 65651) | Switchgrass rhizosphere microbial communities from Kellogg Biological Station, Michigan, USA - KBS S1-3L metaG | ecosystem: Host-associated > Plants > Roots > Rhizosphere ...
CCATTCGCCCAGCTCGCTTTGCGCGAACGGCGGTAAATGTCGCTTTAAAACGCGATAGGAAAAATCACAGTAAGCGAGCACGCCCTTCCATACGCCATCATTTTCAAGGATGGCAGTTACGTTGTGGATGACGGGTAAAATTTTGCCTTTTTCCGAGCGATGCAGTCGGCGATACCACTCCTCAAAAATCTGGTCACTTTCGCCCGAAGAATCGCTGCGCGCCTCATCCGAATTATCAGGTACGCGGAGCGCATCCGAGGGGGGAAAATGACTTTCGTCGGTGCCAATAGCGCTGTCGCCCTCGGAAGGAATGCACTGTTGTTCAGCATCGAGCGCCGAGAGTAACTGCTGCCGAACAACATCAAGACCAGCCAGTACATGCAGGTCATTAAAATCGGTAGGTGCTTTAGCCATGAATAGTTGATTACCTTCGCCCGTTGATGTTGATATTCATCAATCTAAAATAATTCGGTCTGCTTCATGTAACCGCTACGCGCTTCCTGCAAATTCTTAATCGCGTCGTCGATATGGCAAAGAATCGCATCATCGGAAAGCTCATCTTCAGTAAGCAATGAATAATGGCTGCGGTTGCTGCGCGCATTCATCAGAAAGACCGCGCGATTAATTTCCACCTGTGAATTAACCAAAGATTGTTCACGCGATCTCATCATCAAATTTACTCAGACATGTGAGCGATCGCTGCGTCCAACAAATCTCTCTGTTCGCGTACAGCCATTAATTCGAACGGGGAACCGCAGCCTTTGCTAATGGTTTTGGCCTGAGACTCAAGCCAGTCTCGACAGACTGTTACGGCAGCTAGCAATTCATCGCGCTGCAACCGATATCTCTCAGCATCGCGCACAGTCTCAGCAAAAGCGTGCTCCGCACTTGGGATTATTCGGTAATTCATTACCGGCCACGAAGCTTTGTCCAATACGTTGTAATCTGGAAAATCATCTGGCCAGTGGCGAGTAACTTCTATGATATCGATCCACGGGCCAACATTGCTGGCCTGCCCACTCGGCTGCGGGGCTGTGCTTTCACCACAAACAATTGCAGCAATTTGCGATAGCGCATCGTCAGGGGCGTCGTGGCATATGTCGCGAATCAAATCTAATGGATCACTCACGTTTCATTCCTCACTGGTTCCACCCGAATTGCACAATGCTGATTGCGCAGTAATGGTTTTTCGCATTCGGAAAGCATCTTTTGATATGGCATTTTTCCGACAGCAAGGCAAAGAAAAAAGCCAGCGCCGAAAAAGAAACCGCACATGAGAATCATGGTTGTATCCGACACGACAAATCTCACGTTTCATTCCTCGCTGGCTGGGGTGCCAGTCATCCGCGCCTCGATCATCTTCCACACAACTTCATATTCCGGCCAATCGTGCTCGACAACAACGCATTCGCGCATAGGGATATTTGAGTCCTTCAGATAATGGCGTAGGCCGCGCTCTTGCTCCAGGGTAATGTCTTTTCTCTTTACCACGATATAACGTTCTTCGCGTTCGAATTCACTCATTCACTTTTCTCCGATTGCGGCGCGGATTTAATTAAGTTGTCGTCCACCCACTCACGCATACGCGACCAACGTTGCGCGGGCGTGTATTCTCGCCAAACGTCGCCTTCGTCATTTTCGTAAACGATTTCGCGCGCGAGGGCTGGTGCTATATCAAATAACGCTGCGATTTCATCGCTATCCTCTGGATCAACTTTCTTAAATTCTTCGCGCAAGCCTCTTGCTGCACCGAGTACACCCAGCGTGCAGAATTCACCTTCCGCGTTTTCCAGATCGTTAGTGATCAGCCGCTTAACTGGCATCGCATCAAGCGCCATCGCTAGCTCTTGCAATAGCTTCTGGCCGCGTCGCCCGCGAATGGCCGATTTAACAGCGCCTCGCCAACAGATAAGCGACCAGTTGCTCTCGCAATCATCGGTGTACCCGCTCCTGCTCATTCGTCACCTACGTGCGGTGCTGCCGCAACGAACTCAATAAGCGGCTGATCTGCGCGGATATAAAGCGGGTGTTTCGGTGCGCCATTTTTCGTTTTCCCTAAGCACCACATGCGCCGCGTGTGACCGCCGGTTTGCTGGAAAATTTGAATTACTTCCGCTGCTCTTTTTGCCGGCGCATTCGCGCCCCAAGCAAACACGACGCTCTCATATTCACGCGCTAGCGCTCGCAAATACATATCGTTATCGGGGCCAATGGGATCGTCAGCGACCAGCAATGCTTTCGGATCGGTACTGCGCAAAGCGAACAAGTTTGCGACCGCGATTCCAGCGCAACCCCAACGCTCTGCAAACCTCCTGCATCGCCGAATAGTTGGGTCATCAATATCTGCATCTGCGGTGCTCGGATTTAGCATGATAAAAAGCGCAGTGCCGCGATCCGGGTATTCGAGCGTCGATGGCCGGGTTAATTGATAACGATATTTACCGCACTCAGAAATTACAGCACCCATTACTCCACCTTATCCGCGCGATTCGGAAATTGGCTCCACTCGCGCCCGTCGAGCCAACGCGCAGCAACCTTTTTTCCAACGCTTCGCACTGTCACGCATCCGTCAGGGGCAATTCGGCAATCGCCATGAATAGATCCATCATGCGCAACCAGCGAAGCGGTGTATCGGTAGCCTCCATCTGACGTGTAAAGCTGGTCAGCCCACAGCCCTTCGCACTGTTTCGCATCGACCCATTGGCCCCACTGCTTAAACAGGAACGGAACGCCTGCCGCCATGCATTGATTACGCAAAGAGCGAACCCAATCGGGATGCATCGGACGCGCACCGCTGCCGCTTTCACCGCCAACAATTACCCAATCGATTTTTTGATGCCATGACCAGTGCAGACCGAGTTTATTCTCGATCGGCTTCCACCAAATTCCAGCGAGAGGCTTTATGATGCCAACACCGTTCGGCCCGGCGATGTCATCAATGCGCATTTCGCCGAGGAGTGGCTCAATCGAAAGGAAGCGGATATTTGCTGGAACGGCTAATAGTTTAAGAATGTCGCGATCAGCCTCTTCCTGATTGCAGATCGTCGCGCCGAGCCAGATATTCGGAAACACATCACCAATCGGGCCGTGTACTTGAATTTCGTCGAGCATTGGCTTCACGTTGCCGATTCGTTTTGTTAGCAACAACCAGTCGAGATTCGGTGTATCGCGAATTAAACCGAAAAGAGCAAGTCGCCATTGCCACGGCACTTCGTTGTCGAATACGTCAGCGAGCGAGGCACAAAATACACGGCGGCGCGCAGGCTTCAACCACTCTTCGCACGCACAAACAGGGCACAAAACAAACGGGCTGTCGCGGCGCTCATCATCACCGCCGCGCCAACCGCAGCCGACGCATTGCCAAAACTGAATACCGTTCCACCGCTCAGGCTTTTTCCAGTTCGCATCGCTTGTGCGATGCCGTGATTTACCTGGCCCCCACTCAACGTCCAATGCTTTAGTAGCGCGTTCGCGCTCGGCATAGCAGTTGTCGCACGCTGGGGAAATTTTCGTGCAGCCGATCCACGGATTAAATGTCGAATCGCACCATTCAATTTTGGTTTTATCCATTACACGCACTCTTCGGTTTTATGCGACCTGCCGATCGGCGATACTATCCGGATTACGAAATAGCACAGGATGTTCATGCATGAAAAACACCTCTCAGAAACTCCGTCTGGCGCTGAAAACAATTACCTATGCACAGCTTGCGTCCTGCGCAATCGTCATTTTCGTTGCTATCTGCTTCGCCAAGTTGATATCGCTTACCGATGACCCAGCCTCTTGGGTACAAGCGAGCGGCTCGCTGATTGGCATTGCCATAGCTATCTGGGTTCCAGCCAGACAACATGCGAATGCCAAAGCACGAGCTGATAGCGAACGCCTGCAAAGAATGCGAGCGATAGGGCTTTTTACGGCAGAAGCTATGCGAAAATTGGCTCAGGAAATCGACGAGAGATTGGATGCCATTAAGCAACCAACTGACAAACTGCAATCGACCGGCTGGAATTATTTTCAATTGCATGAGCAAACTGGATTTCGTGATTTGATAAACAACTGGAATATGCTCGCTGCAGCGCCGCCCGCGATGATCGACCTCATTTTCAAGATTGATCAACATAACCGCGCCTGCGATGAAGAATCGAAAGCCTTTCAGCGAAAGTCGGCAAATTTCTCGACGATCAATACTAGGCCATTGTTGGCGCGTTTCGAGACCCTGCAAACTCTTATGCTCGAAATCAACAAGCAATTGGAGTGGAAGCGAACCGGGACTGAACTCGCAATCTGAGTTGCTATCCATTCCGTGTCACTCGTTCCCAAATATCATTAAGCTTGGCAACCTGTGGAGGCGTCGGCGCTCGCCCTCTTTTTTCGATGCGAAACTGCAGCGAGTTAATAAATGCAATCTCCCATTCGCTGAGCTGCGATTCGCGCTTTTCGCAATCGCTGATCATCGTTAAATATTCGTCAGCCCATTGCGCTGCCATTACATTTTCCTCACACAAACAGCGACCGAGCGCAGCGCAAGTGCGAGCTGCTCGACTGCATCGGGATCGCCTTCAAAAACCAACTTCGCACCATCGGTGGTCCGCTCGAATACACGCACACTGCCGCTGGCATCGCCAATCACGTTAAATTTGCCGATCGGCATATCAACTAGCTCGGGCTGTTCTTTGTAATAACTCGGCTTAGCCATGCTCGAACCTCAATTACCTACGCTGGGAGCCGACTTCTTAACTGGCCACTTACACCATTTCCCGTTGGATGCCGGCGATAAGTACTCATCCCCGCACCGCCAGCCAAACGAGGCCGCCGAGCATGCCGACCATAAACAGGAAGCAACCAAAGCAGAACCACGCGGCGATTTTATAAATCCAAAACACACGCGCTTCGTATCGGTCAAAATAATCTATTGTTTTTTTATCGCTGCGCTCGGGTCCGTTTGTCATCACGCCGCCCTCGCCTGCACAGCTGAAAAATCGGGAATGCAGATCCGCGCACCAATGGCTTGCGCCGCTGCGGTGGCCGCTGCAACGCCGGGATTACCCTCGGTTTCAACATCGTTGTCCGCGCAGATCATTATTGATTGGTCCGCATACCGCCCACGGAACCCTTGCGCGACACTCAATAAATTACCGGCATCGAATGCACACACGGTCGCCCACTGCGTTGCCGCGTGTACGCTGGCCATCGTCGCGTAACCCTCACCGATACCGCAGGGCACATCAGGCGTAATTTCACCGATGATGTGCATGCAACCGGATTTGCGGCCGTTGTAGAAATAGCTTTTTTTTCCAGTCGGCCAGATCATTTGCAAGGCCCACAACTTGCCATCGATATCGCGCATCGGCACCGCGAATGCGCCGCGCTTGAAATGACGAAATGAATAAGGTCGGAGCTCGCGTGGGATCGCATTGGCTTCGTCGAGAAACTTGCGGATCTGCGCGTAATCGGTGATCAACTGCGCGCTGATCTCATCCTTGCGAATGACGGACAGCATCGGCTCATGGGCAAATCGCACGCCATAGCCCTGCACGCCTTTATCACCGAGATATTTTGATGTGCCGACCTTGTATAGACGGTCGAAAATTTCGGCGCTGTGGCCGGCGATTAATTCGTGATAGCGCGCGAGGTCAATTTCTTCCTGCGCAAGCTGCGCCGCACGACGCGCTGCACGCTCTGCGCGTTCACGCTTGATCTGTTCGGTTTCCTGAATTGCTGCATCAGGTATCCAGCCTTTGTCCTTAGCTTCCTTAAATATACTGCCAACAGTGAGCTTGCCGGCCCTGGCACTCTTCCAAACATTGCGCGCGACTTTGGGATCATATTTGCCATAACCGGCGCTCCAATCGTCCCAAATGGCAAACGCGTCTTCGCCATAGCTGCACTTTAAAGCGAGCGCTGCGCGAACCCACGTTTGGCGATCGTTGCAATCCAAAAAATCCAAAGCCACTCGCAAATCGTTTAGGGAATATTCGCGCATTAGAAATTTTCCTCCGCCTGCGCTGCCCACCGATAAATCGTTTCGCGCATATGCGCACGGAGGCTTTCGTCGTGAAGTGGTAATCCGTATTCAAACTTCCCGTGCTGTTGCGCGACATGGTCCAAATCGTTGAGCAACTCATCGCAAATATCGGGATTGGAAACGAGGTCTGACAAAATGCTGCTGGCCATAAGCGTCACCTGCTAAATCGTTTTAGTTGCATCGCATTCGCTTGCACTCCACGGTTACGCTTTCGTGGATCGATCATTGGGGTGCAAGCGAATACGGCCTCTGAGGGAGGCCGCGCAATTGTTTCAAACCTTAAAAAAAGCCGGCTTTTCAGCAGGCCCATGCCTTCCTTCCGCAATTGGACCGTAATCGAAATTGGGCGGATTCATAACCTGCGATGCCGTTTTTTCTAAACGATTTACATCGAACCACTGTGAATCACCGAGCTTGCCATCACCACCCATACCGGGGTTTACAATGGCCTGAATGCATCCAAAAAGATCAAAACCTACCGAAGTAACGACACCTTCGAAACCAGTTACGCGATCCTTAACCTTAAATCCTAAAAGTGATAAATGCTCTCGAATCGCTACTGCGTTTTCGCTTTTCTCTTTATTCATTTGCGTACCCTCTTTGTATAAAACTCTTTGTGATCGCACATCATCAAGCATCGCTTTTAATGCCATCCACGGATTTAAAATTCCCATGTTTCTGCAACTCCCTTAAATCGTCTCGTGCGTGATATGAACCCATGTAAACGCTAGCGCGATTCGCACTGCACGCAATGCACCGACATAGCCGCGCGCCACCAAGTAGTGCGCTTTGAATTGCGATGGAGAAATTAAAATTCGTTGCAACAGGTTTAATTTTTTAAGTTTCATTTCGCACCGCCAATTTTTTTAGCGGTTTCAACGAGAGATTTCGCAACGACGATTAATTCCAATAACGATTTATCGAGTGCTCGCACTTCGTCTTGATCGACACGGCCATCAGCCATGGATGTACGCACGGTTTCCATCAACTCGCCAACCTCTTGCATTACCTCGGCTGAGCGATTGAACAAGGTGCCGTCGTCGCCCTCGATCTGCGGCAGAATGAAATAACCCGCGCCGAAGATGCTGCAAACCGATTGCAAAATGCGTTGATCGCGCGTCAGATCGGTGATCATTTGCGCTTCGCGCGAATTCAGGTTGTGCGTGGAAATATTTGGGTTGAGCTTTTTCCGCAACAGATCCGCGCTCATCTGCATCAATGCCGCCAGCGCTTCAACGCCGCCGGGATATGAATGTGCCGCGTGATACAGCGACATTTCCAAACTTAAAATTGTTTTCTCTGCCCGGTCTTTGCTGTTCAAGCGCTCTCTCCTTCGATGTCTTATTCAAAATTTTTCAGGCGTGGTGCGATCAGCCGGCACGGCTCATCATTGCTGGAGTCGAATCAACAAGAGGACTTACACATTGCAGTGGCTCACTTGGGTACAAATCCGGACGCAATTGATATCGCGACACGCGACCTCCGCAGGCAACCTCAATGCCGAGGACTCGTCGATCTGGCGCCAAGCCGTTTTCGACCCATTGCTGTACCGATTGGGGTTTGATCTTGAAAAAGCGCGCCAGCGCGGATTGGCCGCCAGCCAACTTAACTGCCAAATCGAGAGCTTCTTCCGGATTCATTGCCAGACCTTCAATTCAATTTCAGCGAACGTTACAGGAATAAACTTAATACATGCAAGCGTTTCCTGCAATGCTAGTTACAGGACAAGCCTGTAAAATTCCCCCATGAGCCTGACTGATGCCGAAAAAGAACAACGCGGAGCCCTCTTTGAAGCCGCCCTCAAAGATGCCGGGTTAAACCAATCTGAATTTGCCCGAGAGCTCGGAATAAAGCCGCAGTCGGTACAGCAGTACGTGACCGGCAAGACCGCACCACGCGGTCATCGGTTGAAAAAAATTCGCGAACTGCTGGGTCGTTCATTAGACGAAATTTTCGCTGGCACGAGGTCGCAAGGTGCTGCCGAATTCCCAATGCAACCTGGTGCACAACGAATCCCCGTCCTCGACTGGCAGGACGCTGGCGTAAGCTCTGGCACAGCGATTTCCTGGAGAATTGAAAACAATGTAGGCCCCCGCAGTTTTGCGCTCCGAGTACCGGGTGAAAGCATGGCTTCCGGGCCCGTCCCAATTACGGAAGGCTCGATCATTACTGTCGATCCTGACATTGATTTCAAAAATATCCCGGCAAGCACTCCTGCGTTTGTGGTGGCAAGGCTAGCTGACAGCAATATCGTTTTGCGGCAGGTGACACGTGATGGATCACAATATTTTCTAAAGACATCGAAATCCGGATACCCGCTAATTCCACTCGATGAAAACTGCATTATTTTGGGCGTGGTGCGCCGTGTAACCATTGAACTTTAAGATAAAAAGAAAACTTCCCTCCCAACACCAAAAAACCCCACCTCAGTTGGCGCGACTTACCAATTTCATAAAGCGCGCCTCAAACTACAAGTAAAAACTTGACACGGCTTTCGACTGATGCAAGTATTTCCTGTATTACAACTACAGGAAGTACTTGCAATGCAAACTTACAAAGCCCGCAAGAACGTATGGATCTGCGAAATCCGCATTAGCGGACACCTGTGCATTTGTGAGGCGAATCACCGCGCCGAAGCCCGGCGCGGCGCCTTGGAGCTCGCCCGCCAGCGGGCGGAACGGCGGGTGGCGAAATGAATACCGCCGCGAAAGTTCGCGCCAACGCGGCGGTGCCAGTTTTACTAGCCGGCGTCAGCTTCAACTTCGCGCTCGGCCAGATGGTCAGCCTTAAAAGCGGCCATGTGGGCCATATCGGCGGCCTCCACTACGACAGCGAAACAGGGCTGCCATATGCCGATGTCTGGCTCATAGACCCCATTGAATTTCCACCGTATGGCCCACTCGCCGCCGTAACGTTACACCGCCAATGCTTGCCGATCACGGACCTGAAGGCAGCAGATGAAAACGCAATCATCCGGTATCGATTGAGCACTGCGCTGGTCAAGGCCGCGAGCTTTATCGAAGGATTTGAAAACGATGAATTGCAAGAAGGTATCGCAGATCTGCTGAAAGAAATTCGGGCTGCTCTATCGCTGGTGCCAGCCTGATGATCCATAACGCGCACGTCATCGCATTCCTGACAGCGGCCTATTGGCGCGCATGGGATGACTCGCGCTGGATGGCCGTGGCGTTTTATTCGCAATGGCATATCGATGAGCTGCGCGCTGCCGGAGCGAATTGCTGATGGACCAGCAGGATCTGATCAATCGCATCGTCGCGCTCGCGCAGGCAATCAGTCTGACGCAGCATCGCTTTGTTGATGTCCGCTACGACGGCACAGCGAATCAATTGCAAATCACCGTTATTTCGCGCGATGGCAAAAAGCGCGCGCCTTCTTTTGTCGACCTGCACGAGCCAGGCGAACCCGAAATATCACGCGAACGCGTCAATCGCAATTTGCGCGATGTCGTCACCCACCTGGAAAGCCTTCACAGCAAAACCCAACAACGGAGTTTTTCGCTATGAATACACGCCTTCCCACGTTAAGCGCCGCTGCCGAAAAATTAAGTATCGGCCCACGAAAACTAATCGCGGAATTAAAGCGCAGAAAAATTATCGACGGGCACAATTTTGCGACGCTCGAATATCGCAACCGCGGTTATTTCAAAATCGAGCAGCGATCCTACCATCTGGATAATCGCGGCGTTGATCGCAATTACTACGTGACCACAGTCACCGACGAAGGGCTATTTTTCCTACAGGAAATCGCCAATGAATTACGAGGGGCCAATGGAATACACGCAGGCCATGGCGCGGATCGCGCAACTGCGGAGCGAGAAGTTGGTCCCGTATCTGGCAGTGATCGGTCCGGGGCTGTATGTGGGGTGCAGCCATGAAGTCGACCGCGTTTTCTCCATCCCCCGCAGTAAAGAAACAACTCAGCCGGCAGCGCGAAAAAACGCTGCAATTTCTGGGTCAATCGAAGTATCAGCAGATAGTGGTGAATTATTTTCCGATGATTCGCCAAACGATGATTGAGCGCAATTGCTGCGCGATCAGTGCTGCGTGCGCGTTGTTGCTCGAAAGCAATAGTAACGATCCCCTCGAAAAAAATCTGGTCGTATGCGCGGGCTATGACCTCGCGTTTGCGTCGTAATTATGGAGCCCATAATGGAAGAAAAAGTTCGCGAAATCGCTCGCGCCACACTGCTCGGCGATCTGATGCATGTGGTTTTGGATTGCGCCAAAGCGCTGCCGAAACCGTGGCAGCAAATGAACCAGTACGATCAGGACGATTGGCTCGCGCAAGTCGACAAGCGGTGCAAATCAGCCGTAGAGCAGTGCGTTACAATTATTGCCGGCGGCGATCATGTCGCCATGCCCGCAACGCTCAAAAGCGTGACCTTCAAGGATGGAGTAGAAGCAAAATTGGTGATTGACCGCCACGCGCAAAATCGCATTGATCTGGCCGATGCTGCCGGACACACCGTTCAACTCGTTATCTTTGATCCCATCGAGATAACCAGCGATAACGGCAAACCCAAGGCCGAAGCCAATCAGCGTCCGCTTGATCTAGCCGGCGATGATGCAGAAGCCGAGCGCACCGATGAGAACGATGCATATCTGCCGATCGTGCGAGACTTTGTTCGCACATCTCGCAAATGCACCACCAGCGCGATTCAACGTAGTTTGCAAATCGGCTATAACCGCGCACAGCGTCTGCTCGAAAAACTTGAGCTTGAAGGCGTTGTCAGTGCCATGGATGGAAGCGGTAAGCGCGTCGTGCTTGCCGATCACTGCGAGGGAGCGCCGCAATGATTCGTTTCGAGCCACGCCCTTCTGCACGACCTCTTCTGATTGCCATCGCCGCATTGATAACCATTTATTGCTTTGGAATTTTCGTGTTACTGGCGCTTCCGAAATGAAAACGTCAAAACTTTTTTTCAACAGTGCAAGGAGCAAATAGCATGTTAGTACTCTCACGCCGCTTAGGCGAAACACTTTTCATCGGTGAAGATATCAAGATCACCATACTCGGCATTTCTGGCAACCAGGTGCGTGTCGGTATCGATGCGCCGAAGGATGTAAATATTTTGCGCGAAGAAGTTGCGCTGCGTGGCGATGCGAAAAAGCCAACACCTCAACTGATGGTGCGGGCATAGGTTCCATTCAGGTCTTGCCCGGCTTGCCGGGCTTTTTTCGCATCTGCAGCTTTTATTGTACGGAAAATGATATGAGCACAATTTCAGGAAATTTTGAGCGTGCCGTGGTGCGTCAAGCAATCGAGAAATTATTCGGTGAAAAGCATTTTTCGATTTGCGACTTAGACAAGATCGGAAAGCTACTCAACCGAAAACCAGACCAGCACCCGAACTATAAATTTTTAAGTGCGCTGCATTGTGTGAACTATGCGGATATGGCGCCGGAAATTCTGCAGCAGCTCGAAGCGCGAATCGCTGAGTGCCTGGGTGGAAATATATTTAACCCGGCACGCGTCCTCGATGCCGTTATGGACGAAGGCAGAGATTTCGCCGGTATCGAGGATCGCTTTATCGATGGACCGCGACCTATCCGAATGATAAGCCGATCGAAATAAGCTCAACACTTTTATCTTTATCGAGACCATTATGAGCAAGCGCGCGCAATCACACAGAATCGACGCAAAACCCGTTGCGGATAACGTTGCAGACCTCAAACTGCACATTGATCACCGCAATTGCCGATTGCATTTAAGCACCTCGGCAGGCCCTGCGCGCCTCGCGATCATCGATGCCGATGGAAACGTCCTCCCCGTACAAAACGTTGAAAAGATGATGGCCGATGCCGCCGTGGATGCGGTCCTCGATTTCATCGATCCATCGCTGCAGGCTAACGTGCGCCACCTAACCCCGCCGACACCGCATATCTGAGAATTAGATCATCCACCTGGATAAATATGAAAAAACGTCAGCGTGATGGAAGCGGAAAAGCTATTGCGTGGCGCCGCACAAGATTCGGACGGTCTCACTTCGCAAGACTGAAGTTATTGCAGAGAGCTATGCTGCATCAAATTACTACATCTGCAATGGCGCAAATGGACGCAATTATTGCCTCCCCCGCTAAATCCCCGCTGGAGTCCGCGCATAAGGCGCACGCCATTGCCAACCTTGTGATTTCACATCATCTCGCATTGAGCGCAACCTATAATATAACCGGGGGCTGGTTCGCTTAACGACGCATCAACGCAGTCATCATATTCTGTAGTGCTTCCGCTTCAAATTCACTTCCTGCTTGCCACGCACCTGTCTTTCGATTGATTGCCAAAATACGAATTCGGCCGCTGCGACCATGCAACACTAAATCAATTGAATCGTCTACCGAACCACCAAAAGCCTGACGGTAAATTCGCTGCGCTATTCGCTGCGCAATACCCTCATCGCCAGATCCGCCGAACCCTTTCAAAAAGACATCAATCCGCCGAAATGTTTGCCTGATCAATTCACGCACCTGCAGACGGGCTTCTGCATCCAAAGCATCCGAAGCGGTTTTCAATAATTGCCACTGATCGATCAGATCCGGTGACGACTTAGAGCGCAATGCAGTTGCTTCGCTGCGTGCTCGGTCAATTTCTTGTTCCAATATTTGCACTTCGCTTTCTAGTTCATTGACGCGCGTCGTGAACGCGGCCGGCACTTTGTCCATTTTTAAAAACTGTTCTGTCATGCGCGCGATCGCAGCGGTCGCTTCGGCATGCG
>Ga0070685_10001380_pt1 | contig 12758 bp, 9 predicted proteins | sample KBSS13LmetaG_FD_65651 | JGI IMG/M metagenome (GOLD analysis project Ga0070685, IMG submission 65651) | Switchgrass rhizosphere microbial communities from Kellogg Biological Station, Michigan, USA - KBS S1-3L metaG | ecosystem: Host-associated > Plants > Roots > Rhizosphere ...
GGAAGCGACGACCGCCGTCCGCCGGGGCCGCCGCGTGGAAGCGACGACCGCCGTCCGCCCCGCCCTTATCAGGGTAGAGATCGCGACGATCGCCGCCCGGCGCGCCCTCCGCGCACGGCCGACGACCGCCGGGTGCCGTCACCCACGGCCCGGGAAAGGGCCGAGGAGGTTCTCGAAGGGCGTGCGCCCTTCGTGCCTCCCGCCCCGCCGATCCCACCGCTCGGCACCCGGCTGATCGACGTCACCGAGATCGAGACGCGGATCGAGAAGCTGGTGGCGGGTGGCGACGGGCTCGCCCGCTTCCAGGGCGTGCCGATCTTCATTCCGCGCGCGGCGCCGGGGGACCTGGTGCGGGCGCGGATCGTCGAGCGCAAGCCGGACTACGGCCGGGCGGAGATCGTCCAGATCCTCGAGCCGGGACCGGCCCGCCGTCCCGATCCCGTGCCGGAGCTCACGCGCTCCAGCATCGCCGACCTCCAGCACCTGGAGGACGACATGCAGACGCGCCTCAAGGTGCAGGCGGTCCGCGAGACGCTGGAGCATCTCGGCCATCTGGTGCTCCCCGCGGACGTCGAGGTGATCAAGGGGGAACCCTGGGGGTACCGTCTGCGCACCCAGCTCCACACCGAGGTCGATCCGGTGACCGGCGGCGTCCGGGTGGGTTACCACGCCCGGGGCACCAACGACGTGATCCCGGTCTCCCGCTGCCCGCTGCTGGTGCCGGAGCTCGAGGAGCTGCTGCGCGAATTGCCCGCCCACCTGATGGAGGGAGCTCCGCAGCGGATCGACCTCGCGGCGGGGGACGACGGCGCGGTCACCGTGGCGCCGCCCATCGAGGGGCTGCCGCATGGGGAGGTGTCGACCCGGGTGGGGGAGATCACCTACGCCTACGACGCCCGCTGTTTCTTCCAGTCGCACCGCGGGCTGCTGCCGCGGCTGGTGGACGTCACGGTCGGCCCCTGGAAGGGGGAGACGGCGGTCGATCTCTACTCCGGGGTCGGCCTGTTCAGCCTGCCGCTCTCCCGCCTCTACACCAAAGTGATCGCCGTTGAGTCCGACCAGATCGGCTCGCGCTACGCCCGGCTCAATACGCGGCGCAATCAGGCAGCCAACCTGGAGATCGTCAACCAGGTGGTCGAGAGCTGGGCGAAGCGGATGCCGGAGGGGCTGGACCGCGTGATCGTGGACCCGCCCCGCGGCGGTCTCGCCCGCGAGGTGCGCCAGGCCCTGCTCGAGCACCGGCCCGCCCGGCTGACGTACGTCTCCTGCCACCCCGCCGCCCTCGCCCGTGACCTGCGGCAGCTCCAGCCGACCTACCGGATCGAGAGTCTGGTCTTTTTTGATTTGTTTCCGCAGACCGGGCACATGGAAACGGTGGTGCAGATGGTGCTGGAGGGGGAAGAAAGGACGTAAAGGACGACAAGGACGGCAAGGCCGAGCTCTTGTTTGTCCTTGTCGTCCTTGCAGTCCTTTGCGTCCCTTGTTTCCCACCGCCCCACCCCCCGGGGCGGCGACAACCCCTCACCCGATCCTCTAAGGTCTGTCGCGACAAACACCTGTCGCCGATTCAGAGGTTTCCATGCCCCGACGCTACGAGGCTCAATCCGGAGCCATCCCTTCCTTTCCCATGCGGCTCGGGACCGCGCTCCGCAGCGCGCTGCGCCACGGCTACACCACCAGGGATCTGCGCTCCGACCTGCTGGCGGGCATCGTCGTGGGCATCGTCGCCCTGCCGCTGTCGATGGCGCTGGCGGTGGCCTCGGGGGTGGCTCCCCAGCACGGGCTCTACACCGCGATCATGGCCGGCGGGGTGATCGCCGCCCTGGGCGGATCGATGGTGCAGGTCTCCGGGCCCACGGCGGCGTTCGTGGTGCTGCTGGCGCCGATCTCGGCGCGGTTCGGCCTCGGCGGGCTGATCCTGGCCGGGCTGATGGCGGGCATCCTGCTGGTGATCATGGGCGCCGCGCGGCTCGGCGGGCTGATCCAGTTCGTCCCCTATCCGGTCACCACGGGTTTCACCGCCGGCATCGCGGTGGTCATCGCGACCTTGCAGCTCAAGGACTTCTTCGGGCTGACGGTGGCGAAGATGCCCGATCACTACCTCGGCAAGGTGGGGGCGCTGGCGGCGGCGCTGCCGACGGTGCGCTGGCCGGACCTCGCGATCGGGCTGTTCACGCTCGCCGTCCTCATCCTCTGGCCGCGGGTCACGCGCAAGATTCCCGGGCCGCTGATCGGCCTCGGCCTCGCCGGCATTTTGGCCGCGGTGCTGGGCCGTTTCGTGCCCGGCTTCGAGGTGGCGACGATCCTCAGCCGCTTTCAGGACGGCATCCCGCAGCTCCCGCCGCAGCCGGTGCTCCCCTGGACGCTGCCGGGGCCGGACGGCAGGCCGCTCGTCCTCTCTTTCGAGCTGATCCGTGAGCTGATCCCCTCGGCCTTCGCGATCGCCATGCTGGGCGCCATCGAGTCGCTCCTCTCGGCGGTGGTGGCGGACGGTATGACCGGCGGCTCGCACGATCCCGACGCCGAGCTGGTGGCGCAGGGGGTGGGCAACATCGTGGCCCCGTTCTTCGGCGGCATCGCGGCCACCGGCGCGCTCGCCCGCACGGCGACCAACATCCGCTCGGGGGCGCGCTCGCCGCTGGCCGCGATCTTCCACTCGCTGTTCGTGCTGGCGGCGGTGCTGCTCCTGGCGCCCGTCCTCAACCACCTGCCGATGGCCTCGCTCGCCGCGCTGCTGCTGATCGTGGCCTGGAACATGAGCGAGGTGAAGCATTTCGCCCACGCCCTGCGGGTGGCGCCGCGCAGCGACGTCCTCATCCTCCTGACCTGCTTCGGCCTGACGGTGATCTTCGACATGGTCGTCTCGGTGACCGTCGGCGTGCTGCTGGCGGCGCTCCTCTTCATGCGCCGCATGGCCGAGGTCTCGAACGTGCGGCTGGTCAGCCAGCACCCGATCGCCAAGGAGGGGGTTCCGAAGGACGTGCTGATCTACGAGGTGGCGGGCCCCCTCTTCTTCGGCGCGGCGCAGAAGGCGATGAGCGCCCTGCAGCGGGTGCCGACGGGGATCAAAGTCGTGGTGCTCGACCTCGCCTCGGTGCCGGTGATCGACGCCACCGGCCTGGTGAGCCTGGAGTCGGCGGTATCCCGCCTCGGCCAGCTCGGCATCTTCGTGGTGCTGGGGGGAGTCCAGGAGCAGCCGCTGCGTGTTCTCGCCAAGTCGGGCCTCCACGGCCACCGCGACCACCTCTCCGTCCACCCCGGCATGGAGGAGGCGCTGGCGGTGGCGCGGGAGGTGAGAGAGAGGACTTCCTGAAACATTTCTTCTACCCGGGTCGTAGACGAAGGAAAGAGGAGGTCCTATGAAACGTACAGCCATTTTTGTCATTTTATTTCTCTCCGTCCTGCCCGCCGGGGCCGCGGCGCCGCGCCTGACCCTCGGCGCCTGTCATGACCCGGAGCTGCCGAAGGATGCCCGGTGCGGCTCCTACCAGGTGTTCGAGAACCGCGCGGCGAAGTCAGGGCGCAAGATCTCCCTGCGGGTCGTCGTGCTGCCGGCCCTCGGCCCCGACCGGCGGCCCGACGCGGTGGTCGCCTTCGCGGGCGGGCCGGGCGAGTCCTCGGTGGGGGAGGGGACCTTCCTGAGCCAGGAGCTGGCGCGGCTGCGCCAGCACCGCGATTTCCTGCTCGTCGATGCGCGGGGGACCGGCAAGTCTCCCCTCGAGTGCCCCGAGCTCCGCGACGTCCAGGGGTTCCTCGACGGCTTCGTGCCCGCCGGCAAGGTGCGCGCCTGCGGCGAGCGGCTGCGCAAAATGGCCGACCTCTCCCAGTACACCACCGACAACGCCGTCGACGACGTCGACGAGGTGCGCGACGCCCTCGGCTACCCCCAGGTGAACATCATGGGGGGCTCCTATGGGACACGGTCGGTCCTGGTCTATCTGCGGCGCCATCCGGAGCGGGTGCGCACCGCGATCCTCGACGGCGTGGTGCCGACGCACGACCGGGCGCCGCTCTTCTTCGCCCGCAGCACGCAAAAGGCCCTGGACGGCCTGATCGCGGAGTGCGCGGGCGACGCGGCCTGCGCCCGGGCGTTCCCCAACCTCAAGAACGAGATCGCCGCGGTGCTCGCCGCGGCCGGGCGGCAGCCGGTGCCCGTGCGGCTCAACGATCCCAGGACCGGCAAGCCGTATGAGGTCCGCCTGTCGCGCGCCGGTGTCGCCCAGACCCTGCGCTACATGCTGTACGACCCGTCCGCGGCGGCCGAGCTGCCGCTGCGGGTCCATCTGGCGGCACAGGGGAACTGGAAGCCGCTGGCCGAGTCCGGGAGCTCCTCCGCCCGCGGCCTGAGCCTGCTGGACAACGCCTTCTTCTTCGGCGTCACCTGCGCCGAGGACGTCCCCTTCATCCGCGAGGAAGAGATCCCGGCCGCGGTGGCCGGCACCTTCCTGGGGGATTTCCGCATCCGCCGGCAGCAGGAGGCCTGCGCCGTGTGGCCGGCGGCGAAGATCCCGGCGAGCTTCCTGGCGCCGGTGACCTCGGACGTGCCGGCGCTGGTCATCGCCGGCGAGCGCGACCCCGCCACCCCGCCGAGCGACGGCAAGGAGGCCGCTCGCACCCTGCGCCACAGCAAGTACGTCCTCATCCCGGACGCCGGACATGGCATCCACGGCTTCAAGGGTCAGGAGTGCGTCAACGGCCTCTACATGAAGACCATCGAGGACGGCTCGGTGGACCGGCTCGACACCTCCTGCGTGGCGAGGATGGAGCGGCCGGCCTTCGTCCTCAGCCTGGGCGATCCCGAGGTGGCCGTCAGCCGGGCCGACCTGGAGGCTCTGGTGGGACGCTATGCCGGCAAGGAGGAAAGCGTGAAGATCGATCTTCTGGGAGAGCGGCTGCGGCTGTCGCTGGGGCCGAAAGCCTTCCTTCTCGTACCCACGGCGGCCACCCGGTTCCGGCCGGAAGGGCTGCCCGCGGGCTACGCGGTGCGGTTCGAGCGCAGCGGCAAGGGGCCCGCCAAGGCCGCGGTCCTGGTGCAGCCCGGCCAGCCGGACGAGCGGATGGTGCGACAGCCGTAGGAAAGCAGGGACCCGAGGGACGGCAGGGACACCAGGGACGAAGAAGCCCCTGATCCTGCTGTCCCTGGTGTCCCTGCCGTCCCTTGTCGGTTTCTTTTCTCCGCCCTCCGGTGTCCAAGCAGGTAGGATGAGCGCTCTACGAACAGCAGCTCCGACGAGTCTTGCGGGAGGCGAGTTGAGGAACCGGCCGGATCCAGGTGAGGAGGGGCGGCTGCTGGCCGCCCTGGCCGCCGGGGACCGGGAGGCGGCCGAGCGGCTGGTGGAGCGGACCTACAAAGGGGTCTTCGCTCTGCTGCGCCGGCTCAGCGGCGATCCCGACCTGGCGGCCGATCTCACGCAGGAGACCTACCGCAAGGCGTGGGACGCGCTGCCCGGCTTCGACCGCCGGTCGCAGTTCTCGACCTGGCTGTTCCGCATCGCCTACACCACGTTCCTCAACCATCTGCGCCGGCCCCGGCGCCTCGTGCCGCTCGAGGAGAAGCACGAGGCGGTTGTTCCGGATCCCGCGCCCGCCGCCGACGAGATGGTGGGCCGGGGCATGGAGGGGGACCGGCTGCGGCGCGCGGTCCTCGCCCTGCCGGAGGAGCTGCGCTACACGGTCACCGCCGTCTTCTGGGGGGACCTGCCGGTCAAGGAGATCGCGCGCCAGGAAGGAATCACGCCGGTCGGCATCCGCAAGCGCCTCAAGAAGGCATTCCGGCTGCTGGCGCTGGCCCTGGAGGAGGACGCCCGATGAGCCGCATGAACGAGCGCGAGATCGCCCGGAAGCTGGCCGAGCGCGAAGAGCTCGAGCCGCCGGCCGGGCTGCTGGAAAAGATCAAGAGCGAGATCCCGCCGTCGATCCCGGTCGGCACCGGGACGCCGAAGGTGGAGACGCCGAGCCCCGCGGCTCCGCGGCAGCGCTGGCTGATGGCGGCCTCGGTGGCGGCGATGATCGGCGCCGGCCTGCTGGCCTTCCAACTCCGGACCCCGATGGCCCCCGTGGAGGAGACCGCCGGCTCGAAGGCGCTTCTGCAAAGGACGGATCGGGCCCCGGCGGCTCCTTCGGTTCCCTCGGCTCCGCCCCCGGCGCGGATGAGCCCGCCTGGGGAAGCGGAGCCGCTCCTCGATGCCGGACAGGCTCCGCCGCCGCCCCCGCCACCGCCGAAGCCGCTCTCCAGGAAGGAGACGGACGAGCTCAAGTCGCTGGGCTACGTCGCCCCGCAAGGCGTCGCGGGAGGCGTCGAAGGCGGGGTCGTGGGAGGAGTCCCCGGAGGAGTCGCGGGAGGTGCCGTGGGCGGAGCGCCCGCTCCGCGGGAGGCTGAGCCCCCCGTGCAAGAGGTCGAAGCTCCGGAGAGCGTGGCCGCTCCGGCGGCGGCTCCCGCTCCCCAGGCCCCGGCCAAAGAGGAGCGCCGAGCCAATGCCGCCGCCGACTCGGCGATGGCGACGGCCGAATCGGCGAAGCCCGGCCTCGAGGTCCGCCGCAAATCGGTCGAGGCCAACCCGTTCAAGGACACGGCCACCCAGCCGCTCTCGACCTTCGAGACGGACTCCGGCACGGCCTCGTACGAGCTGGTGCGCCGGCTGCTCCAGCAAGGCAAGCTGCCCGATCCGGGAGCGATCCGCGTGGGAGAGGTGCTGAATGGTTTTGAGGCTGGCGGTGTGCCCCCGGTGGAGGGCGCTCCCACGCCGTTTCGGGATTCACGATACCGGCTGCTGGGCTTCCGCCTGCCCGCGGGCCATCGGGTGGAGGTGGAATTCAACCCGGCGGCCGTGGCACGCTACCGGTTGCTCGGCAACGGCCTCTACACGCTGTACGAGATCGAGCTCCGGCCCGAAGCCCCGCGGGACGGCCGCGTGCTGACGCTGCGTCTGGGCGCGACGGAGAAGGCGGTGGCGCTCTCCGGGCTCGCTCCCTCCTGGGAGAAGGCCTCTCCTGGCTTCCGCCTGGCCGCCCTGGCGGCCGAGTTCGCCGAGGTCCTGAAGGGCTCCTCCCGGGCGGATCTCGCCGAGGTCGCCCGCCAGGCGCGCGACGCCCGGAAGGGGCTCCCGAACAGCGCCAGGGCCGCGGAATTGGCGGACTTGGTGGAGAAGGCGGCGCGCATCAAGGGAGCGAGCCCGGAGTAGTCCGGTCCGCCGCAGGGCGGACCGGATACCTGCCTCCACCGCAACTCAAGAATATCCACCGCAACCTAAGCGTCTCCACCGCGACTTCTGGCTATTCGCCGCGACGTAAGCATCGCCACCGCAACCTCTGGCTATTCACCGCGACCTAAGCATCTCCACCGCAACCTCTGGCTATTCATCGCGACGTAAGCATCTCTACCGCAACCTCTGGCTATTCACCGCAACGTAAGCATCTCCACCGCAACCTCTGGCTATTCACCGCGACGTAAGCATCTCCACCGCAACTCCTGGCTATTCACCGCGACGTAAGCGTCTCCACCGCAACCTCTGGTTATTCGCCGCAACGTAAGCATCTCCACCGCAACCTCTGGCTATTCACCGCAACGTAAGCATCTCCACCGCAACTCCTGGCTATTCACCGCGACCTGAGCATCTCCACCGCGACGTAAGCATCTCCACCGCAACCGGGCGGGCCGCATCGCGGGCTACCCCTTGTCCCCGCCCTTCTTCTCCTTTTCCTGCCCCTGCCGGATCTGCTCCTTGAGCACCTCCGTCTCCCGCTCGAGCTGCTCGACGCGATCGCGGAGGGCCTGATCCTCGCGTCCCTTCTCCTCGCTGGCGCGGATCTTCTCGATCGCCTTTCCGGCGTTGCGCCGCTGCCGGCCCTCGACCTCCAGCCGCGCCCGGTGCTCGATGGCGGGGATGGCGGCGGGGTCCCCCAGCTCGCCGAGCCGGCGGTAGGCGTTCTCGCGCAGGGAGTAGTAGGGGTCGTCGAGATAACCCTCGAGGATCTTGCGCACCTCGTCGCGGCGATGGCTGTCCTCCTTCTGGATGGTGACCAGGGCATCGAGGGCGGAGGAGCGGCTGTCGATCGGGGCGCCGTACTTCGCCAGCCGGACGGCGTGATCCCAGGCGCGGGCGGGATCGACCTTGGCCAGTGACTGGATCGCCGCGCCGCGGACCTGCTCGCGGAAGCTCTCCTGGGAGAGGGCCGCGATCAGCGCGGGAGCGGCCTCGTCGCGCCGCTTCTTGAACTCGCCGAGCGCGCCGGCCGCCGCGGCCCGGGCGGCGTAGCTGTCGTCCGTCTCCAGGGCCCGCCGGAGGATGGGGATCAGCTCGCGGTGGTCGGGGAACGCCCCGAGCGCCTCGAGGACGGCGGTGCGCACGCGGCTGTCCTTGTCGGCCAGCCCGCCGCGGAGGGGCTCCAGGGCGGGGTCCTTCGCGATCTTGCCCAGCGCTTTCGCGGCTTCTTCCCGGGCGCCGTGGAAGGGCTCCTCGCGGAGAGCCCGGCCGAGCGCCGCCACGGCCTCGTCGCCGCCGAGGTCGCCGAGCGCGCGGATCGCCTCGATCCGGGCGGCGAGGGGCTTGGAGGCGGTGAGCTGGACCGCCCACTCGGCGGCCGGCTTGATGAAGTCCACGGTCTCGAGAATCCACCCTTCCGGGTCCAGCACCACCGTGCGGGGGCGCTCGTCGCTCGGAATGTAGAGGTCCTGGAAGTCGCGGGCGGCGACCGGGACGCGCCGCGCCACCGTCTCCCTCTCGCCTACCAGGGCGACCTCGAGCGGGAAGGAGAAGAGGCCGGTCTGGCCGTCGAGCTTCTGGGTCTGCCGGATCTCGAGGTGCACCTGGCGGGTCTCCGGCTGATAGTCCCATTTGACCTTCAGCTCGGGGTGGCCGGCGCCGTAGACATATTGCTCGAAGAGCGGGCCGAGGGAGACCCCGGTGGCGGTCTCCATCGCGTCCTGGAGGTCGGACGTGGTCACCGTCTGTCCGGCGAAGCGCTCGACGTAAGAGCGGACCCCCTTTGACCACCCCTCCTCGCCCAGGAGGTAGTGGAGGGTGTGGAGCACCAGCGCCCCCTTGCTGTAGGAGTGGCTGTCGAACATGTCGATCGGGTCGGCGTAGCGGCGGTCGACGATCGGCCGCCGGTAGTTCTTCTCGGCCTCGCGGAAGTAGGAGCGCCGGAGGTCTTCCACCTCCCAGGCGAACTCGTCGTCGCCATGGGCCGACCGTACGTAAAGGGCGGTGAAGTAGTCGGCGAACCCTTCGTTGAGCCAGGTGTTCGACCAGTCCTCGCAGGTGAGGAGGTCGCCGAACCACTGGTGGGCCGTCTCGTGGGCGACCAGCCCCTCGCTGGGCGAGTCGACCTCGGCCCGCGCGTCGTGCAGGGTGCGGGCGGTCTGGGTGGTGGCGGAGATGTTCTCCATGCCCCCCCACATGTAGTCGATCACGGCGGACTGGGCGTACTTGGCGTAGGGGTAGGGGCGGCCGGTGGCCTGGGAGTAGAACTCCAGGATTTTCGGGGTGTCGCCAAACGAGCGGCGGGTGGTGGCCTCGTCGGTGCCGGGGGGGACGTGGTACTCCACCGGGATGCCGCGCCAGGTGTCGACGACCTTGGTGAAGTCGCAGATCGCCACCGAGATCAGATAAGTGGTGTGGGGGACGTCCATGCGCCAGTGGTAGGTCCGCCGGCCGTCGGGACGGTCGGTCACCTCCAGCAGCTTGCCGTTGCCGACCACCGCGAGCGGGCGCTTGACCGTGGCGATCATCTCGGTGGTGGTGCGGTCGTTCGGGTAGTCCCAGGTCGGGAACCAGTGGCGGTTGAGATCGGGCTCCCCCTGGGAGTAGATCTGGCGCGGCTTTTTGGGATAGCCGGCATCGGGACCGACGAAGTAGAGGCCCCCTTTCGGGCGGGCGGAGTAGTCGATCGCCACCTCGAGGCGGTCCTGCGGGCCGTAGCCGCGGTCGAGCTTCACGGCCAGGGTCTCGGCCTGGGGATCGAGGGAGAACGGCCGCTCGGCGCCGTTGACCCGGACGTTCCGCACGTCGAGCCCGGCGGCGTTGAAGGCCAGGGAATCGACCCCCGGCAGCAGGGGGGCGAGGGTGTGGGTGGCGGTGCCGGCGACGCTCTTGGCGTCCCAGTCGAAGGCGAGGTCGAGGCGCAGGTGCTGCAGGTCGTACTGCCGCGTGGGCATGTAGTGAACGGGGGTCCCCTCGGGGGCGAAGGAGCTCGGCGCGGAGAATCCCGCCGCGGCCGTCGTGAGGGTCAGGAAGAGCGAGGCGGCGAGGACCTTCCGGATGCGCTGGGCCGTGGGGTTCAAATGGATTTCCTCCTCAAGGGGTTCGCGACCGGCGGCTATGTTACAACCCGGATAGATTTCTCCGCGTAGAATCGCCGCATGGCTCGCTACCGGTTGGTCCTCGCCAAGGAAGATTTCAAGTTCTCCGCCGCCCACTTCACCCTCTTCGGCGACGGGCGCGCCGAGCTGCTCCACGGGCACAACTACCGGGTCCGGGTGGAGCTCGCCGGAGGGGACCTCGACGGCGAGGGGCTCCTGGTGGACATCGAGAGCTTCAAGCGGGCCCTGCGCGCCCTCTGCGCCCGGCTCGACAGCCGGATGCTCATCCCGGGCGAGAGCCCGCGGCTGCGCTGGGAGCGCGAGGGCGGGGCGGTCGAGCTCCGCTTCGGCGAGCGGACCTACCGCTTCCCCCACGAGGACACCCTGGTGCTGCCGCTCGCCAACACCTCGATCGAGCTGCTGGCCCGCATGTTCTGGCACGACCTCGCCCCCCACCTCGCCGGCTCGCGGGTGGACGCCCTGGCGGTCTCGGTGGAGGAGACGGCGGGGCAGGAGTGCTGGTACGAGGCCCTCATCAAGGCATGAGAGTCCGCCCCTTCCAGCTCACCAGCTTTCTCCGCCGCCGGTCGAGGATTCCCAGCAGCAGCACCCCGGCGAGCAGCAGGGCATCGAGCGGATACAGCAGCCCGTAGGCGGGGGCGTGACCGCTGCCGGAGCGGCAGAGCATCGAGGCGGCGGCGCCGGCGGTCCAGAGCAGGACCGCCTCCACCCAGCGGCCGGTGAGCGCGGCGGCGGCGAGGGCGGCGGCGGGGAGCAGGAGGACCGCCAGCACGGCGGCCGCCGTTCCCGGAAGGTGGCTGAAGAGGGCGCCCAGGTTGCGCCGCCAGCCGCGGACGGCCTCGCCGAGGCCGCGATACATTCGCACCCTCAAGCCTGGAGCGCGGAAAAAGCCGGTGCGGAAGCCGCCGGCGCGCAGGCGCGCGACCACCGCCACGTCGTCGATCGGCGCGGTGCGCACGGACTCGAAGCCGCCGCAGGATTCCCAGGCGTCCCGGCGCAGGAGGATGAACTGGCCGTTGGCGACCGCCGGACCGCCGCCCTCCGCCACTGCCTGCCAGTCGCCGAGAAGCCCGTCGAGCAGGGCGAAGACCGCCGGGACCAGGAGGTTCTCGCCCAGGCCCCGCACCTCCTGGAAGCCGGCCAGGGAAACCGCGTCCAGCCGCTGTCCGGCCGCCGCGGCGTGCGCCCGCGCCAGCAGGTCCGGGGCGTGACGCGTGTCGGCGTCGGTCGACAGGAGCCAGGGGGTGGCGGCGTCCCGTGCCCCCTCCCACAGGGCGTGGACCTTCCCCGGCCACCCTTCCGGCAGGGGGCCGGCGGCGAGGAGCGACAGGCGGGGCTCCGCCGCGGCCCTCCTCTCGACCAGGCCGGCGGTGCCGTCCGTCGAGCCGTCGTCGATCACCCGCACCGCGGGACCGGCGGTCTGCGCCAGCAGCGTCGACACGCAGTCCTCCACGTTGAGGCGCTCGTCGCGCACCGGCAGAAGAACGGTGGTTTCAGGAGCCGCGGAGAGGGGCGGGGGGAGCGGCGGGGCCCGCCGCCGGCGCTCCTCGGTCCTCAGCGCCAGCCCGAGGAGGCCGGCGCCGAGGAGAAGAGAGAGAGAAAGGGCGAAGCTCAACGCTCGGAGTCAGGCGGAGAGCCGCTTCGCGAGCTCGGCCTCGACCTCTCCCGGCATCGGGAAGCGTCCCTGCTTCTTTTTGGAGAAGATCAGGTCGTTGGCCATGATGATCTCGAAGACACCACCACGGCCGCGAATCAACTGGGGCTGGATGCCGAACTTGCTTTCGATCTCGGCCGCCAGACTGGCGGCCCGCGGTAGATAGCCTCAGCTCGTGCAGTACTCGATGGAGATGGAGCTCGTCGGGGGCATGCGCTCCTCCTTTCGAGCCTATTCTACAGCGGTGCCAGAACGCCTCCTCAAGCGAGGAATGAAATGGCGGAAAGCCCTGTTCAGGGGTATAAAGGTGCGCCTGGAGACCAAAGCGTGACAGGCCGCCGAAAAAAATTCTCCGGAGGCTGGATTTTGTAAGCGACCCTGAGTATAATCTGAGATTGTTCAACATCGCTGTTAGAATCGGGTCGGCAGGTCTTCGGGGAGCTTGCATTCCGTCCAGTGGGTGCACCGCTGGAGGGTGTAAGAAGATAGGAATTGCATTGTATGAAACGTGGAGGTAAGAAAATGAAAGGCGAGGCGCCGAACATGTCATCCAAAGAAATGGCCCAGATCCGGCAGAACCTTGAGGGGACGCCGGACATCGAGGAGGCCGCGGAGCTGATGAATCTCGCCGGGAATTCGACCCGGCTCAAGCTCCTCTACCTGCTCGAGAACATGAAAGAGCTCTGCGTGTGCGATCTGGCGGAGATGCTCGGGGTTTCGGTTTCGGCCGTTTCCCAGCATCTGGCGAAGCTGAAGGCCTACGGGCTGGTGGCTCCGCGCCGG
>Ga0070685_10001382_pt1 | contig 12755 bp, 10 predicted proteins | sample KBSS13LmetaG_FD_65651 | JGI IMG/M metagenome (GOLD analysis project Ga0070685, IMG submission 65651) | Switchgrass rhizosphere microbial communities from Kellogg Biological Station, Michigan, USA - KBS S1-3L metaG | ecosystem: Host-associated > Plants > Roots > Rhizosphere ...
GTCTCCCATCCTGGTGCCACCGTACGCATGCGTCGACGGTCCCATTGTCCCGACCGGTCCCTTGTCTGTCGCGATCGCGCCTGCGGCTCGATACCACTCGGCCATCTTGTCTTGGATGAAAGCCGTGATGGCCTTGTCGTTGTCTTTGAAGTCGGCGGTGATGCGGCAGACGGCGTACCCGAGTGGGTCTTTTACGATTGGATCGAGGTCGAGGTAGTTGTCCTCGTAGGGCAAGGTTGATTTCTGAAGGTATGCCGTATTCGCTCGATCGGCGTTCTCCTTGATGAACGCCTTCCACGCCGAGCCCCACTGCGGCGCCTTGCCGAACGTGCTCATGCCGGCCGCTGCAATCGGCCGCCGGTCCGAGTAGACCCATAGATTTCCGCCGCCGATGAAGTTCTGGCCAGCGTGATCGAAGTTGTCGTCCGCCCAGTTGTCGACCGCGACGCCCTGGGCGGGGAGGCCGTACCAACTATTCAGCGATCGCGGGAAGAGTGCGCTGACGGCGCCGCCGGTGTTGTGGCTGAAGTAGTGGCGGCCGACCTGACCGTGGTTGTTCGAGAGTCCGTTCGGGAAGGCCTTCGATTTCGAGAGGAGCAGCAGCCGCGCGTTTTCGTACGTGTAGCTGGCGAGCAGGACGACATCCGCCGGCTGGAAGTATTCGGTTCCACCCTTCAGGTATGAAACACCGCTGGCACGGCCGCTGTCGTCGACGTCGATTCGAATCACATGCGCTTCGGTGACGACGGAAAGCCGCTTGGTGTTGACGGCCTTGGGAATCGTGGTGACGGCAGTCGATCCCTTGGCGTTGACGTGGCAGCCTCCGCGGGCGCAGAAGCCGTGATACACGCAACCGGTTCGATTGTCGTAGCTCCGCGAGTTGATCGCCGCCGGCCCGGGAAACGGGTGCCACCCGAGCCCGCGCGCCGCGTCAGCCATCATCTCGGTGAAGCCGGATCCGCGGAGCGGCGCCATCGGGTACTCGCGTTCGCGAGCGCCTTCGAAGATATTGCCAGCGCGATCGATGCGCCCCTTGATGTTGCCCGCCTTTCCGGACACCCCGAGTTCGCGCTCGACGCGATCGTAGTACGGCTCGAGCTCCTCCAGCCCGAACGGCCAGTCTTCGACAGTGGATCCCTTGGGGATCCGCGATGCGCCGTAGCGCTTCGTCGTCTCGCTGACCACCCTGAAGTCCCACGGGCTCAACCGCCAGCTCTGCGCCCAGTAGTGCAGCGAGGTGCCGCCCACGGCATTCATCATCGGGTGGATGCTGAGACGTGGCGAGTACGGCGCCGAGGCGTTCGGCCGGTGCGTCGGGATCTCCATGTTCGCTTTCTGCACCGACTGCGGCCAGCCGCGATAGTTGTTCCGCAGCTCGTCGGGAGCGAAGTCCTCGGCGCGAAGCCAGGACCCGGCCTCGAGCCCGATGACATCGAGCCCTGCCTGCGCGAGCGGCAGCGCCGCGACCCCTCCGACCGCGCCGAGCCCGATGATGACGATGTCTGTCTTTTTGAGCTCAGTCGCCATTGTGTCCGCCTCCGTGATCGAGCGATGCGCGCGCGGGCCGTCGCCTGGAGAACATCCGGTAGTCGTAGGCGGACATGTGAGTCGGCGCCGGCCGCGCGTTCAGCTTCTGCTCGTCGCTGGTGACGGCCAGGCGGACGCCTGGATAGCCCACCAGATCCCATCCGACGAAGTTCGCATTGCCCCCGTAATAGGGGTCGCAGAATGTCCCTTGAATCGTGTGGGCGAGAACCAGGTTGAAGAATGCCGAGGACTGCTGGAAGTCCGCGGCGGCATTGCGTTCGACATCGGCCAGTACGGCGTCCTGATCAGCAGCAGACAGACGGGCGAACGAACTGCCTCTGGCGCTCTGGGCATAACGGTCCAACGCGGCAAGGCCGGCACGATACGTCTCGCGAAACGACGCGAGCGCTCCCCCAAGCGCGCGGTCGATGTATTGCGCCGCGCGCGCCTCGGTCGCGCCCGGTCCGTTGCTGTCGGTCGGAATCAGACGGGCGGCGATAGCACCGAGCGTTTCGGCCTCGATCGCGGTCAGCGTTTCGAGCGTTCCGGCGGCGGATCCGCCTGGCGCTTGCGCGAGGACTGGATCCCCGGTCGGCGATACGAGCGGAAGCAGAATACGGGGCGGCATCACGGCGGCCGCTCCAACTCGTTTCAGCACCTCGCGGCGGGATACGCCGAGTTTTTGATTCATGATTCGTGATCTTTGATTCGTTGTTGATCGGTGATTGTAGATTGTTGATTTCCAATCGACGAACTTGTCGCCCGCTCAATAAATCACCAATCACCAGTCAAAAATCAACAACGATTCAACAATCGTCAATCATGAATCCATATTGGAGGTTCGGCGGATCGGCCGAGTCAGGCAGGTCGGTCCCCCCGCCCCCTTCACGCTGATTTCGAAGCCCTCATATTCCAGGACCTCGCAGCCGGATTTCTCGAGCGCCCGCCGGGTCTGCGGGTTTCCAGCCAGAATCAGGCCGCGGCGCGGCGCGAGCGCAAGGATGTTCGTGCCCATCGACTCGAATTCCTCGTCGGGCACCTCCACGAGGGTCATGCCGCGTTCGATCAGCCACTCACGGAACGCCACCGGTAAAAGACGCGAATAGACGACCGCGAGATCACGATCGATCGGGCTGATGAGAGACATCAGGTGCATCACATCGCCAGGTCCACGCCAGTGCGGAAGCGGCACTTCGATGACCGCCACCGTGTCGCCGACGAGCGCTCGCAGTTGACCAATGCCATCAGCGTTCGTTCGATATCCACGGCCCACGGCCAGTGTCCGTTCGTCGATCCAGATCAGGTCGCCCCCTTCAAGTCGTCCGGGCGCCGTGATCGCACCTGATATCGCGACGTCGTCCCCCTCGAGGGCGCGTTGCTGCGCGGCCGGCTCGGTCGCGCGCTCAGCCTTCCCCATCGAGCACAGGATCAACCCTGTCTGCGAAATGATTGACGCGTCTCTAACATAGATCGAATCCAGTGTCGTCACGGGGTCGTGTGGAAGCAAACGCACGTTCGCGCCCGTCGATCGCAGGACGTCGATGAAGCGGTCGTGTTCCGCGATGGCGCGGGCGAGATCCGGCGGCGCCGAGTAATTCAGCGCCTTCCATTGCGCCGCGATTGTCTCGCTGTCGGTGAACGCCTCACGCACGTGTTTGACCACCACCGACGCGATTGGGTCGTACTCATTGAGGCTCTGGGTCATGGGCGAATCGCGGCGGGTCTGAAGACCCGCCGCTACTTCCAGCGAGTCAAAATCGTTTCACGATCGAAGAGAGCGATGGTGAGCCATATCAGGCCCGCGTTGACGGCGAGGAGGCCGAGGGCGATCGACGCGATCACGGGCACGCTCAACGTGAGCGCTCCGAAGAGTTGGCCGACCAGCAGACCCGGGATCGGCAGAATCACCAGGACGCCGATCTGCTGCGCCGTCCGGGCATCGTTCACCCGTGACGAAACGCATACAGCCATCTGCAGTGCGGCGAGCGCTGCCAGCGGGCCGAGCACGAACACGGTGGCGATCGAACGAGCGCCCAGCAGGATTCCAGCGACGCCCGGCCGCGCGAAGATGACCGTCATCAGCACATAAACGATGTAGGACACTGCCGTGAGTGCAATCGACGGAAGGAAAGCGCCGAGCACTTTGGCGCCCAATAACTCGAACGTCGTAATGGGAGTGACGAGGAGCGGCTCCAGCGTCCGCGCCTGTTTCTCGCCCACGACGCTGTACGCGGCCAGCGACATCGACGATGTCACCGGGATCAGCACGAGCATCACCGCGAAAAACTGAAACAGGTAGGCCTGGATCGCCGCTTCCGGATCCAGCGTGCGGGTGCCGGGCTGCGATCGGTACAGTTCGACCGCGATCTCGAAGTCGCTCGAGTCCGATAACCGTTCGCCGGTCGCGTACGGAACGACGATTGCGACGAAGACTGGCAGCAGGATGGCAACAACGGCAACGATGAGCGATGGGACGAAGAGGCCGAGATTCTGCCGCTCGTCCGCCAGTTCCTTGCGAAGCAGCGCCAGCATTCTCATGTCGCTGCCTCTCCCGAGTTCAACAGCTTGATGTAGACGTCTTCGAGCGATCGTTCTTCCTCTTCGACTGCCTCGATTCCGGCGCCTGCCTCGACGAGTGTTCGCACGATGTCCGGTGTCGGACGCTTTCCTCCCGCCAGCGACAGCAACGGCCCGCTCACCTTCACGTCATCGAGACCGGAGGCTCGCAGGACGGCGGCGAATTGTTCGGCTGGTTGGCTGAGGCGAATGCGAAGACGAGGAGCAAAGAGCCGCTGGCGGAGATCGCCAGGCGTGCCAACCGCCACCAGTCGCGATCGGAGCACCGCCACACGATCGGCTACGCGTTCGACTTCATCGAGATTGTGTGTGCAGAGCAGCACCGCCCGCCCCTGAGTGCGCATTCCCACGATCAGCGCACGCACGTCGCGGGCGCTCTCGGGATCAAGACCCGACGTCGGCTCGTCGAGAAGGACGATTGGCGGCTGATGAACGATGGTGCGCGCAAGGGCGACCCGTTGCTTGAGTCCCTTCGACAGGCGCGCGGTTCGATCATGACCGCGGTCGGCTATCTCAAAGAGGGTCAGCGCGTCGGTGACGGCTTTCCCCGGATCGGCAAGCCCGTAGAGTCGCGCGTAGACCAACAAGTTCTCGTGAACGGTGAGGTTGTCCCACAGCCCTGGCGCCTCGGTGAGGAATCCGATGCGCTCGCGCAGCCTGGGCGCGGCGTGAGGCGTCATCGCTTGGCCATCCAGCTGCACGGAGCCGGACGTCGGTGCAATCAGCCCCGCCAGCATACGCAGCGTTGTGGTCTTGCCCGCTCCATTGGGGCCCAGCAACCCGAAGATCTCACCTGCCCTGAATTCGAACGACACATCATCGACGGCGAGCCGGCTGGCAAAGCGCCGCGTGAGGTGCTGTGCGGTCAGCGCGTGAGTGGCCATGAAGATCGCTGCGGCACGACGGTAACGTCAGCGGGGATTGAATTCATAGCACCCCGGCGTCACAAGCAGACCGCCATCCGGGGCGAAGGAGAGACTCGTGGGATTGATGAGACCCGCAGCCTGGAACTGCACTGTCCTTATCTTGTCCCCGTCCTTGTCGTAGACATACGTATACGGCACGCTCAATGAGATCCACAGTTCACCGCGCCCGTTGACGGCTGCGGCGGTGATGGACGGTGTCACAAACGGCACCAGTTTGTCTTGTACCTGCCGCCGTGGCCAGCGCTTGGGCTGTGCGGCCAGGTAGTCATCGAGTTCACGGCCTTCGATGTGCCGCTCGAAGATCACAGTGCCTTTCTCGTCGTACTTGCGGATGAGCGGCGTGCCGGTGATGAAGACGAAGAAGTAACCGCCGGTAGGATCAACCAGCGGCAGCCCCGCGTTCATCGCGATGTGCAGCTGTGGATCGTCCTCGAATCCGGTGGCCCGCAGGCTGCCGAGGCTGCGCTGTGCGTACCCGCCCGGAGAGTACTCGGTGAAGAGCGACCCGCTCTCAGGGTGACTGATGAGCAGCGTGGTGCCAGTGTGCTGAATCGACCCCGCGCCGTTCAGCATCAGGTTTCCGATGGTCACGCGCGCCGCCGGCTGTCCGGGAAGGAAGAAGCCGGTCTGGCGTGTTCCCTGAGCGTCGAAGGTCTGGACCCGCTGTTGGAGACGCGGGACGTCGGCGACAACGATCTGCCCATCGCGAGAGACATCGAACCCCGTCGGCTGGATGATGCGGCCTTCTTCGCCGCCGATCTGGATGATCTTCTGCGCCTTCGTTCGGGCGGCATCGATGCTGTAGATGGCCTGACCCCGCCGGTCGAACACATAGTAAGTGCCGCTCGACGACTGCTGAAAGCCGACGGGATTCTCGAAAATGCCGACGATGTGAGGCGGAATGCCGCCGACAGAACGAAGGATCTCAACTCGGATCGCAGACGCTGGCGCGACGGCAAGAATGGCCACAGCGAGCGACAGAGCGAAGATGCGGCGAGTCACGGAGAGGACCAGTTGAACACAACGCCGGGTCCATAGAACAGGACCCGGCCTACGGTAAAGCCCAGAGCCGATTGCCCTAATACGCTGCCAGCGACTTAATCGCTTTCAGCACGTCGCTCGTTCCCGGCAGGATCTGTTCTTCGAGGACAGGGGCGTACGCGACCGGGCAATCGAGCGCGGCGACTCGCCTGACCGGCGCGTCGAGGTATTCGAAAAGCTCCTCGGAAATGCGCGCCGCGATCTCGGCGCCAAAACCGCAAGTGAGCTGGTCTTCGTGCGCGACGACGACGCGGCTGGTCCTCTTCGTGTACGCCGCTATCGTTTCCCAGTCATACGGGATGATCGATCTCAGGTCGACCACAGCGACGCTGATGCCGAGGCGTTCCGCCTGCTGCGCTGCGAGAAGCGAGCGCTGAACGAGCGCGCCCCAGGTGAAGACGACGACGTCGGCACCGTCGCGCGTCACCGCCGCCTTGCCGAGAGGCACCATGTAGTCCGGGCCGGGATACGGCGCCTTGTTGTACGTCTGACGATAGAGGTGTTTGTGTTCGCAGAAGAGCACCGGGTCGTCGCATCTGATCGCTGTGCGGAGCAATCCGGCAGCGTCCTGGGCGTTCGACGGCAGCACGATTCGGATGCCTGGGGTATGGGCAAAGATGGCGACGCCAGACTGACTGTGGTACGGCGCGCCGCCACGGAGATAACCGCCAATCGGCACGCGGATCACCACAGGGCACGACCAATGGTTGCCGGAGCGATACCGCATCATTGCCAGCTCGTCGCGAATCTGCATGAACGCCGGCCAGATGTAGTCGAAGAACTGGATCTCGACGACCGGCTTGAGCCCTCGCAGCGCCATCCCCACGGCGCGACCGACGATGTTCGCCTCCGCGAGCGGGGAATTGAAGACGCGGTCGCTGCCGTACGCGCGCTGAAGTCCGTGAGTCGCCTTGAACACTCCACCCTTGCCGGCCACCAGCGGCAACGCCGACTCGTGGCTTGCGTCCGCAACGTCCTGGCCGAACACGACGATGCGCGGGTCGTGCGCCATCTCGTCTTTCAAGGTCGCGTTGATGGCGGCGACCATCGTGTCGCCTTTTCCCTGCGTTTGCGGCTCGCTCGAGAACCGGCTGGAGGCCGGGTCGATTTCCGGTGAGAAGACGTAGAGCGCTGCCGTGTCCGGTTCCGGATGAGGAGCCCGCAATGCTTCTTCAGCAGCGACCTTCACCTCGCGTTCGACGCCGACGAGGATCTCTGCCAACTCCTCTTCGGTCACGAGTTCCTCGCTGAGGAGGAACTGCCGCATGCGAACCAATGGATCGCGACGTGCCTCGGACTCCCGCTCGCCCGGCGTCTTGTACAGCTTCTCGTCGTCTGAGAACGAGTGCGAGTACGGACGAATCACCGTGGCATGTACGAGCGCGGGACCCTTCCGGTCGCGTACGTGCTGAACGGCCTCGCGTAACGTGCGGTGACTGGTCAGGTAGTCGGTTCCGTCACAGCGAAACACGCGTAGGCCGGGAAAGCCGGTGAGCACGCGCGAAATGTCTCCGGTCGGCGTCTGCACATCGACGGGGACCGAGATCGCATAGCCGTTGTCTTCGACCAGATACAGAATCGGGAGCTGCTTGAGAGATGCCGTATTCAGCGACTCCCAGAACTCACCCTCGCTGGTCCCTCCTTCACCAATCGAGATATACGTAATCTCGTCTGGTGAGAACCTGGATTCGCGTCCCTCGATCCCGCTGACCCGGCTGTACAAGATGCCCGCCTCGGCGCAGCCGACGGCGTGCAGGCAATGCGTCCCGACGCAACTGCTTTGCGACGGGATGTTGTACCGGCGATGTCCCCAATGCGAAGGCATCTGGCGGCCGCCATTAGCAGGGTCATCCTTGGCACCGACGGAGGCGAGAAACATCTCGAGTGGCGTGATGCCGAGCGTCAGGCAGAGGGCGCGGTCGCGGTAATAAGGGAACAGCCAGTCGACACCCGGCCGCAATTGTTTGCCGGCGGCAACGAGCACCGCCTCGTGACCGGCGCCGCTTATCTGGAAGAAACTCTTGCTCTGGTTCTTGATCTGGATCTCTTTGTCGTCGATCTTTCGCGACAGGAGCATCAAGCGGTAGGCGTCGAGCAGTTCGTCCCGCGTCAGCCCTTCGTGATCCCGGCTGCGCCTTGTGCGATCGGTTGCGCGGGCGTCCGCGCCAGTGGCGAGGCCCGACCCTTTCATCGGCAAACTACCCAGGAACTCGCTTGTGTTGGTCCTGTTGGCAAGGTCGTTTCCCGCTTGCAAGAATTATCTCACGGCTCGGTTCCGGGTTCGTCCGCGGCGGCAACCCAGTCCTGGCGAATGGGGCTGAACACGTCCAATTCAAACGTGTCCTCGAGCGCCTCCGCCTGATGTGGTGTCTGTGCCGGAACGTGCAGAACCTCGCCTTCCCGGACGATGACCTCTTCGCCGCCGACGACGAAACGAAGCGACCCCTGCAAGACATAAGTCATCTGTTCGCTGTCGTGCGAATGGATCGGGACGAGCGCGCCGCGCTTGAGGTACGTCTGCGCGATCATTTCGCGCTCGCCAGTCACGATTTTCTGCGAGAGCATCTCGGTGACTTTGGCGAGAGCGATCTCATCCCAACGATGAAGTCTGGCGGCCATGGTCTGGGCTCGGTTCCGGGCTCACGGCGCGCGCGTGCGCGCCCTTGTTTAGTGGACGCGGCGATCGTAGTCGTCTCGGCGACCACCGGAGTAGACGTCGAACTTCTTCCGCATGCGGTTAATCCGCCACTTCAGGTAGCGGTATTGAATCTCGGAAATGATGTTCAGGCGTTTGCCCTTCAAGTACAGATACCCGGTTATGAGACCGCCGAGATGGGCCGTGTGGGCGACACCGGATCCGCCTCCGAGCGAGAACAACAGCGAGAGCCCGCCAAGAATCATCACGAAATAGCGCGCCTGGACCGGGAAGATGAAAAAGACGAGGAACATCCGCGTCGGAAAGTACAACGCATATGCCATCAGCAAGCCGAAGATGGCGCCGGACGCGCCCACCGTTGACGGGTAGTAGAACTGACTGGCGAATGGCAGCGGCAGGATTCCCAGCAGCACCTGCGTGAGCCCGGCCCCCAGTCCGCAGGCAAAGTAATACTTCGTGAAGTACTTCGTGCCCCACGTGTTCTCCAGCTCGACACCCACGAAATAGAGCGTCAGCATGTTGAAGAAGATGTGCGAGACGCCCGCGTGCACGAACATGTACGTGACGAGTTGCCACACGGCAAACTGTCCGAACAAGTCGGCCGGCCGGAGCCCGAATTGAACAATCAGCGCGGGAGCAAAGTAAGTGAGGACGAATACGGCAATGTTGGCGATCATGATCGCCTTCACGGCCGGTGTCAGTCTGCCGGGGCCGAACGAATACATCATGTCGGACGGCCCGGGATATCGTCCTCGCATCACACACCAGTCTGTGCCAACTGGTGCCTAATCAGCAACATCGATGCCGATCCCCTCGGCTGTGGTCGCATCTGATGCGCGCGCGGAAACATGTGCCGGTTTTCCTGATGGAAGTGAAATAGCCAGCAGGGCCGCGACAAGCGGCAGCGTGGACATCGTTGTCAACGCGCGCTCGATGCCGTAGCGATCCGCCATCATGCCGACCAGTGGCACGCTGAGTCCGCCTGTTCCCCAGGCGAAGCCCATCATGAGCGATGACACTGTTGCGGCGCTGATCGGCGCGAGCAGCTGCGCGAACGTGACATTCACGGGCAAGGTCGATTGCAGCAGGAACCCGCCCATCGCGAGCACGACGACGAACAGCCAGCCATGCAGCATCGGCGCAACAATCAGAAATGGCACGCATGATACGAGCGACAGAATGATGACCCGGCGCGCGCCGAAGCGATCGGCTGAAGGCCCGCCGAAGAATCCGCCGAGGCCAACGGCGATGAGATAAATCGACACGGCCGTTCCAGCCTGTGCGAGCGACAGGCCGCGTCTGGTCAGCAGAACGGGGACGAATGTCGAAAAGCTCATCGCCGTCAGCGTTCGTAGTACGACGATGAAATACAGCAGCGTCAGCGGCCGCGCGTACGGCCGAAGTGCGGCGATGCCTCCCGCTTCGTGATGCTCCTGCAGCCGGTCGAACACCGGGATGCGGCGCAGCAGCACAAGGAAAAGCACGGCGAGCGCCGGGATCATCAGCACAGGTGTGGCTCCGAGACCGAACTGCTGGACGAACGGTGCGAACACCAGCGGCGCCATGGCTTGCCCGACCGTGCCGCACGTGATGTGCGTCGACATCGCCATGCCGCGCTGTTCTCCCGAGAATCGGTGCACGAGTGCAGCGGCAGGCGGATGGAAGGCCGCGCCACCAAGGCCACCCACCACGAGTACGCCTGCCAGCGTGATTGGATCGGGCGCGAGCCCGATCAACGTGATTGTGGTCACGCACAGTACAGGTCCAACCAGCAGGAGCAGTCGCGGCCGCCATCGATCGGCGATGTGACCGAATCCTAGCTGGGCCACCGAATTCGCGAGCTGGAAGCACATCTGCAATGTACCCGCGGCCGCCAGCGAGAGATTCAAATTCACGATGAGCAGAGGAAGCAGCGGCGCGAGGATGTTGCCGAAGCCGTCGACGATGAAATGAGTCGCTGCCAGGACCACGACCGTGGGATGGAGCCCCAGCAAACGGGATTTCATCGCATTCGCCGTCGTCTCAGTCGGCGCGACACGAGGGCAAGATACTCGTTGAACTCGCGGATGCGCAGCAGCCACGACGCGGCGCCCAGCACGACGAGGGACACGCCGATGGTGATGGAGAGACGAACCACTTGCTTCAGCAGTTCTCCGCCGGGCCATCGCGTCTCGAGCATCTGATCGAACAGCGCGGCAACCAGCCCCATCGCGCCGGCAGCCGCCGCAACGCGCACGAATGCGCTGATCATCCGTCCTTCATGAAGGCCGTGCAGCTGGCGTCTCAGGAGGATGAGCAGCGTGCCCGCGTTGAACAACGCGGCGATTGACGTGCCGAGTGCCAGGCCGCGGAAACCCAGCACACGCACCAGCATGATATTCAGCACGGCATTTACCAGAACGGTCACGATACTGACCGTGACCGGTATGCGGCTTCGCCCGAGGGCGTAGAAGATCGGTGAGATGATGCGAACGACGGAATAGGCGAGCAGACCGAGTGCGTAGAACTGCAGGGCCGCCGCAGTGGCAGCGGTATCGCTGGCGGTGAAGCGGCCGCGCTCGAGGATTACGCGCACGATCGGATGGGCCAGTACGATCAGCCCAACCGTTGCCGGCACGTTGAGCATCAGCATCAGCGACACGCCACCGGCGATGGTGTCGCGAACGGCTTCGTCATTGCGCTCGGCGGTATGGCGAGACACGGTGGGCAACACGGCCGTCGCAATGGACACGCCGAACAGGCCGATCGGCAAGTACATCAACCGAAACGCATACTGCAGCCAGGAGACCGCGCCGGTCTCGGTTCCGGTCGCGAGGAGCGTGTTGACGAACACGTTGACCTGCGTTGCCGCCAGGCCAACGGTCCCGGGCCCCATCAACGTCAGCATGCGGCGAAGTCCTGGGTCCCGCCAATCGATATCGAGCCGATACCGGAAGCCTTCCGAGCGCAACGTCGGCCACTGCATCGCCAGCTGCGCCACACCGCCGAGCAGTGTCCCGATGGCGATGGCGACGATCGGCTCGAGGCCGAAGGCCGGCATGAACGGCACCAGCGCAAAAGCACAGACGATCGTGAGTACGTTGAAGGACGCAGGGGACAGCGCGGGGATGAAGTAGTGATGCAGCGAGTTCAACATCCCCATGAACGCGGCCGCCAGCGCGATCAGTGTCAGCGCCGGAAGCATGATGCGCGCCATCTGCACCGTCAGCGCGAGTTGCCGCGGATCTGATGTGTAGCGCTCCGCGGCGAACGTGAGGACGAGCGGCTCGGCGAAGACGATGCCGAGTGCGACCAGTGCGGCGGTGACGACGATGAGCGCATTGATGACGTGATTACCGAGGCGCCACGCCGGCTCCTTGCCCTCGGTGGTGAGCGTGCGTGTGAACGTCGGGACGAACGCGGCGCTCATCGCCCCTTCAGCGAACAGGTCGCGGAGCAGATTGGGAATTCGGAAGGCGACGTTGTAGGCGTCCATCGCCGCGCCGGCGCCAAAGAACGCAGCGACCACCTGTTCCCTGACAACGCCGAGGATACGGCTCGTCAGGGTGGCGACGCCGGCGGACGCGGCCGATCGCGCCAGCTTCGTAGATGGCGTTGGCTCAGGCGCCAAGCGTGCGGCGGACGGCTTCGTTGACGGCCTTCCCGTCGGCGTTCTTGCCGGCGAGCTTTGGCATGACGGCCTTCATCACTTTCCCGAGATCTTTGGCCGACGTCGCGCCGGTCTCCGCGACCGCTTCGGCGACGGCGGCGTTGATCTCTTCGGGCGTGGCCGACGGTGGCAGGTAGGACTGAAGCACAGCGAGTTCGCTGCTTTCTTTGGCGACGAGGTCGGCGCGGCCGGCCTTCTCGAACTGCTCGATTGAATCGCGTCGCTGCTTCACGAGCGACGCCACTACCTGGAGGACCTCCGCGTCATCGAGGTCACGTCCCTTCTCGACGCTCTTGTTCATCACGGCGGCCTTGAGCATTCGCAGCGCGGACAGTCGCGACGCGTCGCGCGCCTTCATCGCCGCCGCGATGTCGGCGCT
>Ga0070685_10001383_pt1 | contig 12753 bp, 11 predicted proteins | sample KBSS13LmetaG_FD_65651 | JGI IMG/M metagenome (GOLD analysis project Ga0070685, IMG submission 65651) | Switchgrass rhizosphere microbial communities from Kellogg Biological Station, Michigan, USA - KBS S1-3L metaG | ecosystem: Host-associated > Plants > Roots > Rhizosphere ...
GCGCGCCGCACCGAGACCGCCGAGAACTCGGCGGCCACGTACAGGGCGGAGAAGAGGAGGAGGAGGAAGACGACCAGGAGCGGTCCGACCATCTCTCGCCGGATCGGGGGGATGCGCGGGGAAGGTGTTCCCGCGCGGCGTCCCGTCCCCGCCGCGGGCCGCGCGCGGAGGGAACGGGGGCGGACGATGCGGGGCGTCGCGCCCCGCAGCCTGCGTCCGCCTGCGACGGACGCACGACGCACGCCACGCGCGCCGCCACGGGGGTCACGCTACCCTTCCCGCCCCCGCGCCGCAAGCCGCTGGGGGTCCGCGACGGCAGCATTGGAACGGCTGTCGCGTTTCCCGTTGCAGATGGGGGGAGCGCGAACGCTCTGGGTAGGTTACATTGGGGACTTTCGCCCAAACTGCTACGGCCCGTGACCGCGAGGAGACGCGCTCGATGGAAGCCGATGACGCGCTGAGCGACCGCCTGCGCGACCGAATCCTGAACGCGCTGCACCTGGGAATGCTGCGGCCGGGCGACCGGCTCCCCAGCATCCGCACCCTCTGGCGTGAGATGGGGGTGGACCACCGCGTGGTGGCCCAGGCGTACCGCACGCTGGAAGCCGAGGGGCTGGTGGAGGTGCGCGGCCGCTCGGGGGTGTACCTGGCGCCGCAGGACCAGTTCGGCGGCGAGCTGCTGGCCGAGACGGCGCGCTGGCTGGCCGGCGTGCTGGTGGAGGCGTGGAAGCGCCGCCTCACCATCGCCGACGTCCCCGAGCTCATCCGCCGCTGCACGCTCACGCGCACGCTGCGCTGCGCCTGCGTGGAGAGCAACGAAGACCAGATGACGGCGTACACCGCCGAGCTGGCCGAGCAGTTCGGGCTGGAGCCCTACCCGGTGCGCATCGCCCCCATCCCCCTTCCCCGCCCCGACCGCTCGGTGGAGTTCCACTGGGTGGAAGACGAGCTGCGCCGCTGCGACCTGGTGGTCACCACCAGCTACCACGCGCGGCTGGTGCGCAAGGCCGCCGAGAACGTGGGGATCCCCGCGGTGGTGCTCACCGTGAACCCCGACGTGGTGGAGACCATCCAGAAGCGGCTGCGCGAGGGGCCACTCACCGTGGTGGCGGTGGAGCCCGCCTTCGGCGACCGGATGCGCGCCATGTACGCCGACGAGCAGCCCGACCGGGTGCGGGTGGTGCTGGCGGACGAGCGCGCCGCGCTGGACGCGCTGGACCACGACGAGCCGGTGCTGCTCACCCGCGCCGCGCGGCAGGTGCTGGGCCCCGACGCCGAGCTGCCGCAGCTCCTCCCCCACTCTCCCACCTTCTCGCCGCACACCGCGCGCGAGCTGCTGGGGGTGATCATCCGCCTCAACCTGGAGGCCGCGGCGGCCAGCGAGCAGCACCCCGTGCTGCGCACCGACGACCCGCACTCGCTCGACACCTAGATCCGCCTCGACGCAGAGACGCGGAGTCACCCGAGAGGACCCGCTCTCCGTGCCTCCGCGTCTCTGCGTGAGACGCCTTCACCAGGGCCCGGTTCACCAAGCGAATTGGCGGATTCGGCGCAGCATTGCGATTTCGGCAGAGGGCCGTTATTCTCCAAACGTAGTACAAACCTCCGGCGCCCTCCGCCGCGCAGTCCTTTCAGCCCGTCACACCGACAGACCCATGAGCAACGCGAGCTCTCCGCGGCCGCACCCCGCGCCGTCCGCACGTCTTCCCTGGGAAGCGCCGCGCATCACCGCGCTCCCCCGCCTGACCGAGCTCACGCTCGCTACCGGCGGCGGCATCCCCGGCGAGGGCGACATCGGCGGCGGGAGCACCGTCATCCCGTAAGGCCGCGCTTCGCCGTACATCGCGCGAGCCCCGCTCCGGCACCGCCGGGGCGGGGCTCGCCGCTGTCCCATCCCCCGCTTTTCGCGGTAGCAGGGCGGCCCGGATGCGTGCACGCGGCTTGCGTACGCGTCGGCCGAAGTATCAACGTACCTTCTACCACCGTGCTCCCCGGGTGCGCCGCGCGGCGCCCGAGACGGGGAGGGGCGACCACCGCCGGTCGATGAGCCGATACCGCTTCACCCTGTTCGTGGCGGGCGACACCGCGCGCTCGCAGCGGGCGTACGCCTCGCTGCAGCGCATCTGCCGCGAGCGGCTGGGCGAGGAGTTCACCATCGACCTGGTGGACGTGGTGAGCGCGCCCGAGCAGGCCGAGGCGCACCGCGTGCTCACCACGCCCACGGTGGTGAAGGAGCACCCCGAGCCGCGCCGGCGGATCACCGGCGACCTCTCCGACGCCGCCCGCGTCATGGCCGCCCTGGGGCTGGAGCCCGGCTGGCCCGACCTCCTCCAGCCCGAGAACCCATGACCGCCTCTCCTCACCCGGTGGAGAAGCTCGCCACCGGCATCCCCGGCTTCGACCAGATCGCCGACGGCGGCCTCCCGCGCCAGCGGGCCACCCTGGTGGCCGGCACCGCCGGGAGCGCCAAGACGGTGTTCGCCACGCACTTCCTGGCCGCGGGGATCGAGCGCGGCGAGACCGGCGTGTTCGTGACCTTCGAAGACTCGGTGGACGACATCCGCCGCAACGTGACCGGCTTCGGGTGGGACGTGGCGGGGTGGGAAGCCCAGGGGAAGTGGAGCTTCGTCGACGCCACCCCCGACGCCGAGGACCCCACCACCGTGGTGGGCGAGTACGACCTGGGCGCGCTGCTGGCGCGGGTGGAGCACGCGGTGCGCAGGACGGGGGCGAAGCGGGTGTCGGTCGATTCGCTGAACGCGCTCTTCGTGCAGTACCGCGACCACGCCATGCTGCGCGGCGAGTTGCACCGGCTGACCACCCGGCTCAAGCGGATGGGCGTCACCCTGGTCTTCACCTCCGAGCGCACCGAGGAGTACGGCGAGATCACGCGCTACGGGGTGGAGGAGTTCGTGGCCGACAACGTGGTGATCCTGCGCAACCTGCTGGTGGACGAGCGGCGGCGCCGCACCATCGAGCTGCTCAAGCTGCGCGGCGCCCCGCACCAGCGCGGCGAGTTCCCCTTCACCATCACCCAGCAGGGGATCATCGTCCTCCCGCTCTCGGGGATCACGCTCACGCAGACCTCGTCGACCGTGCGCCTCTCCTCGGGGAACGCGGTGCTCGACGAGATGTGCGGCGGCGGCTTCTTCCGCGACTCCATCATCCTCCTCTCCGGCGCCACCGGCGCGGGGAAGACGCTGATGGTCACGCAGTTCATGGCCGCGGCGGCCGAGGCGGAGGAGCGCTGCCTCCTCTTCGCCTTCGAGGAGAGCCGCGACCAGCTCTTCCGCAACGCCGCGGCCTGGGGGTACGACTTCGCGGAGATGGAGCGGCAGGGGAGCCTGAAGGTGGTGAACACCTACCCCCACGCCATGGCCATGGAAGACCACCTGGTGCAGATCCGCGACGCCATCGCGGAGTTCCGCCCCAACCGGGTGGCGGTCGACTCGCTCTCGGCGCTGGAGCGGGTGACCAGCGTGCGCGCCTTCCGCGAGTTCGTGATCGGGCTCACCTCCTTCCTCAAGCAGCAGGAGACGGCGGGGCTCTTCACCTCCACCACGCCGTCGCTGATGGGGGGGACCTCGGTCACCGAGAAGCACATCTCCACCCTCACCGACACCATCATCCTGCTGCGCTACGTGGAGAGCTACGGGCAGATGCGGCGGGGGATGACGGTGCTGAAGATGCGCGGCTCGGCGCACGACCACGACATCCGCGAGTACACCATCGACGGCCGGGGGATGCACATCCAGGGGCCGTTCCAGGACGTGAGCGGGGTGCTCTCCGGGCACACCACCTTCCTGGTGGGCGAGGCGTCCGCCGACGAAGGGGAGGAGGACCCGCGCGAGGGATGAGCACCGCCGGACCCCGCCCCGCGCGGCACGCGGGCGACGAGCGACTCAGGACGATCATCGACCGTCTGGCCGACGGGGTGGTGATCGTCTCGCGTTCGGGCGTGGTGCGCTTCGCCAACCCGGCGGCGCAGCAGCTCTTCGGCCGCACCGCCGAGGAACTGCTGGAGAGCGAGCTGGGGCTGCCCACCCTCGCCGGCGAGACCACCGAGATCGACGTGGTGCGCCGCGGCGGCGGGACGGCGGCCGCGGAGCTGCGCGCGGTGGAGGTGGAGTGGGAGGAGGAGCCGGCGCTGCTGGTGTCGCTGCGCGACGTGACCGACCGCCGCGAGGCCGAGGAGCGCCGCCGCCAGGCCGAGGCCGACCAGGCCGCCCGCCGCCACGCCGAGGCCGAGGCGAAGCGCGCCCGCTTCCTCTCCAACGTCTCCTCCGTCCTCTCCGCCTCGCTCGACTACCACGCCACCCTCTCCATGCTGGCCGAGCTCGCCGTTCCCGAGCTGGCGGACTGGTGCGTGATCGACGTGGTGGAGGAGGACGGCCGCATCGCGCGGGTGGCGGCGGCGCACGCCGACGGCGACCGTGCGCCGCTCCTCTCGGTGCTGCGCGAGGAGTTCCCCCCGCGCCGCGACGGCCCCACCCCTTCGGCGCAGGCGCTGCGCACGGGGAAGACGGTGCACGTGGCGCGGGTGACGGAGGAGTGGCTGGCGCAGAACACCACGGCTCCGGAGCACGCGGCGCTGCTGCGCGCGCTGGGGAGCCGCTCGCTGATGGCGGTGCCGCTCACCGCGCGCGCCGAGACGCTGGGCGCCGTCACCCTGGTGTGCAGCGAGCGCCAGTACACGCGCAACGACGTGGCCACGGCCGAGGACTTCGCGCAGCGGGCGGCGCTCTCCATCAGCAACGCGCGGCTCTACGCGGCGGCGCAGGAGGCCAGCCGCGCCAAGAGCGAGTTCCTGGCGGTGATGAGCCACGAGCTGCGCACCCCGCTGAACGCGGTGATGGGGTACGCCGACCTGCTGCAGGCGGGGATCGCCGGCCCGGTGGACGAGCGGCAGCGCGCCTACCTGGACCGCATCAAGGACGGCGCGCGGCACCTGGAGGGGATCATCGACGAGATCCTGGCCTTCTCGCGGATGGAGGCCGGGTACGAGGCGCTGCGCACGCGGCGGGTGGACCTGCGCGACGTGGCGCGCCAGGCCGCCGCCCTGCTGCGCCCGCTGGCGCGGCAGAAGGAGCTGGCGCTGCGGCTCCACCTCCCCGACGCGCCCGCGGTGGCCGAGACCGACCCCGAGAAGGTGCTGCAGATCCTGCGCAACCTGGGGACGAACGCGGTGAAGTTCACCGACGCGGGCGAGGTGGCGATCGAGGTCGCCTCCGAGGGCGGCCGCCGGCTGGTGCGCGTGGCCGACACGGGGATCGGGATCAGCCCGGCCAACCAGGAGCGGATCTTCGAGCCCTTCTGGCAGGTGGAGCAGTCCAACCGCCGCGAGGTGGGAGGCACGGGGCTGGGGCTCTCGGTGGCGCGGCGCACGGCGGAGCTGCTGGGCGGCACCCTCACCCTGGAGAGCGCGCCCGGCCGCGGCAGCACCTTCACCCTCTCCCTCCCCGCCGCCAACAACGGCGACGAAGACTGATTCGTCTCACCCAGAGGCGCAGAGGCACGGAGAGAACCGCTCTCCGTGCCTCTGCGCCTCTCGCGTGAGGCCCTTTCTTTTTCAGGATCTGGATCAGTCGCACACGGAAGGCTGCGTGAAGCAGTCGCCGAACTCCGAGCAGTCCGCGCACGAGGGCCGCGGCGAGGTGTTGGCGCACCCGGCGCAGGTGTCCTCGAAGCAGGTGACGCAGGTCTGGTCGGCGCTGCACTCGGGGGTGAGGACGTTCCCGCGCACGGTGCCGAGGGCGCGCCCGCCGGCATGCGCCTCGAACGACTCGACCCGCAGCTCGGCCACGTCCAGCTTCAGCTTGCGCATCGGGACCTCACAGGATGAGAGGGGCGGAGGAGAGTGGCTGGCTCTCCAGTCTATTCGAGATCGGCGGAAAAGGAAGGTTGATGATCGAGGTCCGTCGTCGGATACTTGTACGAGGCCCCTCCCCTGCGCTTGCTCTTCTCCCCCTCCTCCAGAGAGCTCCATGAACCGTGGGCGAATCCTGGCGAGGCTCGCCGCCGCGGCGTTCATCGGCATCATGATGGCCGGGCCCGGCGCGGCCATCTTCCCCTCGACGCTGCGCTGGGGCGCGTGGGCCGCCTGCCCCGAGGGGATGGAGGCGGCGCCCGAGCGCTTCCGCGCCTCCTACAGCCGCCCGGGCGAGTCGCAGGTGCGCCTCCTCTGCACGACGCCGGACGGGCGCGCCGAGGAGCACACGGGGATGGCGATCGTGGGGCTGTGGGCGATGTACACCGTCGGCCTCACCGTCCTCTTCTCGCTGCTCGGGCTGCGCGCGGGCATGCGCTCCGGCACGCTCGCGGAACCCTCCGCCCCGCGGCCCGTGCCGCCGGAGGTGGAGACGAAGGCGCGGGCGCTGCTGGAGCGGGACCAGAAGCTCCACGCCATCAAGGTCGTGCGCGAGGCCACCGGCATGGGCCTCAAGGAGGCGAAGGACTGGGTCGAGGCACTCCCCAACCGCCTGCCCGCCGTCTCCGCCGCGACGGTCGTGGTGCCGTCGCCCGAGTCCCGCACCCGCGAGGAGCGGTTGTCCGAGCTCAAGCGCCTGCTCGACGCAAACCTCATCACCCAGGACGAGTTCGAGGCGAAGAAGGCGGAGATCCTGGCCGAGCTGTAGGCTGGCAGCATGCAAAAAGGTTGCGGAGTGGACGATGCAGAAGTACACTGCTGCCCCGTCCACTCCGTTCACCTCGCGATGTCGGGATCCTTGCGTCACATGTCAGATTCGACATATGATTCGCCTGCGAGCAAGGAGCTCCTCTTTCTCGGGGGCGAGATCAAGACGCCGCCGTTCTCCGCGGCCGCGCGGCAGGAGACAGGCGATTTGCTGCGGTCGGTGCAGGAGGGGGAGAAGCTCGATTTCCCAATGTCACGCCCACTGCCGTCGCTCGGTCGCCGCTGCCACGAACTCCGGGTGAACGACGAGACGGTCACGTGGCGGGTCATCTACCGCATCGATCCCGACGCGGTGCTGGTGTGCGCGGTGTTTCCGAAGAAGACGGAGAAAATCCCAAAGCGCATCCTGGATGCGTGCAGGCATCGACTCGCGATGTACGACAGGAACGCCCGATGACGATGGATCCGCAGAAGAAGGCACGCCTCGAAGCGGCCGGGTTCACGTTCACGACGGTATCGGAGTGGCTCGGACTTGCGCAGGCGGAGAGCCACAGGATCGAGATCGGCCTGGCGCTGCGTTTCCTCCTCCGCGGCCTGAGGAAGCGGGCGGGGCTCACACAGGCGCAGGCGGCGAAGAAGCTGAAGACGAGCCAGTCCCGCTTCTCGAAGATGGAGAACGGCGCCCCGAGCGTGTCGCTCGACCTGCTGATCGCCAGCGCCCTGGGCCTCGGCGCCACCTTTCGCGAGGTGGGTGAGGCCATCGCCTCCTGGCCGGGTGAACCCGGTGCGGACGACGCCGGCCGGGAACTCGCAGATCGCTCAGCCGCAACGCAGATGAACGCAGCGAGAGAAGCCGCCCAAGTCCCTGCTCGCCCTCCACGCCGCTCCCGGTCCGCGAAGGCGGCATAGCAGCGTGTCGCGAGATCGAAGGAGACGCAGGGAGGGCTCGGCGGGCTCTCCCTGCGTCTCCGGGTTTCTGCGTGATACTCATTTTGCCGAGCGCGCTTCTGGGTTCCGTTCACCAACAAAAGGGCCTCACACGGAGTCAACGGAGTCAGCAGAGAACCACTCCGCTGACTCCGTTGACTCCGTGTGAGACTTCAGTTCAGGATCCGATCTGGAACGAAGCTCTGCGACGCGGTATGAGACCGTCCGTCTACCTCGAGCTCAGGCGGCCCGGTTCAGGCAGCCGGTGAAGTTCGGGTTGTTTCGCTCGGCCTGGGGCACGGGGAAGTTCACGTCGTGTCCGTACTGCCCGCCCTCGGCGAAGTCGCCGGTGGGGAACACCTGCGCCTCGGTGCGGCCGTACTGCCGGATCAGCCGCCGCAGGTCGCCCAGGCGGTGCCCGGTTGCGAAGAGCCAGTACGCCCGCTCGCGGAAGAGCAGGTCCTCGCGCCCGGCCGTGGTCCCCGGGTCCGCGAGCGGCGCCAGCCCCGTGACGGTGGTGCGCAGCGCGTTCAGCGTGGCCAGGAAGGCCACCGCGTCGCCCGCGCGCAGCTGCGCCTCGGCCTCGATCAGCCGCGCCTCCACCCCGTCGGCCACCGAAACGTTGGCGTCGCGCAGGGGCCAGCGGAGCTGCACGTACAGCGGCGTGGGCGAGCCGTTGTTGAACACCACCCCCGAGGTGACGCCCGCGTTCTTGCACGCCGTGCTGATGGTGGGGAACGGCTTGCACATGGGGAGCCGCGGGTCGGTGCCCAGGTGGAAGGGGAGCCCCTCGCCGGCCTCGCTCTGCCCCACCGTGTACCGCCGGGCGCTGTTGTTCATCGCCCACATGGTGTTGTCGCGCGTGTTCTGCGAGTGCTGGTTCTGGTAGGCGAACGCGGTGGGCACCGCCGCCACCGCGGCGGCCGCCTCGGCGGGCTTGTTCTGGTTGAGCAGGATGCGCCCCTTGAGCACCGCGGCGGCCTGCCGGACCTTGGTGGTCGACGCGTCGGTCGCGGTGGCCAGCGCCAGCGCCGAGTCGACGTGCACCAGGGCGCGCACGTAGGCGTCGGCGGTGGAGAGCGGCATGCCCACCTCCTCGACGCCCTCCAGCGTGACCGTGCTGAACGGGATCCCGCTGCAGAAGCTCTCGGCCAGCATGTTCTCGGTGTACGCCTGCACGAAGTAGAGCTCGGCGAGCTGCCACGCCGGGGTGGAGGGGGCGTACTGCCGCAGCGCCGCGATCGCCTGCTGCGCCGAGACGCGCGCCCGGTGCGCGAACTGGTAGCCGTTGCGGATCAGGCTGTTCTCCTCCGTCACCGAGCGCTGGTCGGTCTCCAGGCGCTGGATGAAGGAGTCGCCCGTCTGCCACTCGTCGGCCAGCAGCCCGCCGTACATGAAGAGCGTCTCGCCCGCGCTGTTGCCGTTGTCGCCGGTGGTGGCGCCGATGAAGCGCGAGAGGGCGCCCAGCCGGAGCGCGGCGGCGCCCTCGGCGGAGTTGACGTTCTCGGGGGTGATGATGTCGGGGTCGCTCACGGCGACCACGTCTTCGGTGCTGCAGGCGGCCGCGGCCAGGAGCGCCGCGACCGCGAGCGCTGCGCGGGCGCGGCCCCGGCGGGCCCCGGTGGATCGGTTGGGTCTGTTCATCTGCTCTGCTCGCGTTGAAGGCTCAGAAGCCGAGGTTGAGCCGCACGGTGAAGTAGCTCGGCGGCGGCAGCGTCTGGAAGTCGTTGGGGATGTCGTCCTGCCCGTAGTTGCTCTCCGGGTCGAGCCCCGAGTAGTTGCTCCACGTCTTCACGTTGCGCGCGGTGAAGGTGAGGCTCAGCGACTGCGCGCGGGCGCGCCGCGCGAAGCGCTGCGGGGCGTTCAGCGTGAGCGAGAGCTCGCGCAGCCGCCAGAACGATACCGGCTCGATGTACCCAGCCTGCGTCTTGCTGGCGCTGGCGGTCACCGCCAGCGCCCGCGCCTGCTCGTCGAGCGGGGCGGTGGGGTCCACCAGCCCGCGGCAGTTCAGGCGGTTCTGGCAGCGGATGCGCTCGGTGCCGTTGTAGAGCATGTAGTCGCCCTTGTGGTCCACCAGGGCGGCGATGCGCACCGCGCGCCGGAAGAGGTCGATCCCGTTGTGCACGGTGATCTCGGTGCGCGGCTGCGAGTACCCCAGGAAGGCCACCGAGTCCGCCACGGTGAGCTCGCTGAGCGCCACGATCCCGTCGTGGTTGGCGTCGTTGTAGGTGTAGGGCTGCTGCCAGTAGCCGTTCAGCGGGTACCCCTTGCGCTGCCGGTTTTGGGTACCGGTCACGATCTCGGGCTCGCCGCCCAGGTCCTCCAGGCGGTTGCTGTTGTGCGAGCCGGCCACGCCCAGGTCCCACCCGAAGGCGGCGAGCTGCACGGGCTGCGCGTCGATCTGCCACTCCCACCCCCAGTTGCGCACTTTCCCCACGTTCTCCACCCGCGAGGGCGCGGCCGTGCCGGTGTTGGTGCCCAGCGAGGGCGGAAGCACGCGGCTGATCAGCGCGTCGGTGGAGACCTTGTTGTAGTAGGTGAGCTGGGTGCGCAGCCGGTCGCCCAGGAAGCCCACGTCGCCGCCCAGCTCCAGCTCGGCCGAGCGCTCGGGCTTCAGCTCGCGGTTGCCCAGCGCGTTCAGCACCAGCCCCGAGGTCTCCACGTTGTCGAGCTTGGCCGACCCGGTGGAGAAGTACGCCGCCGCGTCGGTGGTGCGCGGCTGCACCCCGCTGGTGCCGTAGGCGGCGCGCAGGCGCACCTCGCTCAGCCACGTCGGGCTCGGCATGAAGGACTCTTCCGAGAGGAGCCACGACGCCGAGAACTTGGGGTAGAGCACGGTCTTGAAGTTCGCCCCGAAGGCGCTGTTGCGGTCCGAGCGCACCCCGGCCGTCAGGTAGAGCCGCTCGCGGATGGCGAGCGCCTCTTCCGCGAACATCCCGAAGGTGCGCGTCTCGTCGGTCGCCTCGCTGGCGGTGAAGAACGACCCCGCCGTGATCTGGGTGGCGCCGGGGGGGAGATACTGCCCGTAGGCGCCGTTGCGGTCGAAGAGGTCGCGGGTGTACGCCGCGCCCACTACCGTGCGCGCGTTGAGCCAGGAGCGCGGGTTGACGGTGGCGGTGGCGGTGGCGTCGGCGGTGTAGATCCAGAAGCCGGTGCGGTTGTCGCGCTTGAACCCCTGGCGGCTGGTGCCGAAGTCGGCGCAGGTGGCGAAGCGGCAGATGTCGGTGTCCACGCGGCTGGCGTAGTCCACGCCGAAGTTGCCGCGCGCGGCCAGCCACCCCAGCGGGCGCCAGTTGGCGTTCACCGCGCCGATGAAGCGGTCGACCGACTGGGTCACCGTCTCCTGGAAGATGTCGCCGGGGGTGAAGGCGCGGTAACCCCAGAGCGTGTCGCCCGCGGTGGTGGTGTTGTACTTGAAGCCGGGGCCGCCGAAGCCGCTGGAGAGGAGCCCGGTGGTGTTGTTGTCGGTCTGCGGCAGCCGCTGGTCGAGGTTGATGTAGTTGGTGGTCAGCGTCACGTCGATGGTGCGCGAGAGCTGCGCGCTCACGTTCACGCGCGCCGAAGCGCGGTAGAGCGCGTTGGGGTGGCGCCACTCGTCCAGGAGCTCCACCCCCTTATGGTCCAGCCGGGCCAGGTCGAAGGGGGGGATGCGCAGCACCCCGGTCTCCCCCTCCCACTCGCCCGAGGCGAAATAGCGGATCGCCTCGGAGCCGCCGGACACCTGCAGGCCGACCTGCTGCCGGTGGCCGGTGGTCAGCGGCGAGGTCTGGGGGTCGGCGAACAGGTTGAACGAGGTGAGGCTGTCCTGCGAGCACAGCCCCGTGGCCACGTCGCGCAGGAAGCACTGCACGTTGTTGGAGCGGGTGGAGTTGGTGGCGGCGGTGCTCCCCGTGCGCCAGGCGCGCCAGGCGGTGGGATAGTCGTTGTGGTCCTCCACCACCCCCTGCTCGCCGTACACGTTCCACACCGGGCGCCCGGCGCGGCCGCGCTTGGTGGTGATCACGATCACCCCGTTGGCCCCAGCCGTGCCGTACAGCGCCGACGCCGACGGCCCCTTCACCACGTCGATGCTCTCGATCTCCTCGGGGTTCAGGTCGTTGGTGCGGCAGGGGACGGAGCCGCCCACGCTGATGCTCGACGAGCCGCACGAGCTCTGCATGCGGATGCCGTCGATCACGTAGATCGGGTCGTTGGTGAGCGAGAGCGAGCTGGTGCCGCGGATGCGCACCCGGGCCCCCGTGCCCGTCATGTTCCCGGGGAGCACCTGCACCCCCGGCGCGCGCGCGGTGAGCAGGTCGGACACGCTGGCGATGGGCGCGGTGCGCACCAGCTCGCCGACCTCCACGCGGGTGGTCGAGTTCCCCACCTCCACGCGGCGCTGCTCGCCGGTGGCGGTGGTCACCACCGCCGCGAGCTGCACGGCCGCCTCGGCCAGCGAGAAGTCGAGGGTGGCGGTGGCCCCGTCGCTCACCGTGACGCTGCGCACCTGCTCGGCCAGCCCGAGGCGGAGCGCCCGCAGCGTCACCTGGCGGGCGGGAACGCCGCGTACCGTGTAGCGGCCGTCGGCGTTGGTCACGGCGCTGAGGCCGGTGTTCACCACCGACACCTGCACCCCGGCCAGCGGCTGCCCCGATCCCGCCGCGGTGACGCGGCCGGCCACGCTTCCGGTCTGCGCGGCGGCGGGCGCCCACCCCGCCAGCAGGAGCGCGGCGGCGAGCGCGAGCGGCCTCGCGCGTGAGCCCTGGCGCCGACCTCGGGCTCTCTGAACTAGGAACCTCTGCATGTGTGTCCTCCTGGCGGATTGGAAAGGATGCCGGGGCCGCGGGGAGGGGCCCGGCGGGGAAACAACACTCCGGAGGCAGGCGCGGGTGGCGCGTGCAGGTTCAGCGGGAAGAAGAAGGGTTGGCCGGGGGGCGGCCGTCCCGGGCGTGCCGCAACGGGGCCGATGTGACGTTGTGAGCGCTTAACGTATTTCTAATGTATTACGCGTAGAGTTACAAGAGGTTCGATATTCATCCAAAACGGCCGTTTTGGTATCGACTAAGTGGCTGGATACGGGAGTCTGCGGAGGAAGGCGGGTGGGTGCGGGCGCCTTCCTGCGCGTGTAAGATCAACCCCGACAAGGAGTCGCAGATGGCGGTACGCGCGCCGGATTTCAGGCCGGAGCTGGAGTGGATCAACACGGGCGGGCG
>Ga0070685_10001384_pt1 | contig 12747 bp, 13 predicted proteins | sample KBSS13LmetaG_FD_65651 | JGI IMG/M metagenome (GOLD analysis project Ga0070685, IMG submission 65651) | Switchgrass rhizosphere microbial communities from Kellogg Biological Station, Michigan, USA - KBS S1-3L metaG | ecosystem: Host-associated > Plants > Roots > Rhizosphere ...
GGTTACCGACTGATCGACGCCGCAGCCGGGTACCGGAACGAACGCGAGGTAGGCGAAGGCGTTCGTCGCTCAGGTGTCGAGCGAGATCAGATCTTGGTTGTGACCAGGCTCTGGATCACGGACTACGGCTACGACGCCGCGCTGCACGGCTACGAGAAGAGCGCACGCAAGCTCGGCGTTGATCAGATCGACCTGCTCCTACTGCATCACGCGCTGTCTTCGGCCTTCGACCGCACCCTCGACGCCTACCGGGCGCTCGAAACGCTCCTCGCCGACGGCAACGTACGCGCCATCGGCGTGAGCAACTTTATGCCGGAACACCTGGAGCGCCTGTTTGCTGCAAGGGACGTCGTGCCCGCCGTCAACCAGATCGAGGTGCACCCGTACTTCCAGCAACCGGAATTACAGCGTCTCCACTCAGAGCACGGGATCGTCACTCAGGCGTGGTCGCCTCTTGGCGGTATCACCGCCTACCGGGGCGGCACCAAGAGCACCTTCGATGATCCAACGCTGCTGGAGATCGGGGATCGCCACGGCAAGTCCGTGGCTCAGGCAATGCTGCGCTGGCACCTGCAGCAGGGCCGCTCTGCGATTCCGAAGTCCACTAAAGCCGCACGTATCGCGGAGAACTTCGATGTCTTCGACTTCGAGCTTTCGGCTGAGGAACTCGCGGCCATCGACGCGCTCGATACCGGGGTACGCGGCGGCCCGGAACCCGACAGCATCACGCTTGAGGCGTACGGCATGGAGATCCCAGAGGCGTAGCAGCCCGCGACGAGAGGTGACCACCTCCCTCCCCCTCGCGAAGTGGTCGGGCGGTGGGGCCTGCTCGCGGGACGTTCATAAGGTAGGGAGATGGCGCAGCACGCACTTCACGCGGGTCACGAGTCTCTGAACCGCTCCGCGGTTCGCGCTACAGCCCACTGTCTTACGGGTTGCGCAGTAGGCGAGATCCTTGGCATGGTCATCGCCACCGCGCTCAGCTGGGGCAACGCGGCGTCGATCACGATTTCCGTCGTCCTCGCCTTTCTCTTCGGCTATGCGCTCACGTTCGGGCCGATCCTTCGCGCCGGAGTTCCGATGCACCGGGCGGCCCGCCTGACGATTGCGTCCGACACCGTTTCGATCGCGACCATGGAGATCGTGGACAACGCCTTCATCCTGATCGTCCCCGGCGCGATCGCCTCTGGTCTCTCGGACGGCCTGTTCTGGTGGAGCCTCATCGTCAGCCTCATGATCGCGTTCGTGGTCACCGTTCCGGTGAACCGGTGGCTGATCGCACGAGGCAGAGGTCACGCCGTTGTGCACCACCTCCACTGACTAGACAAGAGAGTCAGAGCACGGTTCGGTCGATGAGTGGGGTGCGCCACCGTCAGGTACCGCGTCGGCAGCGTCGGACCGAGCGTGGCTCCGACACGCGTCGTGCACTTAGCGCGTTCTCTCCCGCTCCATCGCGATCACCCCGATGAGGAACGCCACGACGATGGCCACCGCGGCGGCTCGTAGCAGCCATTCGGTGCCTCCGATCGCAAAAGCGACGACGCCCGTGATGATCACGAAGAGCGTGAGACAGCCGCCGCAACCGAGACAACTGAAGCCTCCGTCATTTCGAGCTCGGTCATCCATCGCCCGCCGATCCTAGACCGGCCCTCCTGGCGGCGCCCGTGGATAGGGGTCGTGCGGCGTTCTCGGACCCGCACCCCGCCTGCCGCCCTGGGCTCCGTGCTGTGTCTTTAGGAACACGTTTCGGAAGCCGATTCCTCATGTGTGAGCGAGGGGACGAACGGCAAGCGGCGAGGCCGGCCCATGGCCTTCTCGGACGACGCACTAGCGCGGGCCGCCGGGTTCTCGTATGCACGCAGTGTCCGCACCCATCGAGGCGCGCAGGACCTCGTCTATCGCATGTTCGCGACGGCCGTGATCGAGCACTATTGCGAGGCGTTCCCCGATAACGCGGAGCGGCTGGGCTGGTACTTCGCCCCCAAGGTGCGCCACACGCTCCTCACCGAGCTCGGCCGGATCGGGCGGCCGAGGTCGGATGGTCGCGGCGGGATGACGTGGAACGAGGAGGACGTGGCTCGCATGATCGAGGCGGCGCTCGAGCTGGCAGCGACCAAGCCGACGGCGAAGGCGGGGGCCGCAACGCTCCGAGCGCTGCGCCGACCGGAGCCGGATTCCGGAAGCGGCCTCGGCCGGCTTGCGAGCTAGCGCATCGATCGACGGCATTGCGGGTACTCCTCCAGCAACCCACCCAGGAGGTGCGCATGACCGTCGTGTTCATCCAGGAGTTCCCGATCGGCGACCGTTCGACCGAGAACTACGAGTTCATGAAGGACAAGATCGGGGACGAGAAGATCGAGGGTCTCATCGTGCACACGGCGGGATTCGACGACGAGAACAACGTCTGGCGGCTCGTCGACGTCTGGGAGAGCCGCGAGGACGCCGACCGGTTCATGCAGCGGATGATGGACATGGTCAGGCCCGAGGAGCTCCCGCGCCCGGACACTGCTGCGCAGAAGCCGGAGCGCCAGAGCACGTACGAGTTGCACGACTTCGTCAAGAACTAGCTAGTCGCGCGTCTCTTCGACTTCGGAGTCCTCGGCGGACGGATCCACGGTGAAGCGCTGCGTGGGGCTGGCCGCACCGCGCTCGTCGTCAACGTGGCGTCGCGCGGCCGCGACCGCCTCCTCGCGCGCTTCCTCGCGCCTCTCGAGCTCGCCGTCGATCTCGCGGATCCGTTCGAGGAGCGTCTGCACGAGCGGCTCGTCCTCCCGGTAGACGGCATCCCCGAGGAGCCGCAGCGTCGGCTCTCGCTCGCGGCGGAGCGAGCGTGACTCCCGGCGCAGCCGAAAGACGTCTCGAGCGGCACGCGTCCACGCGGCGACGGACGCAGCTGCGAGCCGCACCCAGCCGCGTAGGTGATTCCCTGACGACGCGACGGAGCGCGCGACCCGATCGTCGGGATTGCGGCGCGCGGCCTCGTAGAAGAACACGAATGCGACAATGGCGATGGCGAGGAGGACGATCGCGGCTATCACGCTCCCTGCGATCACTGCGATCACGGCGGCGGCGAGGAGGAGGCACCCGAGAACGAACGCCGGCCCGGGGGAGAGCACGCCGTAGTAGTGCGGCGACCTCTCGTCGAGCGGGCGCCCGCATTGCTGGCAGAACCGTGCGTCCCAGCCGGAAGCGGCACCGCAGGCAGAGCAGACCCGGGGCACCGAGCTCATGCCTGCCGGTACCCACTCTGCGCGCCACGTACACGTAGGCAGCATGAAGTCGTGGCACGTCTCTACGCGACGACCGGTTCCTCTTTCGCACGTCTCGACGAGACGCCGGGCGGCTGGACCGCCGAGGCCTCTCTGCCCGACAGCGCGGCCCAGTGTCTCGCGCTGGATCCCGAGAATCCCGACACCGTGTACGTCGGGCTGGGCGCGGGCGGGCTGCGGAAGACGACGGACGGCGGACGCACCTGGACTGACAGCGGTCTCCCCGAGCACCAGGTGTTCTCCGTCGCCGTGAGCGCCGCCGACGGCGCCGTCTACGCAGGGACCGAGCCGAGCGCGCTCTTCCGCAGCGACGACGGCGGCAGTTCTTGGCGCGAGCTTGCAGGGCTGCTCGATCTCCCGTCCCGTTCGACCTGGAGCTTCCCGCCCCGCCCGTGGACGTCGCACGTGCGCTGGATCGCCCCGAGCCCGCACGAGGCGGACACGATCCTCGCCGGCATCGAGCTCGGCGGACTGATGCGGTCCACCGATGGCGGCGAGCACTGGCAGGACCACCGGCCCGGCGCGCAGCGCGACGTGCACTCCCTCGCCTGGCATCCGCGGACGCGCGACCGCGCATACGAGGCGGGAGGCGGCGGGGCCGCGTACAGCGAGGATGGTGGGGCGACGTGGACGCCGGCCGATGACGGCCGCAGCCGCCACTACACGTGGTCGGTGGCGGTCGATCCCGACGACCCGGACCTCTGGTACGTCTCCGCGAGTCGCGGGCCGTTCTCGGCACACGGGCGTGGCGATCCGGAGGCGAACATCTATCGGCGCCGCAACGGCAGTTGGGACGTTCTCGGAGGCGGGCTGCCGGATCCTCTGCCCGCGATGCCCTACGCGCTCGTCGCGATGCCCGAACGCGTCTTCGCCGGGCTGTCGAACGGCGAGCTGTGGGAGAGCCGCGACCGCGGCGACAGCTGGCAGCAGTGCGAGTTCCGCGAGAGCCTCCCGAGGCTCAACGCGCTCGTCGCGGCGTACGGCCGGCGCGCGACGCTCAGTGCGTCGCGATGAAGAGCCTCAGCCGGGCCGCATCGCGTCGCTGTGACAGCGCGCCGAGCCGGCGCACGCTCGCGGCCGCCTCGAGGTCGTGTGCGGCGTCGAGGAGGAACCGCTCGTTCGCCGGGCACGGATCTCCGAGGTAGGACAACAGCGCTCGTGCGGCGCGAGCGCGCTCTTCTCGGAAAGAACGGCGATGCGTCATGGCTGCGGCTACCTCCTCGAGCACCACGTTCCCGCGTTCGCCGCCGCCTGAAACGTTGCCTGCAAGAAATCACTCGTTCGAGGGACACCCCGTGTCTGGATCAGCCGGACCGCTCGTAGGTCTGAACGATCACGCCGTCCGGCCCCACCGGCCGCACCTCCTTGAGCTTCCAATCCGACTTCTCGCTCTGCTCGGCGAACAGCTTCCGCCCGGTGCCGAGGACGACCGGGAAGACCATGAGGTGTAGCTCGTCGACGAGGTCGTTCTCGAAGAGCTCTTGGACGAGCCGGAGGCTGCCGGGTACCTGTATCACCCCGTCGACCTGCTCCTTGACCGTCCGCGCCGCCTCGACGGCGTTGCTGCCGACCACGGTCGTGTTGGTCCACCCCGGGTTTTCGAGCGTCGAGGACACGACGTACTTCGGCATGGTGTTGAACTTGTCCGCGAACGGGCCGTCGCGCTCGGGCCACGCGCCGGCGAAGCTCTCGTAGGTGACCCGCCCGATGAGGAGCGCGTCGGCCTCCATCGTCTCCTGCATCTTGAACTCGTTCCCGTCGTCCCCGCGGTCGAACTCGAACGTCCAGCCGGGGTACTTGAAGTCCTCGCCGCCGGGCGCTTGCATCACGCCGTCCAGCGACACGAACTCGGTCACAACGATGCGTCCCATCTCGTCCTCCTTCCGTTGAGCGTGTGAATTAGGACGGCGGCGCGGCCGCCGACTCATCGCTCAGGCGGAGACCGGAATCTCCGCGTACCCGATCGTGCGCAATGCATCACCGACCTCGTCGAGGATCGCCGGGTCGTCGATCGTGGCCGGTGTGGTGTACGGCTCGCCGTCGGCGATGCGGCGCATCGTTCCGCGGAGGATCTTCCCCGACCTCGTCTTCGGCAGGCGGATCACGACCACCGCGGACTTGAACGCCGCTACCGGGCCGATCCGGTCGCGCACGAGCTGGACGACCTCGGCGACGATCTCGTCGTGCGGCCGGTCGACGCCCGCCTTGAGGACGAGGAAGCCGACCGGGAGCTGGCCCTTCAGGTCGTCGGCGACGCCGACGACCGCGCACTCGGCGACGTCCGGATGCGCGGCGAGCACTTCCTCCATCGCGCCGGTCGAAAGGCGGTGGCCCGCCGTGTTGATGATGTCGTCGGTGCGTGCCATGACGAAGACGTACCCGTCCTCGTCGATGTAGCCGGCGTCGGCGGTCTGGTAGTAGCCGGGAAAGGCCGCGAGGTACGTCTCGCGGTAGCGCTCCTCCGCGTTCCAGAGCGTGGGGGAGGAGCCGGGCGGCATCGGCAACTTCACGACGATCGCGCCGATCTCGCCCGCGGGCGCCTCGTCGCCGTCCGTGTCCATCACCCGCAGGTCCCACCCGGGAACCGCCCGCGTCGGCGAGCCCGGTTTGACCGGGAACCGCTCGATCCCGAGGCAGTTGGCCGCGACGGGCCAGCCCGTCTCGGTCTGCCAGTAATGATCGATCACGGGGATGCCGAGCTTGTCCTCGGCCCAGCGCAGCGTCTCGGGGTCGCAGCGCTCCCCGGCGAGGAAGAGCGTGCGCAGCTTCGAGAGGTCGTAGTCGCCGATGAGCGCGCCGTCCGGATCCTGCTGCCGGATCGCGCGGAACGCCGTCGGGGCGGTGAAGAGCGTGGTGACCCTGTGCTCGGCGCAGACCCGCCAGAACGCGCCCGCGTCGGGGGTGCCGACGGGCTTCCCCTCGTAGAGCACGGTCGTGCAGCCGTGCAGCAGCGGGCCGTAGACGGTGTACGAGTGCCCGACCGTCCAGCCGATGTCCGACGCGGCCCAGTACGTCTCTCCGGGGTCGGTGTCGTAGATGTTCTTCATCGACCAGGCGAGCGCCACTGCGTGACCGCCGTTGTCGCGGACGATGCCCTTCGGCTGCCCGGTCGTCCCGGACGTGTAGATGACGTAGAGCGGATCGGTCGCGGCGAGCGGCACCCAGTCCGCAGGCTCCGCACCGTCGAGCGCCTCGTGCCACTCGAGGTCGCGCGACGGGTCGAGCTCCGCCTCGAGCAGCGGACGTTGGAGGACGATGCACCGCGTGGGCTTCCACTGCGACGCCTCGATGGCGGCGTCGAGCAGAGGCTTGTACTCGACGACCCGTCCGGGCTCGATCCCGCACGACGCGGACACGACGACCTTCGGCTGCGCGTCCTCGATGCGGGTCGCGAGCTCGTTCGCCGCGAATCCCCCGAAGACGACCGAGTGCACCGCCCCGATGCGCGCGCACGCGAGCATCGCGACGATCGCTTCCGGGATCATCGGCATGTAGACGATGACGCGGTCGCCGTGCCCGACACCCTGGCGCGCGAGCGCGCCCGCGAAGCGCGCGACCTCGTCGCGCAGCTCCCGGTACGTGAACACCGCCTTCGTGTCGGTGACCGGCGAGTCGTAGATCAGCGCGGGCTGGTCGGCGCGGCCGCCGTTGACGTGGCGGTCGAGCGCGTTTGCGCACGTGTTCATCCGGCCGCCGGTGAACCAGCGGTAGAGCGGCGCGCGCGAGTCGTCGAGCACGCGCTCCCATGGCTCCACCCAGTCGAGCAGCTCGGCCGCGTCACCCCAGAACGCCTCGGGCTCCTCGAGCGAACGGCGATAGATCTCGGCGAACCGTCCCACCCGACCTCGACGGTACGCGTTTGGGCCGCGCTGGTCAACGACCTACCATCCCGTTTCGTGGATCGCGACGAGTACCGGCGGACGAGCCTCGCGAACTGGCAGACGATGGCCGCGGGCTGGGAGCGGCGGCGCGCCGACATGGAAACGGTGACCGAGCCGATCCGGGACTGGCTCGTGCGCGAGCTCGCCCCGAAGCCGGGCGAGACGATCCTCGAGCTCGCCGCCGGGCCCGGGGACACGGGTTTTGCTGCAGCCGCGCTCCTCGGCAACGAGGGGCAGCTGATCTCGACCGACTTCTCGTCCGAGATGACCGAGGTCGCACGCAGGCGCGGACGAGAGCTCGGCCTGCTGAACGTCGAATACCGCACGATGGACGCCGAGCGCCTCGAGCTCGAGGACGACTCCGTCGACGGCGTCATTTGCCGGTTCGGCTTCATGCTCATGTCCGATACCGAGGCCGCCCTTGCGGAGACGCGCCGCGTCCTGCGACCGGGTGGCCGCCTCGTGCTCGCCACCTGGCGCGGCCCCGAGCGGAATCCGTGGGTTGCGATCGGCGGCCGCATCCTCACTGCGCGGGGGTTCATGCCTCCGAACGAGCCCGGAGCGCCCGGCATGTTCACGATGTCCGACGACGGACGCGTCGAGTCGTTGCTCGCAGCGGCCGGCTTCACGGATGTGCTCATCGACGACGTCCCCGTCCGGATGCCGTACGGCGACGTCGACGAGTACGTCACCGCGACTCGCGATACCGGAGGAGCCTTCGCGCGTGCGTTCAACGAGGCCTCCGAAGAGGAGCAGCGCGCGATCACCCAGGAGCTCGCGGAAGCGTTCACCCCCTTCGAGGTCGACGGCGGGCTCGCGCTCCCGGGCCTTGCGCTCGTCGCCCTCGCGCGCTGACGCGGTGGAGTTCGACACGAAGATCGCGGTCGTCCTCCGCGACGACCTCGCCGTCTGGCAGAAGGCGAACGTCACCGCGTTCCTCGTCAGCGGCGTCGCGGGGACGAATCCGGACACGGTGGGCGAGCCGTACCGCGACGCGTCGGGGCACGAGTACCTGCCCATGTTCGTCCAGCCCGTGCTCGTGTACGAGGCAGACGCGGCAGCCCTGCGTCGCGCGTACGAACGCGCGATGGATCGCGACGTCGTCCCGGCGATCTACACGAACGAGCTCTTCGCCACCGGCCACGACGAGGCGAACCGCGCAGCGGTCGCTGCGGTCGGCGCCGAGGATCTCGACCTCGTTGGGATCGCGTTCCGCGCGGAGCGCAAGACGGTCGACAAGGTCGTCGACCGTCTGCGGTTCCACCCCTAGGTGACGACGCTCTCCGTGAGCCCGACCTCGATCGGGTTCGAGGCCGGGTCGCTGCTCCACTCGTACCAGCCGCCGTCGTAGACGGCGACGTGCTTCCAGTCCATGAGGAGCGCGTAGAACCACGTCTCGCTCGCGCGCCAGCCCGTCCCGCAGTAGAAGGCGACCCACTTGTCGGGCGTGATGCCGGCAGCCTCCCAGTTGGCGGCGATCTCGGGGTACGCACGCATCGTGTTGTCCACGTTGCGGTAGTGCTGCATGTGATACGCGTCCGTCCCGCAGTTGCCCCAGACGTCGCCGGCAATGCGTCCCGCGGGCTCGATGTAGTTGTAACCGCTCACCTCGCCGATGTGCTCGCGCCAGGTCCGGACACTGACGAGGGCCGCTGTCGCGGGATCGGCGAGGATCTCCTTCGCCTCCTCGATGTCGACGATGACCTCCGGGCGGACGGGGATCGAGGATCCGAAGGACGTCACGGCGGAGGGCGCCCGCAGCGTCGTCTCGAGCTCGTTCCCCGCCTGCACCCAGTGGTCGTATCCGCCGTCGAGCAGGCGGACGTCTTCGACGCCGCTGTACGTGAGGATGAGTGCGGCGCGGGCGGCGGCGATCTGGCCGGCGCGGCGGCCGGGCCACTTCTCGTTCGCATTCCCCTCGGTGTCGCGGCCGTACAGGATCACGGTCGTGTCGTGCGTGATTCCGAGGCGGAGCAGGGCCGCCTCGAGCTCGGCAGGTGACCGGCGGTTCCAGTCGCTCGAGTCCTCGAGCCAGTTCGTGTCGAGGTAGAGCGCGCCGGGGATGTGGTTCTCCTCGTATTCCTCGGGAACGCCGAAGTTGACGTGGAAGAGGAGATGGCGCTCGGCGGGCGGCGCCTCGGGGCTGCCGCCCGCGAGCACGTCTCGCAGCCAGTCGACATGGACGAGCTGCCGGTACTTCGGAAGGAGCTCCACCGGAAGGCGCTCGTCCTTCGCCCACGCCTTCCAGCCCTCCTCGTAGAGCTCGACGTCCGAGAAGCCGAGCACGGCGAGACGATCGAGCAGGGCTCGTGCTCCGTCCCCGTAGAGCACGAGCTCCTGCTCGGGGATCAGGCCCTTCGTCGCGAAGATCTCCCGAACGTCCTCGTCGTCGAGCGATCCGAGCCACTCGCTCGGGAACGCGATCGCGCCAGGAATGTGCCCGCCTCGGGGAGCGCCGTCGACGCGCCAGCCGTTGAACGCATGCAGGGGGCGCGTGTCGACGATCGCAGTGGCCGGGCCGCCGAGTCGTGCGCGGAGCTCCTCGGTGGTCATGCTCTTCCTCCTCGCTTCAGTTCCGGAAGACTTGAAACTATAAAAAGTGAAGTTATCAGTCAAGCGGTAGCTGCGCCCAGCAGCTGCGTCCGGATCAGCTCGGCGAGATCCAGGCGATCGCGGTCGTGCTCGCGGCCCTAGTGGACGAGCACGGACTTCGAGGTCGCGGCGGTCACGCCGTTGATGTTTCCGGCCCAGACCCGGCAGGCGATCATGCGTCCGCGGTCGGCTCTCGTGACCAGGCGCGTAGCGCCGACGGCATGGGTGAGCACCTTCGTGCCGCGGAGCCAGCGGTACGAGAAGACGATCGGGTGCTGTCCGGTCCACGCGCCCGGTCGACAGGTGAGGGTGCGGCCGATTGCCGGCTTGCCGCCGATGCGCGGCAGACCGGCATTGCGGGGTGCTCCGGCACCGAGGTCCTTGCACGGCGCTCCGCAGGCCGTGAGCACGTAGGGGCGGATCAGGGTCGCCATTCCGATCGCGCCCGCGGCGTTCAGGTGCAGCCCGTCGGGGTTGAACCAGTCCTTGCCACGGCTCGCGCCCTCCCAGTCGGCGACGCGAAGCTCCGGCCAGCGAGCTGCCTGCGCCTCGATCGTTCGGTTGATGCTCCGGTAGTCGTCCGTCTGCTCGCGCAGTGTCAGCCAGACGACGTGGCCGACGCCCTTGTCGACGAGCGCGTTCACGACCTGGGCCATGTCCGTCTCGTAGTTGTTCTCGGGATCGTTGTAACCGACCGCGACGACGACGATGTTGCCGAGCGACGCAAGCGACGACGACCTGACGATGTCGAGCACCGAGGGCGGGCGCGAGCCCATGTATGCGCATCCGATCGGGACGAGCTTGCGGCACGGGGCGAGCTCGAGCCGGAGATCGATGCCGTCGCCAAGGAGCTCTCGGGCCTCGGGTACGTACGTGAGCGAGTCGGCGATCGAGTCGCCGAACATCGTGACCCGCGGGCCGTCAGCCGGAGCGCGCTCGGCGCCGTTCGCCGAAGGCGCGAGCGCGACGATTCCGAGTACGGCGAGGACGAGGGCCGTTCTCACGGCCCGCACCGTAGCTCGGGCTCGGCTACCAGCCGGGGGGCGGGACGACGTAGACCGCGACCCCGAGCCCCGGGAGCTTGTCTGTCACGACGTCGCCGAACGACTTGACCACGCGGCCGTCGCGGAAGACGCGAAGCGCGCGCCCGCTGAGCCCGGGCACCGAGAAAGAGGCCGTCGCCTCGGACGTCGACGAGTTGGCCGCGATCACGTAGGTCGCGCCGTTGTAGCGCCGCGCCGCGATGCGGACGGGACTCTTCGTCGACCAGCCCGTGCTCACGACGGGAGAGAGGAGCGCCGGGGCGAGGGCGAGGATCTCGCGGTTCGTCTGGCGTACCTCGCTTCGGATGTTCTCGACCCACCAGTCGGGGAAGTAACCGATGCCGCGCGCGCCGCCGGCGATCGCGAGCCAGGTCTCGGCGCGGACGACCTCCGGTGTCGGATCCGCGTTGTCGCGGCAGTGCTCCATCGGGCCGGCTTCTATCCACTGGAACGTCGGCTTGCCGCCGGTCAGCGCGACGATCTCGCGCTGCATCCAGTACACGTTGTCGATCTCCTCGATCTTGCAGCGGCCCTCGACCGGGTACGTGTCGAAGCCGACCACGTCCGCGCGCGCGAAGAACTCCTTGTAGATGTCGCGTCCGCTCTCGGGCGGCGCCGAGCGCATCGAGAAGTGATCGGTGACGGTGAGGAAGGTGACGCGGCCGTCGCCCTGCGGTCTGGGCAAATTGGCGGGGACGCGTACGGACATGTCCGCTTCGTCCGGGAGGTGCCAGCCGACCATGCCCGGGCCGGAGATTCCGGGGGTCTTCGCGTCCACGGTCGACATGGCGCGGCCGGCGAGGCGCTTGAACTGCTCGTCGGTGTTGGTGCACTCCACGCCGAGGAAGAGGTTGATCCCGGCACCGAGCGACGTCGGGTAGTACGTGGGGCACTGCCTCCACACCATGCGCGGGAAGATCGCGTTCCCGTTCACGCGAAGGGGGGAGGAGTTCTCGATCGCGGGCGTGCTCGGCGACGGGCTCGAGGTGGGCGGCGACGGCTGCGTCGGGTTTGTACCGCCCGGCGGCGTCGCGGGCGGGAGCACGAAAGGCGATCCGCCGGAGCCACCGTCCGGCCCGCTGGAGCCGCCCGATTGCGCGGCTGCAGGAACAGCCGTCGCCGCCGTCGAGCCGGGCCAGGCGTCGGTGCGGAAGGAGCCGCGCGCCTCGGCCTTCTCTCCGTTGCGCCAGCGAGCGACGACGCGGAACTTGTACGCCGTCCCGGGCTCGAGCCCGGCGAGCGTCGTCCGCGCCGTGACCTCGGTGCGCGCCACGGTCGACGGCGACCAGATCCCGTACCGGTCGTCGACGCCGACCTCGAGGACGACCCGGGCGGCGTCGGGGACGTTCCACTTCACGACGGCCGAGAACGGGTACGTGTCGACCGAGACGATGTCCGGCATGGGGGTTCGAGTGGCGTTCGCGCCGCTCGACGCAAGCGCGCCGAACGCGCTCAGCGCAAGCAGAGACAGAGCAGCCGAACGCCGCAGCAGCATTGGATCAACGTCGGTTGCCGAGCGGGCGCGGCGGCTCCCTCGAACGAGGGGCGCCGCGACTCAAGTCAGGCTTGGTGCAGCCGTGTCTCGGCCGCGGCGCGCCGCGCCTGGATCTCGTACGGGTTCGTGCGGTAGCGCGTCGTGACGTGCTTCCAGGTCATGTGCAGCGCGCGGTGCTGCCCCTGCCAGATGTGGCAGAGCTCGTGGGTGAGCAGATCGTCGGAGAGGTTCGCCTGCTTCAAGAGGATCGTCCGCCAGAACGCGTACCCGACGTAGCGACGGAAGCCGGGGATCCGGAAGAACCAGGGTGTGACGAAGACGCGCACCTTCTCCATGCGCACCGGCTCGGGGTAGTAGTCGAGCGTGTCGAGGCGTGCCTTGGCGCGGCCAATCGCCTCGACGAGTGGCCGATCCACTACGGCAGCGGCCGCGAAGTGGACGCCTTCAGGGGTCTTGCGCGATTGAAG
>Ga0070685_10001393_pt1 | contig 12677 bp, 9 predicted proteins | sample KBSS13LmetaG_FD_65651 | JGI IMG/M metagenome (GOLD analysis project Ga0070685, IMG submission 65651) | Switchgrass rhizosphere microbial communities from Kellogg Biological Station, Michigan, USA - KBS S1-3L metaG | ecosystem: Host-associated > Plants > Roots > Rhizosphere ...
CGCGCGCGAAGCGGCAGATGTCCCAGCACACCAGGAAGTGGTCGGCCAGCCCCAGCGTGCGGATGGTGCGCAGCTCGTGCTCCAGCTGCCGCCGGTGCGCGTCCGACGCGTCGGGGTGCCGCTCGGCCAGCCCCACGCGCGCCAGCCGCTCCAGGTAGTCGTCGGCGCTCTTCCACTGCGCGGGGAGCGGGAAGGCGGGGTGCACCGGGCCCACCGCGCCGAAGCGGAACCCCGCGCAGCGCTCGGCGATCTCGCGGGTGCGGCGGATTCCCTCGGGTGCGGAACGCCACCGGCGCGCCATCTCGGCGGGGGGCTGCAGGCACCATTCGGCCGAGGGGCGCAGCACGCCGCGCCGGTGCGCCTCGGCCAGCGTCAGCTTGCGGGTGACGCACACCAGCAGGTCGTGCACCGCGCGCCCCTCGGGCTCCGCGTAGTGCACATCGTGCGTCACCGTCCAGGGGATCCCCGTCTCGCGCGCCAGGTCCAGCAGGTCGGCGCAGAGCGACGCCTCGCCGTGGGTGCGGTGGTCCCAGAGCTCCAGGTACGCCCGGCCGCCGAACGCGTCGCGCAGCCGCCCGGCCTCCGCGCGCGCCTCGGCGAAGCGCTCGCGCAGCAGGAGCTGGGGGATGCGCCCGCGGGGGCAGCCGGTGAGCGCGACCAGCCCGGCGGAGCGCTCCGCCAGCGCCTCGAAGCCCACCCCCGGCTCGCCGCGCGGACCCTTCATCCGCCCCTGCGAGACGAGGGTGCAGAGGTTTCCCCACCCTTCGAGGTTTTCCACAAGAAGGGTGAGGTGAGAGCGGTCTGAGAGCGTGATTTCCGCCCCGAAAATCGGGGAGATTCCCGCCTCTTCGCACCCCCGGCGGAAGCGCACGGCGCCGCCCAGGTCGTCGTGGTCGGTGAGCGCCAGCGCCGTCATCCCCAGCGCCGCGGCCCGTGACACGAGCGCCTCGGGCGTGGAGGCGCCGTCGCCCAGCGAGAAGGCGCTGTGCGCGTGCAGCTCCACGTAATCCCCTTGCGGTACCGTCACTTACGAAATCTCCGCGCCCATTGGGCCGTCGTGCTCAGCGTCACAGGTTTGTATCAGTCGTACCATCCCTCCAGGTACCATCCCCCCGCCGCGGCGTCGCGGAACACCACCGCCAGCCACCCCTCGGGCGACTCGACCCTCCAGTATTCGCGCGCGCTTCCGGCCGCCCACCACCCTCCCGAAATACGCTCGGGCCCTTCACAGCGAGTTTTCCACGCACCCTGTGGAAAACTCTCCCCCGCACCGCCAAGTGGAGCCCGCTCCACGCTTTGAACCTCCACCTCCAGCGGGCGCCGTCCCGCGCCCTCGCGGACGCGCACCGGCCGGGGCTCGGGGAGGCGGCGCAGACAGAGGTCCAGGCACGCGCGGCCGAGCTCCGTGACCCCCGCGGTCGCCTCGTCCGGGGGAGCGGGATGGGCGTGGGCGAAGGCGGCGATGGCGTCGCTCCCCAGCGGCTCCCAGGCGGCGTGCTCGGCGGGGAGATGGGCGCCGTGGAGGACCGCGGCCGAGAGCGCGCCGTCGCCCCAGCGCGCGAAGACGGGGAGGAGCGCCGCGTGCAGCGCGCCGGGGTCGGGCGCGGGGGGGCGGAAGGCGTCGAGCTGGTCGGCGCGCGCCGCCCCCTCGTCCACCGCCTCCAGCCGTACCCCGGCCAGCGGCCCGTCCGCCGGCGGCTCCTCGGCCGCGCGGCGGCAGAGCTCCGCCAGCACCCGCGCGTCGGCCGTGGCCCGCGCCGGGCGCACCTCGCGCGCGTCGTCGTGGCGCTCGACCCCGTCGACCGCCAGCACCAGCCGCAGCCGCGCGGGGATGCGCTGCCGTGCGGCGAGCTGGCGGCAGACGGCGTCGATCAGCCCGGGGAGGACGAAGCGCAGCGGCTCGGTGGAGTCGATCGGCGGGTCGAATTCCGCCTCGGCCGAGGCGACGCCGGGGGCGGGGGGGCGGAAGGGCCAGCGCGGGTCCTCGGCGCGAGCCAGCCGCCACGCCGCCACCCCGGGCGCGCCGAAGCGCAGCTCCACGTCGGCCGCGTCGAGGTCGGCGAGGGCGCCGCAGCTGCGGATGCCGAGCAGCGCCAGCGTCTCGCGCAGGTCGCGCGGCGCGGGGAGGAGGGAGAGGGGGCGGCGGCGCAGGTAGCGCGCGTCGGCGCCGGGGGGCACCACCCGCACCGGCGTCCCCCGCTCGCGCGTGGCCGCCGCCGCGGCGATGCAGCTGCCGGCGATCCCCACCTTCACCTCGAACCCCGCCTCGCGCGCGGCGCCGAGGAGCGCCCCGGCCACGGCCGCGTCGCCGCCGCGCCGCGCCATCCCGCTGGCGTCGGCCCAGAGCGCGCGCGGGTGCTCGCGCACCGGGGTCACCCGCGGCGCCGCCCGCAGCAGGGCGCCCGCCAGCGCGGCGCGCGCCTCCGGCGCCACCCCGCCCTCGCGCGGGGGAAGGCGGATGCAGGCGATGCGTCGGGGCACCCGCAGGTCGGCGAGCGTGGTGCGGACGAGCTCCTCCAGGCTTTGCATCGTTCCTCCGGCTTCTACGGATCGGTCTCACGCAGAGACGCGGAGACGCAGAGGAGACGCGGCGGCGCCTCCGCGTCTCCGCGTCTCTCTGCGTGAGATTTCTTTTTCATCGCCGGGCGGCGGCGCGGCGGTCGGGGGAGAAGTGGAGCGGGAGGCGGCTGGTGGGCTCGTGCACCAGCTCCACCTCACGCTCCCCCGTCCGCGCGCCGGAGTCCTTGGCCAGCCGCACCCCCGCCCGCCCGCGGAAGCGCGCGCCGGTGCCGAGCCTCGGCTCCGCGCCGGGCGCGCGGCGGAACTCCAGCCGCACGTCGGCGCGCCAGGCGGCCCCGCCGCCGGCGCTCACCAGCAGCGCGGCGCCGGTCTCACGGGCCAGCGCGCGCAGCCGGTGCACGGCGGTGGCGTCGGGGAGCGGCCCGTCCAGCACCACCAGGCCGAAGGCGCCGGTGCGCAGCAGCGACTCGGCCACCCACGCCCCCTCCTCCTCGTGCCCCGGCGCGGGCGGGCGCGCCACCCACACCCCGGGCGGCGAGCCGCCGTCCTCGCCGCACCAGGCGGCAGGGTCCAGGGTGAGGGTGGCGTCGACGACCGCGACCAGCGCGTGGCGCCGGGCGCGCTCCACCAGCGCGCGCACCGCCGCGGTGCGCCCCGCGGTGGCCTCGCCCGTCCACAGGGTCACGGCGCCGCGCGGCACCCCGCCGGGGAGGAGCTGGTCGAGCGCGCGCACCCCCACGCGGAAGCCGTCGCGCCCCGGGACCGGCGCGGCGCCGGGGAGCGGCCGGATGGCGTCGCCGAAGCGCTTCTCCAGCTCCGTCCGCAGACGTTCGGCTGCACTTCCCATCGGGCCTCCGGATGAACACGGGCGTGACAGCGGAGGCGGAAAGGGTGCGCCTCGCGACCCGGAGGATAATACCGAACAATACCCGAATCAACGGAAACTCTGTACTAGTTGCGGTACATTCAAACGTCCTTTCTGCAATCGTTTACACTGTATCCATCCCCCCGGGAGAACGTCCGCGCGGAGCCAGCAAAAAGAAATCTCACGCAGAGACGCGGAGACGCAGAGGAACCGGTGCGGCTCCTCTGCGTCTCTGCGGCTCTGCGTGAGACCGCTGTTGTCTGTTTCAGCTCGCCGGCGGCACCACCGGCCTGCGGCCGAGGATGCTCTTGTGGTAGCCGTAGAGGAAGTAGATCACCAGGCCGATCGCGAGCCAGATGGCGAAGCGAATCCAGGTGACCAGCGGCAGCTGGTACATCAGGAACCCGCACGACAGCACGGCCGCCGGCGCCACCACCCAGATCAGCGGGGTGCGGAAGGGGCGGTGCCGGCCGGGATCGCGCAGGCGCAGCACCATCACCCCGATCGCCACCAGCACGAAGGCGAACAGCGTGCCGATGTTGGTGAGCTCGATCACCTCGTTGATGTTGGCGAACGCCGCGAAGAACGCCACGAACGCGCCCGTCAGCAGGGTGGTCACGTGCGGCGTGCGGTACTTCGGGTGCAGCTTGGCCGCGAAGGGCGGCAGCAGCCCGTCGCGCGCCATCGAGTAGAAGATGCGCGGCTGCCCCATCTGGAACACCAGCAGCACCGAGGCCATGGCGATGATGGCGCCGAAGGAGATGATCCCCGCCGCCCAGTCGTAGCCGCGCTCGGTGAACGCCGCCGCCAGCGGGTCGGCGCTGCCGTGTGAGTTCCACGGCACCAGCCCCGTCATCACCAGCGTCACCACGATGTAGATCACCGAGGTGACCGCCAGCGACATGATCATGGCGCGCGGCATGTCGCGCTGCGGGTCTCGCGCCTCCTCGGCCGCCGTGGACACGGCGTCGAAGCCGATGTAGGCGAAGAAGATCAGCGCCGCCCCCGAGAACACCCCCTGCCACCCGTTGGGCATGAACGGGTGCCAGTTCGCCGGCTTCACCCAGAACGAGCCGATGGCGATGAAGAAGAAGAGGATCGCCAGCTTCAGGATCACCATCACCGTGTTCGCCCACGCGCTCTCGCGGATGCCGATCACCAGGATCCAGGTGATCAGCGCCACGATCAGCACCGCCGGCAGGTTGATGATCACCGGGAACCCGGCCAGGTGCGGCGCCGTCTGCCACGCCTGCGCGCCGGCGGCCAGCGCGGTGTCGGTGCTCCCCGGCGCCGCCTGCAGCGCCTGGAACCCCTGGAACGCCGTGCGCGGGTCGGTGGAGAGCCAGGCGGGGATGTGGATGCCGAAGCCCTCGATCAGCGTGACGAAGTACGCCGACCAGCTCACCGCCACCGCGATGTTCCCCACCGCGTACTCGATGATCAGGTCCCACCCGATGATCCAGGCCACCAGCTCGCCCAGCGTGGCGTAGGCGTAGGTGTAGGCGCTCCCCGCCTGCGGGATCAGCGAGGCGAACTCCGCGTAGCAGAGCGCCGCGAAGCCGCAGGCGATGGCCACCAGCACGTACGACACCACCAGCCCGGGCCCGGCGCCCAGGTGATTGGGCCCGCCCGAGACGGCCGTCCCGGCGCCCGAGAAGATCCCCGCGCCGATGATGGCGCCGACGCCCAGCGCCGTGAGCTGCCACACGCCCAGCGAGCGCCGCAGCCCGTGCTCCACCCCGGTCTGCGGGTCCACGGCGTCTTCGGCGAGCGCGGTGATCGGTTTCCTGCGGAAGAGTGCGTGCATGGGGCAGAGCGGGAGAAGGGGGCCAGCGGGGGGAGGGGATCCCCCGGGGAAACGCAGAGGCGGGAAACGCGTTCCCGCCGGATCTCGCCGAAACTACGCGCCCCGCCGCGCGCGCCGCAACACGGGGCTCCAGCGTGCCCGCATCCGTAATCGCGACGATGCGACCGAAGGCGCGGTTACGACGGCACACACTCCGCCTGCGCGGACTTCATTGCCTTACGCTCGACGTTTCGCACTTCGCACTTCGCTCGCACTTGGCACTTGGCACTTGGCACTTGGCACCAGGCACTTCCGTCAGCTGTCCCCCGCCATCGGCCGGTGGTCGGGGATGCGGCCAACGCCGGGCTCCTGGTCGATCCCCATCTCCCGCGGCGACTCCTCGGGGGGGATCACCGGCGCGTCGGGGTCGTACTCGCCCTCCCAGCGCGCCATCACCACCGTGGCCAGGCAGTTCCCCACCAGGTTCACGGTGGTGCGGCCCATGTCCATCAGCTCGTCCACGCCCAGGATCACGGCGACGCCCTCCAGCGGCAGGCCGAAGGTGGCCAGGGTGCCGGAGAGGATCACCAGCGAGGCGCGCGGCACCGCGGCCACGCCCTTCGAGGTGACCATCAGCGTGAACATCATGATCAGCTGGTCGCTGAAGGTCAGCGGGTGCCCCGCCGCCTGCGCCACGAAGATCGAGGCCAGCGACAGGTACAGCGTGGTCCCGTCCAGGTTGAACGAGTAGCCCGTCGGCATCACGAAGGCCACGATGCGCCGGGGGACGCCGATCCCCTCCATCGCCTGCATGGCGCGCGGCAGCGCCGCCTCGCTCGAGGTGGTGGAGAAGGCGATCAGCGCCGGCTGGCGGACGGCCTGGAGGAACTTGCGGATCGGCACCCGCGCGAGCAGCGCGATGGGAAGGAAGACGAGCAGGATGAAGACGATCAGCGCGCCGTAGAGCGTGCCGATCAGCATCGCCAGGTTCTTCAGCACGCCGATGCCGCTGTGGCTCACCGTCACCGCGATCGCCGCCCCGATGCCGAAGGGGGCGAAGCGCATGATCATGGCGGTGAACTTGAACATGATCTCCGCCAGCGCCTCGCAGAAGCCGAGCATCAGCTCCTTGGGCCGGCCGCGCACCTGCGAGAGCGCCACCGCGAAGAGCACCGACCAGAAGACGATCTGCAGCACCTCGTTGTGCACCGCCGCCTCGACGAAGTTCTGCGGCACCAGGTGCTCCAGGAAGCTCCCGACGTTCAGCTCGTGTCCCTTGGCGGCCAGCTCCTGCCCCTCGCTCGCCGGGGCCGACAGCCGGATCCCCACGCCGGGCTTGACGATGTTCACCGCCGCCAGCCCGATGAACAGCGCGATGGTGGTGACGACCTCGAAGTAGATCAGCGACTTGAGCGCCAGCCGGCCCACCCGCTTCATGTCGTCGCCGTGCCCCGCGATGCCGATCACCAGCGTGCTGAAGATGATCGGCACGATGATCGACTTGATCATCCGCAGGAACATGGTGGAGAGCGGCTTGAGCTCGACGGCCTCGAAGCCGTCGCCGGGGCGCACGGGCCAGGCCAGCCCCACCCCGATCCCGATCGCCATGGCGATCAGGATCCAGTGGGTGAGCGTGAGGCGCTTGAGGAACTTCAGCATGTCGCGCGACAGGTGGACGGGTGGGGATCGGCGCGGGGCGTTGCCGCTGCACCGGGACGAGAGGCGCCGCCCCATGAGGCTCACGGAGCGGCGCCCACAATCCGGCCGACAGTATGCCGCCGCCCGCGCCGCGCGCGCAAGGGATTACGCGGTCGAGGCCATCCAGACAGGATCTCTCACAGAGGGCACAGGGGACACGGAGACCTTCCTCCGTGTCCCCTGTGCCCTCTGTGAGAGCCATTCAGTCTGGCAACCGACGAACGCGCAATCGGATGGGAACCGGGATCACACCCCGCCGGGGCGCGGCACCAGCCCCACCACCTGCACGCCGGCCGCGCGGGTCGCGTCCAGCGCGGCGACCACCTCGCCGAAGGTGAGTCCCTCGCCGCCCTTCACGAACAGCACCTTCCGCGGCCGCCCGGCGAAGGTGCGCGCGACGGCGGACTGGAGCCCCTCGGCGCCCACCGGCTGACGGTTGATGGCGTAGCGGCCGCTTCCCAGCACCTCGAGCACGATCGCGGGGGGATCCTGCTCCGGCGCGGCCGCGGGGACGCGCGGCGGCGGCACCTGCGCGTCGATCCCCTTCCGCAGTCCCTGCTGCACCACCATGAAGATGATCAGCAGCACCAGCAGCACGTCGATCATCGGCGTCACGTTGATCGCCGCGGACATGCCGCGCCTGCGTCCCGACACGCCCATCGCCATCTGCGCCTCCCGTCGTTCGGTGGATGGAGGAACCCGGACGAATCAGCGCCGCGCCTTCGCCGGCTCCTCGGTGACCGCGCCGATGCGCCGCACGCCCGCCTGCCGCGCGGCGTCGAGCGCGGTGAGCACGCGGGCGTAGCTGGCGTTCTTGTCGGCCTTCAGGTAGAGGACGTGGTCGTCGGGGCGGCCGGCGTAGACCGCCGCGAGCCGCGCCTGCAGCCGCGCGTCCGGGACCGCCTCGAAGCGCCGCCCCAGGTCGATCGAGTACATGCCTCGGTCGTCGATGATCAGGGTGGGATGGCGCTCCCGCTCGTAGGCGGCGGTGTGCGCGGCGGGGAGGGACGCGCGCACCAGGCCGGGGGTGATGACCATGAAGATGATGAGCAGCACCAGCATCACGTCGATCATCGGGGTCACGTTGATCTCCGCCGTGGTCGCCCCGAACCTGCTCTCGGGAATCGTGCCGCGCATCGCCGCCTCCCGTTGCTGGTGGTTTTCATCGGAACGTACCAGCGCCGGCCTTTCTAACAGCAACAGCAATGCTCACGCAGAGCCACGGAGCCGCAGAGAAAACGCGGCTGCGTCTCCTCTGCGTCTCCGCGGCTCTGCGTGAGATGCCGTTGCCGTTGATCTTTGCTAGAGATCCTTCCAGTCGACCTCGAGGATCTTCCGGTAGAGTCGGCTTTCGATCAGCAGGGTGACGATGGCCGGGTCCAACAGCCCCTCCCCCGCCTCGGCGGAGAGGATGTCGAGCGCCCGGTCGGGCGGCAGCGCGCGCTTGTAGGGGCGGTCCGCGGCGGTGAGCGCGTCGAAGATGTCGGCCACCGTCATCAGCCGCGTCTGCACCGGGATCTCCGGCGCGTCGATGCCGCGGGGGTAGCCGCGCCCGTTCAGCTTCTCGTGGTGGCCGTAGGCGATCTCGGCCACGCGCGAGAGGTCGCCCGTCCAGGGGATCTGCACCAGGAAACGGTACGTCTGCTCCACGTGGCTCTCGATCTCCAGCCGCTCCTCCAGGTTCAGGCTCCCCTTGGGGATGTGCAGGTAGCGCAGCTCCTCGTCGGTCACGTACGGGGCCGGCCGGTCGTCCGGGCCGCGGAAGGTGAGCCGCCCCAGCTCCGCCAGCGCGGCCGCGGCCTGCTCGGGGAGGATCGACGGCTCGTTGGAGGCGAGCACCAGCCCGCGGACGCCCTCCAGCTCCTCCATGCGCCGCCGGAACTCCGCCTCCAGCTCCAGGCCCGGGCGCGCGCCGCGCTCCAGCAGGTCGGCGCGCCGCTGGTGGTACTCGGCCTCCAGGGTGCGGCGGATCAGGTCGAAGCGCGCCAGCACCCGCTCCTGCAGCAGCGGGGGCAGCTTCTTCGCCTTCACCAGCACCTCCTCGCGCACCCCCACCTTGCCGAAGTCGTGCAGCAGCGAGGCGTAGCGCAGCTCGCGCATCTGCTCGGCGGTGAAGCGCACGTCGCCGTAGGGCCCGGGCGCGTGGCGCTGCAGCCCGTCGGCCAGGTCGCAGGTGAGGGTGGCCACGCGCACGCTGTGCCCGGAGGTGGCGGGGTCGCGCTGGTCCACCGCGATCACCGCCGCCTTCACGAAGCTCTCGAAGATGTTCTCGATCTGCCGGTAGAGCAGCGAGTTCTCGATCGAGATGGCCGCGTGCCCCGCCAGCGCCTGCACCAGCACCAGCTCGCGGTCGGTGTAGGGAAGGACCCAGCGCGCCGCGTCGTCCTCGTCGGCGATGCGGGCCAGCGGCAGGCGCTTGCGGTTGATGAGCTGCAGCACCCCCACCACCGCGCCGCCGTGGTCGATCATCGGCACCACCAGCATGCTCCGCGTGCGGTAGCCGAAGCGCTGGTCGAACGAGCGGTTGAAGGCGTACGGTGCGTCGGCCGGGAGCGCGTAGGCGTCGTCCACCCGCAGCGTCTCGCCGGTGACGGCGGCGTACCCGGCGAGGCTCGCCGGATCCAGGGGGAGGACGATGGAGACGAAGGGCGCGTCGGGAAGGGTGTCGTTCTGCGCCAGCTTGAAGCGCAGGCGGCGCCCCTCAGGGCCCGTCTCCATCAGGTAGAGGCTCCCCGCGTCGCTCCCGGTGAGCTGCCGCGCCTTGCCCACGATCTTCTCCAGCAGCCGGTCGGGGTCGCGCTCGGTCATCAGCGCCATCCCCACCGCCGCCAGCTCGCGCAGCTCCGAGCGGGTGCGCGCCAGCTCCCGCTCCATCCGCGCCGCCCCCAGCCGCGCGGCGGAGAGGCGGAACGCCACGCGCAGCGAGGCCGCGGCCGCCGCCGGGTCCGCCCGCAGCACGGCCACCACGCGGTCGGCCCCCGCCGCGAGCCGCTCCGCCGCGTCCGAGGCGGCGACCACCGCCACCGACTCGGGGACGTGGCGGAGGAGGGAGACGAGCCCCGGCGTCGCCGCCGCCGTCTCCTCGTCCAACAGGAGCACGGTGGGGACGTCGGGGGCGGCGATGTCGTCCCAGCCGTCCACGCGCACCCGCGCCACCCCGTCCGCCGCCAGGACCTCGCGGAGCGCGTCAAGCTCCGCGCCGGGGGTGTACAGCAGCACCGGCCGCGAAGGCTGGCGCTCCACGGCCGGCTCGCCGGCGGCCCCCACTCCGATCTCCCCCGCGCTCACGCGCCGCCCGCGGGGATCACGATCTCCTCGCGCTCGGCGGCGACCTCCAGCTCCAGCGCGGACCCGCGCCCGGCGAGGCCGGCGCGCAGCTCCGCGGCGATCGCCTCCAGCTCCGCGTCGGTGCGGTCCGGCGAGTGGTGGAAGAGGTGCAGGCGCCGCACCCCCGCCTCCTCCGCCAGCCGCACCGCCTGGGCGAAGGTGCTGTGCCCCCAGCCGCGGCGCTGCTCGTACTCGGCGTCGGTGAGCATCGCGTCGTGCAGCAGCAGGTCGGCCCCGCCGACGAACGCCACCAGGCCGGCGTACCAGGCCGGGTCGGGCGCGTCGCTCAGCTCGTTGTCGGGGATGTAGACGGCGGTCGCGCCGGCGACGGTCACGCGGTAGCCGTAGGTCACCCCAGGATGGTTGACGCGAAAGGCGTCCACGCAGACCTCGTCGCCGCACCAGGGGCTGCCGTCGGCGGTGGCGAACTCCACGCTCGCGGCGATCGCCTTCAGCGGCACGGGGAAGTAGAGCGGCGACATCTGCCCCTCCAGCGCCTCGTCGACGGGGACGTCGCCCTGCATGGGGCCGTGCACGCGCAGCTTGGTGGCGGGCTCGTAGAGCTGCGCCAGGAAGGGAAAGCCCTGGATGTGGTCCCAGTGGTAGTGCGAGACGAAGAGGTGCGCGTCGAGCGGGCCCTCGGCGGCCAGGCTGGCGCTCAGCGTTCGGATCCCGGTGCCCGCGTCGAAGATCAGCCGGCAGCCGGCGGCGCGGACCTCCACGCAGCTGGTGTTGCCGCCGAAGCGCACCGTCTCCGGCCCCGGCGCGGGGATGGAGCCGCGCGTCCCCCAGCAGGTGACGCGGAGCGCCGGCTCTGCGGCAGCGGGTGCGCTCATGAAGGCGGGTGCGGAGGAGACGGGCGGGCGGCGCCGGCGGGTGCTCGAATCGGCGTGCGCGCGTAAAGGTGGAGGACGGCTCGAAGTTACCGCGGCGGGGAGCCGCGGCGCAACGGAGGAGGATGCTGGCAAGAAAGCGGGAGAAGCGCGTAGGTCAGTGATTCGCGATCAGCGCGCGTAACGGCTGCGTCTCTGGATCGAAGGTCGGGAGGCCTGCCGCACGCGCAACAGCGAGAAAAGGCCCGTCGGAGCTCGCCACTGTGACAGGGTCGGCGAATCTCGCCCGAAGCTGCAGGGCGCTTGCGATGTGGAGGACGTCCATCGGGCCCACGCCTGTGCGGCGGTAAGTGTCCACCATCTGGAATGCCGTGTCGAAATCGGCCTCACGCAACTCGAACAGTTTGAACGTCACTTCGAGTTCTCGAAGGAAGGAATCGCGCGCGACCCTGTATTCGCGCTTGGTGATCTCGTCCTTGCGATGCTTCTTGGCGAATGTGGCCAATGCTTCCAGGGCGACTGCACGGGTGAGGTATAGCTTGCCCTTCATCTGTGCGATCGCACCATGAACCGATGACGAACCCGCTTCTGGAACATAGGCTTTGACGATCGCGCTCGCGTCGAAGAAGATCATCCTCCAGGACCAGAGACGAAGCGCAATCAGGAACGCGAGCCACCGCAGCCGCTGCGGGACGGGGTTTGAAAATCAAGCAGCGCAGCCACGCCAAACTTCACCCTGACCGCTTTCAGCTCAGCCGCAGTTTGGTGGACATCGACGGACGATCCGGAGCGGCACGCTCATGCACGTCAATCCTCGGCTTCGGGAAAGACCCGGTGGAACTGCCTCAGCAGGAAAGCCAGCCCACCGAGGCCGCTGGGGGAGAGGTTTGAAGTCTCGCAGCGGCTCCCCTGTGCCGAACTTCACACCCGCCGCTTCCAGCGCAGCCCGCTGTTCGCGAGACATTGTTGGTCGATGACCGGCAGGATTCGGCGGCGCGTCTTTGGGCATCAGTCCTCAGGCTCGGGGAAGAGCCTGTGAAACTGCCTCCGGAGGAACGCCTGCCACCACGGGCGCTTGCGCGGCAATGCGCGTATGCGAGCGAGCGTTTCCTCCGAGAACTCGACGCCCTGCAGCAGGTACCGTTCGTGGTTACGCGGAGCGAGATGCTTGGCAAGGAAGATCAGCCACGGTGGACGAAGCTTTACCGGCGGCAGATTGATCAGGTCTTGGGGAAGTCCGTCAACCGTGCGCCAGGGTCGTATGTCGTCTGCGTGAAGATGGCTGCGCATCGAGAGCTCCGGCTTGTGCGTTCCGTTCAGTTCGATCCAACTGTAACGCACTTCGGCGGACGCTACAAGTCCGTCTGTGCGGGTGAAGCGGTCAGATTTGGCTATTTCTGGATGATCGACGCGCGGGTGTTTCGGAGGTGGCGCGAGAGGGGCTGGGCGGGCGAGAGGGAGGGCGTCAGTGGGTGCGGTCGAGGACGTAGCGGGCGAGCGCCTCCAGCTCGGGGGAGTGGACGCCGCCATCGCGGAGCGCCTCGATGGCGGCGGCGATCTCGGCGGCGGCGAGGGCCTGCGCGCCGTCGATACCGAAGAGCGCGGGGTAGGTCGTCTTCCCGGCGGACTCGTCCTTCCCCGCCGTCTT
>Ga0070685_10001397_pt1 | contig 12661 bp, 11 predicted proteins | sample KBSS13LmetaG_FD_65651 | JGI IMG/M metagenome (GOLD analysis project Ga0070685, IMG submission 65651) | Switchgrass rhizosphere microbial communities from Kellogg Biological Station, Michigan, USA - KBS S1-3L metaG | ecosystem: Host-associated > Plants > Roots > Rhizosphere ...
CTGCGCGGGCTCTTCACCCGGCTGCGCGACGAGGAGCTGAAGAAGAAGGTGCTCTTCTCCCTCTCGCAGATGCGCGGGCAGGGGAACGACCGCTGGCTCCTCGGCGTGGCGCTCGACGCCAGCCAGGGCGAGGAGGTGCGCAAGCAGGCGCTCTTCTGGGCGGGGCAGGCGGGGGTGCCGCTCGGCGAGCTGGTGGGTCTCTACGACCGGATGCGCGACCCCGACCTGCGCGAGCACCTGATCTTCGTCCTCTCCCAGCGGATGCGGGAGGGTGCGGCGATGGACAAGCTGATCGAGATCGCGCGGCGCGACCCCGACCGCCGCATGCGCGAGAAGGCGCTCTTCTGGCTGGGCCAGTCGCGCGACCCGCGCGCCCTCCAGGTCCTCCGCGACGTGATCGACTCATGAACGCGCTGAACGTGCGGGCCGCCGCCCTGCTGGGCGCGCTGGCCGTGGCCGCGCAGGCCGGGTGCGCCGACGCGCAGGCGGGGGAGCAGCAGGGCGGGCTGGCGGCGCGCGTGGCCGCCGCCCCCGCCGACGGCGAGGTGTGGATGCGCTTCGCCTCGCGCCCCGGCGTCTGCGGGAGCGAGAACGGGATCGGCACCTCCCGCGACTCGCACCAGACGATCATGCAGTACGACACCCGTGGGGGGCGGTGGGAGTGCATCGAGGGGCCCGTCTACGTGGCGCTGGAGCGCCACGACGGGCGGATCGGGAAGGTGCGGGTGCGGGTGGCCCGCCCCTGGAGCACGGAGGGGCGGCGGGTGACGGACCTGGGGACGGTGGGCGCGCGCGAGGCGGTGGACTACCTGCTGGGGCTGGCGGAGCGCGCCCGCGAGGGGAACGTGGGCGAGGAGGCCATCGTTCCCGCCACGCTGGCGGACAGCGTGACCACCTGGCCGGCGCTGCTGAGGCTGACGCGCAACACGGCGCTCCCGCAAGGGACGCGGCGCTCGGCGGTGTTCTGGCTGAGCCAGCAGGCGGGCGACCGCATCACCCGGGAGCTGGCGAGCTTCGTGGCCGACAGCGAGGAAGACCGGGAGCTGCGCAAGCACGCGGTGTTCGCGCTCTCGCAGCGGCCGCGCGAGGAAGCGGTGCCGGAGCTGGTGCGCATCGCCCGCTCCCACCGCGATCCCGAGATCCGCAGGACGGCGATGTTCTGGCTGGGGCAGACCGGGGATCCGCGCGCGATCGCGCTCTTCGAGGAGATCCTCAGCCACTGAACTGCATCTCACACAGAGACACGGAGGCACGGAGAGAAGCTCTCTCCGTACCTCCGTGTCTCTGTGTGAGATGCTTTTACAGGATGCTGGAAAGGCGCAGTCTCAGCGTCGTCTCGCTGGCGACGGGGTAGCCGTCCTCGACCGCGGGGTAGAAGGCCATCGTGCGCACGTAGCTCAGCAGCCGCTGCTCCCACACCCCGCGCCGCACGCCGCGCTCCACCGTGGCGTCGGTCACGCGCCCCGCCGCGTCGAGGTGGACGCGCACCCACACCAGGCCGGGGTCCGTCGCCGGGAGCCCGGCGGCCGAGCCCGCGCCCTGGTCGCGCACGTCGAAGGGGTTCGCGGCCAGGCGCTCCTCCTCGCGCGGGCGCGGGGCGCACTCCCGGCGGCGCTCCACGCTCATCTCCATCGCCTCGCCGAGTTCCACCCGCAGCCGCACCCCCCACTCCCCGGCCGTGCGCGGCGTCTCGCGGCGGTAGTCGAACACCAGCGCCTGCAGCGAGTCGGCGACCGCTTGCGGGACGGTGGATTCGATTACCGCGCGGCGCACCTGCACGCCGTCGGGGGAATGCCGGATGGAGAGGAGCACGTGGCCGGCCGGCCGCCCCGCCGCCACCCAGAGACGCGCCGCCGCCGCGCGGAAGGCGTCGGCGTCCACCAGCGCCTCCGGTTTCGGGAGGGTGGTGGGAACGAGCGAGACCTTGCACCGCCCCCCGCGCGCCGGTCCGTCTTCGGCTCCGAAGAACCCCGAGCCGGCCGAGGGGCCGGTGGACGGGTCGACGGGCGCGCAGGCGGCGGCGAGCAGGGCGGCCGAGATCGTGGAGAGGAGGCGCTGGTGCTGCATGGCACGGCTCCGAGGCCAGGGCGTCCGTGACTGCGTCGTTACGACCCTGTTGCAATGTATATGCGTGGTTTGTAACAAAGGCCATCTTCCGGAATGTAACGATTTTCGTCTCGCACGGAGACGCGGAGGCACGGAGAGAGATCGCGCGGTTCTCTCCGTGCCTCCGCGTCTCTGCGTGAGACGATCTTTTTCCAGCCCTACTGGATGGACTGCAGCTGGATGACGACGGGCTGGCCGGTGATCTCGTACTTCAGCGGCACGTGCGGCGCGGCCTGGCGCAGCCACACCACGATCGGCTGCTGCTTGCCGGAGACCTCCACGCGGAAGGCCGGGAAGCTCCCCGCGGGAACGGTTACCGTCTCCACCCCGGTCACCCGGAAGCTCACCGCGTCCACGCTCCCGGTGCCGGTGTTGAACTGCGGGATGGCGATGGTCTTCCCCTGCGCCAGCTCGGCCACGCCCAGCATCACCTCGTCCATCCCCTCCAGCACCGCGCCGGGGACCGCCGCCACGTCGAAGGTCTTCTCGCCCCCCATCTGCGGCGGGAGCTTCGCCTCGCCCCGGAAGCGGCCCTCCGTCAGCGTCACCGTGGCCGTCCCCGTGGCAGGGCCCGCCACCGTTTCGGTGTGCGTCACGGGGGCGAAGTTGGGGCCGAACTTCGTCACCAGCGTCTGCTGCAGCGGCCCGAAGCGCACGTCGTTGGTGCGCGTCCACCCGTTACCCTCCCTGGCCAGCACCACCGTCTGCGACCCCACCGCGTTCCCCTGGAAGGAGACCTGGTAGGTGAGGGTGGCGGGCGCCACCGCGGCATAGTCGAAGCGCTCCGTGGAGGCGCGCACCTCCAGCGCCGCGCGCTCCAGCGGCCTCCCCTCCAGGTCCACCAGCGTCACGGGGGCGATGCGCTCCAGCCCGGGGAGCACCTTCGCGGCGTCGCCCACCACCACGATGGTGGCCTGGTCCGGAAGCACGAAGCGCCGCGCCACCCGCTGCACGTCGGCCGCCGTCACCGCCTGCACCCGCAGGTTGTACTGCAGCAGGTCCTCGATGGGGAGCCCCAGCACCCGGGTCTCGGCCACCTGCTGCGCCACCTGCGCGGCCGTCTGGATCCCCACTGGGAAGGAACCCACCAGGTACGACTTGGCCGCCTCGAGCTCCGCGGCCGGCACCGCCTCGTCGCGCAGCCGCCGGAGCTGCGACACCAGCTCGGCCAGCGCGCTGTCGGTGACCTCGGTGCGCACGTCGGCCTGGGCGAAGAACACCCCGGTGTCGATGGGGCGGTCGGCCGTGGCGTAGGCGCCGTAGGTCCACCCGTGCTGCTCGCGCAGCACCTGGAAGAGCCGCGCGTCGCCGCCGCCGCCCAGCAGCCGCGTCATCACCTGCAGCGCGTAGTAGTCGGGGTCGCCCGCCTTGATCCCCGGGTTCCCCACCCGCAGGGTCGACTGCACCGAGCCGGGGCGGTGCACCAGCACGATCCCCGTGCGCGCCCGCGGCGCCACCGGCGGGTAGGCGGGCGCCGCCACGCTCCCGCGCTCCCACCCGCCGAAGTGCCGCTGCGCGAGCGCTTCGGCCTGCGCCTGCGACACGTCGCCGGCCACCACCAGCATGGCGTTGCCCGCCTTGAAGTGGCTCGCGTGCCAGGCGCGCAGGTCCTGCGCGGTCACGGCGCGCACCGTCTCGGGGGTGTTCAGCGTGCCGTAGGGGTGCGCGCCGTACACCTCGCGGGTGAAGCGCCGCCCGGCCACGAACCCGGGCTGGCCGAGCTGCGCCTGCAGCCCCGAGAGCGTCTGCTGGCGCGCCGTCTCCACCTCGGTGTCGGGGAAGGCGGGGTGGAGCACCACGTCGGCCAGCAGCTCGAAGGCCAGCGGCACGCGGTCGGAGAGGACGCTGGCGACCACCCCGGTGTAGTCGTCGCCCGCGAAGGCGCTCAGGCTCCCGCCGCTCCCCTCGATCTGCTGCGCGATCTGGGTGGCGGAGCGGGTGGCGGTGCCCTTGTTGAGCACCTCGGCCACCAGCTCCGCCGTGCCGGCCTTCGCCGCGGGAACGGTGGCGCTCCCGGAGCGCACCAGCAGGTACAGGCTCACCAGCGGCGAGCTGTGGTTCTCCACCACCACCACCCCCATCCCGTTGGGGAGCCGCGTCTCGCGGAAGGCGGGGAAGGCGAGGGGGCGTGCGGGCCCCGGCGGGGGCGGCGGCTGCTTCTGCGCGGCCGCGGGGGCAAGGGCCAGGGTGGCCGCGCCCGCGGCCAGGGCCAGGGCGCGCCGGATGCGAAGGAGGGTGCGCATGGGGCTCACTCCGGGGCGGCGGCGCCGGCCGGCTGCACGACGGCCAGGGCGCGGTTCGTGGGTGCGAGGTACTGGCGAGCCACCCGCTGCAGGTCGGCGGGGGTGGCGGCCAGGGCGGCGGCGAGCGAGCGGTTCACCCACCCGGGGTCGCCGTGGTTGAAGAGGGCGGTCTGCAGCGCCTCGGCCACGCCCAGCGCGGTCTGCCGCTCCTGCGCCACCGAGGCGCGGAGCTGGTTCTTCGCCTTCTCCAGCTCGGCCGGGGTCACCCCCTGGTCGCGCACGCGCGCGATCTCCTCCTCCAGCAGCGCCTGCAGCCGGGCGGGGTCCACCCCCTGGTTGGCGATCGCACCGTACACCCCCAGCGAGGGGCCCTCGCGCTCGTCGAGCACGGGGAAGACCTGCGCGGCGGCGCGCTCGCGCTTCACCAGCCGCTCGTACAGGCGCGAGCTTTCGCCCCCGCCCAGCACCACGTTCAGCAGCTGGAGGGCGGCGAAGTCCGCCGAGTTGGCGGGGGGGAGGCCGTACACCGCGAGCACGGCCGGGAGCTGCGCGTTGGCGTCGCGGAAGGTGCGCTGCAGCGGAAAGCCGGCGAAGGGGCGGGTGCAGGTGACGCGCGGCGGCGCGGGGCCGGCGGGGATGTTCCCGAAATACTCCTGCACCAGCCGGCGCGCCTCGGCGGGGTCGAAGCCGCCGGAGATCGCGAGGGTGGCGTTGTTGGGGCGGTAGTAGAGGTCGTGGAACGCGCGCACGCTCTCGACCGTGGCGGCGTTCAGGTCGTCCATCGAGCCCACGGGGGCGTGCGCGTAGCCGAAGCAGCCGGCGGGGTCGTACGACGCGTCGCTCAGCATGGAGATGAAGCCCAGGGCGTACGGCGCGTTGTCGATGCGCAGGCGCCGCTCCTCCTTCACCACGTCGCGCTGGTTGGTGAAGTTCTCGGGGGTGACCGCCAGCGAGCGCATGCGGTCGGCCTCCAGCCAGAGCCCCAGGTTCAGGCGGTTGGGGGGGAGGACCTGGTAGTAGTTGGTGCGGTCGGTGTTGGTGGTGCCGTTGTAGTCGGCGCCGCCGGCGCGCTCCACCAGCTGGAAGTGCTCGCCCTTCCCCACGTTGGCCGAGCCCTGGAACATCATGTGCTCGAAGAGGTGGGCGAACCCGGTGCGCCCGCGGCTCTCGTCGCGCGAGCCCACGGAGTACCAGACGTCCACGGCCACCACGGGGCTGGCGGGGTTGGGGGCCAGGAGCACGCGCAGCCCGTTGGGAAGGCGGTAGTCCTCGAACTGCACCTGCCCCGCGGCGGCGGCCGGCGCCTGGGCCGGCGCCCGCGCCGCGCAGAGCAGCGCCAGGGCGGCGGCGGCGCCCCGTACGACGGTGGATCTCACGGAGTCCCTCCTGGAAAAGATGCGAAGACCTGCGGGCCGAGCGCGGGCGGACGCCTTCGTCCGCTCATTATGCGACGGGATGATGGCTCCGCGCGGAGCGACAAGTCAAGGACGCCGGCACGGCAAACGCATTCTCATACCAGGTATAAACAATTCTTGAGCATTGACCGCCGCCAAATCATGTCATCCTGAGTCGCCGCCGCACCGTTATTTCGGCGGCACAGAACTCTGGCGGCGACGAAGGATCTATCGTTTGCGCTCGGAGTCCATCCTCCGAAGTGCGCAGGCCGTTCATCTACCGTTCAGGAAGATCGGTTGTCGACGCGGTGATAGATCCTTCGGTCGCCGCCAGGGCTCAGTGAGCGGAAGGGTTGGTGCGGCGGCGACGCTCAGGATGACATGTTTGGGATCGTGCGGAATGCACCGATTGATCAGATCTGGCATCACACGGAGACGCGGAGACACGGAGAGAACTGGGGATGAGCAATCCGGTGGGTGAGACGATGCAGGCGGTGCGGCTGCACGAGCCGGGCGGAGCCGAGGCGCTGCGGGTGGAGACGATCCCCATCCCCCGTCCCGGCGCGGGCGAGGCGCTGGTGAAGGTGGAGGCTGCGGGGGTGAACTTCATCGACGTCTACAAGCGCACCGGGCTCTACCAGCTGCCGCTCCCCGCCACGCTGGGCGAAGAGGGCGCGGGAACGGTCGTCGCGGTGGGCGAGGGGGTGACGGAGGTGCGCGCCGGCGACCGGGTGGCGTGGGCGATGGCGACGGGCTCGTACGCCGAGTACGCCGCCGTTCCCGCCGCGAAGCTGGTCCCGCTGCCGGCGGAGGTGGGCGCCCCGCTCGGCGCCGCCGTGATGCTGCAGGGGATGACGGCGCATTACCTGGCCGCGACGACGTACCCGCTGCGCCAGGGCGACCGCTGCCTGGTGCACGCCGCGGCGGGCGGCGTGGGGCTGCTGCTGGTGCAGATCGCGAAGCGGCGCGGCGCGTTCGTCGTCGGGACCGCCGGGAGCGACGAGAAGGCGGAGCTCGCGCGCGCGGCCGGCGCCGACGAGGTGATCGTCTACACCCGGCAGGACTTCGCGGACGAGGTGCGGCGCATCACCGGCGGGCGCGGCGTGCAGGTGATCTACGACTCGGTGGGGAAGACGACCTTCCTCCCCGGACTCGACCTGCTTGCGCCACGGGGGATGATGGTGCTCTTCGGCCAGTCCAGCGGCCCGGTGGGTCCGATCGACCCGCAGATCCTCAACCAGAAGGGCTCGCTCTTCCTCACCCGCCCCTCCCTCGGGCACTACATCGCCACGCGGGACGAGCTGCTCTGGCGCGCGGGGGAGCTGTTCGGATGGATGGCGGCGGGGGAGCTGAGCGTGCGCGTAGGCGCCGAATACCCCCTCGCCGACGCGGCCGAGGCCCACCGCGCCCTCGAAGGGCGGCGTACGGCGGGAAAGGTGCTTCTCCGCCTGTAGAGGAAAGACCGTCTCGCCCGGGATGCCGGGACAGTGTGTAGCAGTTTAGAACGGGGAGTCACGCGTGTCACACCCTGTCCCGCTTCCGCCACAGAATTACGGGTAGCAGATTCGCCACCCCGGGACGGATCTCAAGGCGCGGCAATAAGTTTTACTCGCATTGGCGGAAAACAGGCGAAGGGTACGGAAGATGCGAGAGTTCCGGCACACGAGCAGCCCCCGACTCTATCCCCATCTCCCTTGCCGCCCTCTGCCCCGCCCGACGACGGCGTCTCCGGCGCCTCCGCCGCCCCGCTGCGCGTGGCGGTCGTCACCGACGTCGGCGTGTACCGCGAGGGGCTGGCGGCCAGCCTCTCCACCCGTTCCGAGACCGAGGTGGTGGCCACTGCGGGGTGCCTGGCCGAAGCGCTGGACCTGCTGCAGCATGCCCGCCCCGACGTTCTCCTCCTCGACCTGGGGCTCCCCGGCGCCGGCGAGGTGGTGCGCGCCGCCCGCGAGGCGCGCCCGGAGACGAAGGTGGTGGCGCTGGCCGTCAGCGACACCGAGCAGGGCGTGCTGGCCTGCGCCGAGGCGGGGGTGTGGGGCTACGTCACCCGCGACGCCTCGGTCGACGACCTGGTGGGGAGGCTGCTCGCGGTCGCGCGTGGAGAGCTGACGTGTGCCCCCGCCATTACCGCCTCGCTCTTCCGCCACGTGGGTGAGCTGGCGGCGCGCCGCGGCCCCCCGGCTGATGCACCCGCGCTCACGCCGCGCGAGCGCGAGGTGCTCGCGCTGGTGAGCGAGGGGCTCTCCAACAAGGAAATCGCGCGCCAGCTGAGCATCAGGGTGAGCACGGTGAAGAACCACGTGCACAACCTGCTGGAGAAGCTGAACGTCCCACGGCGCGGGGCCGCGGCCGCGCGCCTGCGTCCCGACGACCGCGGCGCGCCGTCTCTTCCGGTGGCCTGATTTTACACAACAGGTCTCACGCCAGAGAGACGATCTTCCCCTGCTTGCCTTCAGTGCGATCAGAGCGTCGCGGACCGATAGAAGTCCAGATGTATGCGCAGTTCCTTTCCGATCCGGCGACCGGGCAGGTCGACTCCCGCGACCTGGAGGCCGCGTCCGCGGCAGAGCTTCAGAGCGGGAATCAGGTCTGTGTCGCCGGTCAACACAACGATGAGCGGCGCTACCCGTGTCTCCGTGAGGCCAACCATGTCGAGGCCGAGACGCAGGTCGACCCCTTTCTGCTCCCAACGCGGTTCGAAGTCGGCGTCGGTCAGCGTGTTCGCCGCCTTTCCCATGCTCTGCTCGCTGCGCTCCCACCCGCGGAACTTCAGCACGCCCCTCCGTACGGCGAAGAACTCCAACTGCTCGATGTCGGAGAGCAGCGAGCTCGTCTGGCTGAAGTGGTGGAGTGTGCCGGAGATCGGTTGCTTTACCGTGCCGACGAACGGATCGCAGTCGTAGTACAGCGCCCGGAAGAGCTGCTCGTCGGGGGCGTTTACGACGGCACGCGCGACCCGATCGACCAGCTTGGCGTTGTACGGTTTCCCAGCGCTCCTGGCGACCGCCCGCAGGTGGCCGCCGTCGATAAGGACGACGACATTCGTGACCATGGTCACTCCACGAAATAAAAAACGGCCCCCGGGCAACGAATTGCTCGGGGGCCGAAATGAGCCCGCCTACGGGCGTAACGGAACGCTCTAAAGGTAGTGCCCGGCTGGCTCCAGATCAAGCTCTCTGCGTGGAGGGTCGTTCCCGGGGTGGTATCCCGGACAGAACCAGTCGTCGGTCGGGAGATGATCAAGCCGCGGCGTGTTCCCGTCGCTGAAGCCCTCCGGGCCGCGAGCGCGGCGGCGATCTCTAGCGAACGAGAACCCGCGCGCCCGAGAGGATGTACAGGCCGAGAGCGATGAGCACGAAGGGAAGCAGTACGTGGCCCCAGCGGCGGAGCGGGGCGCCGAGCCAGCGGTTGTTGACCAGCAGGTAGCCCATCGCGCACCAGAGCGCGGTCAGGATCGCGAACGCGACGGCGTATACCGGGATCGCTGCCGGCCGGCTCGCGAACAGCGGGATGTACACGCCCAGGTTGTCGCCGCCGTTCGCGATGGTCACGCCGGAGACGGCGAGGATCTGCGAGCCGGTGGTACGCCGCGCCTGCCGTTCGCGGGCCAGAACCTCGGTCTCCTCAGCCCGGGCCTCGACCTCCGCCCCGCGCCGGAGGTCGAGCAGGCGGCGGACGCCGAGCCCGAGCGGCACCAGGCCGAGAAGGGCGATCCACCCCTCCGGCACGGCCAGCGCGGCGAGCGCCGCCAGGGCGCTCGCCGCGACCAGCACGCCGATGCCCAGGAACTGCCCCGCCACGATGCTCCGCGGGCTCACGTGCCCGTCCGCGAAGAACGCGGAAAGGAGGAAGATGTCGTCGACGTTCGTCGAGACGAACACGGCGACCGCGAGGCCCAGCAGGGAGAGTGTGTCCATGGAGCGCAGGATACCTGAACCGCGAGACAACAGAAAGCCTCACGCAGAGACGCAGAGAGGCTCGGCAGTTCTCTCTGTGCCTCCGCGTCTCCGCGTGAGACGATCTTTTGCCGATCAGCGCGCCGGGAGCGACAGGCCCAGGGTGAGCGAGGGGCCGCGGAGGCGCCGCGGGTCGATGGCGTCCCACTCCGGGGGCCTCTGCAGCGCGCCGGCGGCGGCACCGAGCAGCGCACCCATCCCCGCCCCGCCCGCGGCCGTCATCTCCGCCAGGTGCGGAGGGCATTCGGGATCCGTGCAGGTCAGCCCGAGCACCAACCCCGCCACCACCCCGATCCCCGCCCCCACCAGCGCGCTCCGCCCGATCGGCCGCGGCGCCCTGCCCGCCGGCACCTCCACCCGCGTCAGGTCGCCACGGGGGATGGCCACCAGCGAATCGCCCGCCACGCGCACGAACACGGTGTCGGCATAGTATCGGGCGACGGTGGCCTCGCGCCGCACCAGGCGGAGCGACGGCGCGGTCACCCGCACGCGGCTCCCCTCGCCCACGGGGCCCATCTCCTGTCCCCGCGCCGGCGCCGCGCCGGCGACCGCCGCGGCGAGGCAGAGGGCCACCCTGATTGTGCGCTGCCTCATCGCGATCTCCTCCGATGGATGACGTGCTCGTCACAGCTTGGTTCCGAGCGAGAGCGCGACTCCGTCCCCACCCGGACGCGCCGCCGGCACCCAGCGCCCGCCGGGCGAGCTGCCGCCGATGATGGCGCCCAGCACCGTGCCCGCGAGCAGCCCTCCCGCGGTGCCCATCGCGGGGAGGAGGCCGCAGTCGTCGCCGCACCCCCGCGGGCCGCCCTCGGCGAACCTGCCGAGCAGGTAGCCGCTCGCCGCCCCGGCCGGCGCACCGATGCCCACGCCCAGAAAGACGCCCAGCACCCACACGCGCCTGTGCCGCACCTCGATCCGCTGCACCGCGGCGAGCGGCACCGCCACCGCGCGCGACGCCCCGGGGCGCACGTACAGGCTGTCGTTGCGCACCAGCACGAGCTCGCCGCGCACCGTTCCCGCCCCCGAGGCGCTCACCCGCACCTCGTCGCCCACGCGCGCCTCGGGACCCGCCTGCGCGGCGAGCGGACCCGCGGCACAGACAGCGAGGGCCGCCGCCACGAGGGCGCGCAGCGTCTGGCGGCGATGCGACGTTCCGATCATCCCCTCCTCCAGGCCGCCCGTGGTCGTGTGTAAAGCCGTCCTGCCCTCGTGGCCAAGGTGGCGCCGGCGCCGCACCGCGCCGTCACCCGTGCCGTCAACCGCTTCTCCCGCAGCCGATTGCGCGCGGAGACGCGGAGGGCCGCCGTGCCGCTCCGCGTCTCCGTGTCTCTGCGTGAGGTCGCCGTTTAGATTGTGGATCCAGCCGTGCCTCTCCACCGCCGCCGGAGGCAGCCATGAATCCCGCCGCCAGCACGCGCAGCATCGTTCTCGAGACCGTCCACGACGCGGCCGAGCAGTTCCACCAGCGTGGCGAGGGAAAGCCCGTGGAGGGGCTGGAGGAGGTCGCGCCCGAGGTCGCGTCGCTGCTCGCGCGCGAGCTGAGAAGCGCGCACGAGTGGGCCACGTCTCCGGGCGGCCTGGCGGAGGAGGCGGACGAGATCGAGGGCGAAGACGACTACGTGTCGCACGATCCCGTGATCTCGCTGGTGCAGGCGGCCATGGACGAGCACCTGGACCAGCCCGCCGGCAAGCCGCTGGGGCGGGTGGTCGCCGAGATCCTGGGCCTCCGCACCCGCAACCAGGTGGATTTCGTTCCGGCGCGCTCGAACGACGACTTCGTGCACGACCTGCCGGAGCGGTGCAGGGTGGTGCTGGTGGGCGACTGGGGGACCGCCAAGCCGCGCGCCCGGGAGGTGGCCCGCGCGATCGCCGCCACCCGGCCGAACCACATCGTCCACCTGGGCGACATCTACCCCTCGGGCACGCGCACGCGCGCACTCAAGCGGTTCCTGGAGATCTGGAAGGAGGAGGTGGGCGACGGGCCGAAGTTCTGGGCGATGAACGGCAACCACGAGATGCACGCCGGCGGGGTGGGATACTTCGAGGTGGTGCTCCCCGCCTGGGGGCAGCCGGCCAGCTTCTTCTGCCTGCGCAACGCGCACTGGAAGCTGATCGCGCTGGACACCGCCTACCGGGACTACGACCTGGAGCCCCGGCAGGTGCCGTGGCTGCTGCACCAGCTCACCGGCGGGCCCGGCAACAACATCCTGCTCAGCCACCACCAGATGTTCTCGGTGGTCGACACGCGTCCCTTCAAGAACGGCCACAGGCTCCCCACCACCATGCAGCCGGTGGTGGAGACGGAGAAGATCTTCGCCTGGTTCTGGGGGCACGAGCACCGGTGCCTGCTCTACGCCCGCGAGATCGAGTGGGGGAACTACCACGCACGGGTGATCGGCCACGGTGGCAAGCGCATCCGCCAGGTGACGGACGGCGATCTGCACCCGGAGCTCGGCCCGCGCCTGCTGCACCGGTGGAACGTCCCGCACAAGGACAACAAGCCGGGCCGGGCGATGAACGGCTTCGCCCTGCTGACGTTCGACGGCCCCACCCTGAAGATCGACTACATGGACCAGCTCGGCCGCACCCAGATCACCGAGACCTGGCCGGACAAGCCCTTCGCCTGACTCTCCGTGTTCTCCGTGTCTCTGCGTGAGATTGCAGTTACATCAGCAGCGTCTCGACGCGGTGCGCGTGCACCATCCCCTCGCACGGCGACCAGGCGAACACGGTGAAGCGGCCGTCCTGCGAGGCCACCAGGGCGAGCGCGTCGCGCTGGTCGTGCACGAACTGCGCGGCGGAGAGGTGGCGGGTGCCGCCGAGCGCCGACGGCTCCACCACCTCCATGGCGTTCCCCACCACCGGCGCGGTGACGGCCACGCGCTCCACCCGCTCGCTCCCCCGCCTGCGGGCGAGCTTCACCCCGAAGGCGAGCAGTTCGTGGCGCGTGTTCAGCACCGTG
>Ga0070685_10001403_pt1 | contig 12642 bp, 4 predicted proteins | sample KBSS13LmetaG_FD_65651 | JGI IMG/M metagenome (GOLD analysis project Ga0070685, IMG submission 65651) | Switchgrass rhizosphere microbial communities from Kellogg Biological Station, Michigan, USA - KBS S1-3L metaG | ecosystem: Host-associated > Plants > Roots > Rhizosphere ...
GCGTGCGGAAGCGAGCGAAAACGCCGCGATGGAACCGGCTGGAACCTCACTCGTGGCATTCGCCATCCCCGATTTGAAGAGGTGGGCGGAGCATAAGCCCAGTTTTTTAGCAGCCTGCTAAGGCGCAGGGAGAGGGCGGCACCAGCGCCGCCGAAGGGCACCTCTGCCGTCCGCGCGTCCGGGTTCCACGACCGTTGCCGTCACAGCTTCGTCCCGGTGTGGATGGCGATGGCGGTGTTGGCGGCGAGGGAGAGCTGCACGCTTCCGTCGGCCGCGATGACGACGCTCGTCCCCGCGCAGGCGCCGCCGACGCGGCCGCCCGTCAGCAGGTCGCAGTAGGTCCCGGCGGCCAGCCCGGTGGCGATCGTCGCCGAGACGGCCGAAGACTCGCGGCTGATGGCGACGAAGCCCTTGCTCCCGCGCGAGAAGGCGAGCGCGTTGGCGCCGTTGCTCCACCAGTGGTTCACGTCCGTCCCCGCGACGAAGCGGCGGAAGCCGACCATCCGCCGCAGATACGGGTCGCGGTGCTCACAGACCCACGTTCCCACCGTGGCCGTCTCCAGCGAGGCCGCGCAGCTCACCGGCTGCGTGTGCCCCGTCGCGTCGGACGGCGGGCCCATGGAGTTCTGCGACGGGTAGTTGAAGGCGTAGGCGGAGAGGATGGTGGGGTAGCCGTACGGCTGCGCCAGCATCCACACGTTGGCCAGCCGGAAGGTCTGCCCGTCGCGGTAGCTGATCCCGCCCTGGTGCTGCGTGTCGTGGTTCTGCAGGAAGACGACGGACTTGTCCGCCGGCATCATCCCCCAGGCGGCGGGGGAGAACTGCGCCCCCGGCGGACCGTTGGGGTCGAGCTGGGCGATGAACTGCCCCCCGTTCTTCAGGAACTTGTCCGCCACCCCGCGGAAGGTGAACTCGGTGATGTCCGCCGCGCCCCCGGAGCTGTATCCCTCGCCGAAGTAGTCGTGCGGCTGCAGCGCCTCGCCGGAGCCGGCGGCCACCTCCAGGAACCAGTACGGCAGCGCCCGCCCCTCCCCCGCCAGCGTGTTGTCCACCAGGTCGATGATCACGTCCAGGTCCACCTGCTGGATGTGCTTCGCCGCGTCGATGCGGAAGCCGGCGACGCCCAGCCGCGCCAGCATCAGCAGGTAGTCGGCGATCTTCTGCCGCACCGTGGGCCGGCTCGTGTCCAGGTCCGGCAGGCTGAAGAGCTCGCAGTCCTGCACGTTCGCCGCGCTGGTGTAGTCGTTCAGCGCGCACGCCGGGTGGAAGTCGGCCTCGGTGTAGAGGCCGGGGTAGCTGTACTTGGTGTACGCCGTCCCGTTGCTCCCCGTGCCGGGGCTGGGGAAGTTGGTCATGTGGTTAATGACCGCGTCCACGTAGATCCCCACGCCGACGGCCTTGCAGCGGCTCACCATGTCGATGAACTCCGCGCGCGTGCCGCTGCGGCTGCGCTCGATGGAGTAGCTCACCGGCTGGTAGCGCTCGCTCCAGTCGTAGGTGGGGGTGATGCTGTGCTCCTGCGGCGGCGACACCTGCACCGCCGTGTATCCCGCGGGGCCGAGGACGCTCTCGCACTCGGTCGCGATGTCGTTCCACCGCCACTCGAAGAGGTGCACGAACACGTCGCCCGCGGCGGCGTGCCCGCTGGCGCGGTAGGTGGGGTCGAGCGTGGGGCGCGTCACCGGCGTGGGCGGCGGCTGCACCGGGGGGAGCGACGGGCCGCCCGAGCCCCCGCCGCACCCGCCCGACACCAGGATCACGACCCCGGCGAGCGCGGCCAATGCTCCTGCAGCCCCGCCGCGACGGCGGCGGGGCTGCAGGAGGGGACCGGCCTGCGGAGCGGGCTCAGTAGCCCGCATTCTGCTTCAGGTTGGGGTTGGCCTGCAGCTCCGAGGCGGGGATCGGATAGAGGTTGCGGAAGGCCTCGGTCAGCTTCCCGGGCTTCACGCCACCCTTCCACTCCCAGATGCCGGAGGTGGTGAACGCGCCGAAGCGGATCAGGTCGGTGCGGCGGTGCCCCTCCCAGATCAGCTCGCGCGCCCGCTCGTTCTTCAGGAAGTCCAGGGTGAGCTGCGCGTCGGTGATGTTGCCGCTGGCGTCGCCGTAGGCGCGCTGGCGCAGCGCGTTCACGTAGGCGAGCGCCTGGGCCCGGGTGCCGCCGCCGCCGCGCAGCACGGCCTCGGCGTACATCAGGTAGGCGTCGCCCAGGCGGAACATCGGGTAGTCGGTGTCCGGGAAGGTGCTGTTCGAGCCCGGCTGGCCGCCCGAGGTCACGTTGCGGTACTTGGGCGCGCCGGGGCCGTCGTTGAAGTTGGAGATGCTGTTGATGCTCGCCGACTGCCCGTTGGTGTAGAAGATCCCGTTCCGGTGGTCGCCGGCGGCGTAGAGGTTGTACACCTCGGGACGGGTGCGCAGGCCGTACCATCCCCCGTCGATGCCGAAGTTGGCGGCGTTCATGTTCCCGCCCACCGCGGCGTGCACCAGGAAGGTGGTGCCGCCGTACGACTGCGTGTGCACGCCGTCGAAGGGGATGGGGAAGATGATCTCGGGCGAGGTGTGGTTGTCCGCCAGGAAGAGGTGCTGGTAGCTGGGGTCGATCGCGTACTGCCCCGATGCGATCACCGCCTGCACCGCGGCCAGCGCCTCGGCGTTGCGCGCCGTGCCGGTGTACACCGCCGAGTTCAGGTACAGCTTGGCCAGCAGCATCTGCACCGCGCCCTGGTCCGCCCGGCCGTACTCGGCCTGGCCGATGGCCGGGAGCTCGGTGCGGATGGCGTTCAGCTCGCTCACCGTGTAGTCGTAGACCGCCTGGCGGGTGCTCTGCTTGGGCGCGGTGGCGCCGGCCTCGTCGTTCTCCGTGACCAGCGGGATGTCGCCGAACAGGTCGATGCCGTGCCAGTAGCTGAGCGCCCGGAGGAAGCGGGCCTCGGCGCGGAACTGGTGCACCTGGGCCACCAGCGCGGGGCTGGCGTTGCGCGAGGCCAGCTTGGCGTCGGTGCTCTGGCGCAGGAACTCGTTGGCCAGCGAGACCTGCACGAAGATGCGGTAGTACATCGCGCCCAGGAACTGGTTGGCCGGGCCCCACAGCTGCGTGTTCAGCTCCGGGAGCCCCGCGTCGCCCCAGGCGATCACGGCCTCGTCGGTGGGAAGCTCCTCCAGCTGCCAGAGCTGGCGCAGGTAGTTGGAGAAGCCCTCGTCGATGAGCTGGATGTCGCCGTTGCCCGCCGGCCCCTGCTGGCCGGTGAGCGAGTACCCGCCGTACAGCTTGGCCAGGAAGGCCTGGTACGACGACGGGTCGTTGAAGATGTTCGCCTCGGTCACCGTGCTCTTCGGCTCGGTGGTGATGTCGGTGCACGCGGCCGCGCCGAGCAGCAGTGCCGCCGTCGAGGCGGCGAGCAGCGTGCGGATGTTGGTCTTCATCGTTCGATCCGTTCCTTGGGATGCGAGGATAGGCGCGTCAGAACCCGAGGCTCATGCCCACCGTGAAGGTGCGCGAGCGCGGGTAGATGTTGTTGTCGATCCCGTTGAGCCCCGCCTCGGGGTCGATGCCGCTGTAGCCGGTGAGCGTGAACACGTTCTGCACCGTGCCGTAGATCCGCGCCGACTGCACCTGCCGCACGCGCGGGAGGGTGTAGCCCAGGGTGACGTTGTCCATGCGCAGGAACGAGGCGTCTTCCACATAGTAGTCGGAGAAGAACTGCGGGTCCTTGAACCCGGTGGTGAGCACCGAGGCGTGCAGGTTCACCGGCCCGCCCGCGGCGTTCAGCAGGTTGTACCACCCCTGGCTGGAGGCCAGGTTGTTGTACGCGTAGTTCCCCAGGTGCGCGCGCAGGGTGAGGCCCGCGTCGAAGCTGCGGAAGCCCAGCGTCGAGGTGTGCGACAGGATGAAGCGCGGGAAGGGCGAGTGGAAGGCCGCCCGGTCGTCCTGCGTGATGGTTCCGTCGCCGTTGCGGTCCGCGTACAGGTCCTGCTCGTTGATCACGTGGTCGCCGTTCACGTCGCTGTACACCGGGTGGCCGTTGGCGTCCAGGTTGTGGTGGAAGACGTAGAACGAGTACACCGGCACGTCCGGCTGCAGCACCTGGATCCGGGTCCCCACGCCGCCGGCGATGTCGCCCACCAGGATGCGCTCGCCCGCCGCGGCGGCCGGGTTGATGGTGAGCAGGCGGTTGCGGTTGGTCGAGGCGTTGAAGCTCGCGGTCCACGACAGGCCGCGGTTGGCGCCGCGCAGCAGCTCCGCGTTCACGGTGAGCTCCAGGCCGGTGTTGCGCATGGTGCCCACGTTGGTGGTGACCACGTTCGAGACGTTCGAGCCCGCCGGCACCGGGATCTCGAAGAGCAGGTCCTTGGTGCGCTTGGTGTAGTACTCGAGCGACCCCGTCACCCGGTCGCCGAAGAGCCCGTAGTCGAAGCCCACGTCGTACGAGGTGGTCTCCTCCCACTTGATCGAGGGGTCGACCGCCGAGGGGCGGATGGTGGGAACGAAGTTGTCGCCGAACTGCACCTCCGCCTGCGAGTTGCTGGGGGTGTAGGTCCGGGCCCACTTGTAGTCGCCGATCGCCTGGTTGCCGTTCACCCCCCACGAGCCGCGCAGCTTCAGGTCCGAGAAGACGCCGAGCCCGCTGAACCACGGCTCCTCGCTGATCCGCCAGGCCAGCGCCGCGGCGGGGAAGGTCCCCCACTGGTTGCTGGGGCCGAAGCGCGACGAGCCGTCGCGGCGCACGCTCAGGGTGAGGAGGTAGCGGTCGTCCAGGGTGTAGTTCACGCGGCCGAAGAACGAGGCCAGCTTGGTCTCGCGCACGAAGAGGGTCGAGGTGTTCAGCGTGGCCGAGGGCACCCCGTTCGGCCCCAGCAGGTCGATCTTCAGGCCGCGGGCCATGAAGTACGGGTACTCGCCGGTGGTGGACTGGTACGAGTACCCCGCCGTGGCGTCCACGTCGCTCCGCCCGCGCGTGGTCTGGTAGGTGAGGAAGCCGTCGAGCAGCCCCGAGGTCTCGGTGGGGTTGGACTGGCTCACCAGCCCCTTGTTCGCCTCGCGGCGCTCCGACTGCGCGAGTGCGGGGGCGAAGTTCTCACGCTCGGACTTGGCCACGTCGTACCCCGCGCGCAGCGTCCCCGAGAGCCCCTCCAGGAAGGGCATGTTGTAGCGCGCCTCCAGGTTCCCCAGGCTGCGGTAGGTGGTCCCCCGGTCCTGCACCTGCGCCAGCTCCGCCAGCGGGTTCGACGGGCCCAGGATGAAGGTGCTCTGGTAGAACCCGGTCTCGGTGCGGATCGGCTGGGTGGGGTCGAAGTTGGTGGCCGAGCCCAGCACGCTCCCCGGGGTGAAGTCGTCGTCGCTGCGGGAGCCGCGCACGCTGGCGCGCACGTTCAGGCGGTTGTCGAAGAGCCGGTGGTTGTAGTTCAGCGCCAGCGAGGTGCGCTTGGTCTCCGAGCCGTCGAGCACGCCCTTCTGGTCCAGGTAGTTCAGCGACACCCGGTAGTTCAGGTTCGTCCCCGCGCCGGACATGGCCAGCGCGTGCTCCTGCCCGAACCCGTTGCGCTGCACCGCGTCGCGCCAGTCGGTGTTGGCGGTGCCCAGGATCCCCACCAGCGCGGGGGAGTTCGCGGCCACCACCGAGCGGAACTGGTCGGCGGTGAGCATGTCCGGCCCGCGCAGGATGCTGGAGGTCGAGACCGAGCTGCCGTAGGTGAAGGCCGGGCCCCCCGACGAGCCGGTCTTGGTCTCGATCATGATCACGCCGTTGGCGGCGCGCGCGCCGTAGATCGCCGTCGACGAGGCGTCCTTGAGCACGGTGACGCGGGCGATGTCGTTGGGGTTGATGAAGTTCAGCGGGTTGCGCCCCGCCGACAGCCCGCCGCCGTTCTCCAGCGGCACCCCGTCCACCACGAAGAGCGGCTCGTTGCTGGCGGCGATCGAGGTCCCGCCGCGGATGCGGATGCTGCTCCCGCCCCCGGGCTCGCCGCTGGTCACCACCTGCACGCCGGCCACCTTCCCCTGGATCAGCTGGTCGGGGCTCACGATGCGGCCGGTGTTGAACTGCTCGGGGGTCACGGCCTGCACCGAGCCGGTGACGTCGCGGATGCGGCGCTCGCCGTAGCCGATCGCCACCACGCCCTGCAGCGAGACCGCCGAGGTCGTGAGGGTGAAGTTCGCCGTGGCCGTCTGCCCGGCCGTCACGGTGACGTTGCGGGTGGCGGCGGCGTAGCCCAGGGTGCTGGCCGTCACCTGGTGGGTGCCGGCGGGCACCCGGTCCAGCGAGTAACGGCCGTCGGGGCCGGTCACCGCGCGCGCCGCGCCGCCGACCAGGGAGACGTTCGCGCCCGACAGGGCCCGCCCCTCGGACGAGGTGACGGTGCCGGTGACCTGCCCCGTCTGTGCGTAGAGCGGGCCGCCCGCGAACAGCAGCGCGGCCAGCAAGCTGACGATGGTTCTGGGCCTCATCATGCGTCTCCGAAGGGGGGGTGGATCGGGCAGCCCGTGGGGGCTGCGGAAAGGGCGGTGGTGCGCCGGACCGGGAGGCGCGAGCCGCTCCGTGACGGCCCGGCTCCCCCAGTTTGTCAAGACTCCCAACAAATTCTGACCGACGATGCTGCGTCCACCCGGAGCGGGCACGGAGGACGGGCGGCCTTGCTTTGTCAACGAACCGGACAAATTCCCGCGGACCTGGATGCTACCGGGTATGCCGGCGGACCGGCGGACGGCGTCGCGGGTGTGGGACGGGAGTGCTGAGAGCGTGGCACGCGGTGAGGCTGGGATCGGGCTTATCGTAATCACGTAAACTTTCCGTGTCAACAACGTATTCGTGCCAAATACGAGTGGAAACGGTTCCACTCGTTGGAGATAGCCTCAGCCGTGACGAAAGGGCTCCCGTGCGTCGGGCGGCGCGCTCCCGCGGACGCGGAACTTCTCCGCCCCCTCGTCGAGCGCCGCCACCACCCGCCCGCGCGCAACCAGCGCCGCCCGAACGCGGCCGGGACCCTCGACGGGTTCGGCGTAGCGCGTCGATCCCGGCCCGGGGGCGCTCCCGTCCGCCGTGTAGCGCAGCTCGAAGGGCGGCGAGTCGCCGGCCAGGTCGCGCGAGGCGCCCAGGATGCGGACGCCGTCTTCCCCGCGGAGGATGCAGAGGGCGTACAGCTCGCCGGCGGGTGCGCCGGGCCCCGTCTGCACCAGGATGCTCGCGATCCCCGCATCGGTCGAGAACGGGTTCGCGCCGATCAGCGACACCGTTCCCGCGGCCCCGAACGCGACGTTCTCCCACGCGTCCGCCACCCGCCTCCCCTCCGCGTCCTGCAGCCACGCGCGCAGGAAGAGCAGGTCTTTCCCGCGGGGGTCGGGCGGCCGGCGGGACTCGTCGAGGAGCATCACCAGGCGCGCGGGCGGACCTGCCGTCCACACCGCGTGGCGGGCGGCTTCCTCCCCGCCCACGAACCCGATCGCCTCCAGCCTCCCGGGGACGAACCGCCCCAGGCCAAAGGTGAAGGGCGGGTGGGCCAGGAGGATGCTCATCCGGTTGTGGTCCGGCCGGCGGCGGCCGACCGTGACGCCGTTCAGCAGCAGCTCCACCTCGTCGCAGTTGCTGAAGACGCGCACGTCGGTGGGCGACGCGGGGGTCCACTCGGTGGCGATGAACACCATCGCGCCGGCGACCCGCTCGCCCGCGTCGCGCTGACTGGCGAAGAAGTGGTACGCGTACTTCGGCAGCCTGAAGATGTCCATGCACCCCGACGACTCGATGTCGGGAGAATATCCCCGGTTGTAGTCGTACATCACCCACAGGCCGTCGGCGAAGGCGGCGGTGGTGCGGTTGTCGTTGTGCGCCTCCTGGAAGTTGGCCGCCTGCTGGAGCTGCGCGCGCTCGCCCTGCCACCGGAGCTGGCGGCTGTTGCTCTCCGCCGGGGTGAGGCCTCTCCACGACTCCTGGTTGAGCCCCGCGGTCATCGCGTAGTACTCCCAGTCTCCGTACTCGCTGACCACGCAGGGGTGCGCCGTCTCCCCGTTGCAGCCGCCGTGCTGGCGCGCCTGGATGAAGACGTCGTAGCCCTGCGTCCATCCGCAGGTGTAGCACTGGTCGCCGGGGTACTCCTGGTGGGCGATGGCGTGCGTGCGGGCGATGAACTCGGGCGGCATCGCAGTTTCGTTCAGCGACACCTCCCAGAGGATCACCGAGGGACGGTTGCGGTCGCGGCGGACCAGGTCGCGGCAGTTGCGGTACTGCAGCTCGGCGAAGGCCGGGTCGGGCCCGAAGTACTGCCAGCCGGGGATGCAGTTCATCACCACCAGCCCCAGCTCGTCGCAGGCGTCCATGAACGCCGGGGCGTGCGCGTAGTGCGAGAGGCGGATGTAGTCGAACCCCGCTTCCTTGATCTTCCGCGCGTCGCGGTACTGCGCCGCCTCGGGGACCGCGTAGCCGACGTACGGATACTCCTGGTGCCGATTGGTGCCGCGCAAGAACATCTTCTCGCCGTTGATGCGGAAGCCGTCGCGGGTGATGGAGATGTGGCGAATGCCGACCCGCGTCCGCTCCGTGTCGACCACTGCGCCGCCGCTGACGATCTCCGTGCGGACGATGTAGAGATGCGGCGCGCGCGGGCTCCACAGCTTCGGCGCGCGCACCGTGATCTCCTGCACGACGTCCGTGTCGCTCCCCGCGCGCAGCGTGGCCGGGGCGGACGTCTCCGCCGCGGCGACGGCGCCATCGGGGCCGACGAGCGTGGTGCGGACGCGGAAGGTGCGCGCGGCGCCGTGGTCGTTGCGCACGTGCGTCTGCACCCGCACCACCGCCGACTCCGCCGACACGCGGGGATAGGTGACGAAGACGCCGCCGCTCGCCAGGCGGTTGGCCAGGAGCGGATGGGTGATGTGCAGCGAGTCCTTGACCACCAGGTGGACGTAGCGGTAGAGCCCGTGATACGGGTTGAAGTCGAGCAGGTGCAGCGGCTTGGGGCCGGTGACGGGGTTGTCGCGGTTGTCCAGGCGCACGGCCAGCACCGACTCGCGCCCCGGGCGGACGCGGTCGGTGACGTCGAGGACGAACGGGAGCCATCCCCCCATGTGCCGCCCGACCGAGACGCCGTCGAGCCAGACGTCGGCGACGTTCATCGCGGCCTCGAACTCGAGGAAGACCTTCTTCCCCGCGGCGTCCGCGCCGACCAGTAGCGGGATGCGGTACCAGCAGATGCCCTGCCACTGGTGGGTCGGCGAGCCCGGGGGGCCGGTGACCAGCGCCTCGATGCGCGCGGTGTGCGGCAGCGTCACGCGCTCCCAGGCGCGGTCGTCCAGCCCCGGCCGCTCGCCCCCCGGCACGTCGCCGAGATGGAAGCGCCAGCCGCCGTCCAGCCGCATCCGCTGCCCGCCCGGCGGCTGCGCCCACGCCTCGTCCGACAGGGCCGGCGCCAGCACGCTCGCGGCCCCCGCGGCTGCCATGCTCCCAATGAAGTCTCTGCGTCTCATGCTCGAATTCCGAAGTGGCCTGCAAGCACCCCACGCGCGTCCTCGGCGGTGGCGCCCTCTCCCTGCGTCTTAGAGCGCAAACCCTCTCCCGGACCGGGCGAGGGTGGCCCACCGCGACATCTACTTACCTGCCCGCCATTGTGCCCGGGAGGACTCTCCGCGACCGGGTCGGTTGGCGGTGAACGTCAGTCCCTCATTGCGTCACCCACCAACTCACCAACCCTAAAGACGTCATCCTGAGGCCGGCCACGCGAAGCTCTGCGCCGCTGTGGAGCCGACAGGCCGAAGGATCTATAGTCGGCGCTCGGAACCGGGCCGGCCGAAGCGCGACTGAATCCCACACTCCCGGTGCATCTCACCGATTCACGTGCGGCCGCGGTTATAGATCCTTCGGCCTGCGAATCACTCCGCATTTGATGATCGCAGTGCAGCCGGCCTCAGGATGACATTGTAAGGCTAATCGATTCAAAGACTTGGCTACCGGCAACGCTACAACCGTCACCGCGCAGCCGGCCACCCCCCACCCTCCCCCGGTACGGGGGAGGGTTTGCGCTCTAGGGCGCAGGGTGGGGGCGGCACCGCCGCGGTCGCGCACCCTCACTCGAACACCAGCGCGACGGACTCGACCTCGACGCCGTAGGTGCCGGCGCGGATCTGCACGCCCTCCTCGCGCCGCAGGGAGAGCTGCAGACGCTCGACGTCGGGGAGGCGCATCGTATCCCCCGCCCCGCCGCGGCCGGCCGCGGCGCCCACCCAGTAGCTCCAGGTGCCGGGGAACCCCTGCGGCAGCATCACCCCGCGCGCGATGCGGAAGTCGGCGAGGGGGATCGTGCGCTCGGACCACGTCGAATCGACCTCGATGGGGGCGCTCCAGCTGGTGCCGTCCTTCTCCATCAGCGTCAGGTGCAGGCGCTGGCGGGGGCCGACGCCGCGCAGGCGGATTCGCACGCCGGTCGCGCGGGAGATCGTCTCCTGACGCGTGGCGATGCGGTCCTTCACCACCAGCGAGGCGGTGTAGTCCTCCGGGTTGATGCCGTCGACGCCGACCGGGAGCTCCAGGTGGAACGCCGGCTCGCCCGACGCGGAGGCGGTGGCGATGCGGAAGATCCCCTGCCGGTAGCCGTCGCCGATGCGCGAGAAGGCGAGGAAGGTCGCGTCCTCCGCCGGGCGGAGGAGGCGCAGGGGGACCTCGGGGCGCACCAGCATCGTCCGCCAGGCGCGCCCGGCCTGGAAGTCCCAGTCGGACGGGGCGCGGTGGAGGCCCTCGGGATAGGTGACGGTCGAGTCGCCGGTGCGCACGCTGACCACGTACTCGTGCGGGCCCTCGCGCAACGCGTCGGCGGGGATGGAGGCGCGGTAGCCGTACGCGCCCACGGGACGCATGGGAAACGGGCGGAACCAGCCGGTGGCGGTGGGGCGGATCCAGAGGACGACGGAGTCCGGCCTCGCGTCGGCGACCACGCGGGCGTCGATCTCGATCGGGCGGCCGATGAGGTGCTGCGGCGGCGCGTCGTGGATGACGCGGAGAGGGAGCAGGTCCGGCTTCGGCGCGTGGAACTCGTCGAAGCGCAGGGCGCCCAGCCGCGCGGGGAGCGTCGCGCGATCGATGGGTCCGCGGGCGGAGAGGACGTAGACGCCGGGGCGGACGGTGAAAGTGCCACCCTCGGCGCGCGTGGGAGACGGGTTGCCCGCGGCGATCGCATCGACCGAGAACGTGGTGCCCAGGTCCGGCAGGGCGACGTGCATCGGCCAGGCGCGGTAGATGGCGCGCGTGACGATCTTGTCGCGGCGCTGCATGGCGAAGGGCTCGTCGACGTCCACGGCGTCGGGGTAGACCTCCAGCCGCCAGACGCCGTCGCGCACCTTGTCGAGGAAGTAGATCCCTTCGCCCTCGTAGCCCACGATCGGGGACGTGCCGACGCCGGCGACACGCGTCAGCGTCTCGGGGTGCGGCGGCGAGGTGCGGGTCGTCCCCGTGTAGAGGAAGGCGTCGGGGGTGACCATCTCCCCCAGGTCCTCCTCGTAGCTCACGCGGAACGGGCCGAAGCTGCGGTTCTGCGGATACGCGCCGTAGTCGCCGCCGCGCGGGAGGCGGCGCATGGCCTCGGCGGCGATCACGGCGCTCATCGCCTTGCGGGGCGTGTAGACCAGGTTCAGGCGGTGCGTCTGCCATCCCAGGTTGCGCGACGACGTCTCCAGCATGTCGTACGCGAACATCGCGGCGAGCTGCACGCCGCCCTGACGGAAGGCGCGGATCATCGCCGGATACATGGTGCCGGTGAGCTGGTCGGCAGAGTCGAACTCGTAGACCAGCCGCGGCCGCCCCACGAGCTCCGGGGTGCGCAGCCGCGGGTAGTCGTCGACGGTGCGCAGGGTGTTGCCGCGCAGTTCGTGGCCGGAGTTCAGCCCCGTCGGGTACCAGCCGAAGCTCGCGCCCTGCACCGTCGACCGCCGGATGGCCTCGGCGATGCGGAAGTCCTGGCTCACGTTGTGGAAGAGGATCGCGCGGCTCCCCGTCGCCCGCACCGCGCCCGCCAGCGCGTCGATGTAGCGCACCGAGGCGGCGAGGTCGTCGGGATGATGGACGGGCTCGTTGATCATCTCGATGAAGAGGATCGCCGGCTCGTCCTTCAGCGCCACACCCGTGTACGGGTTCACGTGCCGCAGGATCTGCCCGAGGTAGTTCACCTGCGCGGCGATCGCGGCGGAGTCCGTCCCCAGCTTGTCCTTGGGCGTGTGCGCGGCGAACCCGGGGAAGCTGTCGCCCATCGCGTCCGGCCAGCCCGCGTGGTAGGTGTGGATGGGATTGAAGAGGATGTAGATCCCCCGCTCGCGCGCCTTCGCGACGAGGTAGTCGAGCAGGTCGAGGTGGTCGTTCTGGATGAGGTTACCGGCGCCGTCCGACGCCTGCCAGTCGCCCCAGAACGCGAGCCGCATCCCGTTCCACCCCATGCGGGCGAAGTGGGCCACGTCGTCGTCGATCAGCCGCTTGCGGTCCGAGGTCAGATATCCGGCCGCGCGGTAGTCCGACGACGACGCGATGGCGTAGTTCGCCCCGAAGAGCCGCACCTCCTCGCGGTCGTCCGCCCAGCGGATCACGCCCTCGCGATCGACGTAGGCGCGACGCGTGGCCGCGACGGACGCGTCCGTGCGCTGCGCATGCGCGACGGCGGGCGCGGCGAGCCCGGCGA
>Ga0070685_10001407_pt1 | contig 12606 bp, 12 predicted proteins | sample KBSS13LmetaG_FD_65651 | JGI IMG/M metagenome (GOLD analysis project Ga0070685, IMG submission 65651) | Switchgrass rhizosphere microbial communities from Kellogg Biological Station, Michigan, USA - KBS S1-3L metaG | ecosystem: Host-associated > Plants > Roots > Rhizosphere ...
GAGCGCGTGAGCTGGCGGGACGATCAGACCGGAGAGATCGAGACCCGCGACATCCGCCACGTTTTCGTCATGACCGGTGCCACGCCCAGCACGGGATGGCTCGAGGGCTGTGTCGCGGTCGACGCGAAAGGATTCATCAAGACCGGGCCGGACCTCTCCAAGGAGGACCTGGCCGCCGCGCGGTGGCCGCTCGCGCGGGCGCCCTATCTTCTCGAAACCAGTCTTCCCGGAGTGTTCGCGGTCGGCGACGTCCGGGGCGGCAATATCAAGCGCGTGGCATCCGCCGTCGGCGAGGGGTCGATCGCGGTCGCCTTCGTCCACCAGGTGCTCCACGAGTAGGAGGAAAACGACGATGTCTGACGGAACCTGTGCTCATCTCGAAGCGATCACCAAGGTCACCCACGCGAAGCGCCACGAATGCGAGGAGTGCGTGAAGACCGGCTCCCACTGGGTCCACCTGCGGACCTGCCAGGAATGCGGCACCACGCTCTGTTGCGATTCCTCGCCGAACCGCCACGCCAGCAAGCACGCGCGGGCCGTCGGGCACCCCGTGGTGGCCTCAGCGGAACCCGGTGAACGCTGGCTGTACTGCTTTCCCGACGAGGCCTTCGCCGAGTATTGACCGCCGCGCGGGCTCTCGAGCGGAGGCCCCCCCACTGTAGAGACGCCCCGTGGGGCGTCTCCAGGGCGGGGACATCGGCCGTGCTCCACTGGACGCCCCCACGGGTGCACGTGGCAAAGGGATCTTCCTCTCCGCCTCGGAGACGCCCCACAGGGCGTCTCTACAGTGGGGCCAACGGAACCGTCACTTTCCGGACACCCTCAGGAGCCTGCCTTCTCCGCTCTTCCCGGAGGCTGAACCTCCGTCCTGCCAGCCTGAAAAGACCCGGTACACCCAGGGTTTGACAATCCGTACCGTTCTAGTCCACGATTAAGTATACACTATTGAGAATTAGTCTCAATAGATCCAAAAGGGCGGAGGCCCGGACCTCAGTTGACCCCGGGGCCGGACCTCCGCGGCAAAGGGCGGCCTGAGGACTCGCGTCCGCATGCACGCCTTCTGCTGGGAGGCATCTTATATGGAGAAGCCCTGCATGTCGTTGCGTCCGTTGCTGCTCGTCTTCGCCGCCGCATGTCTGCTGTCCCGCGCTCCGGCCATGGGCGCCGCCCTGGAGGCCGCCGCGGCTCCGGCCGCCCCGGCCGAGCGGATCTCGTTCCACGGGAGGGTCCTGGATCCGGCCGGCATGCCGATCTCCGGAGCCCGCGTCATCGCCGAAACCGAGGGACGTGCGGCCGGCCCGGCCGGCCCCGTCGCCGCCGTCACGGATGCCGAGGGGCAGTTCACCCTCGAGCTCGCCACCGGCCGCTACGCCCTGCGCGTAGCCGTGGACGGGTTCGCGGAAACCGTGCAGCACGTGAGCCTCACGCCGGACGACCATCCGCCCCTCGACCTCGTCCTGCAGGCGGGAGTCCACGAATCCATCACTGTGCGCGCCGAGAACGGCTATCAGGTGCCGGCGATCAGCAGCGGCACGAAGACACCGACGCCACTGCGGGACGTGCCGCAGTCGGTCACCGTCGTCACCCGCCAGTTGATGCAGGACCAGCTCATGACCAGCGTCGGCGACGTCGTGCGCTACGTCCCGGGCGTCACCCTCCACCAGGGGGAGAACAACCGCGACCAAGTGATCATCCGCGGCAACAGCTCCTCGGCCGATTTCTTCGTCGACGGCGTCCGCGACGACGTCCAGTACTACCGCGACCTGTACAACCTCGATCGCGTGGAGGCCCTGAAAGGGCCGAACGCGATGATCTTCGGGCGCGGCGGCGGCGGCGGCGTGATCAATCGCGTCACCAAGGAGGCCGGCTTCGGCACGCTGCGGGAAGTCGACCTGCAGAGCGGCTCCTACTCCAACAAGCGCGTCACCGCGGATTTCGACCAGCCGCTCGGCGAGAAGCTCGCGCTGCGCCTGAACGGGCTCTACGAGGATTCCGGCAGCTTCCGCGACGGCGTCGACCTCCAGCGCTCCGGCATCGCGCCGACCCTCACCTTCATGCCTGGCGAAGAGACCAGGATCACGGTCGGCTACGAGCATTTCCGCGACACCCGGGTCGCCGACCGCGGCATCACCTCGTTCCAGGGGCGCCCCGCCGACGTCGGTATCGACACCTTCTATGGCAATCCGGACGACAGCCACGTGCGGGCGCTCGTCGACCTGGGCTCCGTCGCCGTCGAGCACCGCTTCGGCGCGCTGACCCTCCACAACCGGACGCACTTCGGCGACTACGACCGTTCCTATCAGAATTACGTTCCGGGCGCGGTCACCGCGGACAAGAGCCAGGTCACCCTCACCGCCTACAACAACGCCACGCGGCGCCAGAACCTGTTCAATCAGACCGATCTGACGTATGGCCTGGAGACCGGAGCGGTGCGCCACACGCTGCTGGCCGGCGTCGAGATCGGACGGCAGCTCACCGACAACTTCCGCAATACGGGCTACTTCAACAATTCCACGACATCGATCCTCGTGCCCTACGGCAGCCCGACGATCGATACGCCGGTCACCTTCCGGCAGAGCGCGACGGACGCCGACAATCACCTGCGGACCCGGGTCTCCGCTCTCTATGCCCAGGATCAGATCGAGCTCTCCCCCCATCTGCAACTGGTCGCCGGGCTGCGCTTCGACCGCTTCGACCTGGAGTACCGCAACAACCGCAACGGCGACCGTCTGGGGCGGGCCGACGATCTCGTCTCGCCGCGCGCCGGGATCATCGTCAAGCCGATCACCCAGCTCTCCCTCTACGGCACCTACAGCGTGTCGTACCTGCCCAGCTCCGGCGATCAGTTCTCCTCGCTGACGACGATCACGCAGCAGGTGAAGCCGGAGAAATTCAACAATTATGAGATCGGCGTCAAGTGGGACGCCTCGGACAGCCTCTCCCTCACCACCGCCGTCTACCGGCTGGACCGCACCAACACCCGGTCGACCGATCCCAACGATCCGACCCGGATCGTGCAGACCGGGAGCCAGCGCACCAAGGGTTACGAGATCGGGATCAACGGGCAGCTCACGCCGTCCTGGAACATCGCCGGCGGCTACGCCAATCAGGACGCCTTCGTGACCAGCGCGACCACCGCGGCCCGCGCCGGCGCCACGGTGGGCCAGGTGCCCCGCCACACGCTGTCGCTGTGGAACAACTACCGTTTCCACCCGAAGATGGGCGCGGCGCTGGGGGTCATCTACCGCTCGGAGATGTTCGCCACCATCGACAACACGGTGACCCTGCCCGGCTACACCCGCGTCGACGCGGCCGCCTACTTCTCGCTGACCGAGAACCTGCGCCTGCAGGTGAACGTCGAGAACCTCTTCGACAAGAGATACTGGGCGAACGCGGACAGCAACACCAACCTCTCCCCCGGCTCGCCGCGCGCCGTCCGCGTCGGCGTGACGACGAAGTTCTGAGGCTCCGGCGGGCGCGCAAATCCAATTCTAAAGCACCTTCCTAAGTAAGGGCAGACTTCAAAAGAGTCTGCCCACCCGATCCGCCGGTTTGGTGGTCGCGGTACGGAAGGTCTCTTGGAAAGGAGACGTGCGTGAGAAACAGAATCCTCCTCGCAGTGCTCGTGTCGTCGCTCCTGTCCGGCTTCTCCCCTCTGTCCGCCGATCCCGTGATCCAGCGCGGCATCGACGTCTTCACCACCCCCGCCGACGGCAGGACTTTTAATGACTTTTCCTACAGCCCCATCCCCGCCGGCTTCTTCTGCAAGGGCTCCAAGGCGTTCACCGGCCGGGTGGCCTTCAAGGGCCTGCCGCTCACGACCGGGACCCCGGGTCAACTCCTTGGCGCCGACACCGTCATCGAGCGGCTCGACGACGCCACCTTTGATGACAAGGGGGCTGCCGTGACGCGCATCCGGTTCCGGGCGCTGTCGCTGGTGAGCATCAACCCTATCAAGACCGGCTGTGGTGCCTTCCACGTCTACGTCTCCCTCGCCGGCAAGCAGCAGGTGACGACGATGAACATCCTCCGTACGCAGGAGAGGGGCGGGGACTTCGTCGCGCCTCTCGCGTTCAACGCGCGCGTAACCTTCATCCCCGTGAAGCCGGCGCGGAACAAGGCCACGCGGACGCTGGAGCTCAACAGGAGCTTCACCTTCCCCGCGACCCCACTGCCCTGGAGCCTTGTGGCAAACGCGAAGAGGACCGGCCCCGTGACCGTCGACACCGATGGGGATCTAACCCCTGACGCGCGGATTTTCGGCACCTCGAACTTCGTGCCGGGCCAGTCGCCAGACTTCCTTACGCCGAAGGGGCTCTGCCCGTGCTGCGTGCAGGAAACCTGCCATAGCGATTACGGCCAATATCACTGCACGACCCCAAGCGGCTGCACACCGACGCAAAATTGCTGCTAGACAACCGGGAGGCGGGGCATCAGGCCTTCGCCTCCCCCGGTCGACCACACCGGACAAGCGATCATGAAGAGGCCTCTGTCCCAGTAGCCATTTCTCGCGCGAATTGCGAACCGCGCCGACACCGCGGCCAGGATCACGGCCGGCTGGACACCGCACTGATATTTGTATTAGTCTATGGGCTCACCGGGAAGGAGAAACCTCATGAATGTATCCAAGCTCGTCCGTATCGCAGGTCTCACCCTCATCCTCGCCATCACGGCCCTGCCGTCCTTCGCCGAGCGGCAGTGTGGCTGCGCCTACTGCTCGAGTGTCGCCCCCACCACGGCTTGCAACTTCCAGGGCACCCACACGACTTGCGGAGATTTCCTCGCCGTCACCCTCTGCGGGCCCGTGGGCTGATCCTGTAAGCCGCGGACCGAAGCTCTGAACCGGGGGAGCCGTCTGTCGAGGCGGCTTCCCTCACCTCCACAACTCGCTGTTCGGCATTCAACTCTGAAGGAGAACGTGTGAATCTATCCAAGCTCGCCCGTGTCGTAGGCCTCTCGATGATCCTCTCCGTCACCTCCCTGGCCGCCTTCGCCGATCCGCCGGCCCCGCAGCCCTGTAGCTGCAATTACTGCTCGCACTCCCCCTCCACCCGGAGCTGCGTCAACTTCGACGGCACGACCGTTACCTGCGGCTACTTCCTCGCCGTCACTCTCTGCCAGGGTTGATCCCCCCTTAAGCCGCGGACCGCGGGTCCGGTGTGGGAGCCGTCCGTCGAGGGCGGCTCCCCACGCCGGCGACTCCGGGCGGCGCTCGACGCGGTTGGAGTATCCTCACCGGCATGATTTCCCTATCGACGCTCGGACGGCTCTTCTTCGCGATCTCAATGGTGGCCTTCGGGATTCAGCAGCTCGTGACCGCTGAATTCGTGAGACTGGTACCGCCGTTGCCGGCGTGGATTCCCTCGCACTCTCTCTGGGCTTATCTCGCCGGTATCCTGCTCATCCTCGCGGGCGTGGCGATCGGCACAGACTACAAAGCGCGATGGGCGGCGGCCGTGCTGGGCGCGATGCTCATTCTCTCAATCCTGTTCCTGCACCTGCCCAAAGCGTTCACGAACCCACAGGCAGGCTTCATGTGGACCAACCCCGCCAAGGCTCTGGCGATGCTGGGCGGCGTCATACTGCTGGCCGGAGCTCTGCGGGAAGAAGAGACGAACCAGTCCTCAGGGCTGGCCCGGCTGTTTCGACGCCTGACGCCGCTGGCTCCCCTGTTCTTCGGCGGATTCCTGATCCTGGGCGGAATTCAGCACTTCGTCTACGCGGACTTCGTCATGAAGCTGGTGCCGGCATGGATTCCAGGTCCGCGATTCTGGGTCTACCTCACCGGTCTCGCCCTGATCGCGGGAGGCGTGGGCCTCCTGCTCCCGAAAACCCAGCGCCTGGCGGCGACGATGGTGGGGATCATGATCCTGCTCTGGGTGGTGCTCCTGCACATTCCCCGCGCCCTGGCCGATGTGCACGACGCCGGCGAGACGTCCGGGGTCTTCGAGGCCCTGGCGCTGAGTGGAGCCGCGTTCATCCTCGCGGATCGGGGCCGCGCGCTGAGGCGGGAGACCCGGGTAGGCCTCCCGCCCAGAACCTGAAGCTTCGTCGCAACGCGTCAGGGACAGACGTGCAGATAAAACCAGACGGCGCAGGTCCCGGGGCTGCCGTTGTTGTTGCACTTCGTAGTAGGGGTCGAGGTGCTCAGGCAGCAGTACGCCTCGCCGCAGGGGGGCGGAGCGGCCTCGGTGCGGGCGGGCACCATCCCGGCGGCGCACGAAAGAACGACAGCGGCGGCGAGCAGAAATCTTCTCGGCATCATTTCTCCCTCACGAGACTGCGGCGGGTCCAGGTAAACAGCGTCAGGAACGGGGCCTGAGTATACCCTGCTGAGCGGACTCGGAATTGACACCGGCCGGGCCAAGTCAGCAAGCGCTATTTCTTGGCGGCTGCTCCGGACGCTGCCTGGTGCTGCAGCCAGTCGACGACAGCGGCCGACAAGGCGATGCGATGGTCGGCAAAGCTGTGGTCGCTGTCGAGGGTCATGCTGCTGACCTTGCCCTTGCGCTGAGCGCGGATCGCGTCGGCCAGCGCCTTGTTCGGAGCACCGCCGCCATACGTGGCGCCGATCACCAGCGTGGGCGGCGCCGCCAACGCCGGCGCCAGGGCCAGCAGATCCCAGTCATCGGCATGGCGCTCGACTTCTTCCGCCAGATGCGCCGCGTCGGTGCCGGCCAGGCTGTTGCCAAGATCGTCGCCGATCTCCGCGATGGCCGCGGTACGCCTCTCGGGATGGGCGCGCAGGTCCTTGCCGTCGGCGCCCACATTCCACGCATCGATCAGCACCACTCCCGCCACGTCCTGGTGTGCCGCCGCATAGCGCGCCGCCGCGAAGCCGCCCATGCTATGGCCGCCGACCAGGATGCGATGCGTATCGATGCCATACTTCGCGGCGTTCTCGGGCTGGCGCAGGAAGGCCATCGCCGCTCCGGCATCCTCGACCGCGCCGGCGATGCTGAAAGCTCCGGGCGAACCCCAACTGCCGCGATAGTGCATCGTCAGCACATTCCAGCCGGCGCGCCGGATCGCCTGCGCCAGGTCGAGATTCTGCTCGTTGCCGGGCAGGCCGTGCAGCAGCAACAGCGTCGGCTTGAGGCCGCCGCCGGCCGCCAGGAAGAACAGCGCATTCATGGCGACGCCACCGCTCGGTATCAGCAACTGGCGGTTAGCCGCCGGATGTTTGGCATCGCGAGCATTGTCCGCCACGACAGCGCGCGGCAACGGTGCGGTGGCCGCCTGCGCGGCGATAGAAGACAGCAGCAATGCCGCCGCCAAGGTATGAACCTGCCACGCTATTTTCATAGGGCTCCCCGATCCGAGGTATCGGCCGATTCTATCCCATGAACACCGCCGGACAGGTGGGCGCCGCCGCTTGTAACGTTTCCCCCGCTTCCCGCTCTGTATCCGCGACGGCTGTTTTCAGCCGGATCGCGGACCCGGGTCGCCGAGACCCGACAAGGAGCCCATCATGCGCGGGAAAAAGATTTTTTTATTCTCAAAGATCGCGGCGGCCGGAGCCCTGCTGCTCCTCGCCCTCTCGTCGCTGGCCCCGGCGAGCGAGCGGGAGAAAACGGATCGCGCGGCGACCCCGGCCGATCCCATTGCCGCCAATGGCGCGCGGATGCTCGCGGAGGGGCGCCACACCTTCCGCGACGACACGTTCGGCGATCAGGTGTTCTGGAGCCGGATCCTCGGCATCCACGAGGCCCTCAAGCAGGTGAGCCCGCGGACGGCCCTGGCGGTCGGGCTCAAGGTCGACGCCGAGGCCCTCCCTCCGGGCCTCCTGGCCCAGCTCAAGAGCGGGGGCCCCGCCACGGTCGCCTCGCACGGCAAGGCGGTCGACCTCGACGATCCCGCCGTCACCGCGGCGCTGCTCCGCCTCAACGCCGTGGTGGGCGTGCGTGGATTCTTCAATCAGGACGGGACTCTGCGGTCGGCCGGCATCACCTGCGCCCTGTGCCATTCGACGGTCGACGACTCGATGGCGCCGGGGATCGGCAAGCGGCTCGACGGCTGGGCGAACCGGGACCTGAACGTCGGCGCGATCGTCAATCTCGCCCCCAACCTGCAACCGGTGGCCAGCCTGCTGGGCGTGGACGAACCCACGGTGCGCACGGTTCTCGAGAGCTGGGGACCGGGGAGGTTCGATGCCGAGCTCTTCCTCGACGGCAAGGCGTTCCGTCCCGACGGCAAGACCGCGGCCACGCTGATCCCGCCGGCCTTCGGTCTCGCCGGCGTCGACGGCCACACGTTCACGGGCTGGGGATCGGTCACGTATTGGAACGCTTTCGTGGCGAACCTCGAGATGCACGGCCAGGGGAGATTCTGGGACCCCCGGCTGAACGATCCCGTGAAGTTCCCCGTAGCCGCCCGCAACGGCTTCGGAGACATCCAGAGCGAGCACGACCTGATCACGCCGAAGCTGGCGGCCCTGCAGTTCTACCAGCTCGCCATCCCGGCCCCGGCTCCTCCACCCGGCAGCTTCAACGCCGCCGCCGCCGCGCGGGGCAAGGTCGTCTTCTCCGAAGCGGGCTGCGCCAAGTGCCACGTGCCGCCCCTGTACACCGAGCCCGGCTGGAACCGTCACAGGCCCGAGGAGATCGGCATCGACTCTTTCCAGGCCGACCGCTCACCCGACGGCCACTACCGCACGACGCCGCTCAAAGGGCTCTGGGCTCATTCGAAAGGCGGCTACTATCACGACGGCCGCTTCGCGACTCTGCGGGACGTCGTGGACCACTACGACGGGCATTTCGATCTGCGTCTCAGCGAGCAGAAGAAAAGGGATCTGATCGAGTTCCTGAAATCGTTGTAAACCGGAGCCCGGGAAGGGAGCTATGCTCGCGGGCGTTTCCCGTACCGTGAGATGTCGTCGTGCGAGACCACGTCGACGAAGAAAACCGTTCCTTCGGCGAGACGGAAGATGATGCGGTCGCCGCTGTTGATCCGGGCTTCCAGGTAGTACTTGGCGGGCTGGATCGGTTTGATTCTCAAGCCCGAGGAGGAGGTCTGCTTGATCAGCGCCATGGCGGCCTCATCGCAAGCGGCTTGCCGCTCGGCACTGAGCCTGGAGTAGGACTCCTTCCAGAGGTCCGACCAGACCGCGGCGAGGAAGGTCTGCTTGCGCGCCATTCCGCTTCAGTGCCGCTGGCGCGGTGCCGCCTTCAGACTATCGAGAAGAGCCTGCGCCTCGGCCGGCGTCTCGGTCCGGGTCGGACCGCCGGAGGCGATCTCCTCCTCGGCCCGGCGGACACGGGCCTGCATCTCCGGATGATGGAACCAGAGCTGGTCGTTGGGCACGAGAGTCGCCGGCACCAGCTCGTAGGTCCCGCGGTCCGTACGCTCCAGGAGGAGGAAATCGCCAGCCCCCACACCCAGCGCCTGGCGAACCTCTTCCGGAAGGGTCGTACGCCCCTTTTTGTCCAGGGTCAGGAATGTCGTCACCGTCGCCATGATAGAGGGAAAGTACCTCTTTCCCTCTATTAGGTCAACTCCGGAGGCCCTACTTCAAACCCGCCCGCGGTATCGCCCACAGCTCCCGGCCGCGGACCGGGTCCCAGGCGTCGAAGACGACGCGGCTGCCCGCGATCACGAAGGGTCCGGGCGAAGAGGCGTCCAGGCCCGGGGCGAGATCGCCCAACTGGCGGGTTCCCCCGGGAGTGCCGTCGCTCACCCAGGGCTCCAGGCCGGTCGCGCCGTCGTCCGCCGCGAAGACCAGGAGGCCGTCGATCGCCGTGAGCGATTGCGGGTAGGAGCCGGCGGAGCCCGGGCGGATGTCGCGCACGAGCCCGGTGCCGGCGGCGGTGCCGTCGCTGGTCCACAGCTCGGCGCCGAGGAGGCCGCCGTCCACCACGAAGAAGAGCCGGGTTCCCACCACCGTCAGCTCCCAGCCCCGGGCGGCGCTCCCCGCGGCCGCGAGGGACGCCACGGGGACCGTCCCCGCCGCCGTGCCGTCGCTCGACCAGAGCGCCTCGCCGCCGCCGTCGTCGGCGATCAGATAAACCTTGCCATTCAGCCTCACCAGATTATGCGGAGACGAGCCGTTCGCTCCCGGCCGGAGGTCGCGGACGAGCCGGGTGCCGGGGGCCGTGCCGTCGCTGACCCACAGCTCGCGGCCGTTCACGCCGTCGTCGGCGGCGAACAGGACCGTGGAGCGCAGGCGGATGAAGGAGTCCGGATCGGAGCTCGAATACCGCGGCAGGTCCGCGGAGAGCTTGATGTCGAGAAGCGACGGCGGGCCGCCGCTCGCCGGCACGCTCCAGAGCTCGCGGCCGTGGAGCCCGTCGTCGGCGGCGAACACGAACCGGGAGCCGGTCCAGGCGCCCGGGCGGGGATCCGACGAGCCGACCGTATCCGGCCCGCCGGAGTAAGAGGGGTAGAGCTGCTGGTTGAGGTCGGCGATCTGGCGGGTGCCGGCGGCGGTGCCGTCGCTCAGCCAGGGCTCGATCCCCGTCCCCTCGAGGAACCCGGGGTCGCCGGTGGCGGCGAACAGCAGCCGGCCGCCGCCGGTCGCGAGCCCCTGCACGAAGAAGGCGTTGGTGGCGAGCTGGCGGGTTCCCGCCGGGGTGCCGTCCGTCCGCCAGAGGCCCTGGCAGGGCGCCAGGGAATGATCGCAGACTCCGGGAGCTCCGCCGGCGGGATTGCTGGTGAAGTAGAGGAAGCCCGCGGCGGCGATGAACCCCTGGGGCCAGGGCACGAACTTGACCGCCCGGGTGCCCACGGCCGTGCCGTCGGTGCGCCAGAGGCCGGCGGGACGCACGCCGGGCCGGGCCGCGAAGAGCGCCTGGCCGCCGAGCTGGGCGATCGGGCCGGCGCCCGAGCCGGGATCGAACCCGATGTCGCGCAACTGGAAGGTGCCCGCCGCCGTGCCGTCGGTCCGCCAGATCTCCGACTTCTCGGCGGCGGTGTTCAGTCCGAAGAACCCGATCCGGCCCGCGCCGGTCGGCAGCACCGGGAACCGGTTCTCGGGGGTGCAGGCCCGGGAGGCGCCGCACAGCTCGGTCACCCGCCGGGGCTGGCAGGTGTCCGCGTCCACCGTCCAGAGCTCCGTGGTCTCCGGGTGAAGATCGACCCCCGCCGCGTAAAAGACCCGGTCTCCCGCGCTCCAGGGGCCCGCCGCGCCCGGCAGGCCCGTGGCGACGGGCTCGATCTGCCGCTGCGGCTCCCGGATCCGCCAGATCTGCTGCTCGTCGCCGAAGCCGGAGGTCCGAAAGAGAACGCCGCAGGGGGAGGCCGCGAAGGCGGCACTCGAGCGCCCACTCGCCAGCTTGACCGTCCCCGCGGCGGTGCCGTCGGTCTCCCAGATCTCCGCGCCGCTCGAGAAATAGGCGATGCCGTTCACGACCAGCGCCGGCGCCGAGGGGCTGGCCAGGCCCTCCCGCAGGATCTGGGTGCCCGCGGACGTTCCGTCGGTGCGCCAGAGCGTGGAGTCCTTCCAGAAGAGGACCGCGCCGGGCAGGGGGATATGATTCCGGGTGCTGCGGAGCAGGCTCCCCTGGCTCGACGTGAGCTCGGGAAACAGCCCGGGCGGATTCCCGTCGCCGACCCACAGCTCTTCTCCCCCGCCACTGAACCCCGTCGGCACCACACCCAGCAGGACTTTCCCCTCCGGCAGGGGGGCGAGGAGGGAGGCTATGAAAAAGCCTGCCTGCCCGACCCGTACCGTTCCGGCCGGCGTGCCGTCGGTCACCCAGAGCAGGGGCGCTCTGCCCCGGTCCGACAGGAAGAACAGCCGCCCGCCGGACAAGACCAGGTTGGTGGAGCCGCCGGGCACGATGTCGCAGGCGCCCGGGCAGGTGTCGGCCAGGAGGCGCGTTCCCGCGGCGGTGCCGTCGGTGGACCAGATCTCATACCCCCGCACGCCGTCGTCGGCCGTGAAATAGAGCCGGCCCTGGTACGCCGTCAGATGCTGCGGGTTCGAGCCCATGGGACCTGGGCGCAGGTCGCTCACCCGCCGGGTGCCGGCGGCGGTGCCGTTGCTTCGCCAGAGCTCCAGGCCGTGAGCGGGGTCGGCCGCGGCGAAGTAGAGGACGCCTCCCAGGTCGACCGGCTGCGCCGGGGGCACGGCCAGGTTGGACACGGGCGCCGCGGGAAAGCCGCTGCTCTCCATCGGCAGGCGGTTGATGTCGGCAATCAGGACGGGGGGATCCGCGGCGCGCAGGACGGACGAGCCGAGGACCAGCAGAGACGACAGGATCACGAACGGACGATGGCGCATGACAGCTCCTGGGAGCCAGACGGGCCTCCGGTGATGGGTTCATCGAAGCGAATCGATCATGCTTTGTACGCTCAGAAAAGTGCAAGCGTCTAGGCCGCTGGAAGATGGAATCCGCAGGTGCGGTTCCTGGCCCCCGCCGCGGGAGGGACCGTGTCTCTTCCTCCCGCCCGGGTGAGGGGAACCGGGGCGGCGAAGCGTTTGATCCCTGGGATCGGCAACGGCCCGTTTCCGGCGCGATCACGCGCGGCCTGCCGATCGATCCGTTATAATTTCAGGTCCGCAGCACAGGAGGAATCATGTCGCAGGACAACGTCAGCACCCTTCAGACCGCCGAGGAAAAGCCGCTCGCCGAGCACGCCAACCAGAGGAGCCGGCAGCACTACGCC
>Ga0070685_10001408_pt1 | contig 12599 bp, 9 predicted proteins | sample KBSS13LmetaG_FD_65651 | JGI IMG/M metagenome (GOLD analysis project Ga0070685, IMG submission 65651) | Switchgrass rhizosphere microbial communities from Kellogg Biological Station, Michigan, USA - KBS S1-3L metaG | ecosystem: Host-associated > Plants > Roots > Rhizosphere ...
AGGTCTGTCAGGCGGTCCGCCTCCTGCCTTACCTTTCTCGTGCGTGCCATCGGGCCTCCTCGGTGAGGGTCGCGCCCAATGTAACACGTTAAATAGACAAAATGAACGGTATTGCGCGAAGGCGGACTTCGAGCAGTTGTAGCCGCGGATTTATCCGCCCGACTAGGTACGGAGCGAGAGATGAGCGACATCGAGATCCGCGGCGCACGCGCGGACGACCGGGACGCGGTGGCCGCGCTGCTGGAGCGGACGGCGCTGCCCCCCGACGGGCTCGACGACCAGTTCGGCGACGCGTACGCCGTCGCGGCCGCCGACGGGGAGATCGTCGGCGCGGCGGGGGTGGAGGTGTACGGGAGGGCGGGGCTGCTGCGGTCCGTCGCCGTCGATCCGGCGTGGCAGGGGCGCGGGCTGGGGCAGCGGCTCACCGAGGAGCGGCTGCGCTGGGCCGCCGCGCGCGGGCTCGACACCGTCTACCTGCTGACGACGACGGCCGCCGGTTTCTTCCCCCGCCTCGGCTTCACGCCCGTCGCGCGCGAAGAGGTGCCGGCGGAGGTGCGCGGCTCGCTGCAGTTCGCCGGCGTCTGCCCGTCGACGGCGGCGGTGCTGGCGCTGCGGCTGGAGGCGCCGTGCGCGTCGCCCTGATCTCCGACGTCCACGCCAACCTCCCCGCGCTCGAGGCCGTGCTGGCGGAGATCGCCGCGCGCACCGACGTGGACGCGACCTTCCACCTGGGCGACCTGGTGGGATACGCGCCGTGGCCCGACGAGGTCGTGGCGCGCATCGCCGACGAAGGGATCGAAGGCGTCTGCGGGAACTACGACTCCACCGTGGCCCTGGGCGCGCCGCACTGCGGGTGCCGCTACGAGGACCCGGTGCAGGAGGCCCAGTCGCACGAGAGCTACGCCTGGACGCGCGCGCACGTGAGCGAGCGGACGAGGGCGTTCCTGGGCGCGCTCCCGTTTCGCATCGACCTGCGCCCGAACGGCGGCCATGCGCCGGGACCGAAGGGGGTGCTGGTGCACGGCACGCCGACGCTCAACACCCTGTACTGGACCGAGGACCGCGACGACGCCTTCTGCCTGAAGATGGCGGAGCACGCCGGCGCCCGCCCCGGCGACGTGATCTGCTTCGGGCACACGCACAGGCCGTGGACGCGCGTGGTGGACGGGATCCGCTTCGTGAACACCGGTTCCGTCGGCCGCCCGAAGGACGGCAACTGGCGCGCGGGCTACGTGCTCCTGGACGTCGGCGGCCTTGCGTCCGCGGTGGAGTTCGTGCGGGTCGAGTACGACGTCGAGCGGACGATGGAGGCGATCCGCGCCAGCACCCTCCCCCCCGACTTCGCCGAGTACCTGCGGTCGGGCGGCAAGCCGTCCGGATGAACGGATCGTCGTAGGACGGCGTAGCGATTGCTGTATCGAGGGCGAACTCACCCTTCCCTCTCGCCCGCTCGCCTCCGTGTCCAACCGCCGCCCGCTCTTCTGGTTCCTGATGGGCGCCACGACCATGGCGGTGCTGACGCTCGTCCTCTTCTACGTCGCGCCGCGCTGGCTTCCGGCCGGCGGGGTGACGATTCACGTCGGTCCGAACCCGTCACGCCAGGTCCACGTCGCGAGGTCCGCACCCGCACCGCAGGCTGTCGCGCCGGCGCCACCGGCCGCGGCGCCCCTGGATTCCGCGGCCGCGCCGCCACCCGCCCCCGCCCCCGCCCCGCCCGCCGCCGCGCCACCGCAGCCCACCGTCGGCCCACTGAACCAGCCCGCGGAGGTGACCGACAGGCTGCTGGTCCCCGTGCAGGGCGTGCGGCCCGATCAGCTCGTCGACACCTACAACGCCGCGCGGAGCCAGGGGCGCCGGCACGACGCCATCGACATCATGGCGAAGCGCGGGACGCCCGTGCTCGCGACGGCGTCGGGCGTGGTGCTGAAGCTCTTCCAGAGCGTACGCGGGGGAACGGCGCTGTACGAGCTCGCCCCCGACCGGCGGACCATCTACTACTACGCCCACCTCGACCGGTACGCGCCGGGGCTGGTCGAGGGACGCGTCATCCGCCAGGGCGACCTGGTCGGCTACGTGGGGAACACGGGGAACGCGGGGCCGGGGAACTACCACCTGCACTTCGAGATCTCGACCACCGCCGACCCGAAGCGCTACTGGGCCGGCACGCCGCAGAACCCGTATCCGCTGCTGCGCGCGGGCATCAGCCGGCCGTAGGGGTACCGAACGCCCAAGGTCTCCCTGCCGACGTCATCCTGAGGCCGACCACGGCAAGATCATCGCTGCGCATCAGCCGGCAGGCCGAAGGATCTATCACCGCGTCCGCATGTGAGCCGGGGAGGCGCACGGATGACTCGTCGCGCTTCGGCCGCGCGGCTCCGAGGGTCGGCTACAGATCCTTCGGCCTGCCGACTGCAGTGTGGCCGTAGCTTCGGGAGGTCGGCCTCAGGATGACGTCACCGGGGGCGGGATTCGAAACGCAGAGGGGGGATCAGATGACGACGCTGGCGACGATCGGCTATGAGAACGCGACGGTTCCGCGCTTCCTGGAGACGCTGAAAGAAGCCGGGGTGGAGCTGATCGTGGACGTGCGCGCCGTGGCCAGCTCGCGGCGGCCCGGGTTCGCGAAGACGAAGCTGGCCGAGAACGTCGGCAGCGTCGGGATCGAGTACCTCCACCTGCGCGGCCTCGGCACGCCGGCGGACGGACGCGCCGCCGCCCGCGCGGGGCGCCACGAGGAGATGCGCGCGATCTTCATGGAGCACATGGAGACATCGGAGGCGCAGGACGAGCTGGAGCGCCTCGCCGAGCTCGTGCGCTCCGGCCGCCGCGCGTGCCTCCTCTGCCTGGAGGCCGACCCCACGCACTGCCATCGCAGCATGGTCGCCGAGGCGCTCCAGGCGCTGGTGCCGGTGAAGGTCCAGAACCTCGCGCCCTGACCCGACATCACGGGGTGCCGCTCCTGTCACCCGATGTACTCACGATGCCGGAAGGTGCCGCGCGCACGCCGCCCGGTGATCGACCGCCCCCCTTCGCTGGCGGACGCCGGTCGCGCGGCACCCGGATCCCGGCTCGCTCAGTAGCAGCTGCAGGTGCAGCAGCAATACGGGTCGCAGGTACCACAGTTCGTGGCGCAGGTCCCGCAGTACGTTTCGCACGTCCCGCAGTCGCTGGCGCCGGTGCATCCGCCGCAGACCGATTCCTGGCAGGTCTGGCCGTCGGAGCAGTAGCGCTGGATGGTGTCGACCTGGCCGAACACCGTCCCCTCCGCGCTGCCGTCGCGTTCTACGGTGTCGAACGTTTCCACGGACAGCGTCTCCAGGTCCAGGCGGATCTTCGGCATGGCATCCTCCAAGGTAGTGTGGTGGATGGAGAGGGGGGGCGGTCGATTCGGAGAGGTCAGCCGGTTCGTACGGCGCCATCGCCTTCCGGCTGCGTTTTGCCGGATCGCTGCGCACAGGCGTCCGGACGCATGGGCGTGGAATGCGCCGTGGAGAATGATACGCATCCACCGTGAGGCGCGCTCGACGCGCGCCTGGGAGCGGCGTTCACTCCTCTGCGTCTCCGCGTCTGTGCGTGAGACGTCGTCCGCGTCTAGGCCGCGGTGTCGTGCTCGGCGTCGCTCTCCAGCTCGTCGAAGAGGGCGGTGAGTTGGGCGGTGAGCGCAGGGACCTGCTCGACCACCGCGGTCCAGATCCGCCGGAGCTTGGCCCGATCGTTCTCGTGACTGACGACGGTCCGCAACCCGGCGACCCGCGCCCACGGCACCTCGGGGCAGCGCGCCGCGGACTCGTCGGAAACGCGGCTCGCGGCATCGCCCACGATCCGGAGCTGGCGCACCACGGCGTCCTGGAGGAGCGTGTCACCCTCGAAATCCGCGTACGTCTTGCCGGCAACGTACCGGGCGAGCTTGCGGAGCGCGTCGCGCATGTGCCAGAAGTAGGCGAGGTCCTGCTCCGCCGGCGTGAGGCGCGGACGGCCGGGCTGCAGCACGGCGCGGCGGATGAACGGGTTCACGAGCGAGGTGCGTTCGACCATGTCGACGTTGCGGCCGAAGATCTCCTCGATCTCCTCCTGCATCTCGGCGATGTCGAAGAGCGTATGCGCCGCGTCCGGCTCGAACGTCACCATCACGTCCACGTCGCTGTCAGGGCCGAAGTCGTCGCGCACGACGGAGCCGAACGGCATGAGCTCGTGAATCCTCCACCGGCGGCGGAACGCCTCGATCCGCTCCTGCGGGACGTCGATGTTCATCTGCCGCGCCTCTCCCTGGGCTGCTCTGGATGGCGAATTCGATTGAGGTACATCGCAAAAACGGTCGCATGATGTGTGCCTGCGATCGCAGAGTTCTGGACGCACGCAGGTGGCAAGGAGCCGCAACGAAGGCGGGTGGTTCTCTCCGCGTCTCTGCGTCTCTGCGTGAGACGGCCGTTGCCAGGCTTCGGATACGAAAAAGCCTCCAGACCGGACGTGGCCTGGAGGCCGGTTGCCCCCGGAGGATTCGAACCGCCACCGCCGGCTACGATCAGCGGTTGGTGAGCGCCCGGGCGATGGAATCCCAGACCCCGGTGTTCATGAACCAGAGGCGGAACGGCTGCGCGGCGATGATCAGCAGCCCGCCGTACAGGTAGGCCTTGTGCAGCTTGCGGCCCCGGATCAGGTCGTAGATGGGGCCGGCCAGCACCAGGACGTCCACCACCGCCCAGAAGGTGTAGAACCCGAACACCGGAATCTGCGGCACGCCGAGGCGGAAGACCGCGGGGGCCACGATGTTGGTGTTGGCGAGGATCATCAGCCGCTTGTGCGTTTCGGGGTCGCGGCGGTAGTACATCGCCGCGGCGGCCAGGATGGCGAACAGGCCGATGTCGCCCATGGGGATGACCATGAACGGCAGCGGGTTGAAGGTCCTCGGCAGGGCGTTGGTGTTGACGACGGTCATCGCCCACGCCAGCCCCAGCATCAGCGGGATCATCACGAACGCCACCACGCCCAGCTTGCGGTGCAGCCTGGCGTTGTCGGCCGAGATGAGCGAGGTCTGCGTGATGAAGATCAGCAGCCAGGTGCTCATCACGATCCCGTGCACGATGGCCAGGGGGATCAGCGGCGGCCGCTCGAACAGCGGCCGCATGAAGAACGAGGGCGAGAACCCGGCGAAGACCAGGGCGGCGATGACGAACGCCATCCCGCCATAGAAGAACCGGTCGCCGCGGCTGCTCGCCTTGCCGGACAGGCGGATCTCGGCCTTGGGGAGAGGGGTGGCCACCGGACTGCTGATGCTCATCGTCTGCTCCGTGGGTACGGGCGGGGGTTCCGCGTGCGAAGGAGAAGGACGCCGGCGCCGGGGCGGAGCGGTCTTCGCCCCGGCGGCCGGTTCGGGAACGGCGGATCAGGCGGAGGCCCCGGCGAGCTCGGCGGAGGCGGGCTCGGCGGGCTCGGCGGCGTGGTCGCCGTCGGGGTCCACGGTGCGGGCCACCAGCTGCGCCACCTCGCTCACCGTGCGGATCTCCCAGATGGCGCGCAGGGGAATCTGCACGCCGAAGTGGTCGCGGATGCGCCGGGCCAGCTGCACGCCCAGCAGCGAATCGCCGCCCATGTGGAAGAAGTTGTGGTAGATCCCCACGTCGTCGATGCCGAACAGGTCGCGGAAGATCTCCACCATCCCCGCCTCGTACGAGTTGCGCGGCGGCGAGACCTCCGGCGCCGGGAAGGAGTGCCCGCCGGAGAACTCGTGCTCCTCCTGCGTCTGCGCGTCGCGCACGCCCAGCCAGTAGCGGCCGTGGTCCCACGGATAGGTGGGCAGGCGCAGCCGCAGCCGCCGCAGCCCGTCGTACAGGCGCGGCCAGTCGGGCTCGATGCCCACGAGCCACAGCTCGGCCACGGTGGCCCAGAACTGCTGCGCCTCGCCCAGGTCGTCGCGCAGGTGGGGGAGCGAGTTCAGGATGAGCATGCGCGGGTCGCGCGCCGGGTGGCGGCGGGCCAGCGTGGCCAGCCCGCGGCCGGGGCCCACCTCCAGCAGCACCCGGTCCGGCTCCTCGAGGAGCGTGCGCAGGCAGTCGTCGAAGCGCACCGTGCTGCGCAGGTGCCGCACCCAGTACGCCGGGTCGGTGGCCTCTTCGTCCGTGATCCACGTTCCCGTGACGTTGGAGACGAAGGGGAGCTCCGGCGGGTGCAGGGTGAAGCCGCGCACCACCGCTTCGAAGCGCGCCAGGACGGGGTCCATCATCCGCGAGTGCGACACGTGCGAGGTGTGCACGCGCTGGTAGTGCACCTCGCGCCGGTCCAGCTCCGCCGCGAACGCGTCCACCGCCTCCGTCACGCCCCCGATCACCGTGCTCTCGGGCCCGTTGATGGTGCACACGTCCAGCTCCGCCGGCAGGAGCTGGCGCACCTCGGCCTCGGAGAGCGAGACGGAGAGCATGCCGCCGGCCGGCATCTCCTGCATGAGCGCGGCGCGCACGGCCACCAGGTGGCAGGCGTCCTCGATCGACATCACCCCCGCCACCGCGGCGGCCGCGTACTCGCCGATGCTGTACCCCACCAGCCCCTCGGGGAGCACGTTGTAGTGCGTCCACATCTTGGCCATGGCGTACTCCACCGCGAACAGCGCCGGCTGGGTGATGGCGGTCTGGTACAGCGTCTCCGCCGCGCGCGCCTCGTCCCCTGCCGCCGGAAAGATCACCTCGCGCAGGTCCAGCCCCAGGTGCGGGCGCAGCAGGTCGCAGCAGCGGTCCAGCGCGTCGCGGTAGACGGGCTCGTCGGCGTACAGCTCGCGCGTCATTCCCACGTGCTGCACGCCGGCGCCGGGGAACAGGTAGATGGCGGGCGTGGGGCGGAAGGGATCGAGGTCGGTGCGCACCCGCGCGGGGTCCGGCGTGCGCAGCAGCTGGAGGGCGTCGGCCACGTCGCGGACCACCAGGGTGCGGCGGTTCTTGTAGGGGCGGCGCCCCACCTGCAGGGTGTAGGCGACATCGGCCAGGTTCGCGTCGGGGTGCGCCTCCAGCCAGTCGGCCAGGTTGCGGGTGGCGCGGTCCAGGGCGCGCGGGGTGCGGGCGGAGAGGATCAGCAGGCTCCACGAACGCCCGGGCGTGGACGCCTCGCGCGGCGGCGCCTCCTGCAGCACCGCGTGCGCGTTGGTGCCGCCGATGCCGAAGGAGCTGACCCCCGCCCGGCGCGGCCCGCCGCCGGGGACCGTCCAGTCGATCAGCCGGTCGGCCACGAAGAAGGGGCTCCCCTCGATCCCCAGCTTGGGGTTCGGCCGCCGGAAGTGCAGCGTGGGCGGAATCTGCCGGTGCCGCAGCGCCTGCACGGTCTTGATGAAGCCGGTGACCCCCGCGGCCGCGTCCAGGTGGCCCACGTTCGTCTTGACGGCCCCGATGGCGCACCATCCCTCGCCGCCGGCGGTGCCGAACGCCTCCTTGAGCGCGGTGACCTCGATGGGGTCGCCCACGTCGGTGCCGGTGCCGTGCGCCTCGACGTAGGTGATGCTCTCGGGCGTGACCCCCGCGACCGCCTGCGCCTCGGTGATCACCTCCGCCTGGCCGCTCACGCCGGGGGCGCTCCACCCCGCCTTGAGCACGCCGTCGTTGTTCACCGCGGTGGAGAGCACCACGGCCAGGACGTTGTCGCCGTCCTCCAGCGCGCGGTCCAGCCGCTTGAGCATCACCACGCCCACCCCCTCGCCCAGCACCGTGCCGCGCGCGTCGGCGTCGAAGGCGCGGCAGTGGCCGTCGGGGGAGAGGATGTGCCCCTCGCTGTACACGTATCCCCGCCGGCTGGGCACACGGATGGAGACGCCGCCGGCCAGCGCCATGTCGCACTCGCCGTTCAGCACCGCCTGCACGGCCACGTGGACCGTGACCAGCGAGGTGCTGCACGCGGACTGGATGTTCATGCTGGGCCCGCGCACCCGCAGCTTGTACGACACGTGGGTGGTCAGGAAGTCGTTCTCCGTCAGCGTGCCGACCTGCCACCGGCTGTCGCCCTCGAACAGCGAGGGGTCGCGCAGGTAGTGATGGAAGAAGTACGTCGGCGCGCTCGCGCCGGCGTACACCCCCACCGAGCCGGGGTACGCGGCGGTGTCGTAGCCGGCGGACTCCGCGGCCTCCCAGCACGCCTCCAGGAGGAAGCGGATCTGGGGGTCCATCAGCTCGGCGTCGCGCGCGCGGAAGTTGAAGAACGAGGCGTCGAACAGGTCGGTGCCCTCCACCGCGCCGTGCGCGCGCACGTAGTCGGGGCGGGCCAGCACCTCGTCGCTCACCCCTTCGGCGCGCAGCTCGTCGTCGGTGAAGAAGGAGATCCCCTCCTTCGCGTCCCGCAGGTTGCGCCAGAAGGCGTCCACGTCGGACGCGCCGGGAAAGCGCCCGGCCATGCCGATGACGGCGACGGCGGTGGGCGGAAACTCCTGCTGCCGGGGGTCAGGGGTGCTCATCTGCGTCCCTCCCTGGTGTGGCCGCCGGCCCGGGAAGGGCACGGCGCGGTGGATTCCGTGGATGACGATCGTCTCTCAGCGGCGCGCCCCGCGGCGCCCGTCGCGGACGGCGGCGGCGAGGCGGGCCTCGGCCCGCTCGGTCCCCCGGCTCTGCGCGGGGGTGGCGGCGGCGGGCTGCCGGTCCGCCGTGACGAAGGCGGCCTGCGCGGCCACCGTGGTGTGGCGGAACAGGTCCACCAGCGTGACCTCGCGGTCGAAGGCTTCGTGGATGCGCTGGTGCACGCGGGCCACCAGCAGCGAGTGCCCGCCGAGCTCGAAGAAGTTGTCCTCCACCCCCACCCGCTCCGCCCCCAGCACCTCGGCCCAGAAGCCGGCGATCGCCTTTTCCGCCGGCGTGCGCGGCGGGGTGTACTCGCCCCTGGCCGTGAAGGTGGGCGCGGGAAGGGCGCGGCGGTCCGTCTTTCCGTTGGGGGTCACCGGCATCGCGTCCAGCGCCACGAACGCCGCGGGGATCATGTACTCCGGCAGCGACCCGGCCAAGTGGTCGCGCAGCTGGGCGGCGGAGGGCGCGGCGGCCCCCTCCGCGGGGACCAGGTAGGCCACCAGCCGCGCGTCGCCCGGCGTGTCCTCGCGCACGATGACGGCGGCCTCGCGCACGGCGGGGTGGGCCAGCAGCGCCGCCTGGATCTCGCCCGGCTCGATGCGGAATCCGCGCACCTTGACCTGGAAGTCCAGCCGGCCCATGAACTCCAGCGTGCCGTCGGGGCGAACGCGGGCGCGGTCGCCCGTGCGGTACATCCGCGCGCCCGGCTCCGGGCCGAGCGGATCGGGAAGAAATGCCTCCGCCGTCAGCGCCGGCCGGCCCTGGTAGCCGCGCGCCACCCCCGCGCCCGCGATGAAGAGCTCGCCCGGGACGCCCACCGGCTGCGGCTGCAGCCGCGCATCCAGGACGTACAGGCGCAGGTTGGCCAGCGGCCGGCCCAGCGGCAGGTTCACCGGCTCGCCCCGCGGCGCGTCGGGGCCGTACGCCTGCTGCAGCGTGGCGCAGACCGAGGCCTCGGTGGGGCCGTAGTGCGACACCAGCTGCATGCGCCCGCCCGTGGTGCGCTCCCAGCGGCGCACGCGCTCCATGTCCACCGCCTCGCCGCCCGTCCACATCTCCCGCAGCGGGCCGTCCACGCCCCCCTCGCCGAGCGGGGCCAGGTCGTCCATCATCCCCTTGAGCAGCGCGGCGGGGGCATCCACCGCCGTCACCCCGTGCCGCCGGCAGAAGGCCAGCAGCCCCCGCCCCGTCAGCTCCACCGGGTTGGGATGGAAGACCAGCGTGGCGCCCGTCGTCAGCCCGGGGTACAGGTCCCCCGCGAAGGCGTCGAAGGTGAGCGGCGGCAGGGCGAGCAGCCGCGCGCCCGGGTGCAGCGCGTGCGTGGCGGCGAAGGCCAGCGCCAGGTTCAGGATCCCCGCGTGCGGCACCATCACCCCCTTGGGCGCACCCGTGGACCCCGACGTGTAGATGACGTACGCCAGCGCGTCCAGCGGCACCTCCCCCTCCAGCTCCGACCCGTCCTCCCCGTCGAAGGAGGCGGCGTCCGCGTCCAGGCGGATGCGCTCGATCCCCTCCGGCAGCGCGTCCGCCAGCCCCTCCACCGTGAGGACGATGCGCACGCCGGCGTCCGCCAGCACGCCGTCGCGGCGCGCGGCGGGCAGGGCGGGGTCCAGCGGCACGTAGGCGCCGCCGGCCTTGAGCACGGCCAGCATCGCCACGACCGCCTCGGGCCCGCGCGCGAAGCAGGTGCCCACGCGCGCGTCCGGGCCCACGCCCCGCGCGCGCAGGCGGCGGGCGAGGCGGTTGGCGCGGGCGTCCATCTCGCCGTAGCGCAGCACCCGGTCGTCGATCACCACCGCCTCCGCATCGGGCGTGCGGGCGGCCTGCGCCTCGATGAGCCGGTGGGCGGGGAGCGCGGGGAGCGCGGCGGACGGGCCGGCGCAGTCCAGCGCCAGCCGGGCGCGCTCGTCGTCCGTCAGCAGGGGAAGGCGCGCGACGGGCCTGTCCGGATCGGCCACGGCGCCTTCCAGCAGCGTCAGCAGGTGCCCGGCCAGGCGCTGCATGGTCGACGCGTCGAAGAGCTCGGTGGGGTACTGCAGCATCGCCACCATCTCCGCCGGCTTTTCGTGCACGGCCAGCATCAGGTAGTTCTGCGCCGAGCGGGCCTCCGCACCCATGGGCTCGGCGCGCAGGCCGGGGAAGACGGGGCGGGCGCCGGCGGAGTTCTGCAGCGCGATCATCGCCTGGAACACGGGCGAGTGGCTCACGCTGCGCTCCACCTTCAGCTCTTCCACCAGCAGGTCGAAGGGCACGTCCTGGTGCGTGTACGCCTCGACCGTGGTCTGCCGCACGCGGCCCAGGAGCTCGCGGAAGGTGGGGTCGCCGGAGAGGTCCATCCGCAGGGCCAGCGTCTGGATGAAGAACCCGATCAGCGGCTCCGTCTCCGGCTGCGTGCGCCCGGCCAGCGGGGTGCCGACCACCACGTCGTCCTGCCCGCTCCAGCGGTACAGCAGCGTGGACCAGGCGGCGGCCAGCGCCATGAAGGGGGTGGCGCCCTCCGCGCGCGCCAGCTCGCTCAGCCGGTCGAAGAGCGGGCGGGGGATGGGGAAGCGGTGCGCGGCGCTGGCCGTGCCCTGCACCGCCGGGCGCGGGCGGTCGGTGGGCAGGTCGAGCAGCACGGGGCTCCCGGCCAGCCGCGCGCGCCAGTACTCCACCTGGCGGGTGAGCTCCGGGCCGGCCAGCCGGGTGCGGTGCCAGGCCGCGTAGTCGGCGTACTGGATGGGCAACTCCGGCAGCGGCGACGGCTCTCCCCGCGTGAACGCCCCGTAGAGCGCGGCCAGCTCGCGGTAGAGCACGCCGATGCTCCACGCGTCGCTGACGACGTGGTGCATGGTGATCACGAGCACGTGGTCGTCCGCCGCCAGCCGCAGCAGCCGCGCGCGGAACACGGGGCCGGTAGCCAGGTCGAAGGGCGCGTCGGTCTCGTCGGCGACCCGCGCGCGCGCCGCCGCCTCGCGCTCCGCCGGGGGGACGGCGGAGAGGTCGTCCACCTGGAGGACGCGGGGCGGAGCGGGCACCACCTCCTGCACGGGCGTGGCGCCCTGCAGGGCGAAGATGGTGCGCAGCGACTCGTGCCGGCGGACGACCTCGGCCAGGGCGCGCTCCAGGGCGTCCGCGTCCAGCGCGCCGCCGAGGCGCAGGACGGCCGGAACGTTGTACGCGCCGCTGCCGGGCTCCATCTGGTGCATGAACCACAACCGCTGCTGCGCGCCGGAAAGCGGCGCGGGGCCGGGCTCGCCGCGCGGGCGAATGGCGTCCGCCGCGGAGGCGTCGGACTTGACGCCGCCGCGGATGAGCCTGGCCAGCAGCGCCTGCTTGGCCGGCGAAAGGGTGGCGCGGCGCCCGGCGACTTCGTCGATCGACATCCGGGTCTCTTCCTGTAGAGGTGGATGGATGCGCCTCAGGCCAGCTCCAACGCCTGTTCCTCGCTCATGGCCTCCACCGCGGCGAGCAGCTTTTCCTCGACCTCGCGCGCCAGGGCGGCCACCGTGGGGGCGCGGAAGATGGCGTCCACCTGCAGCGCCACCCCGAAGTCCGCCCGCAGCCGGCCGATGACGCGGGTGCCCAGCAGCGAGTGCCCGCCCAGCTCGAAGAAGTCGTCCTCCACCCCCACCCGCTCGATCCCCAGCAGCTCGCTCCAGACGGCGGCCACCGCCTCTTCCAGCTCGTCGCGCGGCGCCAGGTAGGCCGTGCGCAGCGCCGGCCGCCCGTGCGCGGACCCCCCGTCCGCGGCGTCCGGCTCGTCGGAGGCGAGGGGGACGGGGAGCGCGGGCACGGCGCCGGCGCCCGCCCTGGGCGCCTCGATGTAGTAGCGGCGCCGCTCGAACGGGTACGTGGGGAGCGGGATGCGCCCTCCGCCGCGCCCCTCGCCGTACGCGGCCCAGTCGACGTCCACGCCCTCGCTCCACGCGCGCCCCACGGCGTCGGCCAGGGCGCGGGTGTCGGCGTGCGCGTCGCGGGGGTGCGGGAGCGAGGCGAGGGTGGCGTGCGCTCCCGTCCGGGGGACCAGCGACCCCAGCGTCTTTCCGGGGCCGACCTCGATGAGGACGGGGTTCGGCGCCTGCAGCAGCG
>Ga0070685_10001415_pt1 | contig 12578 bp, 13 predicted proteins | sample KBSS13LmetaG_FD_65651 | JGI IMG/M metagenome (GOLD analysis project Ga0070685, IMG submission 65651) | Switchgrass rhizosphere microbial communities from Kellogg Biological Station, Michigan, USA - KBS S1-3L metaG | ecosystem: Host-associated > Plants > Roots > Rhizosphere ...
ACCTTGTGGATGACCAGCAACGGCTGGATGCGCTTCCACAGCGCGTCATCCACTTCCCAGATCGTCGGATCGTCCTTCGGTTTGGGTTTTGTCATCCGATCAGTGTAGCACTTCTGCACATTTTTCGGATAGGCTCTAAGTGCTAAGTGCGACGACGATGCGAGTGAACTCGCGGCTACAACGGCACACAGTCCGCCTTCGCGGACATCAACGGCAACACCAACCGGCAAGGCCAGGCTCTTCGTGACACCGATCGGCGCAGGCCTCGCCGTTCCGGAGGTCATCCACCCTCGCCCGGTACGGGAGAGGGATTGCGCTCTAAGGCGCAGGAAGAGGGCTGCACCAGCGCCGCCGAAGCGCGACTTGGCCAGCACCTCACTACCAGCACTTAGCACTTAGCACTTGGCACTCAGCACTTAGCACTTCTGTTAGAGACTCACCCACCAGTTCACCTTCACCAGAAACACATTCGTCGGCGTGTAGCCGAAGAGCGCGCCCGTGTCGTGCCAGAGGCGGAAGCGGCCGTCGTCCACCGCGCCGTCGCGCGAGTGCGACCAGGCGAAGTACATGGTGGAGCCGAGCCGGTACTCCCAGCGCAGCACCGCGTTCAGGTTGAAGGCGCGGTAGTCGAAGTCCGGGTTGCTCCACGACACGCCGTTCGCGGCGAGCTCGCCGTCCGCGTCCTTCGCCGCCGCGAGCGGGGCGAAGCGGTCGGCGAAGCGCTTCGCGCGGGGGTCCGCCACCTCGCGGTAGCCGCTGAACCCGCCCGCGCTGATGAAGGGCTGCGCGTAGAGTTGCAGCGAGAGGGTCGGGGTGAAGGTCTGGCTGATCCGCGCCGACATCCCCACCGTCTGCTGGTCCAGGTCGCCGAACACGTAGTGGCGCGTCCCCGCCCCGTCCACCGGGCGGGCGACGAACTGCCAGCCGCTGCGGTTGCGCGAGTAGAACGGCGACAGCGAGATCGTCGCGCTCGGCGTCGGGCGCCACCCCAGGTAGAGCGAGCTCCCCCAACTCCAGGCGCCCGTCTCGCCCTCGCGCCCGGCATTGAAGCTCAGCTCGCCGCTCAGCCGCTTGCGACCGTCGCTGTAGACGCCCCACCACCCGCTGGTCGACGGCGTGCGGACGATGGCCGGCCCGCCGCGCAGCGCCCCGGTGCTGAGCGAGGCCAGGTCGTGCTCGGCGCCGCCGTAGAAGCCCCAGTAGCTCAGCAGCCGCGCGTTGAAGTTCACGTTCCCGCCGCGCGAGGTCACCCGCCCGCCGAAGTCGCGCCCATCCCACAGGTTTCCGCCGATCCGCCAGTTGCGGAAGGCGCCCTTCGGGGTGAAGGAGCGGCGCTGCAGGTAGGCCGCGTTGGTCACCTGGTCAGCCTCGCGCAGGTAGCCCACGTCGTTCACCTCGAAGCCCGGCGAGCGCGCGATCCCCAGCACGCCGCCCTGCCAGCTCCCCTTCACCCGCGCGACCATGTAGCCGCTCGCCCAGCCGCCGAGCGAGGTGGCCGAGGAGTCCAGCCGCACCCAGTCCGCGTCGGGGCGTTGGTAGTAGCGCGCGGGGGCCGTCTGCAGCGCCAGGATCGCCGCGCTGTCGCCGTGGACGGTGGAGCCCAGCAGGTACCCCGTCGCCTGCCAGTTGTCGCTCCCCCAGCGGTGCGAGAAGTCCACGCCGCCCGCGAAGGCGTCCGACGGCAGGTCGTCGATCCCGGTGCCGCCCAGGCGGCGGTGCACGCCGGTGCCCACGAAGCCGAACTGCGTGCGCCCGCCGTTCACCTCGCGGCGCGCGCGCAGCACGCCGTAGCCGGTCATCGGCTCCACCACCTGCGCGAAGCGCTCGCCCGCGTCGGACATCCCCGACCCGCTCTCCTCGCCGGTGACGGCGCCGAGCGCGCCGATCGACCATCCCGAGCCCACGCGGCCGGAGAGCTTGGCCGCGCCCAGGATGGTGGTCTGCGAGGGCTGGGAGACGTAGCGCCCGTCCATCGAGTAGTGCGGCGCCCTGCCGATGCGGCGGGAGTAGAAGAGCGACTCGGTGGCGTCGTCGCCGTCGCCCAGGGCGATGCCGAAGCGGAAGATGTCGGCGCCCTCGGTGAAGAAGGGGCGCTTCTCCCCCACGAAGGTCTCGTACTGGGTGAGGTTCACCTGGCTGGGATCGGCCTCCACCTGCCCGAAGTCGGGGTTCACGGTGGCGTCGAGCGTGAGGTCCGAGGTCACGCCGTACTTCACGTCCACCCCCGCCGAGCCGCGCCAGTCGCTGGCGTGGTGGAAGGGGTCGTCGCCGGCGCCGGGGGCGCGGGTGAGACCGCTCACGGTGTAGGGGAGCACCTCCAGCCGCCGCGGCGACGCGAGCCCCCGCATCCCCCGCAGCTCGCCGAAGCGGCTCACGATGCGGCTCTCGTCGTGCTTCAGCGGCGCCCAGAAGCTCTGCTCGTTCACCCGCGGCACCGCGCGGGCGACCTCGAACCCCCACACGCCGTCGCCGTTGGGCGCGAAGCGCAGCGCCGCGAAGGGGATGCGGAACTCCGCCGTCCACCCCTGCGCGTCGCGCTTCACCGCCACGTCCCACACCGCGTCCCAGCTCGCGTCGTCGTCCGCGCCGTCGGCGATCAGGAAGTCGCGCTTGACGCCGGCGGGGTTCACCATGAAGGCGTAGGCGGTGCGCTGGTCGTGGCGCGAGTCGAAGGCCATCAGCAGCCAGTCCGACGACGAGTCCTCGTCGCGCCGGGTGAGCTGCGCCACGATCTTCGAGGGGTCGGGGTCGTACGCGCGGATCCCCACGTACACCGCCGCCCCGTCGAAGGCGACGCGCGCCACGGTGGCGAAGCGGGCGGGCTTCCCCTCCTCCGGCTCCTTCTGGGTGAAGGAGTGGAGGGAGTCGGCCGCGGCCCAGGCCGGGTCGTCGAGCCGGCCGTCGAGCACGGGGGCCGCCATGGCGGCGGTGAGGCGGAAGGCGGAGAGGCCCAGGGGGCCGCCGCCGGAAGGGCCCTGCGCGGCTCCGCCCGGAAGGGCGGGCTGCGCCTGCGCGGCCAGGGCGGAAAGAAAGAGTGCGGCCAGCATCCTGCTGCTCCGGAAACCGGGATGGCGAAGGGGGATGAGCGTCGCTCATCCCCCTCTACGGGTCACCGGCCGGTGAGTTTCACGTCGCCGGAGAAGGTGTGCACGGTCACCCGCGCATCCCCCCCGCCCACGGTGATCTTCGCCTCGCGGCGCGACTCGCGGACCAGCCGCGCGCCGCGGTAGTCCGTGCTGATGTCGCCGCTGAAGGTGGTCGCCTGCACCTCCACGGAGGCGCCGGGGGCGAGCTGCAGGGTCACGTCGCCGCTGTGGGTGGTGAGCTCCAGGTCGGCGCCGCGCGCCAGGTCGCCGGTGAGGACGATGGAGCCGGAGACGGTCTGGAACTCCCCGCTGAGCCCGCGCCCGCTCACCCGCACCTCGCCGCTCACGCTGTGGATCTCGGCGCGGCCGCGCATCGACGCCACGGTGACGGTGCCGCTCACCGACCCCGCCTCCACCTCGCCCGCGGAGGCGGTGACGCTCACCTCGCCGCTCACGCTGTTGGCCTCCACCCGGTCGCGCACGCTCCCGCCGACGCGCACGCTCCCGCTGACGGAGACGGCCTCCACGCGGTCGGCGTCGGCGGTGACCTCCACCTCGCCGCTGCGGCTGGCCGCGCTGATCTCGCGGGCGTGCCCGCCGGCCACGCGGACGGAGCCGCTCACCGTCTGCACCTCGGTGGTGCCGTCGACGCCCTGCACGTCCACGTCGGCGCTCACCGCCTGCACCTCGACCGTCTTGCGCGACGGGACGCGCACCAGCAGGTCGGCGCCGCGCGAGCTCCGGTAGTTGTGGCCGCCGCGGGGGAGGACCACCCGCACCACCAGGGCGCCCTCGTCGTTCTCCAACTCCAGCCGCTCGTCGCTCGAGCCGAGGGTGCCGGTGACCTGCACCTGGCCGCCGCCGCCGCCCACCACGCGGATGCGGCCGTTCACGGCGTGCACCTCCACGCTGCCGGTGGGGCCGGTGGACCGGCTCTCGCTGACCTGCTGCGCCGCCGCGCCGGTGGCGCCGGCCGCCAGCAGGGCGGCCGCGGCGATCGTCGTCTTGAACCGCATGGGAATGTTCATCGTATCCGTCAGGGTGTGGCGTAGGCCTCAGGGGGTCCCTAGAGCTGCACCGCGCGGCGGAGCAGCTGGACCTTGGCGTCGTAGGTGGACGAGAGCATCTCCGTGAGCTCCCGGCTGTTCGGGTCGTTCACCAGCGCCGCGCGCGACTCGGCGATGGCCGCGTCGATGATCGCGAGGTTGCGCTCCAGCGTGGTCACCGTCTCCGGGGCCAGGGAGGCGCGGCGGGTCTCCAGCACCCGCGCCAGGTCGTCGACCGCCTGCTGGTACTCCCGCTCGGCGGGGCGGAAGGCCGCCAGCGCCGTCATCTGCCCGCTCCCCGCCGGCGCCGGGGCCGCGACCTGCCGGCCTCCGGACGCGCCCACGGTGCCTTCGACCTCCTGCCCCGTCCCCTGCGCCGGGGTGACCGCGGCGACGGAGGGGAGGGTGGCGACGGGGCCGGCCGGGCGGCGCCCGAGGTACTTCGCGGTCGCCAGCGACGAGCCGACTACCATCACCAGGGCCGCGGCGATCTGCAGCGCCCACCGCGGCGGCTGCCAGACCTTCCGGCGCGAATCCAGGGAGATGACGTTCGTCTCCTCGACCGGCACCGGGGCGCCCGCGGCGCGGGGCTCCAGCCGCCCGGCGATCCCCTGCCAGAGGTCGGCGGAGGGCGCGACGGCCACCGGGAGCGCCGCCACGTCCGCCAGCAGCGCGCGGATCGCCTCGGCCTCGGCGCGGCACGCGCCGCAGCCTTCCAGGTGCCGCTCCATCAGCCGACGCTCGATGTCGGGAAGCTCTCCCGAGGCGTAGTCGTCGAGCCGTTCGATCGCCTGTTCGTGAGTCATCGGTCCAGTGCCTCCCTCAGCAGCCGGCGCGCCCGGTGGAGCTGCGCCTTGCAGGTGCCCACGGCGATGCCGTGGAGCTCCGCGATCTCTTCGTGCTTGTAGCCTTCCACGTCGTGCAGGACGAACACCGTCCGGGCGCCCGGCGGGAGCGTGGCGATGGCCCGCTCCAGGTCCACCCGGTCGCCGGGGTCGGCCGGCCGGGTGGGCGTCTCGTACGCCTCCAGGTCGTCGGTGCCGAACACCTTGCCCACGCGGATCCCGTCGGCGCGGCGGCTCCCCAGCACCACGTTCACGGCCAGCCGGTGCAGCCAGGTGGAGAAGGCGCTCTTCCCCTCGAACCCGCCGAGCTTCTCCCAGGCGCGGACGAACACGTCCTGGGTGAGCTCCTGCGCCCGCACCCCGTCGCCGCTCATGCGCAGGCAGAGCGCGTAGATGCGGTCCACGTTCTCCCGGTAGAGCCGTTCGAACGCGTCGACGTCGCCCTGCTGCGCACGGCGCACCGTTTCCGTCACGGCGGACGGGGCGTCGCGTTCAACCAGCATCGTCGCCATCGGGTCCGAACGGTGAAGGGTGCGTCGTTCCTGCGCTGCCACTCTGATGCGCGCCGGAGCGAGTTGGTTTAAACGGCTGTGGTCGAAGGCCGTCCGCCCCGACGACGGACCTGCCGGGCGCGTGGAGGAGGATGGACATGGGTGCTGCGGGAACCGCGTGGCGGGGGAGCTCCCCGGGAGGTAAGGGATTGAAGCGTCGCAAGATAACGATGTAGCCCCGGCTTTTACAGATTTTCCTCACGCAGAGACGCGGAGGCGCGGAGGGCCATCCCGGCGTTCTCCGCGTCCCCGCGCCTCCGTGTAATCCCTCGCTCAGCTCGCCTCGTGGGTCTCGGCGCGCTGAATCTGGCCGCGGATGTCGCCGAAGTACGTCTGCCCCGTCGTGTGGAGGTTGAAGTACAGCTCCCCTTGCCGGGCGAGCTGCGCCATCCCCGCGATGGTCGAGGTCTTGACGGGTCGATTGGAGCCGAGCGACGGGCTGGGGATCACGCACCCCATCGTGGCGACGCCGACCAGGCCCTCGCCGGCGGCGGCGGTCCGGACCAGGTGCTCGTCCGTCAGCTCGACCGAGAAGGTGCCATCCGCCAGGTTCTGCTTGATGTCCGTGGCCTGCGCGAAGTCGACCAGGATGGGGCCCAGGATCCCCGGCCGGCCGCAATGGATGTGGAACATGTTGACGGCGGAGAGGTCGACGCCTTCCACCCGCACGTCCACCCACGCGCGGCTGAGGTCGTTGCTGAACCGCAGCATCCCGTGGGCGCGATGGCCCGCGGCCTCGCGCTGCGCGCGGCTCTGGGACGGCGTGGTCGATTTGAACTTCGCCGGCGTGGAGCCGGGCGTGTTCTCCTCCTCGTCGCCCTCCTGCCACGGGCTCAGGAACGACTCGAACATGAGCCCGACCTCCTTGCCGCGACTTGGATCCAGGCTCGCGGCGGGCGCCGGCGTGGAGGAGGCGGGCGCGGACGCGGGCGCAGCCGTCGCCGCCTCCGCCCTGGACGGTTGATCCACGCGGCTGCACGCCGCGAACAGCACGACACCCATAACGCAAACGCACCGCAGCTGCATCGGCGCCTCCATCATTCTGGCCGGTTCAGGAAGAGACTACGGGGATGCCGCTGGACCTCGCCGGCGGCGGTGAAACGAACAGGTCATTTTCCCCAAAGTCAACGATTTTGGAGAATGGCCGCGCAGTGCCGAAGCGACGAAACGGAAGGGCTTCACACAGAGGAAGCAGAGGAACCAGAGGAACCGGTTCGGGTTCCTCTGGTCCCTCTGCGTGAGACTTCACCTACGGCCGAACGCTCACCCCGATCCGACGGCCGTCTCCACCAGTGGCGTCGCCGCGGCGCGGCGGGTGGCGACCACCGCGACCAGCGGGCGCCGCCAGAGGACCAGGCGGATGCGCCAGAGGAGGAGCACCGCCACCACCGCCAGCGACACCGTGAGCCCGGTCCAGATCCCCATGTGGCGGAGCGGCGTGTGGAAGCCGAGCCCGTACGCCATGGGGATGCCGATCGCGAAGTAGCCCAGCAGGGTGATCAGCATCGGCACGCGCGTGTCGGCCGCGCCGCGCAGGAGGGAGATCCCCGTGACCTGCGCGCCGTCGAATAGCTGGAAGAGCGCGGCCATGAAAAGCAGCCCGGTGCCGTAGCGCACGATGTCCGGGTCGCGCGTGTACAGCTCCAGCAGGAAGCGCGGGACGGCCAGGAAGGTCGCCGCGCACACCGACATGAAGCCGAGCGACACCAGGTAGCTCGCCACCACCGCCCGGTGCACCGCGCGCCGGCTCCCCGCGCCCACCGCGCGCCCCACCCGGATCGACCCGGCGATGGCGGCGCCGACGGCCACCATGAAGGTGGCCGAGGCCACGTTCATCGTGATCTGGTGGGCCGCGAGCTGCGCCGGGCCCATCCACCCCATAATCACCGCGGCGAAGGAGAAGGTGCCGATCTCCGCGCCGAGCTGCCCGCCGATGGGGAAGCCGATCCGCGCGATGCTGCGCAGGCGCCCCAGGTGCGGCCGCAGCGAGGCGCCGCGGAAGGGCGAGAGCTCGGGGTGGCGCGCGATGTAGACCGCCATCACCAGCAGCATGGCCCAGCGCACCACGGTGGTGGAGAGCCCCGAGCCCGGCAGCCCCAGCGGCCGAATCACCCCCGGCACGCCGTGGATGAACAGCTGGTTGCCGAGCACGTTCACCGCCACGCCGATGAACGCCACCGACATGGCCACGCGGGTGCGCCCCATCGCGTCCACGTAGTACTTCAGCGTGGCGAACAGCAGCGACGCGAGCACGCCCGGCGCCAGCGCGAACATGAAGTCTCCCGCCAGCGCCGCCACCGCCGGGTCCTGCCCCAGCGCGAGCGACACGGGCTCCCCCGCGAGGGAGAGCGCCACCACCGGGATGGTGAGGATCAACGCCAGCCACAGCCCCTGCACCACCACCCGGCGGCCCTCCAGGCGGTCGCCGGCGCCGTAGCTCTGGCTGACCAGCGGCGTGATCCCGCTCAGCACGCCGGACATGGCGATCAGCACCGCCATGTTCAGCGCGATCCCCAGCCCCGCGGCGGCGAGCGCGTTCGCGCCCAGCGGCGCCACCATGATGGTGTCCGTCGTCATCATCGCGATGCTCGCGAGCTGCCCCACGCTGATGGGGCCCGCCAGCCGCACCAGCGCGCCGATCTCGTGCGCGAGCAGCTTCGCCGCCCTGCGCCGCCCGGGCACCGGGGCGTTCGCCCCGCGCATCATCAAGCGTACGTTCATCGTCCCGACCGTCCCCGCGGACCGCTCGTCCGCGCCTGGTTTCCGTATCCACCGAAGAGAAAAGAAGAGGGCCCCGCGTCCTGCCGTCCGCGGGGCCCCGAGTGCGTCTTCCGTGCGTCGCGTCAGTTGCGCTCCTGCGCGTGCTGTGCGGCCTGCACGGAAAGCAGCTTGGTGTCCCCGGCGGAGATCAGCGCCTCGGCAAAGTCCTGGCGCTCCTCCAGCATCGTCAGGCGGCTGTCGATGGAGGTCAGCAGCTCGCGGATGCGCGCCGGATCCTGCGGATCGAGGTGGGCGGCCCGCATCTTCTGCTGGGTCATCACCTCCAGGAGCGTTCCCAGGCGCTTGCTGATCGGACGAAGGATCAGCACGCCACCGGCAGTGACGATGCCGGTGACCATCACGGCGAGTGTGACGACGTCACCTGAGTACATGAACGCTCCTTGAAGGGAGTTCCGCCGGATCGGAAGGGGCGCCGCGACCCGCGAGGCGCCGTACGGCCGGGGGAGCGCCGCGGACCCAGCCCGCGAAACCGCTCCTTTTGCAAACGTATTCGGAAACGCCAGATAGGGCAATGCCCGCGCTGATGGGACGGTTCGGTGCGTCAGAATTCCCGCGCCGCGGCGACCGGAACGGAGGATTCGTCCGCAGCCTCCGCCCTGCCGAGACGGCGGCGCGCGCCGCGGATCTCCGGGACTTCGACCACGCGGACGCCGTCCGGCGGGTCTTCGACGGCGTGGACGAGCGCGGCCACCATGTCGTCGAGCGTGACCAGCCCGAGCCGCCGCGCCTGTTCGCGGGTGCCGGGGATGCGCTCCAGCAGCGCGTAGAGCGGAAGGAGGAGATACGGCCAGCGGTGCCCCGGCCCCAGCACGTACCAGGGGCGGATGAAGGTCGCCGCGAGCCCCGCCTCGCGCACCATCGCCTCGCCGGCGATGCGGACCTCCTGGTAGACGCGCATGACGGAGGCGGGATGGGCGACGCTGACGTAGACGAAGTGCGCCGCGCCGCCCTGCTTCGCCGCGGCGACGGACTCGCTCGCGGAGACGAGGTCGACGGCGCGGAACTCGGCGGCCTTGCGCGGGCTGGGGTGCGGCGTGCCGACGAGCTGCACGAAGGTGTCGCCCGGCCGCACCGCGGCGGCGAAGGTCGCGTGGTCCAGCGCGTCGCCGCGCACGGGCTCGGCGCCGCGCGGCAGCTTCGCCTCCGAGCCGGGGCGGACGAGCGCGCGCACCGCGTGTCCCCGCGCCAGCAGCTCCGCGACCAGCCGGCTGCCGACGTAGCCCGTGCCGCCGGTGACGAACACCTGTCGTGTCATGGAAGAGGCTCCGGAAGGTGCTTCCCCTATGGTACCGCGCGACGCCGATCCCGCAACAGAAATCTCACGCAGAGCCGCGGAGCCGCAGAGACGAGACGCTGTTTTCTCCGTGTATCCGCGGCACCGTCCTGGAATTACGTTCTCCACGTCGACGGCGGATTCCAGGGACGATCGAATGAGCGAGGGAAAGCCCGGCCGGCTCTTCGTCGGCATCCCCGTGACGGACGGGGTCCGGGACGCGCTGCGGCGCCATCTCGCCGTCGTGGGCGAGCTTCCCGGGCGCGCGGTGCCGCCGGCCAACTGGCACCTGACGCTGCGCTTCCTCGGCGCGACGGACGCGGAGCGTCACCGGCGGATGGTCGACGAGATGCGCCGCATCACAGCCGCGCCCTTTGATCTCACCTTCACCGCACTCGGCGCCTTTCCGCGCGCCGGCCGGGCGAAGGTGCTGTGGATCGGCATCGGCGAGGGCGCGGACGAGCTGCGCGCCCTCGCATCGTCCGTCGAGGCGGCCGCCGTCCGCGCCGGCTTCGCGTCCGAGCCGAAGCCCTTTTCGCCGCACCTCACCCTCGCCCGCCTCCGCACCCCCGAGGACGTTCGGCCGCTCGTGGAGGCCGCGCCGCCCTTCGATCGCCGGATGCACGTCGACGCGTTCATCCTCTTCCGCAGCCACCTCGGCGGCGCCGCGCCGCGCTACGAGCCGCTGGAGCGCTTCCCGCTTTGATTCTGTTCTCTGCGGCTCTGCGGCTCTGCGTGAGATAAAAGACAGCTGGTCGATGCAACGAGCCCTCGGACTGGCACGCATCTCTCTGAGCCGCATCGCGATCGGCGGCGGAGAACAGCGGATGGAGGATGCGGGGATGCAGCTCGAGGGGCGGGTGGCGCTGATCACGGGCGCCGGCGAGGGGATCGGCCGCGCGGCCGCGAAGCTGCTGGCGAAGGAGGGCGCCCGCATCGGCGCGCTCGGCCGCACGCGCGAAGACCTGCAGACGGTCGTCGACGAGATCGAAAAGGACGGCGGCCAGGCGACGGTGCTCTGCGCCGACATCAGCAAGGCCGCGGAGGTGGAGCGCGCCGTCCGCGAGCTCGTCGACGCCTACGGCCGCATCGACGTGGTGTTCGCCAACGCCGGCATCAACGGCGTCTGGGCGCCGATCGAGGAGCTGAAGCCGGAGGAGTGGGAGCAGACCATCGCCATCAACCTCACCGGCACCTTCCTCACCCTCAAGTACGCCGTTCCGCATCTCAAGAAGCAGGGCGGGTCCATCATCATCACCAGCTCGGTGAACGGCACCCGCATCTTCAGCAACACCGGGGCGACGGCGTACTCCTCCACCAAGGCGGCGCAGGTGGCGATGGGGAAGATGCTGGCGCTGGAGCTGGCCCCGTCGAAGGTGCGCGTGAACGTGATCTGCCCCGGCGCCATCGAGACCGAGATCGACGAGAACACCGAGAAGCGCCACCTGGAGAAGGTGAAGATGCCGGTGGAGTTCCCCGAGACCCACCAGCCCCTCACCCACGGCCCCGGAACGGCCGAGCAGGTGGCACGTCTGGTGCTGTTCCTGGCCTCGGACGCGTCGGACCACATCACCGGCTCGGAGATGTGGATCGACGGCGGCGAGAGCCTGCTGAAGGGGTGACGGATGCAACGGAGCGTGGGATGACGGCGGACCCCGGACCCGCCCGGCCGGAGGAGCACGCGGTCGAGCACGGCGACCTCCCCGCCACCCCCGACGCGGCCGCGCGCGAGTCCGTCCACGATCACGACGACGCGGCCGTGGACGAGGCCTCGGACGAGTCGTTCCCGGCGAGCGACCCGCCCGCCAGCACGCACACCCACGCCGGCCCGCCCGACCCCAGGCCCTGAACGAACCGACGCCTTGAAGATCACGCTCCTCTCGGACGACCGCATCCGCATGGACGGCGGCGCGGGCCCCATGACCATCGAGGCCGAGTCCGCCGAGAGGTCGTACGGGCCCTTCCACATGCTCGCGAGCGCGCTGGCCACCTGCACGCTCTCCGTGCTGCATGCCTGGGCGACGAACGCAAAGCTCGCGGCCGACGACCTGGCGGTCGAGGTGGGATGGAGCTTCGTGGAGGATCCGCACCGCGTCGGATCGATGACGCTGGACATCGAGTGGCCGAGCCTCCCCGAGAACCGCCGCGGCGCCGCCCAGCGCGTCGCCGACCTCTGCACGGTGAAGGTCACGCTGCACCATCCGCCCGAGATCGTGACGAACGTGAACGCGGGGACGGTCGCCGCGACGGGCGCCGCATGACCATCCCCGTGGTCCGCTTCGTCTTCGGCGGCCAGGAGGCTCAGGCGGCCGGCAGCGGGCGCCCGTGGACGGTGGTGTACGACGGCCAGTGCAAGGTCTGCGGCCGAATGGTGAGGCTCCTCGACCGCTGGGACACGCGCGACGAGATCGAGACCATCCCCTTCCAGAACGCCACCGTGCTCAGCCGCTTCCCCTGGATCCCGGGCGAGGCGTACGCGCAGGCGATGCAGCTGGTCGGGCCGGGCGGGCAGACGTGGCAGGGCGGCTACGCGATCGAGCAGCTGCTGAAGGTCCTCCCCTACGGCGGGCTACTGGGATGGGCGTTCAGGCTCCCCTTCTTCGGCGCGCTGTTCAATCGTTTCTACCGATGGTTCGCGCGCAACCGCTACAAGTTCGGGTGTGGAGAGCACTGCGCCCTCCGTCCGCCGCAGCTGGACTTCCGCGACCAGGACGCCGCCTGACGGACACCCGCCGGGAGAGGGAACGGCGGCGCCACGAGATTCGTGGCGCCGCCTTGCCGGTCTGCGTAACCTCCCCACCCAGGATATGTCATCCTGAAGGCGCCGCCGCCGCTGACGCTGCGCAAAGTCTTGCGGTGCCTGAAGGATCTAGAACCTCGGCCGCGACACGGCCGATCGAAGCGCTCGTCGTAAGTCAGCTCGCCTTCGCACGAGCGTCGCGCGCGCGGATCGCGCCCGCGACAACCCTGTCGTCGACGTTCACCCGATGCGAAGG
>Ga0070685_10001418_pt1 | contig 12572 bp, 10 predicted proteins | sample KBSS13LmetaG_FD_65651 | JGI IMG/M metagenome (GOLD analysis project Ga0070685, IMG submission 65651) | Switchgrass rhizosphere microbial communities from Kellogg Biological Station, Michigan, USA - KBS S1-3L metaG | ecosystem: Host-associated > Plants > Roots > Rhizosphere ...
GTTTGCCGGAGAGCATCGGTGATCTCCGCAGCCTCGTACAGCTCTGGCTGACCGGCAACGATCTGACCGAACTCCCGGAGACGATCGGCAACCTCACCCACCTCACCGGACTCAACGTCGCCGAGAACTATCTGACCGTTCTCCCGGAGAGCCTGGGCAACCTCAGTAACCTCATCCAGCTGTGGCTCGGCGGCAACGTCCTGATCGAGCTTCCGGAGAGCATCGGCAACCTGACCCAGCTCGGCTACTTCGACGCCTTCGGCAACCGGCTCACCTTCCTGCCGGAGAGCATCGGCAACCTCACCCTGCTCACCAGTCTCGACCTGTCCGGCAATCAGCTGACGTACCTCCCGGAGAGCATCGGTTCGCTGAACCAGTTGACCGGGTTCTACGCGGCTGACAACCAGCTGGCCGAACTCCCGGCCACCATGGGTGATCTCACCCAGCTCGTGCACTGTGACCTGTCCGACAACGTACTGACCGGGTTGCCGGACTCGTTGGCCGGGCTGATGTGTCTCACCGGGCTTCGGCTCTCCGGTAACGACCTCCTCGCTGTGCCGGAGTGGGCGGGGGCGGTGGCGATCCTGGAGCGGCGGGTACAGTGGCGGCCACGATGGTGATTGCGGCGCAATCACCGGTCAGCTTCCTCACTGCTGTCCTCGGCGAACTGTCGAGAGACATCCGGTGCCCTGGCTCGCCGTTCGGCAGACCGGGCGAGTGATTGCGGCGCAATCACTCACGTCCGTCCAGGACTGCGGGACTGCTGGGCCCATGGCGGTGGGCAGGCGTGCCGTCACCCCGATACAGCCCAGCGCATGGCCGCTTGAAGGGCGAGAAGTGATTGCGGCGCAATCACCGATGGGAGTGTCGTCGGGGGGATCGCGGTGTCACAGCTAGGATCTCCCACCATCAGCCGGACCATCCATCTCGGAGATTTCCATGGTTTTCACCCCAGGGCTCGGCGGTCGTGATCTTGCTGCCGAGCGGGCAGCGCGGCGTGCCGGGCAGCAGAAGCTGATTCCACAGGGAACTCCCCGGGTGCAGATCGACCAGCTCATGCCGAGCCCGGAGAACGGGCGCAAGAAGCTGCACAAGGTCGAGGAACTCGCCGAGACCATCAGGACCGACGGTATGAACACGGCGATGACCGTGTTGCCGCCCGCTCTCTTCATCGAGAGGTACCCCCAGCACAAGGAGGCCGTCGACCGTGCGGTGGCGGGCGGGGTGCTCTACGTCGTGCACCACGGTCACCGCAGGCTGGCTGCTGCTCGGCTCGCCGGTCTGAGGGACGTCCCGGTGCTGGTGCGGGACGACAAGGTTCCCAGCCTCCGGATTGCCGCCATCCAGGAGAACTTGCAGCGGATGGGTCTGAACCCGGTCGAGGAGGGGGAGGAGTTCGCTGACGCCTTGGCCGAGGTGACCGAGTCCGGCCGGCCGATGTCCCAGCGGGAGCTGGCGCAGCGGGTCGGTTGCTCGCAGACCTACGTCTCGCATCGCATCGCCCTGTTGCGGCTGGTCGCTCCCCTCCAGGAGGCCGTGGTCAACCACTGGCTCAAGGAGCAGGGGGTGGAGGCGGAGGGACTGCTGCTTCCGGTCCGTGAGGCTGCCACGGTCTGCTCCCGGCTCACCCCCGACCTCCAGCTGGCCTTCGCCCAGGGCAGCCTCTCCAGCGAAGAGGCCGGACGGGTCTGCAAGTTGCCGGCTGCCGAACAGCAGCCAGCGCTGCACCGCGCGGTGGTGGGGGAGGTGGTCGCGTCGGCGGGGGCGAATCGTGAAGTGGGGAGCGGTGGAAGTGATTGCGCCGCAATCACTTCCACCGACGCGGAGGACACCTCAGGTCTGCCGCACCAGCGGGAGGACCGCCCTGCGACCACCCCGCAGGCGCCGCCCGCCGGACCAGTGGTCCGGACATCCGCAGCCGGGACCGGGGAAGCGGCGGGAACCGCCGACCCGGTGGAGGCTGTGCCGTCGCGCACCACCACCGTGGCGGCACCCTCCCGGCTGGTCGAGGTCGAGCGCGGCGGGGACATGGAGCAGTTGGCGATCGAACTGATCGACGTGCTCAGCGAGGAGGACCTGGCGGTTCTCCGGCGCCTTCTTCCTGCGTAGTCTGCGCGGTAGCATCGCGCAGAGATCCCGGTACGACGCAACGGTGTTGCGGTGCCCGGATGACAGAGCCTGATTCTTCTCCCGGACCCGTCCTCCCCGAGGGACGCCGTCCGAGCGGAGGAGTGATTGCGGCGCAATCACTCCTCCTTCAGCCCTCGGGCTGCTGCCTGGGACCGAGCGCGTTCAGCTCGGCACAGGATGAACATCCACTGGTGCATATCGGCACGGCATACGGCGTTGCCCCCTGTTTCTCCGTCCCGTCTGATTGCGCCGCAATCAATCTGGAGTGCCTTGCCATGACTCTGCCCCCCGCCACCTTTCCGGACAGCCCTCTGCTCGATGACGGTGAGGACCGCGCCGCGCGGATCATCGCGTTCACCAACCAGGCTGGCGGTGCCGGCAAGTCCACGTCCGCGGTGAACATCGGAGCCGTCGCTGCCGAGTTCGGCTTCAAGACCCTGGTGGTCGGACTCGATGCCCAGTGCGACGCATCGGTCGCCCTGGGATACGAGCCCGACGACCTGCCGAACCAGGCCAACCTCAACGACGTCCTCATCGGTAGCGCCAAGATCGAGGACACCATCGTTCCGGCACTGGCCGGGCCCCTCGGCGGGACGGATACCCGGTCCATCGAGAACCTCTACCTCGCCCTGGAATCGGCGGAGTTGGAGGACGCCGAGCAAGTCCTCACCACCCGGATGCAGCGCGAGTTGTGGCTCAAGAGCGCCCTGGACCCCATCCGTCGGCACTTCGACCTCATCCTGCTGGACTGCCCCGGGAACCTGGGGCTGGTGGTGATCAACGCCATCGTGGCGGCGGACGAAGTGGTGGCGTGCGTCAAGCCGGGGTGGAAGGAGCTGCGGGCCCTGACCCGGATGGAGACCAAGATCGAGCAGATCGAATCCGCCTTCCGGGCCAACGGTGCCCATGCACAACTCACCCACATCCTGGTGGTGGACGCACCGACCACCCGTAACCAGGGAGCGGTCTACGCCGAGGGGCAGGACAGCGTCAAGAACGCGTACGAGGGCATGGTGCTGCCGACCGTGCGGCGCTCGCCCCGCATCCCCCAGGCTTATGCGGCGCAGAAGGTGCTGCGGTTCCTCGACCGGTCCGCGGAGGTGACCTCGGACTACTACAAGGTCACCCGGGCGCTGGGGTTGAACCGGCGCAAGTGAGCTGACCGCATCCAAGGGGCCCGCCCCGTCCTGCACCCTCCTGCAACGTCCGGTACGACACATCGGACGTCGGCCAGGGGGTTTGCCGGGACGAGGCGGGCCCCTTCGGTGTGAGTACGGCGCTGTTCCACCGGCGATGGGGACGGCTCCCTCTGAGCAATAGTTGCTCAGGGAGCAAGTAATGGGCCGTGGTTAGGATCAAAATCCTCATATCCGCTGATCTTGTGCGGCGGAGTCGTACCAGAACGGTGCCAGGAGTTTCCCGTGAGCGATGCATGCAATTCTCCGCTCGATTTCCCGAACATGGTGATACGGAGCGGTAGGAACTGCCTGGTCGTGCGGGGGGACTCCGTGGTGGTCAACGGAGAGGAATTCCCCCTGGAAGCCGTCGACCGGGTGCTGTACTGCGCCACCCCGCGAGGGCGGCGGACCAGGTACCGGATGGGGGTGGCCGTGGCCGGGCGCAGGACGGTGCTGACCTTCGACGGCAGCGAGCAGGGAGCGGAGGGGCAGGAGGAGGACGCCTGCTGGCAGTGGATCGTCGGGCACCTGAACGCTGCCGTCTGCGGCCGCATCGCGGCATCGGCAGCCCGCACTGTCCGAGAGGGCGGCACGGTGACCTTCGGCGGCCCGTCGGCCGTCCGGATCGCTGCCGACCCCCGCGGCCTGCGCCAACGGCTGCTCCCCGGCAGGACGGTGCCGTGGGCGAGGATCAGGAACGCACAGTTCGGCCCGGGGACGGTCGAGGTGCTCGCGGCCGGCGACGACGGAGTGGGGTCCGTGATGCGGGCCGGCCTGGGCGGCTGGAACGCCGTGGTACTGCCCGGCTTCATCAGGGCTTTTCAGGAACGCGACGCACGCCGCGGCAGCTGAGGCACCGCACGCCTGCGCCGGCAGGACCGCCCCGGGGACGGTGCCCTGCGCACGACCCGCCCCCGGCAGTCCGCCCCCGTCCCCCTTCCCGGGCTCTTCCCGGGCACCCCTTTTCTGCGCGTACGAAAGATGGAACCACCCCATGCAGTTGTTAGAACGGGAGGACGTTCTCGATTCCCTCCGGGGGGTGCCTGCCGGACATCTCGTGTTCGTGACCGGCGAGGCGGGAGCGGGAAAGACCGCCGTCGTGCGTGCCTTCTGCGAATCCGCCGGACTGCCGGTCCTGTGGGGGACGTGCGACTCGCTGCGGACCCCCAGTTCGCTCGGGCCGCTTCGGGACATCGCCGCGGCCGCCGGTGGAGAGCTGGCCGCGGCGATGAACAAGCCGAAGCCCCGGCACGCCGTCTTCCGCGCCTTCCTCGACCTGCTCGGCGCCCGAAAGGGCGTCGTGGTGATCGAGGACGCGCACTGGGCGGACGGCGCCACATTGGATCTGCTGGTCCACACCGGACGCAGGATGTCGGGCAACCGCAGCGTGCTGGTCGTCACCTACCGCAACGACGAGGTCGGGCCGCACCACCCGCTGCTGGCGGTGCTCGGCGCACTGGCCACCGCGAGCGCCGTGCGGCGGATCCGTCTGGCACCGCTGTCGGTCCAGGCGGTCGCCGCGATGGCCGGCCCCGACGCCGGGAAGGACGCCCAGCAGTTGCACGCCCGCACCGGGGGGAACCCGTTCTTCGTGACGGAGGCGCTCGCGCAGCCCGGCCGGGTGGTCCCCGAGACGGTCCGCGACGCGGTGCTGGCCCGGGCGGCGACCCTGGGAACCGCAGCGTGGGAGGCGCTGGGATCGGTGGCCGTCTTCCCCGGGCACGCCGTGCTGCCGCTGATCCGTGCGACGCCGGAGGCGATCGACGCGTGCGTCGGCGCCGGGATGCTGGTCAGGGAGGGGCAGCAGATCAGGTTCCGCCACGAACTGGCCCGGCTGGCGGTCGAGGAGAGCATCCCGCCCGCCCGGCGGGTGCTGCTGCACCGGCACGCGCTGGCCGCGCTGGAGGAGAGCGGGGCGGACTCCGCCCGGCTGGCGCACCACGCGGAGGAGAGCGGTGAGGGCGCCGCCGTGCTCGTGCACGCGGTCGCCGCCGCCGAGCAGGCGTCCGGGGCCGGCGCGCACCGGCAGGCCGCCGACCACTACCAGCAGGCACTGCGGTTCGCCGGCGGGCTGCCGCGCCGGGAGCAGGCCGAGCTGATGGAGCGGTACGGCGAGGTGTGCATGCGGCTGGAGCACCACGCGACCGCCGTCGCCGTCTCCGGGCAGGCCCTGGAGTACTGGCGGGAGGAGGGGGACCGGCAACGGGAGGCCGCGCTGCTGGCCCAGCGATCGTGCTACCTGTGGGCGGAGGGGGACGACGCCGGGGCGGACGCCTCCGTGCGGGCGGCGCTCGACCTCGCGAGCCGGCTGCCCCCCGGCCCGGAGCTGGCTGCTGCCTACACGTGGTCGGCGTTCGCGTTCATGATGAGCCGCGAGGTGCCCCAGGCGGTCGAAGCCGGGGAGCGCGCCATCGAACTGGCCGAGGAGTTCGGCGACCGCACCCTGCTGGCCTGGGCGTTGAACGCCGTCGGTTCGGCGCAGTGGTTCGGCGACCCGGACCGTGCGGAGGGGACGCTCGTCCGCAGCCTGGCCATCGCCCGCGAGGCGGGCAACGACGAGGCCGTCGCCGCAGCCCTGGTCAACCTCGGTGCGGGGGCCGGTGAGGTCCGCAGGTACGCGGTGGCCGAACGGTGGCTCCAGGAGGCGGTCGAGTGGTGCGGCGCCCACGGGCTGGCCGGTGCCGAGCGGTACGCCGCGGCCTGGCAGGTCCGGTGCCTCTTCGAACAGGGTGCCTGGTCACGGGTGACCGCGCTGCTCAACCGGGCCGGTTCGTCGCCCACGAAGAACGCCCGGGCCCGCCTCGTCGAGCTCACCGTGCTCGGGCGGCTGCGGACCCGGCGGGGGGATCCCGGGGCGGCCGAGGCGCTCGACGCGGCGTGGGAGCTGGCGTCCGGGACGGGGGAGCTGCAACGGCTGTGGCCGGTCGCCGCGGGGTTGGCGGAACGTGCTGCGCTCACCGGGGCCCCGGTGCCGGAGCCGGTGCACGCGGCCCACGACCTCGCGGTCCGCCTCGGGCACGGCTGGGCCATCGGCGAGCTGGGGCAGTGGCTGGTCGACGGCCCCGGGGAGACGGACCGGGGGGCGGCGGCGCCCTATCTCCTGGCACCGGCTGCTGCGGCCGCCGCCTGGGAGGAGATCGGCTGTCCCTACGAGGCCGCGACGGCGCTGGCCCGCAGTTCCGATCCCGAGGAACTGCTGGAGGCACTGCGGGGGTTCGAGGTGCTCGGGGCGCGTCCGGCGGCCGACCGGGTCGCCAGGAAGCTGCGCAACCTGCGGATCCGCGCCCCCCGGCGCTCCACGCTCGCCCACCCGGACGGACTGACGGCGCGGGAGGCCGACGTGCTCGGCCTGCTGCAGGAGGGGCTGCGCAACGCCGACATCGCCGACCGTCTGCACATCGCGGAGAAGACCGTGGACCACCACGTCTCCGCCATCCTCACCAAGCTCGGTGTCCGCAGCCGCCAGGAAGCGGCCCGGCACGGGGACGCCGGCGGACCGACCGGCGGGGGGCGTTCGTGAGCAGGACGCAGATCACAGAACGAGGAGGAGACGAGCCTCCTCGATGCCCTTGAATAAGCGGATATGATTGACTATATGAACGGATGTAGAGCATGAGAATCGGAAAACTGCTGTGGGCGGACGGGAGCCCCGAAGAGTTCGCCGAATCCGTGGCGGAGGCGGAGCGAGCCGGATTCCACAGCGTGTGGACCCCGCAGGTGTTCGGCTGGGACGCGCTGACCCTGCTCGCGCTGGCTGCTGCCCGCACGGAAAGGATCGAACTGGGAACGGCCGTCGTGCCGCTCTACTCCCGGCATCCGCTCGTGCTGGCCGCAGCGGCCCTCACGACCTCGACGGTGTCGGGGGGCAGGCTCGCCCTCGGCATCGGCCCCTCGCACCGCTTCATCGTCGAGGACGTCTGGGGGCTGGACTACAGCCGGCCGTTGTCCTTCACCCGCTCCTATCTGGAAGCGCTGGAGCCGGCGCTGGCCGGCCAGCCGACGGACGTCCACGACGAGCTGGTCACCGCACGGCTTCCGCGTCCGCTGAACACTCCGCACGCTCCCGCGCCGTCCGTGCTCCTGGCGGCCATGGCACCCCGCATGCTGCAGCTCGCCGGCACCAGGGCCGACGGCACGATCACCCTCTTCGCCGGTATCCGCGCCATCCGCGACTTCATCGTGCCCAGCATCACGCGTGCAGCGGCTGCGGCGTCCCGGCCGGCTCCGCGAGTGGTGGCCGGCCTCCCCGTCTGCGTCACCGGGAACCCGCAGGGGGCACGTCGGCTCGCCGCCCAGCAGTTCACCCCGTACACCGAGGTTCCCGCCTATCAGCGGGTCATGGCGAAGGACGGTGCGACCGTGCCCGCCGAGGTCGCCCTGGTCGGCTCGGCCGCCGAGGTCGGCGAGCAACTGGCCGAGCTGGCGGACGCGGGCGCCACCGATCTGATGGCTCAGCCGTTCGGCGACCCCGACGAGCAGGCCGCGACCTGCGAACTGCTCCTCGCGCACGCCGGGCCACCGGCGTAGCAGGTCGTCGGCGCCCGTACAGGACGGCGTCAACGACGGGCGTCGTGCACACCCGGTTCGCTCCGGAGCAACGAGTCCAGTTTCCTCATCCGGTCCGCGGCGAACTCCACGACCATCCTGCTGGCGGCGGACAGTCCGGAATCCGGGCGGTGGACGATGGCGAACGTCTCGTACAGCGGCGGCGACAGCGGCACCCATCCCAGGCAGGCCGGGAGACGATCTCCCAGGCGGTGCAGCACACCTCGCCAGGTCACCGTGTCCGCGTGGCCGGTCGCCGTGACCTCCAACGCCGTCTCGGTGTCCTCCACCTCGATCCGCGGCCGCAGGGACCCTCCCGCAGCCTGGATGCCGGCTCCCAGTTGCCGGCGGGTCGTGTCCTCCTCCCGCCAGCTCACGTCCGGAAGGACCAGCGCTGCCTGTGCCAGGTCCGGCGGGGTGGCCGGGCCGCGCAGGCGTGCGGGATCCGCGCTGACGTAGACGAGTTCGTCCCGCAGCACCGGTGTGACGGTCAGTCCTTCGTTCTGGCAGGGCAGCGCGACGGCTGCCGCCTCCAGCCGACCGCGCCGCAGTTGCTCCAGGACCTCGGCCGAGTTCTGGCCCACCAGCTCCAGTCGCACACCGGGATGGTGTTCCAGCACATCGGCCACCAGCTCGCTCCCCAGATAGAAGCGTGCGGTGCGGAAGACCCCGAAGCGAACGGTTCCGCCGAGTACGTCCCGCACCGAGGCGACGGCCCGGGCCGCCTCATCGACGGCTGCGAGGGCCGCGGCCGCGTGCGGCTGCAGTGCCCGTGCCGCCTCCGTGGGCACCAGACCCCGTCCCACTCGTCGGAACAGCACCGCATTCAGGTTCCGCTCCAGCAGACGCACCTGCTCCGAGACGGAAGGCTGTGCGTAGCCGAGCTCGGAAGCAGCGGCCGTGAAGGAGCCCTGTTCCACGGTGGTGAGGAAGCAGCGCAACTGGTGGAGGCTGATCATGGTTTTTCCTGTGGGATCCGAAGGAATCCAAGGCTACCCCGATGATCCGACGCTCCCTACGGTTTCCCCATGACGATCGACGCCGCCGGGAGCGCCACCGCCGGCACGGGTCCCTCACTCGCCCTGCGTCGCGGAACGGTCCTGTGCCTGGTGTCCGCTGCGGGGTTCGGCATCGGACCGGTGATCGCCGAGGAGGCGTACGCTGCGGGCGTCAGCGTGCCGACCCTGCTGGCCCTTCGCTTCGCGATCGCCGCCGTCGTCCTCTGGGGCGTGGTGGTCCGCCGCCGACACGCCTTCCCCCCGAAGCGGGTGCTGGTCACCTGTGCCGCCCTCGGTGGCGTCGGCTACGCCTGCCAGGCGGAGCTCTACTTCGCCTCACTGGCCCGGATCGATGCCGCGCTGGCCGCGCTGCTGCTCTACACCTACCCCGCTCTGGTGACGGTGCTCGCCGTCGTCCTGCGCCGGGCCTCGCCCGACCGCCGCCGCCTCGCTGCCCTGGCCTGCTCCGGGGCCGGAGTGCTGCTCCTGCTCGGCCCCGGGAGCAGTGGAGAGGCACAGGCGGTCGGAGTGCTGCTCGCCCTGGGCGCGGCTCTCAGCTACGCGCTGTACCTCACCGTGGCGGAGGGGCTCCCGGTCACCCTCGACCTCCACCTGCTGTCGGCGGTGGTGTGCACCGCCGCCGCCCTCAGCCTGAGCGCCTTCGGCCTGGCCACCGGTACGCTGCACTCCCCGGACCAGGTCCGGGGGTGGGGGTGGCCCGTGCTGCTGGCGCTGCTGTCCACGGTTGTCCCGATGCTCTGCCTGTTCGCCGGGATGCGGGCCGTCGGCGCCTCGGCGGCCGCCATCCTCTCCTGTGTGGAGCCCGTGGTGACGGTTGTCACGACCAGCGTCTTCCAGGGCGAGCACCTCACGGCCGGTCAGGCCGTCGGCGGCGCAGCGGTGGTCAGTGCGGTGGCCGTCCTCCGTATCCGTCGTCGTCCCCGAGACAGGACAGACCACCATGGCCTTTGAGTTCCCGCAGTTCCAGGACCCGGTCGTCATCAACGAGGACTGGTCGTGGACGGCCGTCTTCGACAGCTACAACCAGCGGACCGACGACGTCTACTACCGGGCGAGCCTCCACCGGGCCGGTCGCCGGGTGATCTCCTTCATGGTGCAGGGGGACATGCTCCGCTTCGGTGACGACTGGACCGGGGCCGGGGTGACCGACGACCTGGAGCGGCAGATCCACGAGGTGGTCGTCACCGGCAGGTCCAACACCGCCTACCGCGGCACCGCCCGCTCGTGACCGCCGGCCCGGCCGCCGGATACCTACCGGGCGGCCGGAACTGAGCATCGGTTGCTCCAGATTCGTAAACATTTTGTTTGTAATTTCATGGAGTCCGCCCCTTGGCGGTGCGAAGGCTGACAAGAGTGCCGTCGGGGGTTGAGCAACCGGTACGGCCGGAGCAGTGAGGTTACGGTATGGGGCGGTTCCTGCTGCGACGGGCGATCAACTACGTGGTCCTCGTCTTCCTCGCGGCGACCCTGACGTACTTCATCGCCGCGAGTGCGCTCGAACCGATCGTCAACTACCTGCAGAAGCACCCGCAGCCGCCGATCCACACCATCCACAACCTGCTCCAGGCGCAGAACCTCGACCCGGACACACCGGTCGCGGTGCGGTACTGGCGGTGGCTGACCCACGTCCTGCACGGGGACTTCGGCCGGACCTACACGGGTGACTCGGTCTCCTCCGAGATGGGCCGGCGCATCTTCGTCAGCACGGAACTGCTGTTCCTGGCGACGCTGCTGAGCGCCGTGAGCGGCGTCGCCTTCGGCGCCTGGAACGCACTGCGCCAGTACCGCCCCTCCGACCAGGCGTCGACGGTCATCTCCTACGGGATCCTGGCCACGCCGATCGTGGTCATCGCGGTGACGCTGCAGACCGTGGACAACTGGTTCGGGTCGCCGATCGAGTACATCGGCATGTACGACCCCAACGCGCACGGTGCCGTCGCGATCGTCCTGAGCAACATGCAGCACCTGATCCTCCCGACGCTGACGCTGTGGCTGCTCCAGGTCACCCTGTTCAGCCGGTTCCAGCGCAGCACCATGCTGGACGTCCTCGGCGCGGACTTCCTGCGCACCGCGCGCGCCAAGGGGCTGACCGTCCGGCAGGCGGTGATCAAGCACGGCCTGCGCACCGCGGTCATCCCGGTCATGCCGCTGCTGGTCTACAACATCATCCTGCTGTTCACCGGTGCGACCTTCACCGAGACCGTCTTCGCCTGGCACGGCATGGGCGAGTGGCTGATCAGCTCCATCCAGAACAACGACGTCAACGCCACCGCCGCGATCGGTGTCTTCACCGCCGGGCTGGTCCTGGTGGCCGGCCTGATCTCCGACATGGTCTACGCGGCGCTCGATCCGCGGGTCCGAGCCTGAGCACGACCGGATCCCGACACCATGGAGACAGCACAGATGGTCGACCTCACCGTCGAAGACCCGGTGGGCGCCCCCGCGCCCGCCGCGACCCGCCGCAACCGCGGCCGCGGCGTGCTCCTCCGGCGCCGTTTCGTCCGCAACCGCCTCGCGGTGGTCGGCGTGGGCATCCTGGTGGTGCTGCTGGCCGCCGCCTACGTGATGCCCCACTTCCTGCCGTGGAGCTACACGCAGAACGACTGGAACGCGTTGGGGACCCCGCCGGACTCCAGGCACTGGTTCGGAACCAGCCAGCCCGGCATCGACATGCTCGCGCTGATCATGCGCGGCCTGCAGAAGTCGCTGGTCATCGGCCTGGTCGGCGGTCCCCTGACCACGTTCATCGCGGCGATGGTCGGCGCCTCGGCCGGCTACTTCGGCGGCTGGACCGACCGGGTCCTGATGTGGGTCGTGGAGCTGATGCTCGTGGTCCCCAGCTTCCTGGTCCTGGCGATCATCGCCCCCAAGCTCGCGGGCGGCACCTGGCTGGTCTTCGTCGTGCTGCTGGCCGCCTTCGGCTGGATGATCACCGCCCGGGTGGTGCGCAGCATGACCCAGACCCTCAGGGAGCGCGAGTACGTCCTGGCGGCCAAGTACATGGGCGTCAACCCCATGGTCATCATCTTCCGGCACATCCTGCCGAACGTGGCCTCCATCCTGATCGTCGACGCGACCATCCAGGTCGGCGCGGTCGTGCTGGCGGAGAGCGGGCTGTCCTACTTCGGCTTCGGCATCCAGCCGCCGGACATCTCGCTCGGCACGCTGGTCGCCACCGGGGAGCCGGCGGCGACGACCTCGCCGTGGATGTTCTTCTTCCCGGCCGGCTTCCTCGTGCTGATGGGCCTGGCCACCGCCTTCATCGGCGACGGTCTGCGCGACGCCTTCGACCCCTCCGCCGCCGGAGCGAGGGCGCGGACCCGCGGGTCCGCCGCCCGGCCCGAACCGGGCCCCGCCGAGCTGGCCGGCAGCACCGTCACCGTCGCGGAAGGAACCGCCCCGTGATCACCCCCGCTCTCCCCTTCCACCGGCCCCCCGCGCCGGACACGGTGCTGGAGGTGCGCGACCTGAGGGTGTCGTTCCCCAGCGAAGCGGGGCAGGTCCGGGCCGTGCGCGGCATCGACTTCGCGCTGCGGGCGGGGGAGACGCTGGCGCTGGTCGGCGAGTCCGGCTCCGGCAAGTCCGTCACCGCCACCGCGGTCCTGGGCCTGCTGCCGCCCGGTGCCACGGTCGAGGGGTCGATCTGGCTGGACGGGCGGGACCTGCTCGGCCTCGGTGACGGTGAGATGTCGCGCATCCG
>Ga0070685_10001419_pt1 | contig 12571 bp, 15 predicted proteins | sample KBSS13LmetaG_FD_65651 | JGI IMG/M metagenome (GOLD analysis project Ga0070685, IMG submission 65651) | Switchgrass rhizosphere microbial communities from Kellogg Biological Station, Michigan, USA - KBS S1-3L metaG | ecosystem: Host-associated > Plants > Roots > Rhizosphere ...
ACCAGCATGTCGGCCGCAAGCTGCGCTTCCGGCGGCGCGAGTTGAACCTGTCGCAGGAAGCATTGGCCGAGCGCCTCGGGGTGACGTTCCAGCAGATCCAGAAATACGAGCGCGGCGCCAATCGCATTTCCGCCGGACGGCTGTGGGAGCTGGCCAAGGAACTCGATACCAACATCAACTTCTTCTATCAGGGCATGGAAGAGGTGAGCCGGGCTGTGCGGCGTGGGATGGCCGAGGACGGCGGGGAGTTTTCGGGTCTGATCGATGGGGATGCCGTCGATCTCATCATTGCCTATCAGGCCATACGCGATCCCGACCTGAAGAAATCCATTCTCTCCATGGTCAAGAAACAGGCGCGCGTCTTCCTGGAATCCCCGAAAAAAGGCCGCTGAGTCTGCCACTTGCCGCGGAAGACCAATGGCTGCGGCTACTACGCACGGGGTGAATAGCCGTCCTCAAATCATATAACACTTTCCTTATATGCCGGGTCCGATGTAAGACCGCCGCTTCGCCCGGAAGGGCAGCCTGACCGGCATTATTGGGAGAGTTCCGCGTGGCGCGTTCGAGCTACATCTTCACCAGCGAAAGCGTTTCCGAAGGTCACCCGGACAAGGTCTGCGACCGCATCTCGGATGAAGTGGTCGATCTCTATTACCGCACCACGATTGCAGAGGGCCTCGATCCCTGGTCGCTGCGCTGCGCCGCAGAGACGATGGCCACCACCAACAAGGTCGTCATCGCCGGAGAATTCCGCGGCACCGACAAGGTGACGAAAGAACTGATCGCCCACCACACGCGCCTCGCCATCCGGGACATCGGCTACGATCAGGAAGGCTTCTCGTGGCGCAATGCCGACATCGAAGTCCTGCTGCACGGCCAGTCCGAACACATCGCGCAGGGTGTTGATGCGTCCGGCAACAAGGAAGAGGGCGCGGGCGACCAGGGCATCATGTTCGGCTACGCCACCAATGAGACGCCTGAGCTGATGCCGGCGCCGATCCAGTTCTCTCACAAGATCCTCAAGCTGCTCGCCGATGCGCGTCACAGCGGAAAAGAAAAGACGCTCGCTCCCGACGCCAAGAGCCAGGTGACGGTGCGCTACGAGAACGGCAAGCCGGTCGAAGCCGTATCGATCGTGCTCTCGACCCAGCACACCGACGCCAAGCAGACGAGCGACGACATCCGCAAGATCGTCGAGCCCTACATCCGGAAAGCTCTGGGCGAGACGCTACCGATCGCCAAGAATTGCGTCTGGCACATCAACCCCACCGGCAAGTTCGTCATCGGCGGTCCCGATGGCGATTGCGGCCTCACTGGCCGCAAGATCATCGTCGACACCTACGGCGGCGCTGCCCCGCACGGCGGCGGCGCATTCTCGGGCAAGGATCCGACCAAGGTCGACCGCTCGGCTGCCTATGCCGCGCGCTATCTCGCCAAGAACGTCGTGGCCGCCGGTCTTGCCGAGCGCTGCACCATCCAGCTCTCCTACGCCATTGGAGTGCCCGAGCCCCTGTCGATCTACGCCAACTGCGATGGCACCGAGAAGTGCGACCTCGCCAAGCTGGAAAAGCGCCTCGGCGAAGTGATGGACCTGCGCCCGCGCGGCATCCGCACGCACCTCGATCTCAACAAGCCGATCTACGCCCGCACCTCCGCCTACGGCCATTTCGGCCGCGAGCCGGACAAGGATGGCGGCTTCTCCTGGGAGAAGACAGACCTGGCGAAGGACCTCAAAGGCCTCGCCTAGGCCTTTCGCTTCGATTCCAAACGCCCGCGCCTCACAAAGGCGCGGGCGTTTTCGTTGGAAGGAACTGCGGAGTGGATTTCGCCGCACGCCGCTCCTACAAGCCGCGCATGTCAGAGGACCACCCCAAGCATCGCCTCTACGGCCGCGCCGCCGGCAAGCCGCTGTCGAAGACGCAAACGGCGCGCCTCGACACGCTGCTGCCGAAACTGTCCGTGCCCGAAGGCCCGCTTCAACCCCTGTCGCTCTTTCCCGGCGCGCGTGAGGCGTGGCTGGAGATCGGGTTTGGCGGAGGGGAGCATCTGGCAGGGCAGGCAGCCGCTCACCCATATGTAGGAATCGTTGGCGTCGAGCCCTTCCTCGAAGGCGTCGCCAAGCTGCTGGCCGAGGTGGAACACCGCCAGCTCTCCAACATCCTCATCCGCCGCGGCGATGCCCGCGATCTCGTGGCGCAGCTCCGGCCTGCATCGGTGGCGCGCGTCTTCATCCTCTTCCCAGACCCGTGGCCCAAGACGCGCCACCGCAAGCGCCGCCTGATCCAACCGGAGTTCGTCGCCGAGCTTGCCCGCATCATGAAGCCCGGCGCGCGCCTGCGCTTCGCCACCGACTGGGCCGACTATGCCAGCCGCGCCCTCGCCGACATCCGCCGCAACCCCAGCTTCGAATGGACCGCAGAGCAGGCCAACGACTGGCGCAAACCTCCTGCCGACCACGTCACCACGCGCTACCAGGAAAAACGCCTCGGCGACTGCAAGCCGGTGTTCCTGGATTTCGTGCGGAAGTAGGGCGAGGCCAAAGGCCGAAATCTCCCATTGCCACCTGCAGCAGCCCAGGTGGATTTCGCTCCGCGCAATCAACCTTGTGGGCCCTCGCGCGCCGTCTCCATTCGCGCACCTGAGTCTTCAGGCTTGTCATACCTAGAGCTGCCATGTATAAGGCTGCAAGGTATAGCAGATCACGCGCTCGGAGGCGCCCAATGAAGATCAATGCTCTTTATGTTCTGGCAGTCGGCGTGGCGCTTGGCACTGCGCTGATGATGCTGTGGCTAATGGCGGCGGTGGGTCTTCTGGGGATCGAGGGCGATCCGGCCGACCGGATGTATTTCGGCGTGCTCGCCGTGGGATTGGTCGGCGCGCTGGTCGCCCGCTTCCGCCCGGTCGAGATGGCCTATGCGATGATGGCGATGGTGGTTGCGCTGGGCGCGGTTGCCGCCGCCGCGCTGGCGATGGGCATGCACAACGCGCCCTACAGCTCGATCCTCGAGATCGTCGGGATCAACGGAATGTTCGGCGTCCTGTTTGCCGGATCCGCCTTCCTGTTCTGGCGCTCCGGCCGCAAACAGGCCGTGCAGGGCTGAGCGCTCATGGACATCAACAAGGATCTCATCGCGGCCTCTTCCACGCCAATGGTGCTGGCGATCCTCGCGGAGGAGGACAGCTATGGCTACGCGATCCTCAAGCGCGTGCAGGAGGCCTCTGGCGGGCGCATGGCGTGGACGGATGGCATGCTCTATCCCGTGCTGCACCGGCTGGAACGGCTGGGCTACGTAAAGGCGCGCTGGGGCACGGCCGAGAACGGCCGCAAGCGCAAATATTACAAGATCACGGCGCAGGGCAAAACGCAGCTCGCCGAAGAGCGCAGCCAGTGGCAGGCGGTCGACGCAACACTGCGCGGTATCTGGCAGGGCCTGGTGGCTGTGTTGCCTGATCCGCGCGCAATCGCCACGATGCTGATGCCGCCCGTTCAGCTGCTGCAGAGGGCCTGAGCCATGGGAACGGTCAATGCTGATAACGCTGCGGCGCAGCTCGAAGAGCTGATCGGCGGATGGCGCAATTATCTCAACAAGCGCCAGGCGATCCACACGGTCGACGTGGCCGAGCTGGAAGATCACCTGCGAGAGCAGATCGCGGCGCTGAGCAAGGCGGGGCTGGCGCCGGACGAGGCGTTCCTCGTGGCGGTTAAGCGCATCGGCAATCTCGACACGCTTTCGCGGGAGTTTGCGCGCGAGCACGCAGACCGGCTGTGGAAACAGCTGGTGCTCTCATCCTCCGACAGCGCGGCGGAGCGCTCTGCGCTGCGCACGGACGCAGCTGTTGCGGTGGGCCTTGCCATTGCAGCGGCTGCCGCCATCAAGGCCCCGGCGCTGTTCGGCCTGACACTCGACATGGATGGGGGCTTTTACGCCCGCAACGTCGCCCTGTTCGTCTTTCCGTTGCTGGCCGGATACTTCGTCTGGAAGCGCAAGCTCGGGCCGCGCCTCTGGCTCTGGCCGGCGGCGGCGTTCCTCGCAGTGGCTGTGTTCGCCAACGTTTATCCGTTCGAGATAGGCGGGTCGACCGAGATCCTGTCCGTCCTGCACGCGCCCATTGCGTTGTGGCTGGCGGTGGGGATCGCCTATGCCGGCACGCGCTGGAACCAGGTCGCGGGGCGGATGGATTTCATCCGCTTCTCGGGCGAGCTGTTCATCTATTACGTGCTCATCGCCCTCGGCGGCGGCGTGCTCACGGCGTTCATGCTGATGATGTTCACGGCCGCGGGCGTCAACGTCGAATCCTTCTTCGAGAACTGGCTCCTGCCGTGCGGCGCGATGGGCGCAGTGATTGTCGCTGCCTGGCTGGTCGAGGCCAAGCAGGGTGTGATCGAGAACATGGCCCCCGTTCTGGCGCGCATCTTCACGCCCCTGTTTGCGGCCGTGCTGATCGTCTTCCTGGGCACGCTGCTGGTCACGGGCAAGGGCATCGATATCCAGCGCGAGGTGCTGATTGCCTTCGACATGCTGCTCGCCGTGGTGCTGGGCCTGTTGCTCTACTCGGTGTCGGCGCGCGATTCCAATGCACCTGCGAACATCTACGACGTGCTGCAGGTCGTGCTGCTGGTGGCCGCGCTGGCGGCGGATGCGGTGGCGCTGTGGGCGATCGCGGCGCGGATCTCGGAGTTCGGCTTCACGCCCAACCGCGTGGCGGCGCTCGGCCTCAACGTGCTCCTGCTGGCGCACCTTGCCTGGTCGGCCGTGCTCTATATCAGTTTCCTGAGAGGGAAGGGGCCGTTCGCCAGGCTGGAGAAGCAGCAGACGGACTATCTGCCGGTCTATGCGCTCTGGGCTGCCATTGTGGTCATTGTCTTCCCGCCGGCATTCGGATTTATTTGAGCCATGATCAAGCGTGTCCTGATCGCCCTGGGTCTTGCGCTGCTGGCCGCCCTGGTTCCGCCTGTCCGCGACGCCGTTGTCGCCGGCATCGATGAAGCACAGCCTGCTGTCGCAACGGCAGGCGGTTTCGCAAATCCGGACAAGGCAGCGCGGTAGGTCACTTAGAGGGGAGCGCGGCTTGCTTAGCCCCGGCTAAAGCGGCACTGATTCCGGCGGGGTTCCTGCCGGAGGGTCGCCGATGCGCCGGAAACTGGTTTCGCTCCTCGTCGCAGCCTTGATGCTTGCTGCGCCTGCCGCGCCGCAATCGGCGCCGCCTACCGACAAATGGCAGGGCGATCTCTCACCCATCACGGCGAAGGACTGGAACACCGCGCGCGCATCGCACCTGCTTTCGCGAGCCGGCTTTGGCGGCACGCCGGAGGAGATCGCAAGGCTCGCCGCAATAAGCCCGACCGAGGCCGTGAAGAGCCTCGTCCATTTCAAGCCTGACGCTAGCCTCAAGCCGTTCGAGGAATCCGGCATCCACGATCCGGGACTTGAGCCCTTCCCGGAAAGCCGGCCCGCCGCGACCGACCGCGCCAAGGAAACCGGCGAATCGATGGGCGTGAAGTCAAAGGCCTCAGGCAACCGCCCGCTGCAGCCCGCCACCAACAAGTTCTTCTACTGGCTCCGCGCCAGTGCACTGGAGACGGGCCGCGTCGGATACTGGTGGGCGAACCGTATGCTCACGAGCAAGGCGCCGCTGCAGGAGAAGATGGCTCTCTTCTGGCACGGCCACTTCGCCAACAACGAAGACAAGGTGCGCGACTACCGCAAGCTCCTCAAACAGCTCGACCTGTTCGAGACCAAGGGCATGGGCTCGTTCCGCGATCTCACCGTCGCCGTCGCGCAGGATCCGGCGATGCTCTACTTCCTGGATGCGGGCAAGAACGTCAAAGGCGCGCCCAACGAGAACTTCGCCCGCGAGATCATGGAACTCTTCACCATGGGCGTGGGCAACTACTCCGAGAAAGACGTTCGCGAGGCCGCCCGCGCCTTCACCGGCTGGAACTATGACGACCTCAAATTCGTCGTGAACGCCGCCCAGCACGATGACGGGCCCAAGACCTTCCTCGGCAAGACCGGCAATTTCGACGGCGTTGCGGTCATCGACATCATCATGGACCAGCCCGTCACCGCCAACTTCATGGCGGGCAAGCTCTACCGCTATTTCGTGCGCGAGGATCTCGACCCCAAGCTGCAGGCAAAGCTCGGCGATGTGCTGAGGAAGAACAGATACCAGATCGCTCCCTTCCTCGAAGCCGTCTTCCTGTCGAAGGATTTCTATTCGGACGCCTCCGTCGGCGCGCAGATCAAGGGCCCGGTGGAACTGGCGATCTCGACCTACAAGCGCCTCGGCCTGAAGGAAGTCCCAGGCGTGCCGGACTTCAACGCCGCCACCGGCGCTCTCGGCCAGCGCCTGTTTGCCCCTCCCACGGTTGCCGGTTGGGCGCAGGGCCGGAGCTGGATCACCCCGGGCCTCCTGCTGGAGCGTGGCAACTTCGCCCGCGACGTCCTCTTCCCCGACATCAACTTCATCCCGCCCGACCGCTACAATTTCGCCGGCGACATCCGCCAGGTCTCCCAGCGCATCCGCGAAGGCGCGGACATCACCACAGCCACCAGCCAGGCCGAGGGCGTCGTGCGCGCCGAATCCAACATGGCGGCCGACCGCGACGAGGATTTCAACACCCGCTATGCCAGCTATCGCGGCTGGCAGATGGCTATCGAAAAGGTGAAGGCGATCCCGCGCGACACCGCCCGGCTCGATCTCTCCGGCATGGTGCGCGCCAACAAGCTGACGACGACAACGCAGGTGGTCGACTATTTTGTAAGTCGCTTCATGAGCGTGCCGCCTGCGCCGGAAGCACGCGCGCGCCTGGTGAAGTTCCTCGACACCGATCTCGGCACGTCCGACGTCGCGCGCGCCGACACCTACATGGAGGACTCGTTGAGGATGCTTACGCACCTCATCATGAGCCTTCCCGAATACCAGCTGGATTGATCGTCATGACCGATCACAAGAATTGCAATCACGGCTTCTCACGGCGCAGCCTTCTCGGCGCCGGCCTCGGCATGGCAGGCATGCCGCTGATGTTCGCGCCATCGGCGATGGCGCAGCAAGGGCAGGGCAAGCGCGAGCGCATCCTCGTCATCCTCGAACTCTCGGGCGGCAATGACGGGCTCAACACCGTTGTCCCATATGCCGACGACGCCTATTACCGCCTGCGCCCACAGATCGGCATCAAGGCGAACCGGCTGCGCAAGCTGGACGATCATTTCGGCCTCAACTCCGGCATGGTCGGCATGGAGAAGCTGTGGAAGGACGGCAAGCTCGCCATCGTCCACGGCGCGGGCTACGCCCAGCCTTCCTTTTCCCACTTCACCTCGATGGCCTACTGGCACACCGCCGCGCCGAACTCGGGCGAGCAGTATGGCTGGGTCGGCCGCCTCGCGGACCAGATGGCGCCGTCTGCGCCTGCGAACTTCCTGATGAACATCGGCGCCAACCAGTCGCTGGCCGTCCGCGCGCACAAACACGTGCCCGTCGTGTTCAACAATCCCGACAATTTCCAGCGCGAGGCCTTCTTCGAGGAAAAAGAGGTTCTCGGCGCCCTCTCCGATCCCGGCAAGGTGTCCAACGCTTCGCAACGCTATCTCCTCGACATCGCGAAGAGCGCGAATGATGCCTCCGCCATGGTGCGCAAGGCTTGGTCGCAATACCGCTCGCCGGTTGACTATGGTCTTGTTGATCTGGGCCTTCGCCGCGTGGCGGCGATGATCAGCGCGGGGCTGCCTGCGCGGCTCTACTACACCAGCTACGCCAACAACGCCTTCGACACCCATGTCGTACAGAACGACCTCCACGGGCGCCTGCTCACCTACACGTCGGACGCCGTTTCCGGCTTCATGCAGGACATGGAGCGGCTGGGCCGCGCCGACGACGTGACAGTCATGATCTTCTCCGAATTCGGCCGCCGCGTGCCCGAGAACACCAGCCTCGGCACGGATCACGGCGCCGCCAACAACATGTTCGTCGTCGGCAGACAAGTGAAGGGCGGCCACTATGGCGACCTGCCCAGTCTCACCAAGCTCGACCAGGGCGACAATCTCCAGTTCACCACCGACTTCCGCCGCGTCTATGCGACCATGGCCGAAGGCTGGCTGCAGCAGAAGCCGAATGCCGACCTGCTCGGCGGCTCATTCAAGCCGTTTGCGATGTTCGCTTAACTCGCCGCTATTGCCGCGGTGGCACGCGAACGGGCGGCGGGGGAGTGGGCGGCGGCGCCGGTTCCGGCCATTTGGCGCGCCAGCGATCGATACGGTCGATGTAATTGTCCGCCGCGAAGATGAGGTCGCCGCCGAGACGCTGGGCCTCTTCGTCCTTGATTCCCTGTGCGGCCAACATCGATTTCACGCGAGCATCCAGCGCCGTATCCTTGCGCCAGTCGGGATCGAGCAGGGGCCGCTTGCCGGCATAGAACAGCGCGTCGGCCACGCGATTGACGAGCTTGTTGTCGACCTTGGCGGCCGCGAGCAAATCCCAGATCTCCTCCATCCGCGTCTTGTATATCACGGCCTCGTAGGCCAGGCCGCGCTGCTCATCCGACCAGCCGTGCGTCTTGCTGCAGGTATCCAGAGCGGCGGCATGGGCCGGCTCGACGGGCTGGCCGCCTCTGGCCGCCAGCCAGGCGTGCGCGGAAGACCGGCGTGTTTCCTCTGGAACGGCGCGCATGAGGCAGTCGACCTGGGTGAATACGGATGGCGGATACGCTTGAGCCGCCGCGGGCGCCGGCGAGACAAGGCACAGGGCGAGAGCGGCGGCTGCGTATTTCATGATGTCCCCCCAAGATCTCGGCGAGACTAGCGCAGGTTTCACCGCGATCAATGCGGTGGCGCAGGCGCTAAGGCTTCGGCTTCTCGAATGTTGCAACATACCGGTCCGTCCGGCCGCGCACGCCGGGGCGGAAGACGTTGAAGCGGCGGTCGTCGTATTTCGAGTCCATCAGGATCACGTCGACAGGCTTGAAGCCGGCGTGGGTGGCGAATTCCGTGGTGTAGGCGACCGACAGCCGGTGCAGGCTCATCTGCTGGGCGGGGGGCATGGTGTCCAGCGCGTCATGGTCCTCGATCACGAGGCGTCCGCCGGGCTTCAGCAGTTTGAAGAAGGTCGCGCAGACGAGATCATAGTCGCCCTGCTCCAGGCCGAAATCGTGGAAGACCTGGCCGAGGATGATGATGTCGTAGCTTTCCTTCGGCTCGGCCGGGATGGCGTTCCAGTCCGCTGTGATCCACCCGATGTTCGCGCGCTTGATGCGGCGTTTCTCCACCTCGGGGTCCATCGAGGGGAACTGGTTGATCCAGTTGTAGGTGTTGTGGATGTCCACATGGCCTTTCTCTCCGACCATGCTTGAAAGGAGCAGGGCGAGATAGCCGCCGCCAGAGCCGACATCGAGCACGCGCATCCCCGGCTGTGCGCCGGTCTGTTTCAGGATCAGCGCCGCGTAGCGCGCGTCGTCGCGCAGCAGGGCCTCGGTCGAACGATCCGTCGCGCCAAGCGCTATGCGGATGGATCTGTCGGCCTTCGCCTCCTTCTGCAGCTCCTCGTAGTTGGTGCGCGGGGCGACCTGCGCGAGGGCAGGGGCGGCCATCATCGCCAGCATCGCCGCAATGCCGCACAACAGTGTTCCGCGCGTCTTCATCATTTTGCGGCGAGCTCCTTGTCGAGTGGACAGGCCGGAAGAAGCTTATCGGCCCCGCACGTGCGCCATGCGCCCATGTCGGCGCCCAGTCCGAAGAAACCGTAGCGCCGATTGTCTATGCATGCACGCAGCGTCGCTCCGTCAGCCCGTTGCGAAAGCAGGCCGTACAATCTTTCCAGCGCCGGTTCATATCCCGCGGACGCAGCGCAATTGGCGAATGCGTTGACGTCGTCCAAGGAGTGATAGGGCCAGTGATCGAAGGCGTGGCTAGGCTCTGGAGGCAGAGTCATGCCCAGGAGGTACGCAAACACATACTTGTCCTTGCCTGAACCCTCCCTCGCCAGACGCAGCAGCTTGGCATGCGCGCCTTCGACGCCCAGCCTTGCGACGGTTCCCCGGACGATCGCTTCATGGGGTTCGGTGCATGAGCCCAGCAGAAGAGAGGCTGCCAGGGCCGCCGCGATCCTCATTGCTTCACGACCCAGTTGAACTGGCGCACCTCGGTCTTCGCCCAGAGGCCGGCTGCGGCATAAGGATCGCGGGCGAACTCTGCCTTGGCCGCTTCAAGGCTCTCCGCCTCGATCGCCATGACGGAGCCGATCGGCGTCGTTCCATCCTCCGCATACATCGGCCCGGCGATCTTCACGCGCGGGCGCAGGCTCTCGATCCAGTCGAGATGGGTCTGGCGCGTGGCCTTGCGGACATCGACGCCGCCTTGTCTGTCGAGACCGTAGAGAACGAAGAGCGGCATCAGGACTCCTTGCCGAATGGACGGTTGAGCAGGGCGCCGAGCGCAGAGCGGGCGTCCATCTTGCCCTCCACCATGCCGAGCACGACTTCGCAGATCGGCATGTCGACGCCGACTTTTTTCGCCAGCTCGACCACGGCGGGTGCGGTCTCAGCGCCCTCGGTCACGGCCTTGCGCGAGGCGAGGATCTCCTTCGCCGCGCGGCCTTTGCCCAGCTCCATGCCGAAACTCATGTTGCGCGACTGGGGCGAGGAGCAGGTGAGGACGAGGTCGCCGAGGCCGCACAGGCCCGCCAGCGTTTCTGCGCGTCCACCGAGCGCCACGCCCAGCCGGGTCATCTCGGCAAAGCCACGCGCGATCAGGGCGGCGTGGGCGGAGCGGCCAAGGCCCATGCCCTCGCAGACGCCGCAGGCGATCGCGAGCACGTTCTTTACCGCGCCTCCTGCTTCGGCGCCAATCAGGTCGTCGCTCCAGTAGGTGCGGAAGTGAGGGCGGCCGATGGAGCGCATCCAGGCATCCCCAATGGCGCGGTCGGGAGAGGCGAGCGTGACGGCGGTGGGGAGGCCCGCGGCGACGTCGACGGCGAAGGAGGGACCGGAGAGGACGGCGGGGGAGGCGGCGGGGGCTTCCTCGGCGAGGACCTGCGTCATCAGCTTGAGGGTGCCGCGCTCGATGCCCTTGGAGCAGAGCGCGATAGTCGTGCCGGGCTGGAGGTGGGGCGCGAGCGCTTTCAGCGTGGCGCGCATGTGCTGCGCAGGAGCGACGGCGAGGATCGCATCACAGTCAGCCAGGTGGCTCATCTGCGTGGACGCCGAGACGGCGGGGAGCGCAGCGTTGGGCAGATAGATAGGGTTGCCCTTGCCGGCGGAGAGCGCCTCGGCGATCTCGGGCTCAAGCGCCCAGACCTTCACATCCCGCCCCGCAGCGATGGCGCAGACGGCTAGGGCAGTGCCCCATGCGCCCGCGCCTGCGACACCGATCCGCTGGAAGACTTCCCCACTACGAGCTATATCGCCTGAAGATTTCATTGAACGTTCAGTGTTCCCAGGCTAGAATGGCCCATGGCATCGACCTCTACCGCTCCTGAAGCCGTCCCCGCCAAGGCGGACCCCCGCGAAACCATCCTGAACGCCGCTGCGCAGCGTATCCTCCACTATGGATACAACAAGACCACGATGACCGAGATCGCCGCCGATTGCGGCATGTCGGCCGGGAATATCTACCGGTTCTATCCCGCCAAGATCGACATCGCCGAGGCGATGACCCGCAAGTTTTCATCGGAAAACCAGGCGGAATACGCCAAGATCATCCGCGACTCCGCGAAGTCGCCGACGGCCAAGCTCTACGAGTTCTTCCAGGCCCGGCTCGAGCGCACCTTCCGCATCTTCGAGAAGCATCCGAAGCTGATGGAGCTGGCCGAGATCATGGGCCGCGAGCGCCCGGAGTATTTCGCTGAAGAACGCGCGCAGGAGCGCCGCCAGATCGAGAAGATCCTGGAAGAGGGCCGCATCTCGGGGGATTTCGCGCTTCCGGCCGATCTCGTCATCACGGCGGACCTCGTGCAGTGCTGCGCGATGAAGTTCCGCATCCCCTACCTGTGGACAACAGAACAGCTCGACTCACTCAAAAGTGAGCTGGATGGGGTGCTGAACCTTGTCTTTACAGGGCTTTCGGCGCGCCGTTAGGCTGCGACCGACCCGTAGTATTCATTGCTCGTTAGCGGTCGCAACATAGAATCTCGTGTACGTGATCGCTCGTGCAGCAGAAATATTGAACATTATCGAATTTGTTCATTGCAAAGCCGCCAGAGATAATCTAGATAGATGCGCATGGACGGGGCCACAGAAACCCTGCCGAAAACCAGAGGCCGAAAGAGCCTCAAAACAAGAAACCGGAGCTGCAAATGACCTTCTTCCTCCCCAAGACCGCCGAGGCCCGCCAGGAACTCCTGACCCTCCTCATCGCCATCCCGCTGTCGCTCGCCGGCACGGGTCTCCTGTTCTTCCTTATGGACACCGGCAGCCGCATCGCCGCCTAAGGATGAACTCTCCCCGGAACACCGGCGGCCTCGCTGAGTTTTGCTCGTAACGCAACCAGCCTAGGCCTCCGGCTTTCCGCCGAATTCTCTCGGCGCCGCAAGGCGCCTCGCGCGGGACGATCTCTCTCCTCCCCAATCGTCCTAGACGCTA
>Ga0070685_10001422_pt1 | contig 12565 bp, 13 predicted proteins | sample KBSS13LmetaG_FD_65651 | JGI IMG/M metagenome (GOLD analysis project Ga0070685, IMG submission 65651) | Switchgrass rhizosphere microbial communities from Kellogg Biological Station, Michigan, USA - KBS S1-3L metaG | ecosystem: Host-associated > Plants > Roots > Rhizosphere ...
TGGCGCTGGTCCTCACCGGCATGCTGCCCTGGAAGCAGCTCGGCACCGCCGAGCCGCTGGCGACCGCCTTCTCGGCGCTGGGTCTGAAGTGGCCGACGATCATCATCTCGCTGGGCGCCGTGTTCGCCACCACCTCGGTGCTGCTGGTCTTCCAGATGGGCCAGCCGCGCATCTTCTTCTCGATGGCGCGCGACGGGCTGCTCCCGCAGTGGGCGGCGAAGGTCCACCCGAAGTACCGGACGCCGTGGGTGACCACCTGGCTCACCGGCATCCTGGTCGCCGTCTTCGCCGGCATCGCCAACATCAACGAGGTGGTGGAGCTGACCAACATCGGAACGCTGTTCGCGTTCGTCCTGGTCTGCGTCGGCATCACCATCCTGCGCTACAAGGACCCGGGCCGGGAGCGCCCGTTCCGGGTGCCCCTGGGGCCCTGGCTGATCCCCATGCTGGGCGCCGGCTTCTGCATCTTCCTGATGTTCTACCTGCCGCCGACCTCGTGGTGGCGGTTCATCGGCTGGCTGATCCTCGGCATGTCGATCTACTTCTCCTACGGCTACACCCACAGCGTGGTGGGGCGCGAGAGCGGCCGGCCGGCGAAGCCCCCGGGGCAGAACCTGGCCGGCCTCGGCTTCCTCCTCGCCGCCGTGGGGCTCTTCACCATTCCGCACGACGCCGGGCTGCCGACGCTGATCCGCGAGGCGATGTCGGCGGGCGTGGAGGATCACCTGCGCTCGCTGATCGGCCTCACCCTGATCGTCCTCGGCCTGATCGCGGGAACGATCGGCGTCGCCGGAGCGCGGCGGGCGGAGACGCGGTAGAGAAGAAAGGGACTGCAGAGACTTCAGGGACGAGAAATTCCTGTTTTTTCCTGCAGTCCCTGCCGTCCCTTACGTCCCTTTCCCCTTCCACTGCGCCGCGGCGGCGCGGGCCATCACCAGCTTGGAGTTGCTGGCGAAACGCTTCTGCAGCCGGCGGGTGATCGGCAGGCCGAGGCGGGCCAGGGGGTGATTCGGCCGTGAGAAGGCGAGGATGTCGTACCAAACCGAGTTGTCCTCGTGGTGCCACTCGACGGTGAAGCGCTCCTCCCCCTGCTCGGCGTGGTCGGGGAGCGTGCCGTAGGCGAATCCGAAACGGACGACGGGGCCCTCGTCGTCGATCGTGTAGACGATCCGGCAGGCGTTCAGCGACCAGAACCCGAGATGCCGGACCCGCACCGCGACCGTGATGCCGGGCTCGAGCGGCGCGGTGGAGGGGTGCGCGGAGACCCATCCGAGATCGAACTGCTTCCAATGGTGGAAAGCCTCCACGGCGCGCGCGAAGGCGGCCCGCCCCTCGCCGAGCTGGATGCGGTTGTGGTCCTGCGTGTACCCGCCGGGCACCGTCCGCCGCGAGGCGCCGGTCTCGCGGTACGAGAACGTGCGGCTCCGCTGTGCGGCGAGGAAACGGTCGATCTGGCGGCGATCGGGCTTGGTGAAGAAAAACACGGCGGCGGGCGAGCGTACCACGCGGCTCCGCGGACTAGAATGGCAAGCCATGACGCGATTCCTCTGGATCTGCCTCGGCGGCGCGGCCGGCACCGGCGCGCGCTACCTGCTCTCGGGCTGGCTGCTGCGCGCCGCCGGGCCCGGCTTCCCATGGGGGACGCTGGCCGTCAACGTGATCGGGTCCTTCCTGCTCGGCGTCCTCCTGCAGCTCTCCCTGGCGACCGATCTGCGCCTGGCGCTGTCCGTCGGCGGGATGGGCGGGTTCACCACCTACTCCAGCTTCAACTACGAGACCCTCCAGTACCTCCTGCGCGACGAGTGGCCGACCGCCCTCGCCTACGTGGCGGCGACCCTCTTCGTCTGTCTCGCGGCGGGAGCCCTGGGCCTCCTCTGCGGCCGGCTCCTCGCGGCGAGCTGAGACCGGCGTAGAATGCGGGCAAGGAGATCCCGATGAGACGCTACTCGGAGCTGGTCGAGCACCTGCGGAATGCCGTTCTGCGCGGCAAGGGGGAGACCGATCCCGGCCTGCGCCAGGCGGTCGCCGCCCGGTCCGCCGAGCTGGCGGGGCTTCCCGCGGTCCCGCCCGGCGCTCCGGCGGGCGCGGAAATCCCCGCCAACCTGCGGGAGTTCGTCGACAAGGCCGCCCTCCACGCCCACCGGATCACCGACGAAGAGGTCGCGGCCCTGCGCCGGGCCGGCTACTCCGAGGACGCGATCTTCGAAACCGCGATCAGCGCCGCGATCGGCGGCGGCCTCGCCCGGCTGGAACGCGGGCTCGCCGCTCTCGAGGGAGGCAAGCGATGAGGCTGGAAAGAGTGAAGCGAGGGCAGGGGATCAAGCGCCTGCTGCTGCCGGTGATGAGCTGGAAGATCGGCACGCGCGTGCCGGACATCGTGCGCACCCTCATCTACCGCCCGAAGATCTTCGGCAAGGGGTTCAACCACTGGATCCAGGCCGTGATGCGCGGCCCTTCGGGGTGGAGCGTCTGGGAGCGGGAGCTCTTCGCCTCCTTCACCTCCCGGTGCAACGCCTGTGTCTTCTGACGGGACCAGCACGGCGCGGTCGCGTCGATGGCCCATGGTGACGATTCGGTGGTGCGGGCGGTGCTCGCCGACTACCGCACGGCCCCGATCCCCGAGAAGCTCCGGGCGATGCTCGGCTTCCTGGAGAAGCTGACCCTGAATCCCGCCGGGATCGGTCCGGACGACGTGGCGCCCCTGCGCGCCGCCGGCCTCACTGACGAGGAGATCGAGGACGCCATCCACGTCTGCGCCCTCTTCAACGTGATCAACCGGGTCGCGGACTCCCTCGGCTTCGACGAGGCCGACGCCAAGGGGTACCAGATCGCGGCGCGGATGCTGCTCACCAGCGGCTACCGGTAGGGGAACGCCGGGGCTCGACCCGGCAGGATTGTTACAGTTGTTTCTTATTGTCTCGCAAGTCGGAGCACGGACACCCTTCCTTTAGAGAGACGTAAATCCCCATCCAGGGGAGGAGCCGCCTGTCAGGAGGAAACATGAGCCGTCTGCGCTCCCATCTGAACCCGAGAATCGTCCTGGCCCTGTTCGTGGTCGTGCTGGGCGTTTCTCTGATCTCCATGGCCTCGTCGATCACCACCGCTTCCACGCGTCCCGAGATCGGCACCGACGCGCAGCAGACGTCGGTGCGGACCAGCCGCGAGGTCACGGCGCTGCCGCTGCGCTCGAGCTGCACCGTGATCCCCGAGAAGGAGCTGTTCATCACCGACGTCTCGGTGGTGGACGACTGCCTGCGGACGACCTGGGGCCCCTGCCTCTCGACCCCGAATCCGCCCCTGCCGGCCACCCAGGGCGCCTGGACGTTCGGCGCCCGGATCGCCTCGCTCGCCGGCACGACCAACGCGGGCACGCTGTCGGCCTTCACCGTCAACTGGCTCAACCAGTGGCTGGTCAACCAGACCATCAACGGCGATCCGGTGCCGGCGCGCCCCGCGGCGCAGTCGATCATCGATCAGTGGCGGGCCGCGAGCGGCGGCGCCAAGGTCCTCGACATGACCAAGGCGCCATTCCGGCTGCTGGCGATCGTCGCCCGGCTCGACCTGCGGGAGAACGCGGGCTACTCGGGGGGCTCCTCGGCCGGCGAGGGGCGCTTCATCTACAACCTGCTCGACGCTAGCGGCAACCCCACCCAGTTCCTGGTGATCTTCGAGTACGGGCTCGACGCCGCCGACTGCGCCACCGTCCTCAAGTGGGCCAACACTTGGCACGGGCTGGGCGGCCACGCCTTCGGGCCGGACTACAACGCGGCCCTCCAGTCGGTGACCGACCTCTTCGCCAACATCGGCTCTTCGCCGGGGAAGCCGAACGGCAGCGCCATCAACCAGGTGCGAACCAACGAGATCCATCTCGACAGCCCCTGGGAGCTGCGCGAGTTCAAGCTGGTCCCCGCCAGCACGGCCCCGGCGCCGCTCACCGAGGTGACGGTGGCGCAGACGCCGGCGAGCATCCCCGTCCACAACCTTCAGAACACGCCCGCGATCTCGACCTTCATCAACTCCAACACGGCGGCGATCCTGGCCAACAATTACGTCGTGCCGCTGATCTGGAGCGGCGCCCCGTTCCGGGCGGGCGCCTCGCCGAACGTGCTCAACCTGGGCTGGGACGGTCCGGCGCCGCCGGTCTGCGGCTCGATCACCGACCCGAACGCGCGCGCCATCTTCTCGGTCAACACCTGCAACGGCTGCCACGGCACGTCGGAGACCGGGGTGCGTTTCAAGCAGGTCGAGCCGCGCGCCGCGGGTGTGGCGTCGGCGCTGTCGGGCTTCCTGACCGGAACCTCGCGGACCGACATCTGCGGGATCACTCACAACTTCAACGACATCGACCGCCGCCGCGTCGACCTCTGCCAGCTCCTCGACAAGACCTGCACGCAGATCGACGCCGAACCGGTGGTCTCCTTCGTTCACTGAAGCTGAGGGGTCTTCCTCAGAGACCTCCCTTGGGCGGCCCCTCCGGCGGGCCGCCCCTTTTTCCGTCCCGGACATGGCATTGATCCGGGAATCGCGATATACCTCTACCTGTTGAACGGAAACGTCATGAAGCTTCGGTCCATCGCCCTGCTGCTCCTCCTCGCCCTCGGGCTTCGCCTGGGCGTGGGGCCGCATCCGTGCCACGCGATGAAGGCCGCGGCGCAGCCGGCCTCCTGCCACGGCGCGCAGCACGCGCCCAAGACCCCCGCGCCCGGACAAGACGACTGCTGCAAGGGGGGGCACGCCCTGTGCGAGAAGGGGTGCCAGACGGCCGCCGTGCTCCAGGTGGATCTCTCCGCGCCGGCGGGCCTGGCGTTCCAGGAGCAGAGCTCCTCGCCGGTGGACCGCTCCCTGCCGCTGTTCGTCCTCTCGATCGATCACGTCCCGCTGGCCTGAATCCCCAACGCCGCCGCTCTGTAGCCGTCCCGGGATCGAATCCCGGGCTACCAACGGACGTCCCGCAGGGGACTTCAGGGGATTCTTGCCATGAAACGAAAGACGTCGATTTTTCTGGGCGCCCTTGCGCTCGTTCTCTGGACCGCCCTGCCCGCGTCGGCCCAGCATGAAGGCCATGACATGCACGACATGAAGGGTCACGACATGTCGGGTATGGAGGGCATGGAGGGGATGGACCACGGCATGCACGCCATGCGCGGGATGCTCGGCTCGTACAGCATGTCGCGCGAGGCCTCGGGCACGGCCTGGCAGCCGGAATCCACCCCGCACATGGGAGTGCATACGACGTGGAACGGCTGGGAGCTGATGACCCACGGCTTCGCCAACCTCGTCTACGACCGCCAGCGCGGACCGCGTGGAGACTCGAGGACCTTCAGCGAGAACATGCTGATGGGGATGGCCTCCCGCGATCTCGGTCCCGGCCGCCTGGGCCTGCGTGCGATGCTCTCGGCCGAGCCGTGGACGATCGGCAAGGCGGGCTACCCGCTGCTCCTGCAGACCGGGGAGACCGCCGACGGCGTCACGCCGCTCGTCGACCGCCAGCACCCGCACGACCTGCCGATGGAGCTCGCCGCCACCTACAGCGTGCCGGTGGGAGCCAAGGATTCGGTCTTCGTCTACGCGGGCCTGCCGGGCGAGCCGGCGCTGGGCCCGGCCACCTTCATGCACCGTTTCTCGGGGATGGACAACCCCGAGGCGCCGCTCGGCCATCACTGGCTCGACTCGACCCACGTCACCTTCGGCGTCGCCACCCTCGGCTGGATCCACGACAGCGTCAAGCTGGAGGGTTCGGTCTTCACCGGCCGCGAGCCGGACGAGAAGCGCACCAACATCGAAAGCCCGAAGATGGACTCCTGGTCCCTGCGCGCCTCCTGGCAGCCGACGCCCGACTGGTCGCTCCAGGTGAGCCGCGGCCATCTCAACAGCCCCGAGCAACTGGAGCCGGAGCTCGACTCCGACCGCACCACGGCCTCGGCGATGTACAACCGGCCGCTCCCCACCGGCAACTGGCAGACCACCTTCGCCTGGGGGCGCAACGACCGCAGCTCCGGCACGGTCACCGACTCCTTCCTCCTCGAATCCGCCGCGACGTTCGACCGCCACACCCTCTTCGGGCGGGCGGAGCGGCAGGAGAACGACGAGCTCTTCGGCCACGGCGAGGAGGAGACCGGACCCGTCGTCCCCGGTGAGCACCACGCGGGCGAGGTGTTCAAGGTGGGCAAGCTCTCCCTCGGCTACATCTACGACTTCCTGCACCGCGACAACTGGCGGACGGGAGTGGGGCTGCTGGGTAGCGTCGCGCTCTTACCGGGCGAGCTGAAACACGAGTACGGCGACAATCCCGTCTCCGGGATGGCCTTTCTGCGCGTGCGGATGTAGGAAGGCCGGGAATCAGGGGCCGCCCGGCGCCCGCCGCCGGCCCCGTTGACCCGATTTCAGGAGGGGCATAGGATTTCCTTCAGGATGCGAACTTGAAGGAAGGTTTCATGTCGAAATCCACCATCCTCCGCCTTGCCGTCAGCGCGGTCTTTCTCCTGGCGGCCCTCGCCGGGTGCAAGGATTCGCCGACCGAAATCGATCATCGCAGCCCTCCCGCTCTCCATGCCGCCTGCGTTCCTCTCGGCGCGAGTGTCTCCTGCACCGCCACGTTCTTCGACGGCGACCGGCTCCGCGACGTCACGTCACAGGCCACATGGCTGGTCTCGAACCCCGCCCTGGGCAGCTTCACAACCGGAATCTTCACTCCGCGGCAGCGGGGGGAAGTCGTGCTCTCGGTCCGCTATCAGGAATTCGCCGACCCGCTGGAATCGCGGTTCCTGGTGGATCCCGCGCAGCCCGCGCGGCGCGTCTACTTTCTTTCCGGCGTGGTGAAGGACGAGTCCAGCGGCGCGGTGCTCGCGGGCGCGACGGTCGAGATCCTCGACGGCTACGCCCGCGGAGCCAGGAGCGTCACCAACGAGTTCGGCGCCTACCAGATCAACGGAATCCTCACGGAAGAGACCTTCCAAGTGAGGGCGTCGCTCCCCGGCTACACGCCTTCGACGATCTCCTACCGGGTCGACCCGCCGATCGGCCCGGCCGGGGGGAACCCGCCTTTCCTGGATTTCCGGCTGCGGAAGCAAGGGGCTTCCTGATGGGTCGATGAGGGCCACGGATGCCCCGATCAACGATCTATGACTGAGGGGAGGAGAGAGGGATGTCCGAGCAGCTCGAACGCAACAAGAAGACCGTCACCGATTTCTATGACCTGATGTTCAATCAGTGCAAGCCGGCTGAGGCGATCGAGAAGTATGCCGGGGAGGTCTACATCCAGCACAACCCGGGCGTGGCGGACGGCAAGGAAGCGTTCGTCGAGTACTTCGTGCGGATGGCGAAGGAATATCCGGGCAAACGCGTGCACTTCAAGCGCGTCCTGGCCGAGGGGAACTTCGTGGTCCTGCACTGCCTTCAGGAATGGCCCGGAGATTCCGACTGGGCCGGCATGGATATCTTCCGGCTCGATGACGACGGCAAGATCGTGGAACATTGGGACGTGCTGCAGACCGTGCCCGAAACATCCGCCAACGGCAATACGATGTTCTGAGAAACCATGGAACGCGACAAGGCCACTCGTCCGAGCGATCCGAAGCTCGAGGAGATCATCCGCGGGTTGCGCGAGCTGATCCATGACGTGATCCCGGAGGTCACGGAAACCGTGAATCCGTGGGGCATCCCGACCTTCGAGCTCAGCGGTCCGATGTGCTACTTCATGGTCGCCTCGAAACACATCACGTTTGGTTTCCCACGCGGAACCTCGCTGACCGATCCGAAAGGGCTGCTCGAGGGGACGGGCAAGAACATGCGCCACGTTAAATTGCGAAACGTGGAAGATCTCCGCCGGGAGGGCCTGCGCGAGCTCGTGGAAGAGGCGGCCCGCCTGAACCGCGAGACTCCTTCGAAAGGGATGGGAAAGTCATGAAACGAATCCGGAACCGCGGGCTCGTCCTGCTCGCGATCTCTGCGCCGCGTGGAAACAATCCGGAAAAAATAGGGCCGCCTCGCGGCGGCCCTTGATCCATCCGGGAGGCGCCGGACTTAGAAGTTGTAGACCGTGAAGATGCCGATCTCGTTGTACTTGCCCTTGGAGCTCGCGTTGGTCGAGCCGATGGTGCCGTTGCCGGTGCCCTGCGTACCCCCCTCGACCTCGGCGAACTTATAGACCAGCGAGGCGGCGAACGCCTTGTTGAGCGTCCACTGGAGCCCCGCGTTGTAGTAGGTGAATTCCAGGTTCGGCTTGAGGTCCTTGCTGGGATTGGCGTTGTCGTAGCGGGCGAAGACCGCCCAGGTCGGGTTGACGTTGACCTGACCCCAGACGGAAAGGCCGTCCGACTTGTCGGTGGCGACGGTGGTGACGCTGTTCCAGTTCTTGGCCTGGAAATATTCGCCGCCCACCCGGAAAAGATCGGTGTTGTAAGCGATCAGAGCGTCCTGGCGGGTGGCGGTGTGCTTGGCGGGGGCGGCGTCGGTCTCGAGACCGCGCTTGCCGCTGTAGCCGCCGACGGCGAGGTTCAGCCCCTTGACCGGGGTGAAGGAGATCCGGCCCTCGAAATCGACCGACTTGCTGCGGGTCGGGTTGCTGAAGCCGCGGCCGTTCTCGGCGGAGATCTGGTAGCCCCACAGCGGGCTCGAGCCGGTGATGTGGAAACCCCAGTCGGCCGAGGCGCCGAAGCTCAGGTGGTCGGTGATCGTCTGCTCGATATAGCGCAGGCCGTAGACACCCTCGACGTAGGGGATCCAGGGGGTGTCGGCGGCGCCGAGGCGGAAGGTGGCCATCGGGGTGATCTGCGCCTGCACATAGGCCTTCTTCACGAAGACGTCGTAGCGCCGGGCGCCCTGGTCGCCGATGTCGGACTGGAAGACGGCCGAGAAGCGGCTGTCGAACTCATGGGTGAAGGTGAAGTAGGTGCGCTTCACGTCGACGCCCACGCCGCTGTCGGCGCTCTTGATGCCGGTGGCCTCGTCCTTGTTGGTCTTCGTGCTGGCGTCGGCGTAGACGCGGATGCCGAACTTGCTGGCCGGGTACTTGGAGGCGGCGGCCGGTTTCGGCGTCGGCCTGTCGTAGGCCGGCAGGTTGTGCTTGAAGAGGTAGAGATCGAGCGCCGTCTCGTTCTCGGCCACGATCGTCTCGCCGTTGGGGCCGCGGCCGATCAGGGTGACGGCGATGCCCATGTCGCCGGTCTGCTGCCAGGACTGATACTTCTCCGGGGTATTGAACACATAAACCCGCTGGTCTTCCGCCTTCTCGACTTCCTGGTAATACAGGCCCGTCACCTGGGCGCGGGTGACGGCGGCCGTCGACAGCGCCAGGGCCAGCGCCAGGAGGCCTGCCTTGAAATGAGCCTTTCTGCGCATCCTGCTCTCCTTTGGATTCGATCCGACAAGTTATGAAAATTCGCCTGGCGCGGTGCGGCCGCACTCCGGCAGAGAAAAACTCGTGTGAGTCGGAGGACAGGATAGAAACCGCTCCAAGCGACGCTGCGACGGCCCTGTGACAGGCCTGCGACAGGCTTTTTTTCGCTAATTCGCAACCAGAACGCGGGTTGTCACGCCGCTGTCACAGAGCGGTTGGTTGGCTGCCAAACCCTTCTGCGAAAGTCTTGCTGCCGGCCGGGGAACCGGTCCGCCCCAATCTCACATAAGGAGAGACCGAATGAAGCGTAATCTCGTGGCAGCTCCGCTCGCACTGGCCGTGACCCTGTGCGGGAGCGCCGTTCTGTCCGCGCAGGCGACGAAGGTGGACGCCGGGATTCCCGGCTATAGCAAGACCAGCGGCGTCTCCGGCAACCTCACCTCGGTGGGCTCGGACACCCTGAACAACCTGATGACGCTGTGGGCCGAGGGGTACAAGCGGGAGTATCCGAACATCCGCATCCAGATCGAGGGCAAGGGCTCCTCGACGGCGCCGCCGGCGCTGATCCAGGGCACCTCGCAGCTCGGTCCGATGAGCCGCACGATGAAGGCCGAGGAGATCGACGCCTTCGAGAAGAAGTACGGCTACAAGCCGACGGCGTTCCGGGTGGCGGTGGACGGCATCGGCATCTTCGTCAACAAGGACAATCCGGTCAAATGCCTGACCCTGCAGCAGATCGACGGCATCTTCTCGAAGGGCCACGCCTGCGGCGGCAAGTCGATCAACGCCTGGGGCGCGGCCGGCGTCGCCGAGGGGGGCTGGGCCAATCAGCCGATCAGCCTCTACGGACGCAACTCGGCCTCCGGCACCTACGGCTACTTCAAGGAGCACGCGCTCTGCAAGGGCGATTATCGCGACACCGTCAAGGAGCAGCCGGGCTCGGCCTCGGTGGTCCAGGGCGTGACCGAGGACAAGTTCGCCGTCGGCTACAGCGGCATCGGCTACAAGACCTCCGGCGTGCGCACCGTCCCGGTCGCGGCCAAGGCCGGCCAGTGCATCGACGACAGTCCGGAGAACGTGATCTCGGGCAAGTATCCGCTGTCGCGCTTCCTCTACGTCTATGTCAACAAGGCGCCCAACAAGCCGCTCGATCCGCTGGTCCGCGAATATCTGAAGTATGTGCTGTCGCAGCAGGGGCAGACGACCGTGGTCAAGGACGGCTTCATTCCGCTGCCGGGCAAGATCGTCAACGAGGAACTGGCGAAGCTCCGGTGAGAGCCGTCACCTCACGCAAGCGTTTGATCGCCGATCGCGCCGCCCGCTGGGTCGTCTCAGCGGGCGGCATCGGCGTCATCGCGAGCATCCTGGGCATCCTGATCTTCATCCTGGTGGAGGTCGCCCCGCTCCTCTTCGCGGCCCGGGTCGAGACGGGGCGGAAAGTGATCGTTCCCGAGGCCGGCAAGATCGAAGCGGTGCTTTCGGACGACTACCGTACCCACGTGGCGACTCTCGACGAGCACGGCATGGTGCGGGTGGTGCGGATGCGGGACAGCAAGGTTGTCTATAAATCCGACTTGATGGTTCCCGACCTGCTCGCCGCCACCGTGCCGCCGCAGACGCACGCTTTCGCCGCCTCCACGTCCGACGGGCGAGTGCTGCTGAAGAGCATGGGATTCGGGATCTCTTTCAATGGCCAGGAGCGGGTGGTGACGCCGGACGAGACGCCGCCCGTCTTCCTCGAGCTCGATCCACAGAAGCGCCCGCTCGGCGCCTTCGCCGCGCAGCTCGACGGCGACGGCAATGCCCTGGCCGCGGCAGCGCTGGCGGACGGCCGGCTGGCGGTCGTGCGCCGCGGCGTCGAGAAGAACGAGATGACCGGCGAATCCACCGAATCGCTGGGCCGCGCCGAGCTGGACGCGCCGGGCCGGATCACCGCCCTGGTGATCGATCCCGCGCAGAAGAACCTCTACGCCGGCACCGCCGCCGGCGATCTGCTCTGGTGGACCCTTCAGGATGGCCAGCCGGGCGACCTCCACTCGGCCAACGCGGGCGCGCCGATCACCACGCTCAGCCTCCTGCTCGGCGGCCGCTCCCTGGCCGTGGGGCAGGAGAACGGCGCGCTCTCCGTCTGGTTCCCGGTGAACGAGAGCGGCGACACCGTGCGGCTGGCGCGCACGCACGAGTTTCCGCGCCACCCGGACGCCATCCGCCGGATCACTCCCTCGCAGCGCGACCGCAGCTTCCTCGCCGCGAGCGCGGGGAAGCTCGGCCTCTACTTTTCGACCGCCGACCGCACCCTGTGGACCGGCGCCTCGCCGGTGCGCGACTCCGCGGCCCTGTTCTACACCCCGAAGGCGGACGGCGCCTACGCCGCGGGCGGTGGGGAGGTGGCGGAGATCGACATCCACAACTCGCATCCGGAGATCACCGCGCGGTCGCTGTTCGGCAAGATCTGGTACGAAGGGTATGCCCGGCCCGCCTGGGTCTGGCAGTCGAGCGGCGGCTCGGACGACTTCGAGCCCAAGCTGTCGCTCACGCCGCTGCTGGTGGGCACCCTCAAGGGGACTTTCTACTCGCTGCTGCTGGCGATCCCGCTCGGCGTCTTCGGCGCCATGTACATCTCGCAGTTCATGCACCCGGCGTACAAGCGGTACGTCAAGCCGATGGTCGAGATCATGGCCTCGCTGCCCAGCGTGGTGCTCGGCTTCCTCGCCGGCCTCTGGCTGGCGCCGCGGATCGAGCGGGTGGTGCCGGCCCTGGTGCTGATGGCGATCGGCCTGCCGCTCTGCATCCTGCTCGCCGGCTTCCTCTGGAGCCGCCTGCCGCGCGGGTTCCGCGGCCGCTTCCCGGCCGGCACCGAGGCGCTGCTCTTCGTCTTCGTGCTGGCGGCGGGCATCGCCGTCTGCGCGCGGCTCTCCAGCGGCTTCGAGCGGCTCGCCTTCGGCGGCGACTTCCAGACCTGGCTGGCGCACGCGACCGGCCTCACCTTCGACCAGCGCAACGCCGTGGTGGTGGGGCTCGCCATGGGCTTCGCGGTGATCCCGATCATTTTCGCCATCGCCGAGGACGCCTTCTCGAACGTGCCGTCCAACCTGGTGGCCGGCTCGCTCGCCCTGGGCGCCGACCGCTGGCAGACGGTGACCCGGGTGGTGCTCCCCTCGGCCTCCCCCGGCATCTTCTCGGCCATCATGATCGGCTTCGGCCGCGCGGTGGGCGAGACCATGATCG
>Ga0070685_10001423_pt1 | contig 12554 bp, 17 predicted proteins | sample KBSS13LmetaG_FD_65651 | JGI IMG/M metagenome (GOLD analysis project Ga0070685, IMG submission 65651) | Switchgrass rhizosphere microbial communities from Kellogg Biological Station, Michigan, USA - KBS S1-3L metaG | ecosystem: Host-associated > Plants > Roots > Rhizosphere ...
TGGAAATATCGGCAAGATCAAAGCCTTCGGAAAATCGCTGCACAGCCTGGCGAAGATGGATATATTCAGGGTTGGAAAAATTTTCTTCTAAAAATTGAAGGATCGTAACGTCTGTTTTTAATTTTCTTAGGTGCTGCATGAATTCGTCCCAATGGTCATAATGTTCATCGCTTTGCCATTGTCCTTGTCGAACACCAATCATTTTTCCTTCCACAGCTTCGTAAGATAAACCGGCCTCTTTTAGTAATTGAAAAGTGAGGGGTAATTTTCCATGAATAAATTCTGCACCAGCCTCAGCATAATTTTCAAAGTCACCTTTAATTGTAGATATTCTTCCACCGGAAATTTCGGTTGCTTCTAACATGCAAACATGGTAACCTGCTTTTGCAAGATCTCTCATTGCCAATAACCCGGTGGTTCCAGCTCCAATGATGATGAAATCATACTTCATTTGTAAAATTGGTTATAGCATTTTTTGCTTCTTCCATAACCGAATTTACTTTTTTCCCGAAAGTTTGCTTATTAAAAATATGATCAATCCTATAACCGCAGCTACTGCCAATATTCCTACCCAAACTCCTGCTTTGAAAATATCACCCACTAATTCGCAACTTGTCAGTGACATGGAGATCATTACAAACAGGAAAACATAGAGAGAATTTTTCATAATAGTCATTTAGATGTTAAGATTTTTTATTTATTACATACAGTTTGATAATGCCAAATTGTGTACCACCATTAATTGCAGATGGAAATCCTGAAAACTATCTAAAAGCAGCATTTTTTTCTACATTATTTATTAGTAAAATCATTTTTGGATTTTAAAAATTACTAGTGTAAAAATTTCGGCGAACTTTTTGTTCAATTCATGTGTAACATTTTTTATGAATTGGATTGATTTAATTTTGGTCTTGATAGTACTATTAGCAATTATTGCAGGCTGGTACCGTGGTTTTATTTCCAGTATGCTTAGTTTGTTAGTTTGGGCAGGCAGCTTTGTCATAGCTTATTTATTTTATCCATATGTTGCCAGCTTTATTGATAAATTATTTGATGCAGGCCCGTGGTTATTGGCAATTTCTTTTATTCTGACGGCTATTGTAGCTGGTACACTCTTCAGTATTCTTGCAGGTTATATAGCACGGGCTGCTCCAATACAAGCTCATCAAAGTATTATCAATAGGTTTTTGGGAATTATTCCAGGAGCAATTATGGGTTATTTATATGCAGTTATATTTTCTGCGATCATTCTTGCATTGCCGATACGGGATGGAATAACAGAAAGAGTTCGCAATAGTCAGTTAGGCGTTCAATTAGCAATGCAATCTGAATGGGCTAACAGGAAATTAGCACCTGTATTTGATGAAGCTGTTCGTCAAACGATCAATAGCCTTACAGTTCAGCCAAATTCAGACGAAAAGATCAATCTTACTTTTAAGATCGATAATGCAACTGCAAAACCAAATTATGAGGTTGAAATGTTGCAGATGATAAATGGGGAAAGGCAAAAACGCGGATTGAAACCGTTGGTAGCTGATCCTGAAATGCTGCAGTTGGCAAGAGCTCATTCACAAGATATGTTTGCAAAAGGATATTTTGCACATGATGACCTTAACGGAAAAGATCCTTTCGATAGAATGAGAACTGCGAATATTCATTTTGAAACAGCAGGAGAAAACCTGGCATTGGCACAAACAGTTGAAATAGCACATGTAAACCTGATGAACTCCCCGGGTCATAGAGCAAATATTCTTAATCCCTCTTTCGGTCGGGTGGGTATAGGTATATTAGATGGTGGATTTTATGGTCTTATGATCAGCCAGGAATTCAGAAATTAATTTTTTCTTACCCGTATACAAATCTTAGCTTCCTATCGTCCAGTACTAGTACTTTTCTTTAAATTTTTTCTTTCCTTTTTATTGTGAGTTTTATCATCACCTTTATTTAACTGTTCTTCTCCTTCGCGGCTATCAATGTTGTCTTTATTCTCAGGTCGGTGTTTGTTATTACTAAGTTTTATATTCTGAAACGGTATTTGTTGTTTGCTATTTTTCATATATGCTATTTTAAAACGAACACTCAAAATACATGCCCTTGATTGACGGTTGTAACACATAATCATGGCGCCGTTTTTGAGCTCAGAATTTTTAAATAGAAGAGCATGAGTCGTGAGCAACTGGATACTTTATTTAAGGAATATGAAACTGCCTTCGATAAACTTGATGTAAAAACGATATCAGGTTATTGTGCCGATAGTTTTATTTCCGCAGGGCCAAAAGGTTCAATAACCCAAAGTCGGAAAGATTATGAAAAGAAAGCTGAGCGAGCAACTAAATTTTATAAAAGCATTGGCCGCAATTCAGCAAAAATAGTTTCTAAAAGAGTAATGCCTATTTGCAATGATTATAGCATGGTGGTAGTGCGTTGGGGTATAACCTTTGATAAAACGGGCAATAAATTAATAGAATTTGATACAAGCTATATAATCCAGGAAACAGGGAGTGAGCCAAAGATCATTTTATTGATATCACATGAAGATGAAGAGGAAGCAATGAAAAAATTAACCCTGCAAAAGACATAGTAACTGCATCTTCTTTACAACATGCAGAGGATTCATGTTGTGACACAGAACGACGGGTTGGTAAAATAATTATGGGGAAAAAAATCAACTCTTTTTTTATTTGTCATTTTTTAGTTTAATGCTAAACAGGTTTTCCACATTTTTAATTTCTTTATAAACGTTTAAAATTATTTAATACCCATCCTTTAGTCTTTTAATTAACAGGAACGATTTTGGTACAATTGTTTCAGATTGCTCAAAAATCTATCATCATGAATAAACTGCTTCTGCCTTTGAAACTCAGCAACGTCACAGAAAACATGATCTCAATTCATGATTATCTGAAGAATTCTTATAACGAGAAAAAAGAATGGTTAGCTGAAAGCATCGCATTTTTTAAAGACTTTGCACAAATGGAAGAAGAATTCCGACAGGAACTTCTTAACAAAAATGAGTATTGTATTTGTCTTGGAGGGGAAATGGTTACCGAAAAAGATATTCATGCAAGGTCTATGGAAGAAAATTATTAAACACTTTTTCACCTTATCCTATATTACTTTAAAAGCATCAATTTGATGCTTTTTCTTTTTGTGCAATACTCCCTGGAAATTTTCATAAGATGGAATAGTAATTGTCTTATTTGATGTAATGAGATCAAATTTTGGATCAAAAGAAGAAGGGAAAAGAAAGCGCAGGATCAAAATAGTTCTTGTAAGTGTTTTGGTTTTTGTACTGGCCATTATTGGTTTTGGTTTTTTGTATTGGAATACGCACAAGAATAAGATCATTAAAACTGAATTGGAAAAAGCAATTGTAAAAAACAATAAGGGGTTTTACAAGATCAGCTATGATGATATGAAAATAGACGAGACGGCCGGATATCTTTCAGCTCGTAACATGAAAGTGCGTTTTGATTCGGCTCGTTATCAATCATCGGAACTTGAAAATAAAGTTCCTTCAATGGTTTTTAGTATTGATATTCCTGAGATAAATGTCATAGGAGTTAGAACAACCAGGGCTCTGCTCGATAAAGAGATCGTGGGAAGAAAATTAGAAATTAAAAATCCAATAATCGATCTGCAATACACTTATAAAGGAAAGGACGCCATTCGTAATGTACCCACGCAAGAAATTTATCGGCAAATACTGGGAGATATGGATATGATACAGATCGATTCCGTTTTAATAACTGGAGCGCAGATACGAACAAGTAACAGGAATTCAGGCAAGTTGATAATAGATGTAAAAGATGTTGATTTTTCTTTAATGGATGTAAAAGTTGATAGCGCTGCTTATATGGATAGAAGCCGCTTTTTATTTGCAAAGAGAGTAAAAGTAAAAGTATCCAAAATTGCATGGCCTTCACCAAGCAGGCTATATGACTACATCGCTAAAAATATTTCATTGAATTCAACTGCCGGAACACTGTCTGTAAATCAAATATTTATTAGTCCAAGGTTAGGAGAAAATGCATTTGTAAATGCAATTCCAACGCAAGATGATCGCTTCAATTTTTCTTTTAATAATGTTATTTTTTCTGGTGTTGATATGCAGAAATTATCAGATGAATATTTGAAGGCAGAAACAATGACAATAGGCAGCTCTGTTTTTAAAGTATACCGTGATCTTGCCCGGCCAAGGGATAAAAAAAATCGTGTTGGATACTATCCACACCAGGTACTTGATGATGTGCCGTTGGTATTTAATATTAAAAAAGTAAAAGTTCACAATTCATTTATTGAATACAAGGAGAGAAATCATATAACCCGGCAATCGGGCCAGGTTCAATTTTATAATGTGAATGCAACGATGACGAATTTTACAAATGACAAGCATGCTCCAAATAAAGTAATGAAGGCATTTGTCAGTTCAAATTTTTTAAATAAAACGCCGTTGAGATCAAATTGGACATTTTATCTTTTTAATCCTAAAGGCCGCTTTGATGTATCAGGAACTATGGGTGCCATCGATGGTAAGGATCTTAATGCGCTTGCTGAACCAATGGGTCCTGCAAGTATTAAAGAAGGGCGGTTTAACGGACTGACTTTTGATCTTCATGGAAATGATTATTCTATGAATGGAACTGTGAAGCTACTCTATGATAACTTAAAAGTTGCTCTGCTGGAAAAAGATAAAGGAGCTACTGAAACAGATAAGAAATTTCTGACAAGCCTTTTAGCAAATTTTGTGATCAAAAATTCAAATCCAAAAGGTGATGATGATGTGAGAGTGAAGCAAGTATACCTTGCGAGAAATACAAATCGTTCTCTTTTTTATCTATGTTGGAAAACGATCTTTAAAGGAATAAAAGAAACAGCTGGAATAAAACAACCTGTTGAAGTTGCAAGTAAATAAAAATCTCAAACTTGTTTCTTCTTTTTCACGGCGAAATTTTGTATCCACCAATGCATTCCTTTGAACAGATCATGTTTGCAGGCGCAATATGTCCATGCAGGGTCAAGTAAATTATAACGATGACCGTAACCGGGAATGCCACTGTCCACTAATAATTGAATAACTATGTCACGAGCTGTAACTATGTACATGGAGTTACCTGCTATATTTAAAAATTTTAAACTAATATGCCCATAAATAGAATTGATATGACTTTAACAAGTTGACTAGAAACTTCTGTTCAAAGTATAGCTAAAGTCATGATCCCCCACTAATAAATTACCATTTGCATCTGTAAAGATCAAAACACCTTCATCAAGTTTTAAAAGATAAGTGGGGGTAGTTTCTTTATCAGGGGTCAATTCATAAATGATCCTTCCATCTTTTCCTGAGATGATCTTCCATGTTCCTTTCTTGCCTGGGTATTCCAATGGAAGCATATTGCTCCGGTTCAAAAGATAGGTTGTTGGTTCATTCTTATCAGCATTTGCATAAAGAACGATATACCATTTCATTTTAATACAGCCATTGCCTGGGCGATTAATAGAAAAATCTGCGCAAGGTGTTCTTCCCTGGAATGCCACCGAGTCTCTAAAACTTGTTTGTTTTGCGATCATATTCACTTTATTTGTCAAAGACGGAGTGATGTTATTCAGCGCATAACTCCATCCGCCACCACCTATCAAGAGAGTATTGTCATTGTTAAGTATATGAAGCAGGTTGTTGTTCAATTCGGCAAGTTTCAGTGTTTTATTATTGTTTATGAGTAAATAATTATTTTTTTCTTTTTTTAATTCACCTGAAAAAGAAATTTTTTTCCCACCATCATAGAAGCCATTTGTGTTTGGTTTCCCAATCCCATAATTACATTCCAAGGAATACTTGTTTTCAGTAATTGAAAGTTTCCAACGGATAAAATCAATAGAGTCTGTTAACGAAATGCCGAGGAATGTTCTTACTAATGGGTCAGCTGGTGTACTAGCCGTGTAATTTGTTTCCTTTGAATTGGCACCAGAAACTAATAAGGTGATTGATAAAAGTGTAGCAATGAGTTTCATAAAACTTAGTTTCTGCAAACTTCAGCCAGGCAAATGAAGTTTAAACCAAAGCTACACCTCTGGTCTTATTTTCTTGATGAAAGGAGTTTAAAATTTGATCATTGTGTACCCTTTAAGCTGGTAAGTGGTGATGGCTGTGAGTCCTGAACTGGCAACCTTGGTTCCCGCCACTAATTTCTTAGTATCAATATTTCTTTTTTGCATTGTTTGACCGCATACATAAAACTCAACGCCGGCATCCATCAGCTCTTTTAATATTTGCAAGTTGGGGTTATCGCATTTAAATTTTTCCTTGTAGAGTTCATTATCAAAAACAGCATAGGTGGCCATCTTGCGCAATACAACTACCATTTGAATATTTTCTTTGGGTACGCCTTCCGCCGCATGAAGATTAACCAATGTTGCTAAAGCTTCAATGTATTCATTTAATGAATCTGGCTTCGAACCATTCTCGTTAAGTTCAACGATGATCTTATATTTTATTGATGGATCTGGTTTGTGATCAGCATTCGGCAGTTGAAAAACCGTTCCATACGATTTTATTACCGGGTTTACTTTGGTCTGGGCGTTTACAAAACAAAAAATGTGAGCAGATAACAACAGCAGGCTTATCTTTTTCATAGTTAATTTTTATGAAAAAGAAAATTATGAATTAGAATAAACATTGCACTGCCGTTTATAATAATTCTGGTGCAATATTATATGGCCGGTATCTAATCTGTAAGCTTGATCAATCCAATATCTGTGATTTGCCCATCTATTACAAGAATGCTTTCTCTTTCGGCATTTTTGTAAGGAAGTACAGCTTCCACTACCAATTTCCAACTCCCCGGTTTTACATCCATTATAAAGCTACCCGGCGTAGGAATAATTGAAACTGTATCCTTACCGCTTACGGCCCATATCCTTTTAGCTCCTTCTGGGGGATCTATCGTTCCCTGTATACCTGAACGATCCATTGAAGCGAAACTTGAGATCAGAACAATAGATATAATAACGCCAATTAAATTTTTCATGACGGATCTTTTAAATAATGAACAAAATCAAACCGCACAATCCTTAATCAAAACCATAAAATCAACTACCATGCCATTGGTTGCCTGAATGAGAGGCTATTCGTATGATTTGGGTTTTACTGGCCTGGAGTTTGTTCCTTTTTATTAAACATTTTATATATGGATCCGAAGCAGCGGTTAGCTTTAATGGATAAGATCATTCGTGAGCTGGATGATCTCAAAAACTCTCAAACTTCAATATTAAAAAAGATTGCACAAATAGAAGCTGATAATATTAATCTTGAAGTTGGCATACTCAGCGATGGCTTGCCTGATCTTCATGAAGAAGTAGATCATGGGTTACAAAAGGTTTCGGAGTTACATGAACAGTTCACAGAGCACAGAAACAAATATGAGGGAGATAATCAAAAATTCCTTACTGAAACTCCATAATATTTGAAATATTCTTCGGCTAATTGTGGCTCGAATAAATTGGTGGCATTGTCGGAAACACCCCGTAAAACAGTCGCTTTTCCACCCCGACATTCAATTTTTTTCATCTCACCTTTATATCAGCAATTATTTATTGATAAAAAATTTTTCAATGAAAAAGAAATCAATAACAGCAGTTATTAAAAGAACAATAATTCTTACTGCTACTATTACTTGTTTGATGGTAACTGTTTTTGGACAAACAAAAACAGGCTATGCACAGGTAAATGGTATAAAAATGTATTATGAAATTCATGGAGCTGGCAAGCCCATAGTTTTATTGCATGGAGCATTTAATACCATCAATATGGCTTTTGCACAATTAATTCCTGAACTATCCAAAACCCGCCAGGTGATCGCAGTAGAATTACAAGGTCATGGACGAACCCAGGATATTGATCGACCTTTTTCATTTGAAAGTATGGCTGACGATGTGGCGGCGTTATTAAAATTTCTTAAAACAGATAGTACCGATATATTTGGATATAGCATGGGTGGTGGAGTTGCACAGCAAATTGCAATTCGCCATCCGGAAGTTGTTCGCAGAATAATAATTACTTCATCGGTGTATAAATATGAAGGATGGACTCCCGAAACAAGAGCTATTCTTCCCATGCTTACTGCTGAAATGTTTGAAAGCACACCAATAAAGCAAGAGTATGATAAGCTTGCGCCGGATCCAAAGCATTGGAAAGAATTTATAAGTAAGATGAAAAAATTTGTAACAACAACTTATGATTTTGGTGCAGATAAGATCAAAGCAATCAAATCGCCAACATTAATTATAGTTGGTGACGGGGATGGTGTTTTGCCCGAGCATGCAGTTGAAATGTATCGCCTTCGTGGTGGTAGCTACATGGTTGATTTTGGCCCGATACATTCTGCGCAATTAGCGATTTTGCCTGGTTCATCACATATAAGTGTAATGATGCAAACACAATGGCTACTTTCAATGGTGGTTCCTTTTTTGGATGCATCATTGCTACAGGTAACGCATTAATTATTTTTTATAAACCTAAAAACATATCATATGGAAAAGATGAATTTCTCCATCGACATCAATGCACCCAAAGAAAAAGTATGGAATGTATTGTGGAATGATGAGTCGTATAGAAAATGGACAACTCCATTCGCCGAAGGATGTTATGCGAAAACTGATAACTGGAAAGAGGGTAGTAAAGTGTTATTTCTTGGGCCAGATGGCGGAGGAGGTATGGTTAGCAAAGTCGCTTCAAATAAGAAAAATGAATTCATGTCGTTCGAACATCTTGGTGTGGTAAAAGATGGAATAGAAGATACTGAAAGCGATAGTGCAAAGGGCTGGGCAGGCGCCAGGGAAAATTATAGATTAACCGATAATAATGGCAAAACAAAACTGGCTGTTGATATGGATAGCACTGATGAATTCAAAGATTATTTTTTGAAAACCTGGCCTATAGCCCTTGAAAAAATAAAAGAGCTTTCAGAAAAAAATTAGATCGTTTTATTTAAATCAAAAACTTTGATCATGCAAAAGATAACTCCCTTTCTCTGGTTCGATGGAAAAGCGGAAGAAGCAATTAGGCTTTATACTTCTGTTTTTAAAAATTCAAAGATCATAAAGATCAGTTATTGGGGTAAAGGAACTCCATTTCCAGAAAACCAGGTAATGACAGGCGAATTTGAGTTGGATGGTCAACTATTCTATGCATTTGATGCAGGTCCGCAGTTTAAATTCACAGAGGCCATATCTTTTTATGTTAATTGCGAAACACAGGAAGAGATAGACCATTTTTGGAATAAACTCACTTCAGATGGGGGGCAGGAAAGTATGTGTGGCTGGTTAAAAGATAAATTTGGGATATCTTGGCAGATCGTCCCCCCGATATTGCCAAAAATGCTGACTGATAAAGACAAAGCAAAAGCCGGAAGAGCGATGCAGGCAATGATGGGAATGAAGAAAATAGTCATCGCTGACCTGGAAAAAGCATATAACGAATAATAAATATGGCGAAGTCAATCAAAGCAAAAAAAACAGTAATAGCAAAGCCCGTCAAAGCAAAGACGGGCAATTCTGTTTTAAAGAAAGATCTAACCGCGAAGAATTTTATTGCCAGGCTAAAAGCTCATCAATCTGATGATGAACTAAAAAAGATCCAACGATATTTCAAATCAGGAGAAGGCGATTATGGTCATGGTGATAAATTTATGGGTGTAAAAATGGGAACCCTGTTTGCATTAGCAAAAGAATTTGGTGAAATGCCGATCAAAGAAATTGAAAAATTACTTGAAAGCCCGATACATGAAGTAAGAGCCGGCGCAGTAAGCATCATGGACAAGGCCTCACGTAATAAAAAGATCTCTAAAGAACGATTAAAGGATTTTTTTGATCTGTATATACGCCGTCATGATCGTATCAATAATTGGGACCTTTGTGATCTTGGTTGTTTGCATATGACGGGAAGTTATTTGTATGAAAAGTCACATGATATTTTATTTAAGCTTGCCCGTTCTAAAAACATTTGGGAACGAAGAACGGCGATCCTCAGCACCTGTTACTTCATAAGGCAAGGTGATATGACCGATACTTTTAAGATCGCTGAGATTTTAGTTAATGACAAAGAAGATTTAATACACAAGGCAACAGGATGGATGTTGCGCTTTGCCGGTGCAAAAGATCAAAAAAAACTAATTACTTTTTTAAATAAATATGCTGCAACGATGCCGAGAACACTACTTCGTTATGCATTAGAACACTTCAGTAAGAAAGAAAGGGAATATTATATGGAGCTAGCGAAAGCAGGATAATTTCCAAATCATTTTTCCAATCCCATTTTTTGCATAAGATCTTTAAATCGTGAATCTGACTTTAATTCTTTCAGCATTGGATAACGAACACAAAAGATCATGCCAAGACAGGCGATACCCATTCTTTGTTCATAGGTCTTATTAAGATAATCAAAAGCGAGATCAAATTGTTTCATGCCGGAATATAAAAAAGCATAATCCATGTGCAACAACACACCTGGTTCTTTCTCTTCTCTTAACTTTAATTTTTTTTCTATTTCCAATGCTTTATCCTTCTGTCCCGCGGCTGCATATGCATGTCCAAGACTACTTAGTCCTTTCAGAGGATTTCCAACAAGTTTGTGATATTGTTCAAGGTCTTTAACTGCTTTATCATTTTCGCCCATTGCGAGGTAGATCATTCCTCTTCCTTCAAACCCTCTTCTGAAGTTTGGTTCCAACTCAATGATCTTATTGTATTGTTCAAGTCCTTCTTCAAATCGTCCCGCAAAGGAATATGCATCACCAAGGGTACTCATTAATGGCAATGAAAGTGGATCTAGAGCAAGAGCCTGTTGGATTTTTTCAATCGCTTTTTCAAAATCTCCCTTTGCAATTAAAAACCAACCATGTACCTGGTTAAAAAGTGAAGAGTTCAATCCAAGATCCTGTGCTTTATTTAAAGATGCTTCAGCACCTTCAAAATCCCAATTGTGATAGAATTGAATTGTTGCCAATGATAAATGTGATTCTGCATGATTGGGATCGAGCCCGATCGCTTTTAATGTATAATCTTTTGCTTTAGGATATGCTTCTGATGGAGGCATCAAACCGGATGAACCCATAAAAGAATAACAATAGGAGAGAGAGCAATAAGGCAATGCAAAATTTGGGTCAAGCTTAATTGCTTCTTCAAAAGTTTTAATTGCTCTTAGTATATCTTCCGGATTTGACTTGTTCCAATAATAACGGCCCTTTAAATATAAATTGTATGCATCGAGATTTTCTGTTGGTGGCTTTATTACATTTTCTTTTTTCTCGTTAATGGCAAAGTTTTCTTTCAACCTGTTCACAATTTTTCTCGCAATTTCATCCTGTACTTCAAAAATATCTTCCAACTCACTATCATAAGTTTCTGACCAGACATGATACCCATCTGCAGTGTTTATTAACTGAACATTTATCCTGATCTTTTTTCCTGCTCTTCGTACTGTACCTTCTAAAATATTGGCAACACTAAGCTTATTGCCTATCTCCCGCACATCTTCATTCTTTCCTTTAAACGAAAAAGAAGATGTACGAGCCGTTACCTGTATACCCTCCACATGTGTCAGTGCATTGAGTATCTCTTCTGAAATTCCATCACTGAAATATTCATTCTCCGGGTCGGCACTCATATTTACAAAGGGCAGTACCGCGATACTTTTATCACTACCTGCTTTTATTCCTATTTGTGCTGATGTTGGAGTAACTAATCCTTCGTTAGCTACGGCATGTACAGTTACCGGCATCTTCACATTCTTCAAAATAAATTTTCCAAGAGGAATTGTTTTTATTTCCTTTTGGTTTTTTACTTCATCAAAAACTTTATCCGAAATAAGAATAGCACCGGGAACAGCGATCGACTCGATCCGTGAAGCAACATTTACACAATCCCCGTACAAGCCTTTTGTATCGTATACAACATCACCGGAATTAATACCGATCCTCAGCTTCACCTTCGGTTCTTTTTGTAATTCTTTTTGAATTTCAATTCCGCATTTTACTGCATCTATGGCGCTGTCGAAAATGCTTAGTGTGCCATCACCAAAAAACTGGACGATGGTCCCGTTATGCGAAGGAATAAGACTCTCTAAAGTTTGCTGCTGCCTGTTTCGTAACACCTTTGCCTTTGCTTCATCTTCCTGCATCATTGCTGTAAAACCTGTCATGTCCGCAAACATGATCGCTACCAGCTTTCGCATTTGTGTATCAGGAGCACTCTTATCAATCGAAGGGTTGTCCATTTTTTTGCTTAATGATGTGAGAATTGAACCGATGACAAAAGTATAATAATTCAACTAGCCCGGCCTACCATTCTTCAATACCGTGATAAAATCCTGCAAAAATTTTGCCTTATTGATAATTTAAGTGGTTAACCACAAATTTTAGTCAATAGTATGAAGATGATTATCTTAGTTTATTAAAATATGTGTTTCATGAGTGAAAGACATAAGAATCTTAGTTGGTGGGGGCCGCCTAAAAAATTTGACGAAAGAAAAAATGAAAGAAAGATAAGCTGGCTGGAAT
>Ga0070685_10001425_pt1 | contig 12551 bp, 14 predicted proteins | sample KBSS13LmetaG_FD_65651 | JGI IMG/M metagenome (GOLD analysis project Ga0070685, IMG submission 65651) | Switchgrass rhizosphere microbial communities from Kellogg Biological Station, Michigan, USA - KBS S1-3L metaG | ecosystem: Host-associated > Plants > Roots > Rhizosphere ...
GGCCTCGTTGATCAGGATCATCGCGCCGGTGGTGGTCTTGAGCATGATCCCGACGGCCGGGTTGTCGCTGAGCACCAGCGAGGTCTGGCTGACCGTCTGCAGGACGATGTTCGGCATCGTCGGCAGCGCCGTCTGCGCCAGCACCGGCACGTCGGCCGCCGTCCCCCAGAAGCCGCCCGTCCAGATCGGATAGTCGGGATTGCCCTGTTCGAACTCCACCCAGACCCCCGCCCCGATGGACGGGACGCACCACATCCCGCTCTGGATCCCGGTGAACGGCACGCACGGCATGGCCCACGTCGACGGCACCAGTCCGGTCACGTCCGGCACCTGCACCATGATCCGTCCGCGCCGCTCCGGGTCTTCGTTGACCAGGACCATCCCGCGGTACTTGCCGTAATACTTGGTCATACCGGCACCCTCTCCCCATACGGCAGATGCGCGTTGCGGCTGAGCGAGAAGCTCTGCTTGTACTCACCGCGCTTCAGGTTGTGCGTGACGCTCTTGACGTAATAGAAGCCGTCGTAGGCCAGCCCGGCGCCGCGCACCGCCACGAGCTGCCGCGCCTTGAGGATGCGGCCGTAGCGGAGGACGTTGAGCTGGCCCGAGCCGGTGATCACGTCCGCCGACCGCGCCGCCTTGGCCATGGCGATCAGCACCGCCTGCGTCGGCGGCATGCGCGCGGTCCCTTCCTCGGAGTCCGTCTCCTCGGGCGGAGGCGCCGGACGGCGGCGCTCCGGCGGCCGTCCCTGGAACTCCGTCCGCAGCGGGAACGGCACCTTCGGCCCGAGCGGCGGATTGAGAGGCGTGATGTCCGGCAGCGGGATCGGGAACGACACCGGCGGCGTGGCCGGCGTCTGCACGTAGAAGATGAACAGCTTCTTCGAGAGCCCGTCGAAGCTGAAACTGAGCGAGTCGACGTTCGAGTGCGCGTCCGAGTTCACCGTCAGCGCCGGCTGCGGAATCCCGAACTTGATCTCCGGCCCCCAGTACGCCTTGCTCATCCCCGGCACCGGGCCGGGGTCCATGTAGAACGTGTAGCCGACCGACTCGGCCATGTAGCGGACGTACTCGTAGTCCGTCCCCTGGTGGCCGGGCATCCGCGTGAGCGGATTCTCGACGTTGATCAGGACGCTGGGGATGATCATCGGGATGATCCCGAACGGCGCGTACTTGCCGACGCAGATCAGCACCCGCGCCTCGAACGGCATGGCCGGATAGCGGAAGATGCCCGTCCAGTCGATCATGTCCATCAGCACCGACAGATCCTCGCCGGTGATCGTGACCGTGGAGTGGCCGGGATCGTTGGAGGTACTGATCTCGTGGCGGGTGATACAGCCGTCGATCAGCACCTCGGACTGGCCGTTGATCGTGGCCACGATGATCACGCGGCGCGGCGGGTCGAAGTAACCCGAGGGGAGCAGCCGCGTCGTGATCGGCGACATCTTCCCGGCGGCGAAGCTGAGCTGAAACCCGCTGCGCTGGCCCGAGCCGACGGTGACCTGGACGCTCGTCAGCGCCTCCACCACCTCGGCCGGCATCGGGCTGGTGACGATGTCGCCGATCATCAGCGACAGTTGCACACCCTTAAGCACCGCGCCCTCCCGGGATGCCGGCCGGCAGCGTGATGCGCAGCGTCCGGCCGGTGGTCTCGGTCAGCTCCTCGGGGCGGATGGCGTCGTTGGCGTCGCAGATCAGCCAGAAGACCTGCGGATCGCCCAGCCGGCGCGCCGCGATCATATCGAGCCGCTCCCCCTGCATCACCCGATGCTCCTCCAGCAGATCGAACGCACTCGACGGCGGCACGAACCGGCGGCGGAGATAGGGCACCTTCTCGCCGTTGGGCGACGTCACCTCGGCGACCTCGAGGCCGGCATAGCGGCTCGTCGGGGGGAAACGGTTCGTGCTCATTGGAACTTGGCGACTCCCAGGGCGCTGGCCAGACCGCCGGCCCAGGCCGCGGCGAGCGCCTCCTTCTGCTGGTGATACGCGGCGAACATGCTGGCGCCGGGATGGCTGGGCAGCAGATCGTTTGAACTGAGCACCCGCATCCCGAGGCTCACCTTCGCGCGCGTCGGATTGAGCTGCGGATCGAACGCCTCCTCCGTGATCGAGAAATCCGTGATCCGCACCGGCACCACCCGGTTCTTACTCCAGACGAACACCGTCAGCGGCGACTCCGCCGGCGCAATCTCGATCGCCCCCTGCAGCGCCATCGACTCCGCCTGCCGGACATGCGCCGCGGTCGGATAGAGGATCGTCTCCAGCGCCGCCAGATGCGGCTGCAGACCCAGCGACGCCACCACCTTGTTCGCATCCGGCTTCTCGAGCTGATCCGCCGCGTCGATCTCCGCGTCCAGCTTGATCGTCTCCACCGGAGGCCCCTTCAGCCGGAACGCCTCCGAGCGGTCCCCCGACTCACCCCCCGCCCCCTGCACCTGCAACGTGCGGGTAACCGTGTCGGGGTTGTATTGCAGGACGATCAGCCGTTGCAGGCTCCCGGTCACGGGATCCAGCAGGACCAGACCACCCTTCAGCACACGCGGAGACCGCGGGAACGTCGTCATACGACTACGTACTCACTCACTTTTCAGTACCGGACTGACTCGGGTCTAAGTAAGGAGTGGCGGAGAGCCTGGTTTCCCTACCCTGCCGGTCGGAATCGGGGGGAAGGAGGGCGGCGGTATCATGGCCGCCATGGTCCAGCACGTCGGAATCGTCGCCTGCTCCGCCGAGGGGGCGGCCCTCTGCTACCGCACCATCTGCGTCGAAGGAGCCGCCCTCCTCGGACCCCACGACCACCCCGAAGTCACGATGCACACCCACTCCCTCGGCGAGTACATGAAGTGCATCTACCGCGGCGACTGGGAAGGAGTAGGGGAGCTGATGCTCTCCTCGGCCAACAAGCTCGCCAGGGCCGGCGCCGACTTCCTCATCTGCCCCGACAACACCATCCACCAGGCCCTGCCCTACATCGAGTCGCGCTCGCCCCTCCCCTGGCTCCACATCGCCGGCGTCGTCGCCGCGAAAGCCGTCGAGCGAGGCTTCCACCGCATCGGCATCACCGGCACCCGCTACCTGACCGACAGCGACATCTACCCCTCGAAACTCACCGCCCGCGGCCTCGAATATGTCCGCCCCGAGCAGCCCGACCGCGAAGAAATCAACCGCATCATCTTCGACGAGCTCGTCTACGGCATCTTCAAACCCGAAGCCGTGGCCACCTTCCAGCGCGTCATTGCCGGCATGAAGGACCAGGGCTGCGACGCCGTCGTCCTGGGCTGCACCGAAATCCCCCTCATCATGAACGACGGCAACTCCCCGCTACCGACGCTGGATTCGACACGCCTGCTCGCGCGAGCCGCGCTGGGGAGGGCGGTGGGCGGGTAGGAGTGGACGTAATTGCACGGTTTCGGGCCTCTCCGCAGCATTTCAACCAATGGTCCCGAGCATTCGGACAATGGTCCCGAGCATTCGGACCAATGGTCCCGAGCATTCGAACCAATGGTCCCGAGCATTCCGACCAATGGTCCCGAGCATTCCGACCAATGGTCCCGAGCATTCGGACCAATGGTCCCGAGCATTCCGACCAATGGTCCCGAGCATTCCGACCAACGCTCACGAGCATTTCGACCAATCCTCCCGAGCATTCGGCGAATGTTCGGGACCGTGCCAGCCCATGTTCGCGAACGTTCCATCGCATCCGTGGACACGACCCCTCACCCAGCCGGGCACCTGATGTTCCAACCCGCTTGTGTTGGATTTCAGACCCTCGTGAAGGCCAGGCAGGTGCCCGGCATCTCCCCTCACAGGGGTGAGGGGCAACACCCTGAGTTTTGAACCAGATACGCCTGTGGCCCTATGTTTTGTCGCCCCTGGCCCCTGCAAGGGGATGTTCGGCGCCTGCGCGCGGCAAATTGGTGATGCTCCACCTTGGAGCGCATTTGTTCGAAGCTCAGGCGCCGAACCGGGTGAGGGGTCGCGCCTCAGGCCTTGAGTTCACGCCACTGGCCGCCACGGGGGCAAGCGAAGCGGACCTGAGGTAGACGTAGAAGCCGAGGCGCCGGGCCACCTCGGGACCGTTCATGAGAGGGTGAGAGTGAGGGCCGACCTCGTGGTCCGTGGCACTTCACTCATCGGTAAGCCGCGGGTGCCGGCGCCGAGGTCACCGGGGGACCGCGGCAATACGGTTCAGGAGGTACGCCGCTTCGCGCGCGACGTCTTCCCAGACTTGGCGGGCGCCGCACGGCGCATGGCGCGGATGACGGCGCGAAGGGTCGTGTTCACAGCTTCAGACGTGTCGAAGACCTCGGCGACGTCGGCATCCAGATAGACCGCCCTCCGCCCTTTGAACACTAAGTCCATTTCAGCGAACCGGTTCGGCTTCATCGTGCCGAACAACTCCGCGCCGTACAGCGGCCGCAGATCGTCCTGCGGCTCCTTCACCGGCGGTCTCCGCGTCCCATCATGCTCTTTCGCGCTCATTCGCCTTCGTCCGTCTCGTCCGGCACCACCGTCCAGATCCGCTTCAGCGGGATTTCCGCCCGAATCTCCTCGTCGAGCCGGTCGTAGTGCTGGAAGAGCTGATTCAGCAGCGTCTTCTGATCCCAGAGGCGCACCTTGAAGAAGTGCCGCGGCACCTCGCGTTCGACGGTCGACTTGAAGCCGCCCCACGCGACCAGCAGACCCTGATCGGCGCCCACCGCGTGCATGGTGCCGAGGAGCTGGCTGAAGGTGGGATGGTCGACGGGCGACTGCTCCGACTTCACCTGCACGCAGATTTTCGGCGACCCAAAGCCGAGATCGCCGCTGCCGGCGAGGATGTCCACGCCGCCGTCGGCACCGGCCGGGCTGTGATACGTCACGTAGCCCTGCGCCTGCAGGATGGCGTCGACGAGCCGCTCGAGGCCATGTCCCTTGAACCGGCGGATGATCAGCGCCGCGATCTCGTCCCGTGCGAGCTGTTCGTAATCGATCGATGTCGCCGCTTCTTCGTGCGGCGCGTCTGCCGAGGCCGCGGTGGGAGCCGTCTTCGCGGCCGGAAGCTGCAGCATCCGCCGGATGCGCGCCTCCGCGTCGTTCCGGCTGATCTCGCAGATCGTCATGATCGCGCCGAGGGAGTAGAGGATGTCTTTGTCCATCGCCGCGCGCGGCACATCGCGCAGCCAGGTCACTTCGCGATAGTGGCGATAGTCCGGTGGGGCATCCGGATCGAACTGCGACTCGCTCCGAATCACGCCGAAGTGCAGCTCCGGCGTCTTCTTGCTCGGCACCACGACCAGGTCTTCCGGCTTCATCGTCCGGAGGAACGCCCAGAGCTGCCCGGCGTGGTTCCGGATCCTCCCGTCCGAGGCGTCCGTCCAACGCTCCCGCAACGTCTGGACGATCTGCGCGCGGGACTGGAGGTCGCGAGCGTCACCGGGGATTGTGTCTCCCCAGGTCAGATAGATGCGCGACGTGGAGAGAAACCGCTCTTCGTACTCGCCGTGCCGTCCGGCACGCAACATCCACAACGCCATCTGCGCGTCTCCTGACCCGTGATCGGATGCGAGCGTAGAGGTCGAAGGACGGCGACGTCAATGATGGCGCGATATCCTCGTTGGATGCACCTGGTCGGGTTAGATATCGGATTCTCGGAACGTCGACGCAGCAACGGAATCGCCGTCATCCGCGACGGCAAACTCACACGCGCGGACCTTCTCAATGTGCCCGAGCGCGATGCCGCGCTCCGCGAGCTGAGAGACGTCGACGTCATCGCCATCGACGCTCCACTCCTGCCGTCCGGAACCCCCGCCACCCTGCCGCGCTACGCCGAGCGGTTCTTCAGCCTTGGCCTCTTCCAGAAACGCTGCAAGCCCGGCATGTCCCACGTTCCCGGCACCGGCCAGCTCCTGCGCGCGCACGGCCAGCGAGCCGCCGAGCAACTGCTCGTCGCACGCTCATTCGTCCCGTCAGACCGCCCGCTGCAACAGGTCTGGCCCGACGCCCCGATCGTCGAGGCCTTCCCCAACGCCTTCCTCGGCGTCGCCGTCCCGGATGACGACTACCGCACCGCCACGACGATCAAACGCGGCGGCAAGTTCGACTGGCTCTACGACCGCTGGATCGCGCGCGGACTCTTCCCTCGCGCTGTCGCTGCCGCACAGCTTCCAGAGGAGATCGCGACCCGATGCGAGGCCGAGAAGAATCATGACCTCCGAGCCGCCCTGGTCTGCGTGCTCACCGCCGCCTTCGCGGCGAACGGGACGGCGGTGGCGGTCGGCGGGGAGGTGGATGGGTACTTTTTTCTGCCGCCGGCGGAGCTGTGGGAGGCGTGGGCGCGGAACAGCAGCCATGCGGTGTCGATCCGCCGCGACCCCTCGCATCTCAACCTACTTCTCAAACAGAGTTCATACTTTTAAGATAAGAATCTTAACTATGCTCTTGACATGGCTCTTTGGGACGTCATATATTCCGCATTCAAGATGCGGAGCGATCTGCGATGGAACTGAAGCACCTCCTTACTACGAATCCAACCGCGGAAGCGATTGTTAGGTCGTTCGCAAGTAGAAAACGGAACTCGGCGGCGACCGACCTCGATTCTATCGCCGACCTACCCGACGTCGCGCGTACAGGATCCCGCCTCGAGGTACGCCGCAACGTCATTGCTTTCTTACGCGGGCTGGAAGAAATGGAAGTCGGCCAACTCGTCATCGGCCGTAGAGGGAGGAGCACGCGTTTCGTCTGGAAACGTCCTCTCGTCGATTTCGCAACGGACGCGCTGCGCGTGCTGGAGGGTTCCGATCACCCCGCATCACGCGACATCGAGACGCCGGCTGAGACGCTCCGCACCGGTCCGGCGGTACCGATCAAACACTCATTTGCGTTGCGGCGTGACGTCACCGTTACCTTCGAGTTGCCGGAAGATTTCACGCCCTCTGAAGCGGACCGACTGACGGCCCTGATCAAAGCAATTCCCTTCGTACGAGGTTAAGAGGAATCACGAATATGATTACGATTGGCGATTTCGAAGCGAAAATCCGCCGTTGCGAACGGCTGCGGGTGACGATCATTGAGAAGACTGGCAGAGACAAACGAGCAGATGCCACAATCAGCGCTGACTACCGGTTCGAAAGGGCGGCGCCGGAGGACTGGACGCTCGCGGACCTGGAGAGAAACCGTCTCGCACCGAGTCTCCCGGGCTACGCATTCCGGTTCATGGACGCAGCTGGCCATGAACTGCACGGCAAGACGCTGCTCCGGAATGCGCGCGCGCCGAAACGGTGAGGGGAAATCGGGCTGCTGAACGCGATGTCAGGTTACATCCTGCCACTTCGGGACACTTCTTCAGCCAGAGGTCACCGGCGTTCGCGCCGTACTTCTCCGAGCGGTGGCATTCCGCAGCTCAATCTGAATAGCCGCCAGTTTCGATGGCCATTCACCGGACGTCGGATCCATTTCCGGGTTTTCGCATAAACACCTCAAATCTGCGAATGATCCGGTTTGGCCCTGCACTTTCCGCCACGCACCTCGGAACCCGGGCCGCTCCAGGTTCGCCACGATTCCTTCACGCCACTCGATCCAGGTTTCTCGTCGAATCCGATTCTTCTGCCTCAAAAACACCTGCTCGTTGCACAAGTCGAAATAGCGGTAGAACTGAGGCAAGTGCCGGGTGATCACCTCATCTGTATCTGCTTCCGGCTCCTGTAGGAGAGCTTCGATCGGCAAGCCTCCTAGTAGTTCGCGATACTCCTTCACCAAATTATCTTCAAATTGCGTGCGTTCCTGGCGAGTCGCCCAGGCGATTTGTAAGGCGGTAAACCCTACGGCTACGGCCGTAGCTGCCGACCCGATCGCTGTCCAGAACTCAGAGTTCATTCAAATTCTCTCCGCCGGTGCGACAGCCCGCTGATGCTCCTTAACCTTCAAGAAACCGCTTGATTTTCTTCGCGACGCGCTCTTCGTCTTTCGTCTCGCACTCCCATATGACGAGTGAGCGCCACTTGGCACTACGTAGTGCTTTGATCGAGGCGGCGTCGCGTTCAACGTTCCTCATCAGCTTGGGATGCCAGTACGCGGCGTTTGTCTTCGGCAGGCGGGAGTCGATGCAGCCCTCATGCTGGTGCCAGAAGCAGCCGTGCACGAAGATGACCTTCCTCCGCGCCGGAAATACGAGGTCTGGCTTCCCGGGAAGGTCCTTTCGATGAAGACGGAACCGGTAGCCGAGCTGGTGCGCCAGGCTCCGGACGATCAACTCTGGCTTCATGTTGCGGCTGCGGATCCGCCGCATGTTCTCGCTTCGTTCCGCCGGGGAAAGCTTGTCCATCAGATGACCAGATCGAGCGGCAGGTCGGAGATGTCCTTCAGCCGCTTGCCCTCGATCATAGTCGTGACCAGACCGAGGGCGTCAGTCGCCGGACGTCTTGGCGCCGTCGCAAGTTCACGGACGGTCTCTACCAGTTCGTCTAACGCGAAGTGATAGACGCAATCGATATCCCCAGTCCCCATGGCAATCGCAGCAAGCCGGCTCGGCAAGGGCTCTCCCGTGACCACGACGACGTGCGGTAGATGTCCTTTGCGGTTGCGGACGAGGTTCAGCGCCTCAGCACGCGAGTTCTGGACCCTATCGCTACGAATCGTCCACTTGCACGAGATGCTCGCGTGGAGAAGAGCTGTTTTGCCGTTCGCTTCACGAAAACCAGTGAGGCGGGCAGAATCGGCATCGACAATCGCGCCCGTGGCGTTGAGGTTTGCATCCGTTTCCGGGTGACGGGCAATTACGATGTCCGGCGAAATCAGGTAGTCGCGCTGTAGCGCGGCAGCGAAGCGCGGCTCGCGCTTCACAAGGTCGTGCAGATCCGCGAGGTGCGCATATTGCTCGAACTCCGTTACGTTGGCGGACCGCCGGACGTCCCAAATTCCGGGCCGGAAGGTGCTGAGCTGGAGAAAGGTTTTCCGGACAAATTCGAGGCAAAGCTCCTCGAATTGATGACCCGCTCGCTGGCCTGCCAGGCGGTCGCGAGCTGTCATTTCTCCCTTCAGCCGCGATGCAAGACCTTGAGCGATCTTGACGCTAAGAGGGTTGGAACCATCGGCGTTCGTGGGTGTCGCGCGCGCTCCGGAGAAGAGGACGCCTGTGAGGAGCCCGGCATGAAACGCATGCCGCGCGCGCGAGATCAGCCCGCTGCTACCCTCACCTGCGATGTCATCAGGCATTCGCTAATCTTACCCGCGACCGCCGCCGCGACAGGAGGCGGAAACGCGTTTCCGACCTGCCGGTACGCTGCGGTTTTCCCTCCGACGAATTGCCACGCCTTCGGGAAACCTTGGATTCTCGCGACCATCTGAACCGTCAGCCGGGGCATGCCGACGAAATCGGGGTCCGGCGGTGCATCCGCCAAGCCATGGCCATCGACACCGAGAGCCTGCCATGCGCGCTTCGCCCGAGTGGGGCCGAGGTCCGGCCCGCCATGTTTGTGCGAGCCCCCAACCACTGTCGGGGCGATGTCATCGGCGGCGTCCCGCCATCGCGCAGCGCCGCGCCAGCCGCGGGCTTTGATCTCCTCGAAGAGTAACCGGCCCACCGTCGGGGGCTTGACTCCCGTGGGAAGCGGCCACTCGAACCCATCCCACAGCTCCTCACGGACGGCGAAGAAGACAACTCGCGGGCGCAACTGCGAAACGCCAAAATCCGACGCGTTGAACAGGTGCCAGTCCGCGTGGTATCCGAGCGCCTTCACCTGGTCGCGGATCTCGTTCCGGTAGTCGGCGAAGACGTCATCCAGCAGGCCACGCACGTTTTCGAGCATCACGGCGCGAGGCTGTGTTTCGGCCACCAGCCGGATCGCTTCCGGAAAGAGGTTCCGCTCGTCGTTGTGACCGAGTTGCTTCCCCGCCTTCGAAAAGGGGGGACACGGAACGCCGCCTGCGAGGAGGTCGATGCCGCGATACCGGCTGCCGTCAAAGCTTCGGAGGTCGTCTTGGATTACGTTCCAGGAGGGCCGGTTGTACCGGAGCGTTGCGCACGCATGCTTGTCGAGCTCGACCAAAGCGACGTGTTCGAACCCGGCCATTTCCAGTCCGAGGGCCTGCCCGCCGCCGCCGGCGCAGATCTCGAGAGACGTCAATGTCATGAGCAGGATTGTGCATGAGGTTCTGCACAGAGCCAAGCAGTTTCGCATCGGCAGAGAGCACGGGACGAAGTTGCTCCACATCTTGTAGAATCGGTGCCCGTGAATATGCAGTATGTCGCGCATCAGGCCGCGTGATTCGCGGGCAAGTTACTCTTCGTCCTCGCGAGCTTCGCGATTCCGCCGGGCGCGGTTTGCTTCGTGCTCCCGGATCCATTTCGTCGGCTCCGGCGGCCACTCCGTGAACTTCCTGAGCGTGTAAAAGGCCTCTACCCGGCCGGTGACCCCGTTCTTCTTCCGCGTCGTCTGCACGTCCCAGCCTAGATACCGAAGCTCGCGCGTGCGCTTCGGCCAGTCGTCCTGATCGAAGGCGACGAATTCGATCATCCAGCCTGGTACCGGCTTTTCCAGGTAGAGCTTCAGCAGCTCACCGATGCGCATGTGCGGACTGTGATGCGCCATGACCTGGTGCATCTCGTCCGCATCGAAGGACTCGAAGTAGTCCTTCTTGCCAGCGTTGCATTCCTCGCAGATCGCCCAGAGATTCGAAAGGTCATCCGTGCCGCCCCAGGCCTGCGGAATCTTGTGGTCCACGACCAGCCTGATGGCGTTGGTTTCGATCGTCTGGCCGCACATCCCGCAGCGGCCACGTGCACGATGCATCACCGCCGCGCGTACCCGTGCGTTGATTCCGCCGCTCGCGAGAGGCTCGGCCCGCTCTCCCAGGTAGATGTACCGTACGTTGTTCGCTTCGCCTGCTTTTTCGATTAGGTAATACTTGTAGAGATCGCGCCTTCTCCGGTCGAGTTGCGCCTGCTCACCCGCGCGAAGCTCGAGTTTCTCGCGAATCTCCCCGGAAGTGAGCCCTTCGGGGTAGTCCTTCAGTAGGTCGAGAATACGAAGAGAGATTTCGGACAGGCCCACCACACGCTCCGGGAGAAGTCTACTCCTGGTGGAGGGAGGCAAAACAGAGACAGCGTTGAGGTGGATGGTTCCTCGGAGTGCTGACGATGCGACCGAGGAGAGTAACGCAGCGGGAATTGCGTGGTTGTCCCGGTAACGGGACTACCTCGGAGCATCGGTTCTCTTTCACTCGCTTATCTGGCATGCGCACCGCGGATGGCGAGGTGAGTATCACACTGCCGTAAAGAACGATAAAAGCGCGTCTCGAATCGGACTGGTCGATGTCATCTCGATGAGGCGTCGCGTGTCGGCTCGTCTCTCCGCGTCTGATGACCTGAAAAACAGAAGGAAATCGTCGACGGCACGCTGGCTCACCCGTTGAGCAGCCGCGAAGCTACCCATTGTCGCCGCCCAGCTCACTACACGCAAATACACGTCGCGCGATACGCCGTTTACTTGGGCATGACTGTTGATGTCTTGCGACATCTTGAAAATGGCCTCCACCAACTCATGTGTCACACGAAGTGATGAATTTCCGATGATCACGTCGCGGGTCCCAACATTGAATCGTTCCAACTTGTCGTGTGGCGACAGGAAAATCATAGAGGTGACAGCATCGGAAGGGCCCTCGTGAGCGATACGTTTAACCGTTCGGCCGAGGAGTGGCGGACACGCACAGACGGGGTACTTGCAATCTGGGCAGCGATCTGGATACATGTTCCAGAGCATTCGGCTGAGATCGACGTCGATTCCTTCCTTGTACTCATAGAGGTTCACGAGGTGCATTAGCCAAGCGAAAACATCGGCCGCTTCGCTAACAAAACTCCCAGGTGCGACATCGATCACACGAACACATTCGGCAAGTTCTCCCAGTTCCTCAGCCAGTCTGGCGAAGACAGAGTCATATTTTTCGTTCTGAGAGAGTGTGTAGATCTCACCGAATTCTTTCTTCCACGCGTCGAGTGTCCGCGGTCGATGACGACCGGTACCGATTTCCGAAAGACGATTCCAGTCCGGGTTTCGCTGCTGTGCCTTCTTTTTGTCGCATTCGGGCGTCAGGTGTGGTCGACGATAGCAGTAACTGCACGTTCCCGGGAACTTGGACCAAACCAGTTCTTCGACTGACTTTACTCCTACACTTGCGCAAAGCGCGAACCACCATCCGAGCGTTCTCGCTACGTAGTCCGCGACCCGAACTTCGGGTTTCTTACGTTCCGAAGCTAGGCTGCTTAAACCGCCGATAACTTCGACAAGATGAGCAAAGATCCATGTCGCCGAACGCGGAACATTTTTATCTATGTAGATACCATTGATGATGAAATACCAATCGTCAAGCCGCCGCACCTCCCAGGGGGGTAGGAATCGTGGCGGCCGGTGCGTACTAATGAAGTCACCGTTCTGCTCCTCTATGCGCCGGATAAGATCCGGGTCGAAGAATGAAACGTCTATCTTCGCTTCACGAAGCACCCAAAATCCATCGCCTTGGATCGTGCGATTGGGGTCGAGCATTCCGATATAGACATGCGAGACTCCGCTGTC